>JADMIO011006331.1_pt1 | contig 112924 bp, 109 predicted proteins | sample 8958161 | NCBI WGS metagenome assembly JADMIO01 (sample SAMN16585339, study PRJNA669376) | soil metagenome | isolation source: Crop rotation soil | place: USA: Cullars Rotation, Alabama | collected 2011
GACAACTTGTCCACGTGGAATTCTAAGCTTAGGATCCCAATGTGCTGGAAAGAATCGCGCTACGTCGGCGGCTAGGAAAAAGCCAGGCACGCGGCACCGGCAGCCAGGCGGCCGATGGCCTTCGCCTGTGTGAAGCCGCGCTTCGAGAACTCCGCCAGCACCGCCTGCTCCGCCTCCGGCGCGCAGGCCACCAGCAGTCCGCCGCTGGTCTGGGGATCGGTGACCAGCTTCCGCTGCCATTCCGGCGAGCCCGCAGGCAGGTCGACCTCCTTGCCGTAGCCTTGCCAGTTCCGGTCCGAGGCGCCGGTGGCGACGCCCTGCTTCAGCCATTCGAGCGCTTCGGGGATGACCGGCAGACCGTCCAGGCCGACTGACGCCGACAGACCGGATCCCCTGCAGATCTCCAGCAGGTGGCCGGCGAGGCCGAAGCCGGTGACGTCGGTGAGCGCATGGACCTGCCGCATCTCCGCGAGCGCGACGCCAGGCGTATTGAGCCGGGTGGTCGATTCGATCATCGCGGCATAGCCGGCCTCGGAGAGCTGGCCCTTCTTCAGCGCCGCCGAAAGGATGCCAACGCCGAGCGGCTTGCCGAGGATCAGCACGTCGCCCGCTTTCGCGGTGGAATTCTTCTTCAGTTTCCTTGGATCGACGAGGCCAAGCGCCACCAGCCCGTAGATCGGCTCCAGCACGTCGATGGAGTGGCCGCCCGCGATCGGGATGCCCGCCTCGGCGCACACCGACTCGCCGCCGGCGAGTATTTTCCCGATGACATCGAGCGGCAGCTTGTCCAGCGGCATGCCGACCAGCGCAAGCGCGAAGATCGGCTTTGCGCCCATGGCGTAGATGTCAGAGATGGCGTTGGTGGCGGCGATGCGGCCGAAGTCGTAGGGATCGTCGACGATCGGGGTGAAGAAATCGGTGGTCGCCACCAGCGCCTGCGTGTCGTTCAGCTTGTAGACGGCGGCATCGTCGGAGGTCTCGGTGCCGACCAGCAGCTCCTTCGGCAAGCCGCGGATCGGCGTCGCTGCGAGCAATTCGGAAAGCACCGCCGGCGCGATCTTGCAGCCGCAGCCGCCGCCGTGGCTGAACTGCGTCAGTCGGATTCTGTCAGGAGCACCTTTGGCGCTGGCGGGCGCGTTCATGCGGCAATTCTAGTCGAGGGCCCGCCGGCCCCCGACTCCCCGCGCCTAGTACCCTCGCGGGATATACCGCTGCTGCGAGTAGGCAGGCTGCCTGTACTGGTAGCCATAGTTGCTGTCGTAGCCCGGGGCATAACCGTACGGCTGCGAATAGTGCTGCGAATTCGCCTGGGACGCGATCAGGGCACCGATCAGTCCGATTCCCAGAGCGATCGCGAGGCCGTTGTCGGAGCTTCCCCGGTGACTCCTCTGGTGCTGGTGGTGCCCGCCATGGCGATCTCCGCTGTAGTGCCGGTCGCCGCGATGGCCATCACGCGGCGCGGCCTGGGCGAATCCTGCCGAGGTCACGCCGATCAAGGCCGCCGACATCACCGCGATTGCGCTGCGTAGTTTCATGACCGTTCCTTTCGTGAGGTAGTAACCATCAGACCACGCCGGCAGGAACAATTCATAAGTGTTGTGTATCAATAGGTTACCGTTGACACAAATCGCGTTCAATCTGCCAGTTCCGCACGCGCGTGAAGGATCACGCTGCACGCCGAGTAGAGAGCAAGCGAAGCCATCAGCGCCGCCACCGCCACGTCCGGCCAGAAGGTTCCGGTGCCGAAAACGCCGGCCGCCGCGGCGAGAACGGCCAGATTGCTGATTGCGTCGTTGCGCGTGCACAGCCAGACCGAGCGCATGTTGGCGTCGCCTTCGCGATAGGCGTAAAGCAGCCACGCAACCCAGAGGTTGGCGGCGAGCGCGAGCGTGCCGATGATGCCCATCGCGACCGGCTCCGGCGGCGCGCCGAGGTGGACGCGCCATGCGCAAAAAGCGAGCACGCCGATGCCGTAGCCAGCCATCGCCATGCCCTTCACGAGCGCGGTACGCGATGCCCACAGGCCGCCTGCTGCGATCGCGGCAAGGCTCAGGCCATAGTTGGTCGCGTCGCCGCCGAAGTCGACCGCGTCCGCCGCGAGCGCGGCGGAACCCGAGGTTGCGCTGCCTGCCAACTCGACCAGGAACATCGATGCGTTCACAACGAGCGCGATCCAGAGGATCCGGCGATAGCGCGGATCGGCGCTGGGTGGCGGCGTCGGGCAGCAGTGTTCGCTCATGCTTTGTGCATTGGAAACCCTGTAGCTACTATCGGGTCAAACTTTTTTCTGGAAAGCCCCGGATGCGAATAGGTGAATTGGCGTCGAAGGCCAGCGTGGACGTCCAGACCGTCCGGTATTACGAACGGGAAGGCCTGATCGAGGCGCCGTCGCGAACCGCTTCGGGCTACCGCACCTACGGACCCGCCCACCTGGAGCGCCTGAACTTCGTGCGCCATTGCCGATCGCTCGACATGCCGCTTGCCGAGATCAGGCGCTTGACCTCCCTGTCCTCCGACCGCGCCGTTTCCTGCGACCAGGTCGACGCCCTCGTGCAGGCGCACCTCGAGCGCGTGCGCGCCAAGCTCGGCGCGCTTCAGGCTCTCGAAAGGCAGCTTTCAGCGCTGCGTGCGCAGTGCGATGCCGGGCACCGCATTTCCGATTGCGGCATCCTCGAAGAAATGATCCACGCGGCGCAGGGTGAAGCCTGTGCCTGCCACCCCGGAAACCCCGCCAGTTGAGTGTTTCTTGACCTTCCCATCATGGGAGGGTGCAATGTGGTCGCACCATGACAACGATGACGACTGATCCGGTCTGCGGGATGAAGGTCGATCCGGCCATCTCGAAGCACGTGCTTGAACACGAGGAAGTGCGCTACGCCTTCTGCAGCGCCGGCTGCCTCGCGAAATTCAAGGCTGATCCGGGGAAATATCTGGCGAAGCCCGTCGCCAAGCCGGCTGCCTGCTGCGGCGGACACGCACACCAGCACGCCCATCCCGCACAGGTACCCGCGGCCACCGCCGCGCCGGGTGCGCGCTACACCTGCCCGATGCATCCGGAAGTGATGCAGGAGGGGCCGGGAGACTGCCCGAAGTGCGGCATGGCCCTCGTGCCGATCGGTGGCGTCGGCGCGGCGGACGATACGGAACTGCAGGACCTGAAGCGCGCCCTGTGGGTCGGGTCCGCACTTTCCCTGCCGCTGTTCCTGCTGGCGATGGCGCCGATGGTCGGTATCCATGAGCCGCTGGGCCTGGCACCCCTGCTGCGCGGCTGGGTCGAGTTCGCGCTGGGCACACCTGTCGTGCTGTGGGTGGGCTGGCCGATCCTGCGCAAGTTCTGGCTTTCGCTCAAGGGCTGGAACCTCAACATGTACACGCTGATCGGGCTGGGGGTCGGGCTGGCCTACCTGTTCAGCCTCGCCGCCGTGCTGTTTCCCGGCTGGTTCCCCGAGGAGTTTCGCGAGCACGACGGCGCGGTCGGCACCTATTTCGAAGCGGCGGCGGTGATCGTGACCCTGGTGATCCTGGGCGACTACCTGCAGTTGCGCGCCATGGGCCAGACCAGCCAGGCGATCCAGCAGCTTCTCAAGCTCGCGCCGAATCTCGCCTGGCGCCTGCGCGACGACGGTACCGAGGAGCAGGTGCAGCTCGACGCAGTCGTCGTCGGCGACCGGCTGCGCGTCAAGCCCGGCGAAAAAATCCCGGTGGATGGCACGGTGCTTGAAGGCAGCAGCCGTGTCGATGAATCCATGATGACCGGCGAACCCGTGCCGGTCGCCAAGGCCGCGGGCGGCAAGGTCGTCGGCGCGACCGTGAATGGCAACGGCTCGCTGGTCATCCGTGCCGAGCGCGTGGGCGCCGACACGCTGCTGTCGCGCATCGTCCACATGGTGGGCGAGGCGCAGCGCACGCGCGCGCCGATCCAGAAGCTCGCGGATGTGATCGCGGCGTACTTCGTCCAGGTCGTCGTGGGAATCGCCATTGCCACCGCGGCGGCATGGTGGTTCTTCGGCCCGGAGCCGAGGTTTGCCTACGCGCTCCTGAACGCCATTGCCGTGTTGATCATCGCCTGCCCCTGTGCCGTGGGCCTCGCCACCCCGATCTCGATGACCGTCGCGATGGGACAGGGCGCGCGCGCCGGCATCCTGTTCCGCAATGCCGAGGCGATCGAGCGCATGCGCGACATCGATACCGTGGTCGTGGACAAGACCGGCACGCTGACGCTCGGGCGTCCCGCGCTGACGGAATTCGTCGCCGACGGCATTCCGGAAAGCGAAGCGCTGGCGCTGGTCGCCGGCGTCGAGCAGCTCTCCGAGCATCCGATCGCGCTCGCGATCGTCGAGGGGGCGAAGGCGCGCGGACTCGCGCCGGGAACGGCTGCGGCCTTCGACGCCGTCAACGGCCTCGGGGTGCAGGCCGACATCGGCGGCAAGCGCGTGCTGGTGGGCAGCCGGCTGTTTCTCGAGCAGCGCGGCATCGACACGAAACGCTGGGAAGCGCGGGCGGAGGCCTGGCGCGCGGAGGCCAAGACCGTCGTGTTCTTCGCCATCGACGGCGTGGCCGGCGGGGTCGCCGCGGTGGCCGACCCGATCAAGGACAGCACCCGCGAGGCGATCGCGGCGCTCAAGGCATCCGGCGTGCGCATCGTGATGCTCACCGGCGATTCGCGCGGCACGGCCGACGCCGTCGCCCGGCAGCTCGGCATCGACGAAGCGCTTGCCGAAGTCCTGCCCGAAGACAAGGCCGGGCACGTCAAGCGCCTGCAGGCCGAAGGCCGCAAGGTCGCGATGGCCGGCGACGGCATCAACGACGCGCCGGCGCTGGCGCAGGCCGATGTCGGCATCGCCATGGGTACCGGCACCGACGTGGCGATGGAAAGCGCCGGGGTGACGCTGGTCAAGGGCGACCTGCGCGGCATCGCGCGCGCTGCGGCTTTGTCGCACGCGACCATGCGCAACATCCGCCAGAACCTGGCTTTCGCGTTCGGCTACAACGCGCTGGGCATTCCACTTGCCGCCGGCGTGCTCTACCCCGCCTTCGGCCTGCTGCTGTCGCCGGTGTTTGCCGGCGCCGCCATGGCATTGAGTTCGGTATCCGTGGTCAGCAACGCATTGCGCCTCAATCGCGTTAAATTGTGAGCATGGGAAAGCGCGAACTGCCGCTCGAACACGCGGATGCCCTGGGCAAGGGGCTGCTCGACATCGGGCTGGCTTCGAGGGCGAGCGGCGTGTCCGTGAAGATGATCCGCCACTACGAGGCGATCGGCCTGCTGAAGAACGTCGCCCGCACCTACGCCAACTACCGCGTCTACTCGGACAAGGACGTGCACACGCTGCGCTTCATCAAGCGCGCGCGCACGCTCGGCTTCTCGATCGACGACATCCGCGAGTTGCTCGCACTCTGGCAGAACAAGTCGCGTCCGAGCGCGTCGGTGAAGAAGATCGCCGGCGGGCACATGCAGGACCTGAAGCGGCGGATCCAGGAGATGCAGTCGATGGTCGCGACGCTGGAGCACCTGACGCACAACTGCCATGGCGACGGGCGGCCCGATTGCCCGATCCTCGAAGATCTGGCGAAGGAAGAATCATGAACGCAGCGATGCGCATGTTCGAGGAATGGAAGGCAAGCAATGATCTGCTGAAGTTCTACGAGGACCTCAAGCAGAAGCGCTTCGCGCATTTCCTTACGATCCAGACGGCGTTCCTCGCCTTCTTCACGCTGCTCGCCAAGGAGGCGATGGACAAGGGATCGGCGATCTGGATATCCGCGCTCGTGCTCGCCCCGATCGCGCCGCTGCTCTTCGCGCTGTACTTCATGCGCATCGACACCCGCTGCCGCGCGCAGGTCGATACGATCAACACGCGATTGCTGCTCATCGAGAAGGAGTGGCAGGCAATTGCGCCGGAAGCCCATTTCTCGACCCACAGCCAGCTTTTCGCGGTGCTTGCCCGGCACGACCGTCAGACCGTTGACCGGTATGTCGAGGCGCGAGACCTGCCGGGTGACGGGTTCCGGACGCTGACCGGTTCGCGCTCGGCGCACGCAGCCGAGCATGTGGTCCTCCAGATGTTCCTTTCGCTATGGATATTGATCGCCGGCTTCTTCGCCGTGCATCGGCTGGTCCCCTTCGGTTAGGGCTTGACCCTCCCACTATGGCAGGCTTGAGACTACGGGCATGGATACGACAATTTGCATCAAGACCATGCTCGCTGCCGGTGGCCCCAGGGGAATTCCGGGCTGCCTCCAGCACTGCGCGGCGGCGACCTGGCGGGGATTCGTTGGAATACTGCGGCAGCTGGGGTAGGATTTCCCGGTGAAGTCTATCGTCCGCGCTCTCCTGTTCGCGCTGCTCGTTGCGGCACTGCCGTTGCGCGGCTACGCGGGGGTGCTGATGGCGCTGTGCGAGGGAAATCACGGCGGCGCCGGCGCGTCGCACGAACACTCGCACGAGCAAGACGACAGCCACCATCACGAGGCTCCCAGCGGCGATTCTGGCGATTCGTCGCACGCCGCGTCCATTTGCAGCGTCTGCGCTTCCTGCTGCGCCAGTGCAGGCCTCGCTGCGCCCTCGAGCCTGGGGGTCGTGTTGCAGCCTCCTGTGACGACCCGCATTCCCTTCCTCGTCCGCCAGGTCTCGGGCTTCGTCCCGGACCATCTCGACAGACCTCCGCTCGCTTCCTGAACGTTGATCCGGACGCGGCGCGCCGGTGGCGCGCCGTCCTGCACGCGCGTGCGTGCGACCGATTGCGTTTGGAGAGTCATGTTGAAAATTTCCTGTGTTGCGCTGGCGATTTGTTTCGCCGGCGGTGCCGCCGCGCAGACCGCGACGCGGCCAGATCCGGCTGAACCGAAGGCGGCAGCGCCGGCGCCTGCCTACGATTCCGCGTTCAAGGACTACCGGCCGTACGTCGATCCCGAGATTGCCCGCTGGAAGGACGTGAATCAGGAGGTCGGCCGCCTCAATGGCCACGTCGGCCATGTGCCGCAGCAGCCCGGTGTCGCGCAAAAGCCCGCCGCCAAACCTCCCGCGCAAGGCGGACATGGAGCGCACAAATGAGAATCGTCATCGCAGTGATCGGCGTGGCGCTGCTTTCGGGCTGCGTATCCTTCTCCGAAGACGGCGGCTTCGGCACGGTGCAGAGCGCGGTGAAGGAGCGGACCGGGCAGGAAGCGAAATGGCAGCGCTCGGCCGACGAAGCGAACACTGTCCGGACAAGGGTCAGGGAACTGCTCGCGCAGCCGCTGACAGCAGAAAGCGCCGCCCAGATCGCGCTGCTCAACAATCCGGCCTTGCAGGCGAGCTACGCCGACATGGGCATCGCCGAAGCGGACCTGGTCCAGGCCAGCCGCTGGAAGGGACCAACGTTCTCGTTCGCGCGCCTGCGACGCGGAGATGAAACCGAGTTCGAGCGCAGCGTTTTTTTCGACATCCTGGGTCTTATCAGCATTCCGCTTTCCACGAAGGTCGAGCGCCGGCGCTTCGAATCCGCCCAGGCGCGCGCCGCCGGCGAAGCGCTCCGGCTTGCCCACGATACCCGCAAGGCCTTCTTCTCCGCGGTCGCGGCCGAAGAGGGCGTGCGCTACATGGAGCAGGTGAAGCTCGCCGCCGAGGCGAGCGCGGACCTGGCGCGCCGCATGGCGGCGGCCGGCAATTGGCCGAAGCTCAACCAGGCCCGCGAGCAGGTCTTCTACGCCGAAGCCACCGCGCAACTGGCCCGGGTGAAGCAGGCGCGGGTGTCGGCTCGCGAACGGCTTTCGCACCTGATGGGACTTTGGGGCGAAGACCTCCGCTTCGTCCTGCCGGAGCGCCTGCCCGAACTGCCGAAGGTCGCCCGCGAGGCCGGAGATCTGGAAGCGCAAGCGCTGGCGCAGCGGCTCGATGTGCAGGCCGCGCGCCGGGAAACCGAGGCGCTCGCCGAATCCATCGGCCTCACCAAGATCACCCGCTTCGTCGACTTGCTCGAATTCGGCCTGCACCACAACACCGAATCGCCGGGGCCGACGCAGCGGGGCTGGGAAATCGAATTGCGCATTCCGATCTTCGATTTCGGCGGGGCTCGCGTGGCGCGGGCGGAAGCCCTCTACATGCAGTCGGTGAATCGCGTCGCTGACACCGCGATCCGGGCCCGGTCCGAGGTGCGGGAAACCTACTCCGCCTACCGCACCAGCTTCGACCTGGCCCGGCACTATCGCGACGAAATCGTGCCGCTCAGGAAGCGCATTTCCGAGGAAATGCTGCTGCGCTACAACGGCATGCTGGCGAGCGTGTTCGAGCTGCTTGCCGACTCCCGCGATTCGGTGACGACCGTGAACGCCTACATCGAGGCGCTGCGCGACTTCTGGATCGCCGAATCCGATCTGCAGGCCGCGCTGACCTCGGGCTCGCCGGGCGTGCCGGTGGGCGGCTCGAGAGCCAAGGTCCTGCCCGCCGGCGGCGGCGCGGCGCACTGAACAGGAAACCTCACATGACGAATCGCAGAAATTTTCTGAAAACCGCGGGTGCGGCCATGCTTGGAGCCGCCGCGGTCAGCCGCGCGGCACAGGGCGCGGTACCGGAAGCACCGAGCATGGACAAGGCCGCCACCCAGCCGCCGCTCGCCCAGCCCGGCGGCCGGCCGTACAACCCGGTGGTGACGCTCAACGGCTGGACGCTGCCCTGGCGCATGAAGAATGGCGTCAAGGAGTTCCACCTGGTCGCCGAGCCGGTGGTGCGCGAGATCGCGCCGGGAATGAAGGCGAACCTCTGGGGCTATAACGGCCAGTCACCCGGACCGACGATCGAGGTGGTCGAAGGCGACAAGGTGCGCCTCTTCGTCACCAACAGGCTGCCCGAGCACACCACCATCCACTGGCATGGCCAGCGGCTGCCGAACGGCATGGACGGCGTGGGCGGGCTGAACCAGCCGCAGATTCCGGTGGGCAAGACCTATGTGTACGAATTCACCGCGAAGCGGCCGGGCACGTTCATGTACCACCCGCATGCGGACGAGATGACGCAGATGGCGATGGGCATGATGGGCTTCTGGGTGACGCATCCCAGGGATCCGGGGTTCATGCGCGTCGACCGGGACTTCGTGTTCCTGCTGAACGCCTACGACATCGATCCGGGCAGCTACACGCCGAAGATCAACACCATGCTCGACTTCAACCTGTGGACCTGGAACTCCCGGGCGTTCCCGGGAATCGACCCCCTCGTCTGCCGCCTGGGCGACAAGGTGCGCATCCGCATCGGCAACCTGACCATGACCAACCATCCGATCCACCTGCATGGCCATGAGTTCGTCGTCACCGGAACCGATGGCGGCTGGACCGCGCCTGGATCGCGCTGGCCGGAAGTGACCGCCGATATCGCGGTCGGGCAGATGCGCTCGATCGAATTCGACGCCACCGATCCGGGCGACTGGGCGTTCCACTGCCACAAGTCGCACCACACCATGAATCCGATGGGCCACAACGTCCCGACGATGATCGGCATCGACCACCGCGGCGTCGCCGAGAAGATCCTGCGGCTGGTGCCCGACTACATGGTGATGGGCGAGCGCGGCATGGCCGACATGGGCGAGATGGAAATGCCGCTGCCCGACAACACGCTGCCGATGATGACCGGCACCGGGCCGTTCGGCGCGATCGAGATGGGCGGCATGTTCACCACCGTGAAAATCCGCCAGGGCCTGGCGCGCAACGACTACAGGGACCCCGGCTGGTACAAGCACCCCGAAGGAACGGTCGCCTATGAATGGAAAGGCGATCCGCCGCCCGCGGACCGCAAGCCATCCACCGCGCCGGCTGGCGGAGCCATGAAGGTCCGCAAACCGGGCACGCATGGAAAACATTGAATCGTCCAACCAGCCACGAAAGGAAATCGCGATGCAACGAATACTGTTTGCGCTAGTCATATCGACTGCGTTCTTGTCTGCGCCCGTGTTTGCCCACGGCGACGCCAAGCACGAAAAGAAAGCCGCCAAGCCGATTTCGACGGAAGAGAAGGACTTCGGACGCGAAGGCGACCCGAAAAAGGCGTCGCGCACAGTCAGGATCGAGATGAGCGACAAGATGCGCTTCAACCCGGCCAGCCTCACCATCAAGCAGGGCGAAACCGTGAAGTTCGTGGTGAAGAACAGCGGCAAGGTGATGCATGAGATGGTCATCGGCAGCATGAAGGAGCTGAAGGAGCACGCCGAGATGATGCGCAAGCACCCGACCATGGAGCACGATGAACCGTACATGGCCCACGTCGCGCCCGGCAAGACCGAAACCATGGTCTGGCAGTTCACCAAGGCGGGCGAATTCAATTTCGGCTGCCTCGTGCCGGGCCACTTCGAGGCCGGAATGGTCGGCAAGGTGACGGTCAAGTAATCCGATTTACCTGCGGTTCCTATTCAAGGAGAAATCATGAAAACAGTTCTGTCAGCATTCGTTGCCGCCGCGATCGGCCTCGGCGCCCTGCCTGCATTGGCCGACAAAGACCATATGAAGCATCAATCCGGGAAAGCGGAAATGGTCGACGGGGAGGTTCGTAAAGTCGACAAGGACACGAAGAAGCTCACCATCAAGCACGGCCCGATGCCGAGTTTCGACATGCCAGCGATGACGATGGTGTTCCAGGTCAAGGATCCGGCGATGCTCGACAAGGTGAAGGCGGGAGACAAGATCAAATTCCAGGCCGAGAAGCTTGGCGGGGCGTTCACCGTGACCGGCATGGAGACGGCCAAATGAGACTAAGCGTACTGGGACTGCTGATGGCGGCTGCGCTGCCGGCGACGGCGCAGCAGCTCGCGGATGGCGAGATCCGGAAGGTGGACAGGAAGGCGGGAACGGTCACCATCAAGCACGGTCCGATTCCGTCGATCGACATGCCCGCGATGACCATGGTGTTCCACGTCCAGGAGGCCGCGATGCTCGATCGGGTCAAGTCGGGCGACAAGGTCAAGTTCCAGGCTGAGTTGCGGCCCGGCGGCAAGGCGACCGTCACCAGCATCGAGGCGGCGAAATGAGACGCGCGGTTGCGGTGGCATTGTTCCTGATCGCAGGCTCTGCGCTGGCACAGCACCAACCCTACGCTGGGCAGCAGGCGCGTGAAATCAAGGCACTCTCACCCGATGAAGTGCAGCAGTACCTGTCGGGCGCAGGGATGGGATATGCAAAACCCGCCGAGATGAACCGGTTTCCCGGCCCGATGCACGTCCTCGAACTGGCCGACAAGCTGGCTCTCACGCCGGAACAGCGTGCGCGCACACAGTTGCTCATGGACACGCACAAAGCCGAGGCGCGGGCCATCGGCGCGAAGCGGGTGGAATCCGAGCGAGCCATCGAGATGCTGTTCCGTTCCGGCAGCCTGGATGACGCGACGCTGGCGAAGGGCGTGCGCGAGGCCGCGGCACTGGAAGGCGAATACCGCCTGGCGCATCTGGAGACCCACCGGCGCATGCGGGCGCTGCTTTCCGACGAACAGGTCGCGCGATATGCGCAGCTACGCGGTTACGAAGGCGGCGGTGAGCACCGGAGGCACTAGGCTAGTGGGCGTAGGGCTCGCATTCCTGATCTCCGCAGGCAATGCAATGGCTCAGTCTGCCGCTCCGACATCGCGCTTCCTGCTTGATGAGACATCTCACATCCTCGTCGGGGTGGTGGCCGCATTGGCTGGAGTGCTCGCCCACCGCACCTGGTCCCGGCGGCGCTGGCGCCGCGCGCCGGCGGGAGTGGTCGTCGAGGCGGTGCTGGCGGTGGATCTCGTGAACTCGACCTGGCTGGCGACGCATCATGGCGAGGATCTGGCGATGCGCGCGCGCCATGTCCTGGAACGGCGCACGCTGGCCGCGGCGAAGCCCGAGGGCGTCATCTTTGTGGAAAACACTGGTGACGGCTGCATGATGACGTTTCCTTCGGTTCGCGCAGCCGCACAGGCGGCGCGCACCCTGCTGCTGGGCCTCCGGGACCGCCCGCCGGAAATGGCGCCGGGCCCTCCCCTCGAGGTTCGGGCCGCGATAACGTACGGACAAATCCTGCTGGATTCCCGCGGTTCCCGCCACGGGGCCACGATCAACGAGACATTCCGGCTGATGGGAGTCCCGATCGACGCGTTTGTTTCTGTCGAGGGAGAAGAGCGTCTGGCGGAAATTCCGGACCGCAACCGGGTCTTCCTGGATGAGGATGCCGCCAATGAACTCACGTCTACGGATGCCTCTCTCCGCCAGGTGGGAGTCTGCCGTCTGAAAGGATTCAGTGGCTTTCATCGGGTGTACGAGTTGCGCTAAGTTCGGTAGCGTACGGACGACGACAGAATATGCACCTAGCTTGATCTGGATCAACACTTGATCCGACTCTCGATCGATACTGGCACCAGAGTTCAAACACGTTTCGAAAGGAGAAATACCATGATCAAAACGGCACTACCGATTCTGTTGCTCGCGTTCGCGGGTGCGGCTCTTGCCGCCGAACCGCAGACAATCGAATTGAAGGACGGTGGCAGAATCGTCATGGAAAAAGGCAAAACGATGATTCACATCGACGCCGCAGGCAATCGGGTGAAGATGAAGGATGGCAAGGTCATGGAGGCCAAGGACGGCAGCAAGCTGATGATGAAAAACAACGCCATCTGGAAGACCATCACCGAGCACGGCACGCTCAAGCCGGGGCACTGATTGGCTTGACTCACTCACCCGAGTGAGCTTCGCGGTGGCGCTTGGCGGTGACGCCGGCGCCGCCCTCCCCCATTGGCACCGCGATTGGAGTAGCATTCCGACATGGTTCAGCGCCGCAGGATTGCCGGCATCGCCAGACTTCTGGTAGGCGCGCTGCTGTTCGCCCAGGCAGCACTTGCGGTGGCGGCCTGCGACTTGCTGCGCGTTGCTCCAGCTCAGGCCATCGCAGCAAAGGCTGGCGAGCCGTCCTGCCACGAAGAACCGGCAATGAACGCGAACCTTTGCCTTGCGCATTGCCTCGGCAATGATCAAAGCGCGGATAAGCCACAGGTCGCCATTCCAGAATGGAGCCGGGCGTACCTGCTGGTGATCGAAGTCGCCGGGAGTGCGCCGCTGCCCCAGGCCATTCAGCGCCACGTTCCACCGTATCCGGGCGCGCCGCCGCCTCGAATACTCTTCCAGTCCTTCCTGATCTGATTCTCCGCGTGGTGTAGCGCGGTGCCGGCATCCGCCGGCGCCGGGATGTTTTGCGCTCGGAGAATGTCATGCGTCTACTACTGTGTTTCCTGGCCGCGCTAGCCGCCATCACAAGCGCGCCGCTTGCCGCGCAGGTGAGAACCGCGGAATCCGCCCTCGACCCGCAATTGCGGGAACTTGTGACCGAGGCGGTGCGCAACAGTCCCGAGATACGGGCGGCGAGCAATGAACGCCTCGCGGCAAAGCATCGGGTATCGCCCGCAGGGGCGCTCGACGACCCGATGCTCGAAGCCGGCGTGCTCAACGCGCCACTGAATACATCGGACACTTTCAGGCGGGAAGACATGACCATGATAATGCTCGGTCTGTCGCAGAAGTTTCCATTCCCTGGCAAGCGCGATTTAAGACGGGATGTCGCGGCGAAGGATGCAGAATCGGTGGCCTTCGCTTACCAGGAAACCATCAACCGCGTGATCAGAGACGTCAAGGTTTCGTACTTCGAGCTCGCCTATGCGGCCGAATCAGCGCGCCTGGTGGAGAAGAACAGGCAGGTCCTGGAGCAGTATCTGAAGATTTCCGAATCCCGCTACTCGGTCGGTCAGGGAAACCAATCCGACGTGCTCAAGGCGCAGACGCAAGTGTCGAAAATGGATGACGAGCTGATCAAGCTTGCGCGCGAGCGCCGGGCAATCGAGGCGGAACTGATGCGCGCCCTGGGCCGCGAGTCCGGAGCCGGAGCACCCGCCCCGGCGGCGTTGCGCCTGCAGGAGGCGCCATTGGAACTCGGATCGCTGCTGGAATCGGCGCGCAGGGATCGCCCGCAACTCCTGGGACTGAGAAGCCTGATCGATCGCGGCGGCAAGGCGCTGGACCTCGCGCGCCAGGACAATTACCCGGATTTCGACGTCAAGTTTGCGTACGGCAAACGGGACAAGACACTGGAAGGCATGCCCCGGGACGATCTGGTGAGCCTTACGGTCGCCATCAACCTGCCGGTTTGGCGCGAAAGCAAGCGCGATCCGCGAATTGCTGAAGCGATGGCGATGCGTAATCAGGCAATGGACATGTACCAGGCGCAGCTGAATGAGCTGTCTTCGAAACTGCGGCAGCAGGTGGCCAACGCCGAGCAGAGCCTGAAATCGGCGCGGCTTTACGAGAGCGGCATCCTGCCGCAGGCCCGGCTCGCCGCGGAATCCTCGCTCGCCTCCTACCGCGTCAATCGAGTGGATTTCCTGACGCTGCTCGACAGCCAGATGAGCGTCCTCAATTTCGAAGTCAGCCACGCGGCCACCTTGTCCGGCTACAACAAGGCGCTCGCCGAGATTGACTTTCTCACCGGCAAACCGGCGCTCTAGCGCCCGGAGAACATCATGAAGCCAATCGCGATCGCAATGGCTCTGACCGTCGTGGCTGCCGCGGCTGCCTTCGGCGGTTACTGGTGGGGGACTGGCAAGTCGATGCAACCCGCTGCGGCACCACCCGGGCAGGCAAATACCACGGCGGCTCGAAAGATTCTGTACTACCGGAACCCGATGGGCCTTCCAGACACCTCGCCGGTGCCGAAGAAGGATTCCATGGGCATGGACTACACGCCGGTATACGAAGGTGAAGAGCCTGCATCCGATGGTTCGGTGGTGAAGATCAGCGTTGAAAAGGTGCAAAAGCTGGGGGTGAGGACCGAGACTGCGTCGCTGCGGGAACTCACACGCACCGTTAGGGCAGTTTCGACAGTGCAGGCCGACGAGCGACGGCTGCATACGGTCGCGCCAAGGTTCGAGGGCTGGATCGAGCGCCTGCACGTCAATACCACCGGTCAGGCGGTAAGACAGGGCGACGCGCTGATGGATGTCTACAGTCCCGAACTGATCACGGCACAGCAGGAATATCTGCTCGCGCAGCAGGGCGTGCAGTCGGTCGCCGGCGGCAGCGACGAAATCCGGGCCAGCATGAAGCGCATGGCAGAGAGTTCCCTGCAGCGATTACGCAACTGGAATATCCCGGAGTCCGAACTGCTGCAACTGCAGAAGGAAGGCAAGGCGAGACGGAACGTCACCATGCGTTCGCCGGTGAGTGGCGTGGTATTGGAAAAGCCGTCGATCCAGGGAAAGCGCTTCATGCCCGGTGAAGTGCTCTACCAGATCGCCGACCTGTCCAGCGTCTGGGTGATCGCAGACGTATTTGAGCAGGATCTCGGCATGCTGCGCCTGGGTCAACCGGCCACAGTCATGGTCGATGCGTATCCCGGCAAGGTGTTCAACGGCAAGATCACATTTGTCTACCCGACCGTCACCCCGGAAACCCGCACGGCAAAAGTGCGCGTCGAACTGCCCAATGCGCAGGCGCTGCTCAAGCCGGCCATGTACGCGAAAGCGGAATTCTCGACGAGCCGCGACAAAGCCAAGGTGCTTGCGGTGCCCGATTCGGCGGTGCTCGATTCCGGCACGCGGCAGGTGGTGCTGGTCGAGCTCGGCGCAGGAAGGTTCGAGCCGCGCGCCGTGAAGCTCGGCATGCGCGGCGACGGCTATGTCGAAGTGCTGGAAGGGGTGAAAGAGGGCGAGGCGGTCGTCGTCAGCGCGAACTTCCTGATCGACGCGGAAAGCAACCTCAAGGCGGCGTTGGCGGGTTTCGGACATGGTGCCCACGGCGCCAAGGCGGATCAGAAGGAGGCGCAGGGCAAGGCTGCGCCGAATCCCGCAACGGCCGGGCAAGTGACGCACCGCGGTGACGGCAGCGTCGAGACTGTGGATCCTGCTCGCGCCACGGTGACGCTCACCCATGGACCGATCGCCAGCCTGAAGTGGCCGGCCATGACCATGGATTTCCGCATCAAGGATCCGGCCCTGCTGCGGACGCTGAAACCGGGCCAGAAGATCAGGTTCGAATTCACCGACGCGGGCAGCGGCGACTACCTCATCGTGCGCGTGCAACCGGCTGCCAGCGGCCACGGAGCGCACTGACATGCTCGGACGCGTCATCGAGTGGTCTGTCCGCAACCTGTTCCTGGTGCTGCTCGGCACGTTCTTCATCATTGCCGCCGGACTTTACGCGGTGGCGCGTACGCCACTGGACGCGATCCCGGATCTATCGGATGTGCAGGTGATCATTTACACCGAGTACCCCGGCCAGGCGCCGCAAGTGGTGGAGGATCAGGTCACCTACCCGCTCACCACGGCAATGCTGGCCGTGCCGAAGTCCAAGGTGGTGCGCGGGCTCTCGGTATTCGGCGCGTCGTTCATCTACGTCATATTCGAAGACGGCACCGACATCTACTGGGCGCGGACGCGGGTGCTGGAATATCTCAACTTCGCCTCAGGACGCATGCCGCGGGGTGTCACTCCAACCCTGGGACCCGACGCCACAGGCGTCGGCTGGGTGTACCAGTACGCGGTCGTTGCCGCCCAGCGCACGCTGGCGGAACTGCGCACCATCCAGGACTGGTTCGTGCGCTACCAGCTCACCAAGGCCCAGGGTGTGGCGGAGGTGGCCAGCGTCGGCGGCTTCGTCAAGCAGTACCAGGTGATCGTGGAGCCGCGCAAGCTGCAGTCCTACGGAATCCCCCTGAACAAAGTCGCCGAAGTCATCCGGGCCGGCAACCGGGACGTGGGCGGCCGGGTCGTTGAGTTGGCGGAGACCGAATTCGTGGTGCGCGGCCGAGGATACCTGCGCGGAGTAGCGGATATCGAGAATCTGGTCGTCAAGGCGGACAAGGGCGTGCCGGTGCTGATCCGCGACGTGGCGAGAGTCGAACTCGGGCCGGACGAGCGTCGCGGCATCGCGGAGCTGGACGGCGAAGGCGAGGTGGTTGCCGGCATCGTCGTGGCGCGCTACGGCCAGAACGCCCTCGATGTCATCCACAACGTCAAGGCGAGGATCGAGGAGATCGCCTCCGGCCTGCCGGATGGCGTGTCGCTCAAGCCTGTGTACGACCGCGCCGACCTGATCCACCGCGCGATCGACAACCTGAAGAGAACTCTGATCGAGGAAAGCATCATCGTGGGACTGGTCTGCGTTGTATTCCTGATGCATGCAAGAAGCGCCTTGGTCGCCATCGTCATGCTGCCGATCGGCGTGCTGATGGCGCTCATCGCCATGCATGCCCTGGGACTCAATTCCAACATAATGAGCCTGGGTGGAATCGCCATCGCCATCGGCGCGATGGTGGACGCGGCCATCGTCATGATCGAGAACGCCCACAAGCACCTGGAACGCGCTCCGCCGGGTGCGCCGCGCCTTCAGATCATGATCGACGCCTGCCGGGAGGTGGGTCCGGCGCTGTTCTTCAGCCTGCTGATCATCACGGTCTCTTTCCTCCCGGTATTCACGCTCGAAGCGCAGGAAGGCCGGATGTTCAAACCGCTCGCTTACACCAAGACTTTCGCCATGGCGGGCGCGGCATTTTTGTCGATCACCCTCGTGCCGGTGCTGATGTTCCTGTTCATACGGGGCAGGATCATGCCGGAGCAAAAGAACCCCATCAACCGCTTCCTGATCTGGATCTACCGACCCGCCATCGTCCGGGTGATGCGCTGGAAGAAGCTCACCATCGCCGCCGCGCTGGTCGCGCTGGCGCTCTCGGTTTATCCCGCGCTGCGCCTGGGCAGCGAGTTCATGCCGGTGCTGAATGAGGGAACCCTTTTGTACATGCCTTCCTCGCTTCCCTCGATGTCCGTCACAAAGGCTGGCGAGTTGCTGCAGACGCAGGACCGGATCCTGAAGACATTTCCGGAAGTGGCGTCGGTTTTCGGCAAGGCCGGTCGAGCCATGACAGCGACCGATCCGGCGCCGCTCGAGATGTTCGAGACCGTCATCAATCTGAAGCCGCAGAGCGAATGGCGCCCGGGCATGACCATGGACAAGCTGATCGCGGAAATGGACAAGGCGATGCAGTTCCCCGGCGTATCCAATGCCTGGACGATGCCGATCAAGGCGCGGATCGACATGCTGGCAACCGGAATCCGCACGCCGATCGGCATCAAGGTTTTCGGCAAGAACCTGGCAGAGATCGAGACGCTTGCCCGATCGATCGAGTCCGTGGTGAAAGGCGTTCCCGGCACCACCAGCGCTTACGCGGAGCGCGTGACGGGCGGCTATTACCTGGATATCGAGCCCGATCGCATGGCCCTGGCGCGCTACGGCCTGGGCGTCGGAGAGCTGCAGGACGTGATCGGTACGGCACTGGGCGGCGAATTGGTGACCACCACGGTCGAAGGCCTCGAACGCTTCGGCGTGATCGTGCGCTATCCGCGCGAGCTGCGGCAGGACCCCCAGTCCATTGCCACGCAGGTCCTGGTGCCGATCATGGGCGGCGCGATGATCCCGCTGGGGCAGCTTGCCCGCGTCAGCCTGATGCAGGCACCGCCCGCGATCCGCACCGAGAACGCGCTGCTGGCGGCCTACATCTTTGTGGACATCCGCGACCGCGACATCGGCGGATACGTAGCGGACGCGCAAAAGGCAGTGCGCGACCAGGTGAAGTTTCCGCCCGGCTACTACGCGACCTGGAGCGGACAGTTCGAGTTCATGGAGCGGGCAAAAGAAAAGCTTGTCGTCGTGGTGCCGCTGACCCTGCTGATCATCTTCCTGCTGCTCTATCTCAATTTCGGAAGATTGACGGAAACGGTTATCGTGATGTTGTCCGTGCCTTTCTCGCTGGTGGGCGGGGTATGGCTGATGTGGCTGCTCGACTACAACCTGAGCGTCGCAGTCGCGGTGGGCTTTATAGCGCTTGCCGGTGTCGCAGCTGAAACCGGCGTGGTGATGCTGATCTATCTCGATCACGCCTGGGAGGCGGTCAAGGCAAAGCGCGCGGCCGAAGGCGTCAAGCCGTCAGCTGCCGATCTCTACGAGGCGGTGATGGAGGGGGCGGTCGAGCGGGTCCGCCCGAAGATGATGACTGTCGTCGCGATCATGGCCGGCCTGCTGCCGATCATGTGGGGCAGCGGCACCGGTTCGGAGGTCATGCGGCGCATCGCGGCACCGATGGTAGGCGGGATGATCTCCTCTACCCTCCTCACGTTGATCGTGATTCCAGCGATCTATGGGCTGGTCAAGGAGTATGGAATCAATCGCAAGCAGTCTTCCAACCCGAAAGGAGAAGTGAAATGAAGCGCGTACTTATGGTTGCCGCATTGTCCGTTCTCGTCCCCACCGTATTCGCGCAGATGAAAGGCATGGAGATGAAGGACGGGCCGATGAAGATGGGCGAAGGCAAAGCCGCCGAAACGCACAAGGGCAAGGGCACCGTGAAGTCGGTGGATGCCGGCAAGGGCACCGTAAACCTTGCCCACGATCCGATCAAGAGCATGAACTGGCCGGCGATGAGCATGACCTTCAAGGTGAAGGACAAGGCAATGCTGGAAAAGGTGAAGCCCGGAGCGAAAGTGGATTTCAGCTTCGAGCAATCTGGAAAGGACTATCTGATCACGGACATAAAATGATGCCCTTCCATTGAACGAGCAACTCTGGTATCGGGATCGGCAGGCGCTTGCGTTCATCGCGCTTCGTTACTTGCCTTGGCTCGCCGTTCTGAATCTGCTCTGGGAAATCGCCCAGCTTCCGCTCTACACGATCTGGAACCTCGGCACACGGACACAGATGGCGTTCGCAGTGCTCCACTGTACGCTGGGTGATGTCCTGATCGGAACGGCCGCACTCGCGCTCGCGCTGACGCTCACTCGGTCGCGAGCCTTCGCGGCCTGGCGCTGGGACAAGGTCATACCGCTGCTCCTGGTATTCGGGGTCGGGTACACCGTGTTCAGTGAATGGCTGAACACCACGCTCCTCCGCTGGACCTATTCGGCGCTGATGCCGACGCTGAGTTTCAACGGATTTGAACTCGGCATGTCGCCGGTCGTGCAGTGGTTTGTCGTTCCGTTGCTGGCGTTATACGGCGCCCGAAGCATGGCGCCATGACTTCATGATTTTTCTGCATTCGAGGATTGGTGTCGGCCATGCCCACCATGGCCGTGGAACAGGTGCATGAGGGGACAGGCCATCAAGAGTACGAACGGCAGGTAATCGATCAGGTGCTCGCGGTGTTCCGTGACCAGGTAGTAGGCACCCACGGCGGCGAATCCCCAGAATATCCAGCGCACAGCGCGGGTGCGCGTATCGCCATCTACGTGTACTTGCTCAGTCATTGGCGAAGCGGCCGAACATCCAGCCGAAAATCGCGCCCATCCCGAATGCCCACAGCCCCATGACGACCAGCGCCCACAGGAAAGAGCCGAAATTGAACAGGACCGGTCCGCTCTGCAGCTTGCGGAAATCCAGCCCGTGGAACAGCGCGTTCATGAAACTCGCCGCCGCATCGGGCCAGAGCCAGAACAGGACCGAGCAGACCGAGTATCCAATGCCCACCGTGGCTGCAAGCGCCGCGCCTGACACCATCGGATTGACCCTTGCCATTTCGGTTCTCCTTTTCATCCGGGAACAAACGTGCAGATTCAAGCTACGCTCGCTGAGATTCGTCGATTTGACCCAGATCAAGCGCGGTTGATGGCGCGTAGAATCGCGTCATGAGACCTGCCCCAAGCCTCAGCCTGCCGGCCGAGGAACCGACTTTCCGGGCCTTCGATACGATCATCGACACGCGCTCGCCCGCGGAATTCGCGGAGGACCATGTGCCGGGCGCGATTTCCTGCCCCGTGCTGGACAACGAGGAGCGCGCGCAGGTCGGAACGATCTACAAGCAGGTGTCGCCGTTCGAGGCGAAGAAAATCGGCGCTGCATTGGTCGCCAGGAATATCTCTTTTCATGTTGAGAATTCCTTCAAGGAGAAGCCGAAGAACTGGAAGCCGCTGGTCTACTGCTGGCGCGGCGGCAAGCGTTCCGGCGCGATGGCGCACATCCTGCGCGAGATCGGCTGGGAGGCGCAGACGCTGGAAGGCGGCTACAAGGCCTACCGGCGCTACGTGGTCGCCTCGCTCGCCGCACTGCCGGCGCAATTTACCTTTCGCGTGATCCACGGCGTCACCGGCAGCGGCAAGAGCCGCCTGCTGCGTGCGCTGCAGGCCGCGGGCGCGCAGGTGCTCGATCTCGAGGACCTGGCCGCGCACCGGGGCTCGCTGCTCGGCACCCTGCCCGACCGGCCGCAGCCTTCACAGAAGATGTTCGAAAGTCTTCTGTTGAAGAATCTCTTGAATTTCAAGAGTTCAAAGGAAATATTCGTCGAAGGCGAGTCGAGGAAGATCGGCCAGCTCCAGGTGCCCGAGGCGCTGATCGAGCGCATGCGCGCGAGCGAGTGCCTCGCGCTGCAGGCCGATATCGCGGTCCGCGTCTCGATGCTGATGGACGAGTACCGGCACTTCTTCACCGATGTGGCCAAACTCGGCGCGCTGCTCGATTGCCTGGTCGGCATGCACAGCCGCGAGCGGATTGACGAGTGGAAAGCGCTGGCCGCCGCCGGCGACTGGCCCGCGCTGGTGACGCGCCTGCTGGAGGAGCACTACGACCCGGCCTATCGCCGCTCCGCCGCGCACAATTTTCCGCGCCTCGCCACGGCGCGCAGCCTGCACGTTCCTTCAGGCGATGCTCAGGCGTTCCGCAAGATAGCGCTCGACCTGGCCGGCCTCGAGACGCGCGCCGCACAGCCCGACATAGCCGTCGGGTCGCAATAGATAGAACGACAGGGCCGGAATCCCCGCGCGCAGCAGCTCGGCGTCGTTCTCCGGGTCGGCGGGAACTGCATGAGTGTCGACGCCTGCCACGGACGGCGCGTCCTGGCCAAATGCAAGCAGATGAAAGCGCAGGTCGGAGAGCTTCTGGAATGAATCCTCCACTGCGCCACCAGACTCGAACCTGAGCTGCAGCCAGGGAAAGCGTTCGCCCGCGCGCGGGGCGTTTTCGGGCAAGCCCGCCGACTGCGAAAGCGAGCTCGCGCGATAGTGGATGCCGATCTGCGAAACGATGCGGAATGCCAGCCGGCGCACGGGCGCAAGGCCGAGGGCGAACGCGGCGATGCGCGCCAGGACATGCGTGCGCAGCAGTCCCGCGATCCAGCTGTCGTTCACTACCAGCATGAACGCGCGGTCCGTCGTTTCCAGCAGTCGCCTGGCCACGGGCTGGCGCTCTTCTTCAAAGGTATCCAGCAGGCGCGCGTCGGCGCGTCCCTGGACGACCAGCGCCAGCTTCCAGGCGAGGTTGTAGGCGTCCTGCAGGCCGGTGTTCATGCCCTGTGCGCCGACCGGGCTGTGGATGTGCGCCGCGTCGCCCATGAGGAAGCAGCGCCGGTCGCGGAAGCGCGCCGCGGCGCGATGGTGGATCCGGTAGGTCGAGTACCAAGTGCAATGCGTGACGGCGATGCCGGCGCCCGCCTCGCTGCGCAATGTCGGCAGGACATCCTCGAATTTCAGGTCCTTCCTGCCCGTCAGTTCGTCGGGCAGGATGCCGACGATGCGCCAGTGGTTCTCGCCGCGCATCGGGAAGAACAGGTGGAAGCGCCGGCGCCACAGGTAGACGTTGAGCTCGTCGGGCACCATGGTGCCCGTGGCCGTCACGTCGGCGACGAAGAAAGCGTGCTCGTAGGCGGCGCCTGGGAAGCCGATGCCGTTGAGCTCACGCACCGCGCTGTGCGCGCCGTCGCAACCTGCCACCCACGCGGCCGTTATCGTTTTTGTTGTTCCATCAGATAGTTTCAACGTCGCCGCGGCGTGATCGCCGTGCTGCTCAATTGCAATGAGTTCGGTGTTCCAGCGAACCTCAGCGCCGAAGTCGCGCAGCCGCTCGCCCATGATGCGCTCGTTGTCGTCCTGGCCGAGGATCAGGATGAACGGATACGGCGTCGCGCCGCGCCCGGTTTCTCCCAGCGGCACGCGGGCCGTCTTGCGGCCGCGCGCCCAGATATTCGCGCCGAAGCCCTTTTTGCCCAGTTCGAGCGCGCGTCCGGCGATGCCAAGTTGCGCGTAGATCTCCAGCGTGCGCGCATGCACGCCGAGCGCCCGCGTCTGCAGCGCGGGACCCGCGTGCCGGTCGATCAGCATCGCGCGCACGCCGCGCCGGGCCAGCTGGTTGGCGAGCATCAGCCCGGTCGGGCCGGCGCCGACGATCAGGACATCCGTGTCCACGGGGACGGGTGGGACGGCGCGCTATTCCGCCTTGGCTCCCGAGGCCTTGATCACCTTCGCCCATTTCTCGCGCTCGCTCCTGATGTAGGCGCCGAATTGCTCCGGCGTTCCGCCTGCGGGATCCAGGCCCTGGTTCTGCAATGTCGCCCTGACGTCCGGCATGGCGAGGATCTTCGTCACGACGGCGTTCAACTGGTCGACGATCGCGCGCGGCGTCTTCGCAGGAACCACGATGCCGTACCAGTTGTTGGCGTCGAACCCGGTGAGGCCCGTCTCCGAGATGGTCGGCGTGTCCGGCAGCAGCGCTGAACGCTTGAGGGTCGTCACGGCAATGCCCTTGAGGCGCCCGGCCTTGATATGGGGAATGGCGCTCGCCGTCGTGGCGAAGACCAGGTGCACCTGGCCGCCGACCAGGTCGGTCATCGCCGGGCCGCCGCCCTTGTAGGGCACATGCACCAGCTTCACGCCCGCCATCAGGTTGAAGAGTTCGATGGACAGGTGCCCGGTGGCGCCAATGCCGGAAGACCCGGCCGACAGCGACCGCTGCTTCGCCAGCGCAATCAACTCCGGCACCGAGTTCGCAGGCACGGAGCCGTGCAGCGCGAGCACGTTGGTCGCGTCCACCACCTGGATGACCGGCAGGAAATCCGTCTCCGGATCGAACTTCAGGTTGCCATACAGGCTCGGATTGATCGCCAGCGCCGCGATCGTGCCCATCAGGATGGTGTAGCCATCGGGCGCGGCCCGCGCCACCTGCTCGGTAGCGATGTTGCCCGCGGCGCCAGGCCGGTTCTCGACCAGCACCTGCTGGCCCATCAGCTCCGACATCTTCTGCGCCACCGGCCGCGCCGTGAGATCGGTGCCGCCGCCGGGCGCGAAGCCGACGATCATCTTCACCGGCCGCGCCGGATAAGGCGCCTGCCCAAAGGCCGCCGATGCCGCCAGCAGGGCTGCCATCATCGGGACGCAGAGACGGGGATGTATCATCAGGATTCCTCTAGTCGGAGACGCGCATGCTGAAATTCTATTTCAATGGTTCACCCAACCCCACCAAAGTTGCGCTGTTCCTGGAAGAAGCCGGCATCGCCTATGAGCCGCATCCCGTGGACACCCGCAAGGGCGAGCAGTTCAGCGCCGCCTACCTGGCGGTCAATCCGAACGGCAAGGTGCCGGCGATCGTGGACGGCGACGTCACCGTGTTCGACAGCAATGCGATCCTGCTCTACCTCGCCGAGAAAACCGGCAAATTCCTGCCGCCGGCTGCGTTGCGGCCCGAACTGTTGTCGTGGCTGATGTTCGTCGCGACCGGCGTCGGCCCCTACTCCGGCCAGGCGGTCCACTTCCGCCACCACGCGACCGAGAAGCAGCCGTATGCGCACAACCGCTACCAGTTCGAGGCCGTGCGCCACTTCGGCGTACTCGACGCGCGCCTCGCCAAGCGCCGCTACATGGTCGGCGAGACCTACTCCATCGTCGACATGGACGTCTGGGGCTGGGCGCGCATGCTCACCTTCGTCCTCGGCGACGGTGCCTGGGACAGGTTTCCCAACCTGAAGCGGCTGCACGACGAGATCAGCGCGCGCCCCGCCGCCGTGCGCGCGGTCGCGCTCAAGGACAAGCACAAGTTCAAGGCCGAGATGGATGACGAGGCGCGCTCGCACATGTTCAAGCACCTGGCCGCGAATACCGGGGCTGCGAGGGAGCTCTAGAAAAACTCCCAGGGATCGCCTTCCTTCGGCGCCAGCAGCAGCAGTTCCTGCATCTGCGGCGCGCTGCGGCAGGGGATCTGCCAGTCGTTGCCCACTTCGACCACCTTGCGCACCTTGCCGTCGGCTTCGAACAAGCACTTCTGGACGGTGATCTGCACCGGCAGCGGCGGATAGGTGATGCGCTGCAACTTCGGCGCGCCGTTCTCGTAGTAGGTCACCGAGGAATAGTCCCAGACGTCGGGGCGCGCGACCGCGCTCCAGAGCCACTGGCAGCCGGTGTATTTTGCGCCGGGGTTCACCGGGAACATCCTCGCCGGCAGGCGATGGGGCGGACGTATTCCTCTTGCCGCCGTCTCCGGCGGCGATAGCAGGCCGCAATTCGGGGCATCGCGAGGAATATCCTGCGCAGCCGCCGCGGTCGCCAGAAATGCCAGCACGGCGGCCAACACCAAGCGTTGAGGAGTAGCATCGCGCATCATGGAAAAAATCCGCATCCAGTTCACCCTGTTCTCTGCATTCTATTCGCCCCTCATCTCGACGATGTCGGGCGGCTTTCTCAAGGCCGAAGGCCTCGATCCGGAATGGTCGGTCTCGCCGCCCGGCGTCTCGGCGCTCGCGGCCGTGAAGGCCGGCACCGCCCACGTCGTGCAGTCGGCGCTCAGCCAGGGATTTGCGTCGCTCGACCAGGGCAAGGAGCCCGAGGCCGTTCACTTCGCGCAGGTGAACGAGATGGACGGCTTCTTCCTGACCGGCCGCGCGGCGGACCCTTCTTTCAGCTGGAAGAAGCTGGAAGGCGCGGAGGTCGTCATGTTCAAGGCCGGCCAGCCCAATGCCATGTTCCGCTACGCCTGCCACAAGGCCGGGATCGACTATTCGAAGATCAAGCCCGTCACGCCCGGCGGCGCCGACGACATCGACAAGGCGTTCCGCGCGGGTCGGGGACAGTACGTACAGCAGCAGGGCCCCTACCCGCAGCAGTTGCAAGCCGACGGAGTCGGCCATATCGTCGCCCAGGTCGGCCCGCTTATCGGACCCTGCGGCTTCTCAAGCCTCGCCGCCACCCGTGAGTGGCTAGGCACGCCGATGGCGAAGGCGTTCATGCGGGCGTACCGCAAGACGCGCGTCTACATGAACGACACGCCGGCGGCGGAAATGGCCCGCGCGCAGAAATCCTACTTCCCGGAGATCGGCGAGAAAGTCCTCGCCGACTGCATCGCGACCTACCAGAAGCTCGGCTGCTGGACGCCGCACGTCGAAATCACGCGCGCCGCCTACGAGAAGACGCTGGATATCTTCGAGTACAACGGCCAGCTCAAGCGCCGCTATCCCTACGAGATGGTCTGCAGCAAGCCGCCAGCCTAGTCGCGCGGCACCCTCACCCAGCCTTCCATCAGCCGGCGCGCGCTGCGGCTCATCAGCGCCTTGCCCACGATCCAGCGCCCACCGTCGCTGCGTGCCTCCGCGCCCACGCCGAGCGTGCCGGACGGATGGCCAAAGCGGACTCGGCCGTTGGCGGACGGGCGCATGGTCTTTTGCACCAGCGTGCCGGGAATCGCGGCGGCCGCGGCGATGGCGACGCCGCCGGTGCCGGTCATGGCGTGGTGCAGCTTGCCCATGGAAATGATGCGCGCCAGCAGGTCGATGGAGTCGGCAGTGACGCGTTTACCGTTCGAGGCGACGTAGTCCGCCGGCGGCGCGATGAAGGCGATCTTCGGCGTATGGCCGCGCGCCGCCGCCTCCATCGGAGTTTTCGCAAGCTTCATGCGCATCGACGCGCGCGTGCGGATCGCCTCGGCACGCCCAAGCAGCGCGGAGTCGCCGTTCACGTCGTCCTGCATCTCGGTGCCCTTCAGCCCCAGGCTCGCCGCGGCGATGAATACCGTGGGAATGCCGGCATTGATGAGCGTCGCCTCGATTTTTCCGATCCCCGGAACGTCCAGGGTTTCGAGAATCGCGCCAGTCGGGAACATTTCGTCGCCTTCGCCCGGATCGATGAACTCCAGCTTCACCTCGGCCGCAGGGAAGGTCACGCCATCCAGCTCGAAATCGCCCTCCTCGACCACCTGTCCGCCGCGCACGGGCACGTGTGCAAGGATCCGCTTGCCGATGTTCGCCTGCCAGATCCTCACCAGCGCGACGCCGTCGCGCGGCGCATCCACCAGGCCTTCGGCGATGGCGAACGGCCCGACGGCGGTGGTCAGGTTGCCGCAATTGCCGGACCAGTCGATGTGGGGCGCGTCGATGCGCACCTGCCCGAAGAGGTAGTCCACGTCGCAATCGGGCCGTTTCGATTTCGAGATCAGCACCACCTTGCTGGTACTGGAGGTCGCAGCACCCATGCCGTCGATCTGCTTGCCGTAGGGATCGGGGCTGCCGATGATCCGCAGGAGAATCCGGTCGCGCGCTTCAGGCTCCGCGGGCAGGTCTTCCGGCCGCAGGAACACGCCCTTGCTGGTGCCGCCCCGCATGTATACCGCGGGGATGCGAAGCTGGGTCAATGCAGGTCCGCCAGCACGCGCACGTGCTGGACGACACTTCGCCCGAGCGCTGAGAGTGCGTAGCCGCCCTCGAGTACCGATACGATCCTGCCCTTGGCATGGCGGTCGGCGATCGCCTTCACCTGCTCGGTGACCCAGCCATAGTCGGCGTCCTTGAGCTGCAGCATCGCCATCTCGTCCTCGACATGCGCATCGAAACCGGCGGAGAAGATCACCAGCTCCGGCATGAAGTCGTCCAGCGCCGGCAGCCATTCCATGGTGACGGCTTCCCGGAACTGCTTCGAACCGGCGCCCGCCGGCAATGGCACATTGACCATGTTCGAGGCAGGCATGTCGGCGCCGCTGTACGGGTAGAACGGGTGCTGGAAGGTCGACGCCATCAGCACGTGCGGATCGCCCTCGAAGATTTCCTCGGTGCCGTTGCCATGATGCACGTCGAAATCGATGATCGCGACGCGCTCGATGCCGTGCGCGTGGATCGCGTGGCGCGCCGCGACGGCGACGTTGTTGAAGATGCAGAAACCCATCGGCCGAGCCCGCAGCGCATGATGGCCGGGCGGGCGGACGCTGCAGAACGCATTTTGGGCTTTCTTTCCAAAAACCAGATCGACGGCCAATACCGCTGCACCGGCTCCGCGCAACGCGGCGTTGAGGCTGTGCGGATTCATCGCCGTGTCCGGATCGAGGTGCACCATGCCCGCTTGCGGCGCCGTCTCGCGGATCGCGCGCACGTACTTGAGCGGATGCACGCGCGAGAGCTGTTCATCCGTCGCCAGCGGCGCCTCGTAGCGCTGCAGGTGGTCCGCGACGCCCGAAGCAATCAACTGGTCCTCGATCGCGGTCAGGCGGGCCGGCTGCTCGGGATGGCCGGCGCCCATGTCGTGCTTCAGGCAGTCCGGATGCGTGATGAACGCTGTGGTCATAAGGGTTTGAATTGTAACGGTATCGGTTTTCCCGCCCGGGTACAATGCTCCAAATGCTCCTCAAAAAACAAATCCACCCATCCAATGCCTCGCCGGTCGCGCGCATCGTCGAAGCGGCCAGCCAGATCATCCTCGGCAAGGAGGCCCAGATCCGCATGGCGCTCGCCTGCATGCTGGCGCGCGGCCACCTGCTGATCGAGGACATTCCCGGCGTGGGCAAGACCACGCTGGCGCACGTGCTGGCGCGCTCCCTCGGCCTGCAGTTCCAGCGCATCCAGTTCACAAGCGACATGCTGCCGGCCGATATCCTCGGCGTGTCGATCTACGAGCGCGACAGCGGCAGCTTCAAGTTCCACCCTGGCCCGATCTTCGCGCAGGTGATCCTCGCCGACGAGGTCAACCGCGCGACGCCAAAGACGCAGTCCGCGCTGCTGGAAGCGATGGAAGAGCACCAGGTGACCGCGGAAGGCGAGACGCGCAAGCTGCCGGAGCCCTTCTTCGTCATCGCGACGCAAAACCCGACCGAGCAGGCCGGCACCTTTCCGCTGCCCGAGTCGCAGCTCGACCGTTTCCTCATGCGCATCGAGCTCGGATACCCGGACCGCAACGCGGAGCGCGCGCTGCTCTCGGGCACCGACCGCCGGGACATGCTCTCGAGCCTGGACGCCTGCATGGGACCGGGCGAGCTGGTCGAATTGCAGGGCAACGCGCAACGCGTGCACGTCTCCCCGGCCCTGCTGGATTACGTACAGGCGATCGTCGAGTATTCGCGCCGCTCGCCCGCGTTTGCCGCCGGCCTTTCGCCGCGCGCCGCCCTCGCGCTGGTGCACTCGGCCCGCGCGTGGGCGCTGATCGAAGGCCGCGACAAGGTGATCCCGGAAGACATCCAGGCCGTGCTGCCCGGCGTCGCCGGCCATCGCCTGCGTCCGGCGCACGACTCGGCCCGCAGCGTGGACGTCGGCGCGACGCTGATCGCCGCCGTCCCGATCCCCTAATCGGAAAAATGGTGGACTGTCCCTGATTTCGAAATCAGGGACAGTCCACCATTTCCTAGCCGGGCGCGATGATCTGGATGTGGTCGCGGCTGACGTTGATGAACGGCGCCGACATCAGCTGCCGGCCGCCGATCTCCAGCTCGAACACCTCGGCATCCGTGATCGCGATGAACTCCTTCGACCCGGTCATGTAGTCAGTCACGCGCGAGCCCGGCAGCAGGTCGATGTAGCCCTTGATGCGGTAGGAACCGGTGAAGATCGTGACTCGGGTCCTGGATTCGTCAGCTGCCATGGCGCGCTCCCGTCGGCGATGGCTCAAAGCATACGGACCCGGTCGCCAACCCGCAACGTACCCTCCTTCAGGACGCGCGCATACAACCGGCTCCAGCCCGGGCTGACCTTCTCCGACACCCGCACCACGCGCGCATCGCGGAATGAGGCCACGATGTTCTGGCAGGGCGCCGCGTAGCTCGCCACCTCGAGCAGGACCTCGCCCACCTCCAGGCGCGTCCCCGGCCGCACTTCCGTCCAGGGAAGGCCCGACAGCGTGAGATTCTCGCCGGTCGTCCCCGGACCGATGGGGTGCCCTTCCGCGCGCAGCGCCTCGATGAGCTCCAGCGAATACAGCGACACCGCCCGTTCCCGGCCGCCGTGATTCTCCAGGTCCCGCTGCCGGTCGCCTTCCAACCCGCCCAAGCGCACCGCGCACCCGTCCCGCGGCAGCTTCGGCACGCCGCCGTCGGATACGTTGATCGAATGGAGCCGCGCTTCCGTCACTTGGTCGTCGTTGCCATCAATTCGCCCAGGCGCACGGCGCGCTCGGGCGCCCACTCGGGATTGAATTGCAGGCGATCTTTCGGAAACAGAAGCACGACCGTCGAGCCGAGCCGGAAACGCCCGACTTCGTCGCCCCTTGCGAGGACGCGGTCCTGCGGGCCGTATCGCCATTCCTTGATATCACTCGAGCGAGGCGGATTGACGACGCCGTGCCAGGCCGTCTCGACACTGCCCACGATGGTCGCGCCCACGAAGGCCAGCACGAACGGCCCATGATCCGTCTCGAAAACGCATACGACTCGCTCGTTGCGCGCAAAGAGTTCCGGCACTCCGCGCACGGTGGCGGGGTTCACCGAGAACAGCGAGCCCGGGACGTAGATCATGCGCGTGAGGCGGCCGGCGCACGGCATGTGGACGCGGTGGTAGTCCTTGGGACTCAGGTACAGCGTGGCGAAACTGCCCTGCCGGAACTGCGCCGCCAGATCGCGGTCGCCGCCGACCAGGGCCACGGTCGAGTAGTCATGGTTCTTCGCCTGGATGATGCGGTCGTCGTCGATCGAGCCGAACTGGCTGATGGCGCCATCGACTGGGCAGATGAAGCCGGCATCGGCTAGCGGCCTCGCGCCAGGACGCAATGCGCGCGTGAAGAACGCGTTGAAGGTCGGATAACGGGTGATATCCGGCTCCGCCGCCTCGCTCATGTTGACGTTGTAGCGCCCGACGAACCACCGGATGATCGCCGTGGTGATGCCGCCGGCCTTCGCGTTCGCGACCTTTCCTGCGAAAGCGGTCAGCGCATGCTTGGGATAAAGATACTGGAGCAGTACGGACACGCTTAGCGCCTCGGAGGAGCGAAGGCACCGCCTTCCGCGTATACGGTGTAGCGGACGAAGTCGCTATGCGGCGTGAACTTGTCGTACAGGCCCCGCGCACGGTAGTTGTTGTGCCGGGTATGCCAGTACAGCCGGCTCCAGCCCTCGCGCTTCATCTCGGCCACCAGCCAGGCGACCAGCCGCTCGCCGATGCCGGAAGCGCGCCGGATGACGACTTTTCGATGGCGAATCGGCTTCATGGAGCGATGGAAATGGTGGTCTGTCCCTGATTATCGGTCACAGGATCAGCCCGACGGTGGCGGCGGTCAGGCAGGTCGCGAGCGTGCCGGCGACGATGGATTTCAGCCCGAGGGAAACGATTTCGGGACGGCGCTCGGGGCACATGGTGCTCATGCCGCCGATCATGATGCCGAGGCTGCCGAAGTTGGCGAAGCCGCACAGGGCGTAGGTCATGAGCAGCCGGCTGCGTTCCGAAAGCGTTGCCATGTTCGCCATGTCGATGTAGGCGATCAGTTCGTTGAGGACGGTCTTGGTTCCGAGCAACTGTCCTGCCGCCTGCGCCTCCGACCACTGCACGCCCGCCAGCCAGGCGAGCGGCGCCAGTACCCAACCCAGAATACCCTGCAGCGTGTACGGCGCGATGACCAGATTGACGAGCGTCACCAGCGCGACGAATACGACCAGCATCGCGACGATGTTAACCAGAAGCTGCGCGCCGCCAAGGGTGCCCTGCGTCAGGGCGTCCATGCTGCTGGTTGCTTCCGACTTGAGCTCCAGTGCTCCACCCGTCGCTTCGGCGGCTGGCGGAACCATGAGGAAGGCGACTACCAGCGCGGCCGGAGCAGAGACGATGGAGGCGATCAGCAGGTGCGCGACGGCGTCGGGCAGGATTTTGCCGAGGATGCTCGCGTAGAGGAAGAGCACGGTACCTGCGATGGAGGCCATGCCGCCCACCATGATCGCGAACAGTTCGCCGCGCGACACACGCGGCAGCCAGGGCCGGATGAAGAGCGGCGCCTCGACCATGCCGACGAAGACGTTCGCCGCGGTGGACAGGCCGACCACGCCGCCGACGCGCATGGCGCGCTCCAGCATCCACGACAGGCCGCGCACGATCCACGGCAGCACGCCCCAGTGGAACAGCAGCGCCGAAATCGCGCTCATCACCAGGACGATCGGCAGGGCGCGGAAGGCGAGGATGAAGGTCGAGTTCGCGTCGGTCACGGCGAAAGGGGCGGACCCGCCGCCCAGGTAGCCGAACACAAGCGCGGTGCCGGCCTGCGTCGATTTCTCCAGCAGGCTCAGGACGTCATTGAGCGCGAGGAAGGCGTCCTTGGCGAACGGCAGCTTGAGCAGCAGCAGCGCGAGCAGGAACTGCAGCAGCAGGCCCGACCAGACCGCGCGCCAGGGAACCGCTTTTCGATTCTCGCTGAAAGCGAAGGCTATGAGCAGGAGTCCGGCAATGCCCGCCAGCCCCTGGATCACGCGGGGAAGGCCTCTGCGATCGTCTTCTGGATGGCCTCGGCCGCGGCGGCCTGGTCCTTCGCGTCGCGGACCGGCCGGCCGACGACGATATAGTCGGCGCCGTTGCGGAACGCCTGGGCCACGTCTACGACTCGCTTCTGGTCTCCCACGTCACCGCCTGCCGGCCGGATGCCGGGTGTGATGCCCAGGAGCTTGGGGAATGCAGACTTTATTTTTGAAACTTCGAGACCGGAGGTGATGACGCCATCGCATCCCAGCTCCGCAGCGGCGCCCGCCCTGGAAAGAGCCAGATCTTCCAGCTTGCCCGAGTAGCCCTGCTCCGAGAGATCTGCCTGGCTGGTGCTGGTGAGCACGGTCACGGCGAGGATGCCGATGTCGCCCTTTTCCTTCACCGCGGCCTGCATTACGCCGCGATCGGCGTGCACGGTCAGGAAGGTCACGCCGCGGCCGCGCAGGTTGGCGACCGCGCGGCGCACGGTTTCCGGGATGTCGTGCAGCTTGAGGTCGCAGAACACCCGGTTGCCGCGCTTCACCAGCCAGTCGAGCAGCTCGAAGTAGCCGCCCGAGGTGGAGAGCTCGAGGCCGATCTTGTAGAAGCGGACCGAGTCGCCGAGCTTCTCGGCCATCTGCCGCGCGTCGGCGGCCGTGGGAACGTCGAGCGCGACGATCAGGCGCTCGCGCCGGGGAATGGCAGCCGGGTTTTCCCTCATATCGGGGCGCTATGATACAGGCATGAGCGAAGTTCTCGTTCTCTACTACAGCGCCGGAGGCTCGGTGCGCCGCATGGCGGAGCTGATCGCCGAGGGCGTCGAGCGCGTGCCCGGCGCGCAGGCACGCGTCAGGACCGTGCCGAGGGTTTCGGCGGGTTTTGCGAAGGAAGTACCGTCGATTCCGGACGGCGGCCCGCCCTACGGCGAGCTGCGCGACCTCGAGGAATGCTCGGCTCTCGCCCTTGGCAGCCCGGCGCGGTTCGGCAACATGGCGGCGCCGCTCAAGGCGTTCCTGGAAAGCACGACGCCGCTGTGGCTGAAGGGCGCGCTCGAAGGCAAGCCGGCGTGCGTCTTCACCTCGGTCGGCAGCATGCACGGCGGCCACGAGTCGACGCTGGTTTCCATGATGCTGCCGCTCCTGCACCACGGCATGCTGATCGTCGGAATCCCCTACTCCCAGGCCGACCTCAACGCCACCCGCAGCGGCGGCACGCCCTACGGCGCCAGCCACTTCGCCGGAATCGCCGACGACCTGCCGATTTCCGACGCCGAGCGCGCGCTATGCGTGGCGCAGGGCAAGCGGCTCGCGGAAGCCGCATTGAAGCTTTCCCGGTGACGAAGCACACCGGCGGCTGCCATTGCGGACGGGTGCGGTTCCAAATCGAGGCACCGGAGGCTTTCGAGGTCGGCGACTGCAACTGCTCCATGTGCGCCCGCACGGGCTACCAGCACCTGTTCGTGCAGAAGAGCAGCTTCAGGCTGCTCTCCGGCGAGGACGCGCTGGCCAATTACCAGTTCAACACGAAGGTCGCGAAGCACTACTTCTGCTCGCACTGCGGAATCAAGTCGTTCTATGTCCCGCGTTCGCACCCCGACGGCTACAGCGTGAACGTGCGTTGCCTCGACGAAGGCACGTTCAGGATCACCGGCGTGCGGGTGATCGACGGCAGGAACTGGGAAAAGCATTACCCGGAGGGCCGTGGGAAATACTAGATTGCTGCGGGGGCTCGCCTCGGGGCTGCTCGTGGCGCTGATCGCCTTGTGCCTCGCCTGGGAACTCTGGCTCGCGCCGCTGCGGCCCGGCGGCTCCTACCTCGCGCTCAAGGCGGCGCCGCTCACGATCCCGCTGCTCGGGATCCTGCTGGGTAAGCGCTACACCTACCAGTGGTCTTCGATGTTCGTCCTTGCCTACTTCACTGAAGGCGTCGTGCGCGCCTGGGGCGAGCGCGGGACGTCGCAATTGCTCGCCGGGGCCGAGATCGCACTCAGCGTGGCGTTCTTCGCGGTGGTCGTGGCGTACTCGAGATTTACCAGAGCAGCCGCCTAGGGATCGGCCAAACAGCCGCCCTCGCCCGCACGGCCGCCTTGTGGGCAACCTCCGTTCGCTCCCGGGAACGGGATCCGGGAGAGGCACGGGCGAGGGTTCTTGCTCGGTGCCTCAGGCCACAGGCTGCGCCTGGTATTGCGGGTTCACTCGCTCCTGCTTGCTCGCCAGCTTGTTCAGCGCGCTGAGATAGGCCTTCGCGGAGGCGACAATGATGTCGGTATCAGCTCCGACGCCGTTGACGATGCGTCCGCCCTTCGAGAGCCGCACGGTCACCTCGCCCTGGCTCTCGGTACCCTGCGTCACCGCGTTGACCGAGAAGATCAGCAGTTCGGCGCCGCTCTTCGCCACGGACTCGATCGCCTTGAAGGTGGCATCTACCGGCCCGTCGCCCTTGCCTTCCGCCTTGATTTCCTTGCCGTTGTTCGTCATCACGATGGAAGCATGCGGCTTGTCGCTGGTGCTGCTCCCCTGGCTCATCGACACCAGTCCCCACTGCTCCTCGCCCGAGGCGCCGGCCTCCTGCGCCACCAGAGCGAGCAGGTCCTCGTCGAAGATGTCGGCCTTCTTGTCGGCGAGCTCCTTGAAGCGCACGAAGGCCTTGTTGTAGCCGTCGTCGCTCTCCAGCTCCACGCCGAGTTCCTTCAGGCGCTGCTTGAACGCGGTGCGGCCCGAGAGCTTGCCCAGCACGATCTTGTTGGCCGCCCAGCCCACGTCCTCGGCGGTCATGATCTCGTAGGTTTCGCGCGCCTTGATCACGCCGTCCTGGTGGATGCCGGAGGCGTGCGCGAAGGCGTTCGCCCCGACCACCGCCTTGTTCGGCTGCACCACGAAGCCGGTGATCTGCGACACGAGCCGCGACGCCGGCACGATTTCCTTGGTATTGATCCGGGTTTCCAGCCCGAAGAAATCCTTGCGCGTGCGGATGGCCATGACCACTTCCTCCAGCGATGTGTTGCCGGCGCGCTCGCCGAGGCCATTGACCGTGCACTCGATCTGGCGCGCGCCGCCGATGCGCACCGCGGCGAGCGAGTTCGCCACCGCCATGCCGAGGTCGTTGTGGCAATGCACGCTCCAGACCGCCTTGTCGGAGTTCGGGATTCTTTCCCTCAGGCGCTTGATCATCTCGCCGAATTGCTCCGGTACCGCGTAGCCCACGGTGTCGGGAATGTTGATGGTGGTCGCGCCCTCCTTGATCACCGCCTCCAGCACGCGGCAGAGGAAGTCGGGTTCGGAGCGGCTGCCGTCCTCGGGCGAGAACTCCACGTCCGGGCAGGCTTTCCTGGCGTAGCGCACCGACATGAGCGCCTGCTCGTACACCTGGTCAGGCGTCATGCGCAGCTTCACCTTCATGTGCAGCGGACTGGTGGCGAGGAAGGTATGGATGCGCCACGGGCCTTTCGCATCCTTCAGCGCGTCGATGCCGCGCTGGATGTCCTTGTCGTTCGCGCGGCACAGTCCGGCGACGATCGACTCCCGGATCACGCCAGCCACCGCGCGCACCGCCTCGAAGTCGCCGTTGGAGGACGCCGGGAAGCCGGCCTCGATCACGTCCACCTTCATGCGCTCCAGCTGCCGCGCGATGCGCAGCTTCTCGTCCTTGGTCATGGAGGCGCCGGGCGACTGCTCGCCGTCGCGCATGGTGGTGTCGAAAATGATCAATTTGCCTGTGCTCATATAGCGCTCCTGGGTGTGGATGCGAAAAGTCCTTCCCACCGGGTGGGCGGGTCAGGGGTACTGCCGAATTGGGGGGGTTATTTTGTGCGCGCGGGGCGCAGCAGCAGGCCAGCCAGGAGGAGCAGGCTGGTGGCGGTCGCAAGCAGAAGAGCGATCGTCTGCGTCATTGAACCCTTACTATAACCCCAAATGCGGAAGGCCCTCAAGCGCCTTGAATCCGGCCTGCCGGCGGCCTGGTACCGGGACCCCGCCCACCATGCCCGGGAACTGGAGGCCATCTGGTACCGGGGCTGGATCGCCGCCTGCCGGGACGAGGAGCTGCCCGAACCAGGCGCCTGGAGGGTGGTTCGAGTGGGCTCCCAGTCCCTTATTGTTTTGAAAAACGAAAAGAGGGAAATCAAGGTCTTCCACAACGTCTGCCGGCACCGGGGATCCGTGCTCTGCCCCGGCGAGTCCGGCAGCTTTGCCCGCGAGCGCATCGTCTGCCCGTATCACTCGTGGAACTACGACCTCGCCGGCAAGCTGGTCGCGACGCCGCGGCGCATGGAGACGCCGGATTTCGACCCGAAGAAGTTCTCCCTGTTCGAGTTGCCGGTGGAAAGCTGGGGAGGCTTCGTTTTCGTTTCGTTGTCGAAGAAACCTTCGAAGATGAAACCCCCGGACCAGTTCCGCAATCATCGCCTCCAGGACCTGCGCATCGGCAAGCGCATCGTCGCGGATGTGCAGGCCAACTGGAAGCTGCTGGCGGAGAACTTCTCGGAATGCTTTCACTGCCCACCGGTGCACCCGGAGCTGTGCCGGGTCGTCACGGCGTACAGAGAGGCCGGTGCCTGGGGGTTGTCTGACGCGTTTTCCTCGAAACCCGAATATAAAGCCGGAGCGACTACGCTTACGATGGACGGGACGTCCCGGATTCCCGCCTTCAACACACTGTCAAAGAAGGAACGCGACACCCTCTACATTCCCGCGATGCTGCCGCCGAATCTGTTTCTCAATGTCCATCCCGACTACGTCAACTCGCACCTCATGTTTCCCACGGGCCCGGAGAGCGTGCGCATCGTCTACGACTGGCTGTTCGAGCCCGCGCACATGCCAAAGGGGGCCGACCTCGATCACTACACGAAACTGTGGGAAGTCACGAACCTGCAGGACGCGCGCAACTGCGAGTGGCAGCAGCAGGGCATGCGGTCGAAAGAATTCAGGAACGGCGTCTATGTACCCCAGGAATTCGACTGCCACCGCTTCGCGCAGTGGGTGCGGAGGAGCTTGCGCCGGCGCGCCGCCTGATCAGGCTGCCGGCTTGGCCCGCCGGCCCAGGCCCCAGAGCACGTATCCGGAGACCGAATAGCCCAGCACCAGGAGGAACAGGACCACCGAGGGCTGCAGGGAAATCACGGCGAAGCCGGCGGCGAACACCGCCACCACCCAGAACGGCACGGCCTTCTTCACGTTGAATTCCTTGAAGCTGTAGAAGGGCACGTTGCTCACCATGGTGATGCCGGCGAACATGGTGAATGCCCACGCGATGATGTTGAGCCACAACTCGCGGTCGATGCCGAGGTCGTCGAACACCCAGACCAGGCCCGCGACCAGCGCCGCGGCCATCGGGCTGGGCAGTCCCTGGAAGTAGCGCTTGTCGATCACGTCGATGTTGGTGTTGAAGCGCGCCAGGCGCAGCGCGGCGCCGGCGCAATAGACGAACGCCGCGATCCAGCCGAGCTTGCCGAGGTCCTTGAGCGCCCAGACGTACATGACCAGCGCCGGCGCGGCGCCGAACGAGACCATGTCCGAGAGGCTGTCGTACTGCGCGCCGAACTCGCTCTGCGTGTGGGTGAGGCGCGCGATGCGCCCGTCCAGCCCGTCCAGCACCATGGAAACGAAGATCGCGATCGCCGCGGTCTCGAACTCCCCGTTCATGGCCTGCACGATGGCGTAGAAGCCGGAGAACAGCGACGCCGTCGTGAACAGGTTGGGGAGGAGGTAGATCCCGCGGCGGCGCAGGGCGCCTATGCCGCGGGGCGAGGTCTCCGGACGATGCCCGTCAAGATCGTCGCGTTCATCCATGCGACGCTAGTTTTTGGACTGGTCGACCAGGCGGTTCTTGCGGATCCAGGGCATCATCTCGCGCAGCCGCCCGCCGACCTTCTCGATCGGCAGCTCCGCGGTCTGGCGGCGGCGCGACAGCAGCGTCGGCGCGCCGGCGCGGTTCTCGAGCACGAACTCCTTCGCGTAGTCGCCCGACTGGATGCGCCCGAGGATTTCCTTCATGCGCTTGCGGGTGCTTTCGTCGATGACCTTCGGGCCGCTCACGTACTCGCCGTACTCGGCGTTGTTCGAGATCGAGTAGTTCATGGTGCCGATGCCGCCCTCGTACATCAGGTCGACGATCAGCTTGAGCTCGTGCAGGCACTCGAAATACGCCATCTCCGGTGCGTAGCCCGCTTCGACCAGCGTGTCGAAGCCCGCCTTGACCAGTTCCACGCAGCCGCCGCAGAGCACGGCCTGCTCGCCGAACAGGTCGGTTTCGGTTTCTTCCTTGAAATTGGTTTCGATGATGCCGGCCTTGCCGCCGCCGATCGCGGAGGCGTAGCTGATCGCCATGTCGCGCGCCTTCTTCGACGGGTTCTGGTAGACCGCCACCAGGCAGGGCGTGCCGCCGCCCGCGACGTAGGTCGAGCGCACGGTGTGGCCGGGCGCTTTCGGCGCGACCATCCAGACGTCGATGTCCTTGCGCGGCGAGACCTGGCCGTAGTGCACGTTGAAGCCATGCGCGAAAGCGAGCGCGCCGCCCTTTTTCAGGTTCGGCTCGACCGACGCCTTGTAGACCGCCGCGATGTGTTCATCGGGCAGCAGCATCATGACGATGTCGGCGGCCTTCACCGCTTCGTCCACGTCGGCGACCTTGAGGCCGGCCTTCTTCGCCTTGTCCCAGCTCACGCCGCCCTTGCGCAGGCCGACGGTGACCTTCATGCCGGATTCATGCAGGTTCAGCGCGTGCGCATGGCCCTGCGAGCCGTATCCGATGATCGTGACTTTCTTTCCCTTGATGAGCGAAAGATCGGCGTCCTTGTCGTAATAGACTTTCATTGCTGTCCCCTTAGGCTCTGAGTATGCGGTTGCCGCGGCCAATGCCGCTCGCTCCCGTTCGTACGGTTTCCAGGATGGCGCTCTGGTCGAGCGCCTTGATGAACGCGTCGAGTTTGGCGCCCTCGCCGGTGAGCTCGATGGTGTAGGTGCTGTCCGAGACGTCGATGACGCGGCCGCGGAAGATGTCGGCCATGCGCTTCACGTCCTCGCGCTCCTTGACCCCGGCGCGCACCTTGATCAGCATCAGCTCGCGCTCGATGTGCTCGGCCTCCGAGAGGTCCACGACCTTGACCACCTCGACCAGCTTGTTGAGCTGCTTGGTGATCTTCTCGATCACCTCGTCCGAGCCCACCGTGACCACGGTCATGCGCGACATGGAGGCGTCCTCGGTGGGCGCCACCGTGAGGGACTCGATGTTGTAGCCGCGCGCCGAGAACATGTTCGAGATGCGCGAAAGCGCACCGGCCTCGTTCTCCACGAGGATCGAAATGATGTGGCGCATCAGAGTTCCTCGGAGAGGATCATTTCCGTGATCCCCTTGCCGCCGGGGATCATCGGATAGACGTTTTCCGTCTGGTCCGTGAGGAAATCGAGGAAGACCAGGTCCTTCTTGCGCTTGAAGGCCTCGCGCAGCGCGGGCTCCACGTCCGCCGTCTTGGTGATCTGCACGCCCGAATGGCCGTAGCCCTCGGCGAGCTTGATGAAGTCCGGCAGCGCGTCCATGTAGGACTCGGAGTAGCGGTTGCCGTGGAAGAACTCCTGCCACTGGCGCACCATGCCCATGTACTTGTTGTTCAGGTTGACGATCTTGATCGGCAGGCGGTACTGCTTGCAGGTCGAGAGTTCCTGCAGGCACATCTGGATCGAGGACTCGCCGGTGACGCAGGCCACCGTGGCGCCGGGATTGGCCATCTGCACGCCCATCGCCGAGGGCAGGCCGAAGCCCATGGTCCCCAGGCCGCCGGAGTTGATCCAGCGCCGCGGCTTCTCGAACTTGTAGAACTGCGCCGCCCACATCTGGTGCTGGCCGACGTCAGAGGTGATGAAGGCGTCGCCGCCGGTGACCTCGTAGAGCTTCTCCAGCACGAACTGCGGCTTGATCAGCTTGGACTTGCGGTCGTACTTGAGGCAGTCCTTGCCGCGCCACTCGCCGATCTGCTTCCACCACGGCGCGATGTCCCGGGTTTTCTTGTCCTTCAACTGAGCCAGGAACTCGTCCAGCACGTCCGGAATGTTCCCGACGATGGGCACGTCGACCTTGACGCGCTTGGAGATCGACGAGGGATCGATGTCGATGTGGATGATCTTGCGCGCGTTCTGCGCGAAGTGCGCCGGATTGCCGATCACCCGGTCGTCGAAGCGCGCGCCGATCGCGAGCAGCACGTCGCAGTGCTGCATCGCCATGTTGGCTTCGTAGGTGCCGTGCATGCCGAGCATGCCGAGGAACTGTTCGTCGGTGGCCGGATAGGCGCCCAGCCCCATCAACGTGTTGGTGACCGGGAAGCCGGTGCGCTTGATGAGGTCCTTCAGCTGCGCCGACGAATTCGACAGCACCACGCCGCCGCCGGTGTAGACCATCGGCCGCTCGGCCTCGAGCAGCAGCTGCACCGCCTTCTTGATCTGCCCGGCATGGCCCTTCTTCACCGGGTTGTACGAGCGCATGCTCACCGTTTCCGGGTACTGGAACTCGCAGGTGTTGACCGTGACGTCCTTCGGGATGTCCACCAGCACCGGGCCCGGACGGCCGGTGGTCGCGATGTGGAAGGCCTTCTTCATCGTGACAGCGAGGTCCTTCACGTCGCGCACCAGGAAGTTGTGCTTGACGCAGGGCCGCGTGATGCCGACCGTGTCGCACTCCTGGAACGCATCCTCGCCGATGGCGTGCGTCGGCACCTGCCCGCTGATGATGATCATCGGGATCGAATCCATGTACGCCGTGGCGATGCCGGTGACCGCGTTGGTCAATCCGGGGCCGGATGTGACCAGGCACACGCCGACCTTCTGCGACGAGCGCGAGTAGCCGTCGGCGGCGTGGGCAGCCCCCTGCTCGTGGCGCACCAGGACATGCTTCACCTTGTCCTGCTTGAAGAGCTCGTCGTAGATCCACAGGACCGCGCCGCCCGGATAGCCGAATACGACATCGACGCCTTCCGCCTGCAGGCAGCGGATGAGGATCTGGGCGCCGGTCAGTAATTCGGTCTTGATACGGTCCATGACGATTTCGCCTGAGGCAGGAAAAGCATTCAAGATTAACGGCTTGCTGCAATGCGGTCAAGCAACGGGAAGCGCGGTTTGATACCATGATTGCAAGGGTCGGGAATCAGGCCCGGGAGGAGAAAAACTGGCTTCGCGCAGTGAGCTGTCGGCATTCCTCGCGGGCGTGGAGCGGCGGGCCTTCAAGCAGGCGATCTTCGCCGTCCGCGACGAGGAAGCGGCGCTCGATATCGTGCAGGACGCGATGATGCGGCTCTCGGAGCGCTATGGCGACCGCGTGGCCGAGGAGTTGCCGCCGCTCTTCCAGCGCATCCTGCAGAACGCGATCCGCGACTGGTTCCGGCGCCAGAAGGTCCGCTCCACCTGGACCACCCTGCTTTCGGCGCTTGCGCCCGGCCGCGGCGAGGAGGACGATCAGGATCCGCTCGACAGCCTGCAGGAGGCCGGCGACGCGAATCGCGAGGATTCGCCGCCGGACCAGCTGGAACGGTCTCAAGTTATTGAAATTATTGAGAAAGAATTATCTCTTCTACCCCCGCGTCAACGCGAGGCTTTCATCATGCGTTACTGGGAGGAACTGGATGTTGCGGAGACTGCGAAAGCCATGGGTTGCTCCGAGGGCAGCGTAAAGACACACTGCTCCCGGGCGACACACGCTTTGGCAACTGCATTGCGCAACAAGGGCATCACGCTCTGAACGGCGTCCGGGAAAGTCGACCATGAACGAAATCAAATTCGGCAACAAGATCCGCAAGGCCCTCAACGAAAGCGCGCGCCTGCACGGCGAACGCGGCGCGCGCATTGCCGAGCGGCTGCGCGCGGCCCGCGAGCGCGCCCTGGAGCGGCGCAGGATCGAGCGCCAGCCGGTGCTGGCCTGGGTCGGCGCGGCGCCCGGGTCGCCGGATGGCACGGCCGGCGCGCCCGAAGGCGCGGCCGGCTTCTCCTTGCGCCTGCTGCTGGCGACCGTATTGCTGCTTGCCGGCCTGTTCGCCATCTACAGCGGACAGGTGGACCAGCGCGCCGCCGAAGTCGAGGAGCTGGACGCGCTGCTGCTGACCGACGACCTGCCGATCGACGCCTATCTCGACCGGGGATTCGAAGCGTGGCTGAAGAAGGTTTCGGCCAACAACTGATGCGCGCCGCGCTCGCCGCCCTGCTGCTCGGGCTCGCCTTCACCGGCGCCATCGCCGCGCCCAAGGAAAAAGGTCCGGTCTGGGCCTCGCTCACGGCCGACCAGCAGCAGGTGCTCGCGCCGCTTTCCGGCGAATGGAGCAGGCTCGAGCGGGAGCAGAAAACGAAGTGGCTGGGCATCGCCAAGCGCTATCCCGCGATGAACCAGGAGGAGCAGAAACGCGTGCAGGGCCGCATGCAGCGCTGGGCCAAGCTCACGCCGGCGCAGCGCTGGGAAGCGCGCGAGCAATACCGCAGCATCGGCAAGGCGGCGCCGAACGGGCGCGAGGAACTGCGCAAGTACTGGGCCGAGTACCAGTCCCTGCCGCCCCACGAAAAGCGCATGTTCGACGTGCCGCCGACCTACGTGTCGCCTGCCAAGCGCAGGCAACGCGCTCCAACGCCGAAGACCGAGCCGTACGCCCTTCCCGCGTCGCTGTGAGCGACGCGGCACCGCCGCTCAGGCGTCGCCTGGCGAGCATGCTGTACGAGGCGGTTCTGCTGTTCGGGATCTGGTTCTTCGCGGTATGGGTTTTCCAGTTCGCCGCCGGCACCCTCGAGTTCGACAGCTGGCACCGCCACCTGGCGCAGGCCTTCATCCTCGCGATCTTCGCGAGCTACTTCCTCTGGTGCTGGCTGCGCGGCGGGCAAACCCTCGCCATGAAAACCTGGCGCGTGAAGGTGGTGCTGAAAGACGGCCATCGCCGCATCACGCCGGGCGCCGCATTGCTGCGGTTCCTTGCCGCCCTCGTATTGGTGCCGACCGGCATCAGCATCTTCTCCGTCGCCTTCGACCGCGACCGCCAGTTCCTGCACGACCGCCTCGCCGGCAGCCTGCTGCTGCCGGCGGACTAGCGCAACGGCTCGTCAGCCACGCATCCTGACCCAGACCGGGCGCAGGTAGTCGATCCACAGCATCATCAGGATAGCGGTGCCCAGGAACAGGATGCTCGGCACGGCGGCAGAGGCGACCGGCGGCCACTCCTTCAGCAGCCCGACGTGCGAGAACAGGCTGTTCAGCATGTGGAAGAAGATCCCCAGCATGATGCCGAGGAAGACCTTGACGCCCACCATGCCCGAACGCGCGTGCATGTAGGCGAACGGCAGCGCCAACCCCATCATCACCAGCGTGGCGAGCGGATAAAAGAGCTTCTTCCACAAGGCGATCTCGTAGCGTTCGGTCTTCTGCCGGTTGCCGGAGAGGTGCTGGAGGTACTTGTAGAGCTTCCAGGCCGACATACGGTCCGGGATCACGATCAGCACGTTCAGCAGGTCCGGGCTCACCGCCGAGCGCCACTCGGCCTCCTTGTAGTGCGCGGTGGTCGGGCCCGCCGGGCCGAACAGCGTTTGCGCGACGTCCACCAGGCGCCAGCTGCCGGCGCCGGAGTACTCGCCGCGTGCCGCCTCGGTCACCTGGCGCAGGCGATGGCTGGCGTCGAACTCGAAGATCCGCACGCCGGAGAGCACGTTCGCCTCGCGCGCCTCGCGCACGTTGATGAACGAGCGCTCGTCCTTGAACCAGAGCCCCGAATTCAGGTTTCCCCCGATCAGCGACTGCATCGAAGTCATGCGCACCTTCTGCGCCGTCTCCTCCGCGAAGGGCGAGATCCACTCGCCGATCGCGAATGTTGCGACCACGAACGCCAGGCCGATCCGCGCCAGCACCCTGCCGGCCGCCAGCGGCGACAGCCCGCCGGCGCGCATCACCGTGTATTCCGAATTGCTCGACAGGTGCGCGAGCACGTAGAGCGTGCCGATCAGCACCGCGACCGGAAACAGCTCGTAGGCGTGCGCCGGGACCGACAGCGCGACCACGGTGAAGATCTGCGGCAGGCGGTAGTTGCCGTTTCCCAGGTCGCGCAATTCCGCGATCAGGTCGAAGAAGGCGAACAGCGCGAGGAACCCGAGCAGCACGAAGCCGACCGCGCCGTAGACCTGGCGCGCGAGGTAGCGCTCGAGCGTGGGGATGCGGTTCAAGCGCGCCGCCTCACCTGCGCCACCGGACGCGGAACCACGACATGCGCTGGGCGAACAGTGCCAGCAGGATGAAGAGCATGATCGCGTGCACCAGCCACGAGCCGGTGGCGAACGGCAGCTTGCCCTGCGCCACCTGGGCCTGGCTCACCGAGAGCAGGTTGGAGTACACCATGTAGGTCAGCAGGGCGAACAGCAGGCTGACCGAGCGTCCGGCGCGCGGATTGACGAAGCTCATCGGGATCGCGAGCAACGCCAGGATCAACGCCGAGACCGGCATGCCGACGCGCCACAGCAGCTCGCCCAGGTTGACGCGCGTCGGCGTCTCGATCAGGCCGAGCGTGGAGGTGCTCTTGTGCGTCGCCGTCGGCTCGTCGCCCTCCTTGGTCTGGATGCGCGTCGCGTATTTCTCGAACTCCATAAGACGGAAATCCGCCGTGCCGGGCGTGCCGACGTAGCGCCGCCCGGACAGCATGACGAGGAACCGGTCGCCGTTGGGCGCGTACTCGGTGTAGCCGCGCTCGCTCATCATCACGCCGGTGCGGCGGTGCTGCGTGGTATTGACGAACACGTTGCGCACCGAGGTCTTGTCCCCGGTGATGGATTCGACGAAGAACACGCGCTCCTTGCTGCGCGATTCACCGAACGAGCCCGGCTCGACCCGGGAGATGTCGTCGCGCGTGTCGATGCGGCTGCGGTACTGCTCGCTCTTCTGCACCGCCCATGGCGAGATGAAGAACGACAGCGCCGCGATCACCAGCACCAGCGGCGCGGCGAACATCAGCACCGGCCGGATCCAGGCGGCGAGCGACAGGCCGGAATTGAACCAGATCACCATCTCCGAATCGCGCCAGCTGCGGTTGAGCGCGAGCAGGACCGAAATGAACAGCGTTAGCGAGAGCAGCACCGGCAGCAGGCTGAGCGCCGAGAAGCCCAGGAAGGCGACCACCGCATCCGAGGGAATCTTGCCGCCGGCGGCCTGGCCGAGCAGCCGGATGAGGCGCGTCGTGAGCGCGATCAGGAATAGCGAGAGGAACACCGCGACCGCAAGATTGGCGAACTCCCGCAGCAGCGTGCGGAGGAAGATCATGCGATACTTGGGATGAAAATCATAGGAGAATTCCGGTGCAATTTAGCATACGCGCACTGACGCCAGAGAAAGCAAAAACAGCTTGCCTGGTGCTCGCGGTATTTGCGGGAAACAGCCTGGCGCGAGCGGCGCAAGCTGCGGACAAGGCGGCTGCCGGTGCGTTGCGTCGCGTGCTCGCCCAGGGCGATCTTGCCGCAAAGGCCGGCGCCACCCTCCTTCTGCAGCAGATTCCCGGCATCGCCGCCGAGCGCGTTCTGCTCGTCAGCCTCGGTGAACGCAAGGAGTTCGGCGTCCCGCAATTCCGCGAAGCGCTGCGCGGCACCGCCGCCGCGCTCAAGGGCCTCGGCGCCCGCGACGCGCTGCTCCCGGTTGCCGATTTCGCCGTCGCGGGCCGCGGCCTGCCGTGGGCCGTGCGGCACGCGATCCTCGCGGTGCGCGAGGCGTTCTACCGCTTCGACCAGCTCAAGACGCAGAAGAAGGCCGAGGCGCCCGCGCTCGCCGCGCTGACGCTGGCGATCGCCGGCGCGCCGGTCACGCAGCAGGCGCAGGCGGCCCTCAAGGAAGCCGTCGCGACCGCCGACGGCGCCGATCTCGCGCGCACGCTGGGCAACCTGCCGCCCAACGTGTGCACGCCGTCGTACCTGGCGGACGAAGCGCGCAAGATCGCGAAACAGTTCAAGCTCGGCATCGAAGTGCTCGAGCGCAAGGACATGGAGCGCCTGGGCATGGGCGCGCTGCTCGCGGTCAGCGCCGGCTCGCGCCAGCCGCCCAAGCTGATCGCGCTGCGCTACGCCGGCGCGGCCAAGTCGAAGAAGCCGCTGGTGCTGGTCGGCAAGGGGATCACGTTCGACACCGGCGGGATATCGCTCAAGCCCGGCGCCGAGATGGACGAGATGAAGTTCGACATGTCCGGCGCGGGCAGCGTGCTCGGCACGATGCGCGCCCTGGCCGGGATGCGCGCGCCGGTCAACGTCGTCGGCGTGGTCGCGACCTGCGAGAACATGCCGGACGGCAACGCGACGCGCCCCGGGGACATCGTCACCACGATGTCGGGCCAGACGGTCGAGATCCTGAACACCGACGCCGAGGGCCGCCTGATCCTGTGCGATGCGCTCACGTGGTCGGAGAAGTTCGATCCGGAGGCCGTGGTCGACATCGCGACCCTGACTGGCGCCTGCGTGATCGCGCTCGGCCACGTGGCCACGGGCCTGTTCGCCAACGACCAGAAGCTCGCCGACGCGATCCTCGCCGCCGGCGAGGACGCCTGGGACCGCGCCTGGCAGATGCCCCTGTGGGAGGACTACCAGGAGCAGCTGCGCTCCAACTTCGCCGACATGGCGAACATCGGCGGCCGGCCGGGCGGCAGCATCACCGCGGCCTGCTACCTCGCGCGCTTCACGCGCAAGCTGCGCTGGGCGCACCTCGACATCGCGGGCACCGCCTGGCGCAGCGGCCGGGACAAGGGCTCCACCGGGCGGCCGGTGCCGCTGCTGGTGCGGCTAGCCCTGCGCAAGACGGGCTAGGAAGTTGACTTCCATCGATTTCTATTTCAACGCGGGAGACCGGCTCGGGGTCGCCTGCCGGCTCGCGGGCAAGGCGCTGCAGCAGAAGAAGCGCGTCCTGATCTATGCACCGCAGGCCCAGGAGGCACAGAAGATCGACCGCCTGCTGTGGACTTCGCAGGCCGTCTCGTTCATCCCGCACTGCTTCGCGCGCGACCCGCTCGCCGCCGCGACGCCGGTGCTGATCGCCGACGGCGACGAGGCGCCGTCGGGTCCGGCCGCGTCCTGCGAGGTGCTGCTCAACCTTGCGTCGGTCACGCCGCCGTTCTTCGAGCGCCACGAGCGCGTCCTCGAGGTCGTGGCGCAGGACGAGGAGCAGGTCCTCGCCGGGCGCACGCGCTTCAAGTTCTATCGCGAGCGCGGCTACGAAATCCGCAACCACGACCTGGGGCAGGCGGGGTGACGGACAAGGAAAACCCGGCGAAGGACCCGAACCAGCTGTTCGCGCGCGTCGACGCGCTGATGAAGCGCCAGCAGGAGGACTCGAAGCGCGCGGTGGAGGAAGTGCCGCTGCTCACCGACATCGTCGCGCACGACGACAAGGCCGCCGGCCCTGCGGACGCCGAAAAAGCGCTCGCCGCGGACATCGAGCAGGTGATGCTGGTGCGCCTGGTGCCGGAAGTGAACAAGCAGATCGCCGCCCTGCGCGCCGAACTGGAAAAGGGACTGCGGCGCTCCGTGCGCGAAGCCGTCGAGCACGCGCTGGCCGAGCGCCGGACGAAGCCGGACAAGAAGAAATAGCATGGGGTTGGAGAAGAGCTTCGAGCCGCATGCGGTCGAGAGCCGCTGGTACGCGCGCTGGGAAGCCGCGGGCTGGTTCCAGCCGCGCGGCACGGACAGCGCGGCTCCCGCCTACTGCATCCAGCTGCCGCCGCCCAACGTCACGGGCACGCTGCACATGGGACATGCGTTCCAGCAGACCATCATGGATTCCCTGGTCCGCTACCACCGCATGCGCGGATTCAACACCAACTGGGTGATGGGCACGGATCACGCAGGCATCGCCACTCAGATCGTCGTCGAGCGCCAGCTGCAGGAACAGGGCAAGTCGCGCCACGACCTGGGGCGCGAAGCCTTCGTCAAGCGCGTATGGGAATGGAAGGAGGAATCCGGCTCGACCATCACGCGCCAGATGCGCCGCCTGGGCACGTCGGGCGACTGGACTCACGAATACTTCACGATGGACCCCAGGATGTCGAAGGCGGTGGCCGAGGTCTTCGTGCGCCTCTACGAGGAAGGCCTCATCTACCGCGGCAAGCGCCTCGTCAACTGGGACCCGGTGCTCGGCACGGCGGTGTCCGACCTCGAAGTCGATAGCGAAGAAACCGTCGGCACGATGTGGCAGATCCTCTATCCGTTCCCCGACGGCCCGCAGCCTTCGCAGGACAAGGACGGCAAGCCTCTCTCGCTGCGCGGCATGACGATCGCCACGACGCGGCCCGAAACCATGCTGGCCGACGGAGCGGTCGCCGTCCACCCTGACGACGAGCGCTACCGGCACCTGATCGGCAAGCGCGTGGAGCTTCCGCTGTGCGACCGCACCATTCCCATCGTCGCCGACACCATGGTGGAGCGCGACTTCGGCACCGGCTGCGTCAAGATCACGGGCGCGCACGACTTCAACGACTATGGCGCCGCGCTGCGCCACAACCTGCCGCTGATCGTGATCTTCACGCTGGATGCGAAGATCAACGAGAACGGCCCGAAGCAGTTCCAGGGCATGGACCGCTACGCCGCGCGCAAGGCGGTCGTCGCGCAGCTCGAGAGCGGCAACTTCCTCGTCGCGGCCGAGAAGCACAAGATGGTGCTGCCGAAGTCCGGCCGCACCGGCGTGGTGGTCGAGCCGATGCTCACCGACCAGTGGTTCCTGAAGATGGACGGCTGGGCCAAATCCGGCCTCGATGCCGTCGCCAGCGGCAAGGTGAAGTTCTTCCCGGAGCACTGGCAGAGCACCTACAACCACTGGCTGGAGAACATCCAGGACTGGTGCATATCGCGCCAGCTCTGGTGGGGCCACCAGATTCCTGCCTGGTATGACGAGGAAGGAAAGGTGTTCGTCGGGCGTTCCGAGCAGGAAATTCTTCAGAAGCACAAACCCAAAGGCCGGCTGACGCGCGACCCGGACGTCCTCGACACCTGGTTTTCCTCGCAGCTGGTGCCGTTCTCGTCCCTGGGCTGGCCGGACAAGACGAAGGAGTTGGACACGTTCCTGCCCTCCTCGGTACTGGTGACGGGCTTCGACATCATCTTCTTCTGGGTCGCCCGCATGATCATGGCGAGCCTGCACTTCACCGGCAAGGTGCCGTTCCACCACGTCTATATCAACGCCATCGTGCGCGACGCCGAGGGCCAGAAGATGTCCAAGTCGAAGGGCAACACCCTCGACCCGATCGACCTGATCGACGGCATTGATTTTGAATCCCTGCGCAGCAAGTCGGTAAAAGGACTGCTCAGGGAAGATCACAAGGCCAAGGTCGAGAAGTACGTCCGCTCGCACTTTCCGGACGGAATCCCTTCCTTCGGCGCCGACGCGCTGCGCTTCACCTTCGCCTCGCTGGCGAACTTCTCCCGCACCCTGAACTTCGACCTCGGCCGCTGCGAGGGCTACCGCAACTTCTGCAACAAGCTCTGGAACGCGACGCGCTTCGTCCTCATGAACACCGAGGGCAAGGACTGCGGCGTGGATGAATCCCTGCCGGTCGAACTGTCGACCTGGGACAAGTGGATCATCAGCACCCTGCAGCGCACCGAAGCGGAGGTCGAAAAGGGTTTCGCCGAATACCGCTTCGACAACCTAGCCGGCGCCATCTACCGCTTCGTCTGGGACGAGTACTGCGACTGGTACGTGGAGATCGCCAAGGAACAGCTGGCGAAGGGCAACGAAGCGCAGCAGCGCGGCACGCGCCGCACGCTGGTGCGGGTGCTGGAAGCCGCCCTGCGGCTCGCACATCCCATCATTCCGTTCATCACCGAGGAACTCTGGCAGGACGTCGCGCCTCTGGCAGGCAGGAAGGGCGAGACGATCATGCTCGCCCCCTACCCGAAGTCGCAGCCGGAGAAGATCGACGCAGCCGCGGAAAAGGAGATCGCCGAGGTCAAGCAGCACCTGCTCGCGGCGCGGAACCTGAAGAGCGAGATGAAGCTGCCGACGAACAGGAAAACGCCGATCATCTATTCGAAGGCGCTTTCGACCTCGATGATGACGGCGAACATCGCGCTGGTGTCGACAAGTATTTCCGTTTGCTCGGAGGAAGAAATTTCCAAGCTCAATACTCCGGTGGGCATATCCGGCGACCTGCGTTTCACCTTCAAGGTCGAGATGGACGTGGGCGCGGAACGCGAGCGGCTCAGGAAGGAAATCGCGCGACTGGAAGGCGAAATACCCAAGGCGCACGCCAAGCTCGGTAACGCCTCGTTCGTCGAGCGCGCGCCCGCCAAGGTCGTGGAGCAGGAAAAGGCCAGGCTCGCGGGATTCGAATCGACACTCGCGAAACTGCGAGAGCAACTGCAGAAACTGGGTGCGTAACGGCGCCTGGCGCCGTCCTCAATATCGCCCTTGCTGGTCCGACATCCGGACCCAGGGCGTCCGGCGACCGACCAGGCTCTCCAGCATGTTCAGCTCGACGTCGTCGTGGTTCACCACCGGCGCGCCCATCAGCATCTGCGGCGCGCCCGTACCCATGACGTAGCGCGGCTGCTCGTGGCGCGTCGTGCGCACGGTCTCGCGCGCCGAGGGATCGGCGACGGAGATGATCTCGACCTCGCCATAGCAGGTGCAGACGTAGGTTCGCGCCGCTTCGGCTTCCACGTAGAGCGCGGTGCCGCGGATGCCGATGGTGGCGGTCGCGGTGTGGATCGTTTTCCGTTCCCCGGGCACGAACACCGACAACACGGCGCCGGTAAACACGCGCAAGCCACTCAGCACCAGCGCGCCCGCCGCGCCTTGCGCTTCCACGCGCGAGTTCGCGCGGATCAGGAACGCGTCCTTGCCGGCGACGAACACCGTCTCGCTTCCGCTGCCGGTGGTGACGACGTCGCCCGCCTTCACGTCCGCGCCTTCCTTCGCCGGCGTGCCGTTGATGCGCACGTCGCCACGCACGCGGTAGACACCCTTCTCCACCGATCCGGCGGCAAGGGCCTGCCTCAGCCAGGCCATGTTCAGCGCCAGTGCCGCCGCGGATGCGCCCAGCAGGCGGCGCCGTGCCGCCTTGTGCCTGCTAGGCACCGGCGAACTCCCCGGGCACGACTTCCGCGATCGCCTGCCGCTCTTCCGGCGAGGGCCAGGAATGATCGAACTGCCAGCCGTACTGCGCTTCGGCACGCTGGCGCAGCACGTCCACGAACCCCTCGCCCCAGGGCTCGAAATCGGCGACCACCACGACGCAGGCTCCCACGGCAGCCGCTTCGACACCGGTGATCGGCCGGCCGCTGAGGCAGATCCTGTCCGCGTCGGCATAGGCGCTGAGCCCGTGCTGCCGGTAGGCCGCTACGAGTGGCGAGAGCGCCCACGCGCGCCAGCGCGCGCTGCGCCCGGGCAGGAACCGGTTGGGCGCGACCACCGCGAAGGCATGCCGCTCGCCGTCGCTGCCGGTCCACAACACGGCCGGCGCGGCGGCGGGCGACTGCGCGCGCGCGAAGCCTTCACAGGCGCCGCGCATCGCTGTCGATTCGCGCAGGTGCAGGCGGATCCAGCGGGCGGCAACGGACATCGGCGGCGCTACTTCTTGCGCATGAAGAACGTGAACTCGCCGTTCGCTTCGGAATGCGACAGCAGCGGATGGCCCGTCTGCTTCGCGAACGTCTCGAAATCCTTGACCGAACCGGGGTCGGTCGCGACGACCTTCAGCACCTGCCCGGACTGCACGTCCGCGAGCGCCTTCTTGGCGCGCAGGATGGGCAGAGGACAATTCAGGCCGCGCGTGTCGATTTCCTTGTCATGATTCATGGCAACGCTAATCTATCACGCCATGGATTGGTAATAGATGTTCTGCGGGTGCTTCGCCTCGGCGAAAAATATCCAGCGCTCGGCGAGCAGGCCGGCGAACTGGATAACGAAGGCCGCGACGAAGACCTGGAGAGATCCGCCGCCCCAGCCGAGCAGCCATCCCGGAACCGGAAACGCGAAAACCAGGAACGTCCAGCGTACCGCGTGCACCACCCGGTCGGGCCGGCCGTGGAAAAATTCACGCGTGTTGAACGACCCGCCCATGAATCCCTGCGCCTTCTGCACGATGCGCGGGTGATTGATGCCGATGGCGCTGGCGGTGGTGGATTTCGGCCTCAGGCGCGCATTGCGCACCAAGGACGCGATGCGCACCAGCCATGCCACCGCGCCCAGCCCGAACGCGCCCAGCGCCAACGGTCCAGCGAACTGCGGGTAGTACAGCACCGCCAAGGGCACCGACAGCGTGAGGCCGGAGGCGCAGCCCAGCAGGAAGAAGTTGACCAGCGTCAGCGGCGAACGCCACTCCTGCAGGAACGGCAGGCAGGCGTAGACCATCCCGGTGCAGGCGAAGAGCGCGACGCACAGGACGGCCGCGATAGCGCCAGCGATCAAGGAGCCCGTCAGGACATAGATCGCCACCATGCCCATGAACGCCGGCAGGACGATGACCTCCCGCGACAGCCAGGAGGTCCGCCATTGCGAAGCAGCGCGCCACGCGCGTTCCGGCCGTCCCAGGTGGAAGAACGACGCGACCAGGCCGCCGGCGAGCAGGCACAGGGAAACGACGCACGAAGCAACGACGAATTCCCTGGGTGTGGGTCGCGACGCATCCAACGCCAGCACAACCAGGAACAACCCTTGCGCTGCGCCGATCATGGTCGTCAGCAGGAGCACCGACCAGGCAGGTCTCAATGCGGTGGCCTCACTCTTTGTATTCCGTCTTGCGCCGCGGCAAGTAGTGATTGGCGGGTTTGGTCTCCCACTCTGGCATCAGCGCGTAGCCGCCGGCCTCGCGTATCGCCTTCGAGACCACGGATTCCGGATCATGCACGTCGCCGAACAGCCGCGCGTTCGTCGGGCAAGCCATGACGCAGGCGGGCTGGCGGTCCTGCGGCGGCAGCAGCTCGTCGTAGATGCGGTCGACGCACAGCGTGCACTTGGTCATCACCTTCTCGCGCGGATCCAGCTCGCGCGCGCCGTACGGGCAGGCCCAGGCGCAGTACTTGCACCCGATGCACTTGTCGTAGTCCACCAGCACGATGCCGTCCTCGGCGCGCTTGTAGGAGGCGCCGGTCGGGCACACCGGGACGCAGGGCGGGTCCTCGCAGTGCAGGCAGGACTTCGGGAAATGGACGGTCTCGGTCTGGGGGAATTCGCCGACCTCGAAGGTCTGGACGCGGTTGAAGAACGCGCCGCTCGGATCCTTGCCGTAGGGGTTCTCGTCCGCCATGGGGCCGGCCGCGCCGGCGCTGTTCCATTCCTTGCAGCTCGTGACGCAGGCGTGGCAGCCCACGCAGACATTCAGGTCGATGACCAGCGCGAGTTGCTTGCTCATGCGGCGGAGATGTTCACGCGCACGTCGTACCAGCCGGCCTGGCCGGTGATCGGATCGGAATTCGAAGTGCCGTCAGGCAAATGATCCGAAATGACGTGGTTCAGGATGAAGCCCTTCGTGAATTCGTTGGCGTCGGGCGCGAGCTTCCAGGCGCCCGGGGACTTGCCGATCGCGTTCCAGGTCCAGACGGTTCCCGGCTCCACCGCTTCGCTGTAGCGCGCCATGCAGCGCAGCTTGCCCCATTGCGACTCGACCTGCATCCAGCCGCCATCGGCGATGCCCTTCGACTGCGCCAGTTTCGGGTTCACGAACATGTAGTTGTGCGTGTGGATCTGCCGCAGCCAGGCGTTCTGCGAGTCCCAGGAGTGGTACATGGCCATCGGCCGCTGCGTGATGGCGGCGAGCGGAAAAGCCGTCTTATCTGTTTGTTGCCGTTCCAGAGATTCATAAAAAAACGGCAACGGATCGAAGTAGGTCGCGACGCGCTTCTTCAGGTGGTCCGGCGGACGGCGCTTCGAGGGCCCTCTTCCCTGAGCGGCGAGCCGGAAGCGCTGCAGCACCTCGGCGTAGAGCTGGATCATGATCGGATCCGGGTGGCGGCGCAGCTTCATGCGCTGGGCCCACTCGTGGTAGTCCTGGTTCCAGTTGCGCATGTACTGGTGCGATTCCGGCATCGGCTCGTGGAACACGCAATTGTTGGCGGCGTACTGGTCCCATTGCCGGGCATTCGGCTTTCCGACCAGCGCCTGGTCGCCGTTCTCACCCCGCCATCCGATCAGGAATCCCTGTCCCGAACCGGGTTCGGTTTCGAAATTCGTTATGAAGTCGACGTAATTCTTGTAACCCCTGAAAGCCGGCAGATCCAGTCTTTTCGCAAGCTCAACCAGCACGTCCTGGAACGGCCGGCATTCTCCGGTGGGCGGTACCACCGGCACGCGCACCGAGTCGATCGGCCCGTCGAATTCCGAGATCGGCCGGTCGAGCAGCGACATGACGTCGTGCCGCTCGAGATAGGTCGTATCCGGCAGCACCAGGTCGGCGAAGGCCGTGGTCTCCGATTCGAACGCATCGCACACGACGAGGAAAGGAATCTTGTATTCCCCGTCGGCATCCTTGTCGTTCAGCATGCGGCGCGCGTCGCCCGGGTTCATGCTCGAATTCCAGGCCATGTTGGCCATGAAGATCATGAGCGTGTCGATGCGGTAGGGATCGCCGCGCCACGCGTTGGCGATCACGTTGTGCATCATGCCGTGCACCGCCAGCGGATACTCCCAGGAGTAGGCCTTGTCGATGCGCACCGGCGTGCCGTGCTCGTCGATGAACAGGTCCTCGGGTCCGGCCGGGAAGCCGAGCGGCGCGCCGGCCAGCGGCGTGTTCGGCTGCACCGCATCAGGGCTGGTCGGGATGCGCGCGTACACCGGGGGCGTGCCGCGCGGGAACGGCGCCTTGTGGCGGAAGCCGCCGGGCCGGTCGATGGTCCCCAGCAGCGTCATGAGGATGGACAGCGCGCGCACGGTCTGGAAGCCGTTCGAATGCGCAGCGATGCCGCGCATCGCATGGAAGGCCACCGGGTTGCCGCGCACGCTCGCGTGCTTGCGCCCCCAGCTGTCGGTCCAGGCGATCGGCAGCTCGAAGCTCGCGTCGCGCGCCGTCGTGCCGAGCTCCCGCGCAAGCATGCGGATCCTGTCGGCCGTGATCCCGGTGATCTCCGCGGCCCATTCCGGCGTGCATTCGCGCAGGCGCTCGCGCAGCAGCTCGAACGCCGGCTTGACGCGCGTGCCGTCGTCGAGCCGGAATTCCCCTTCCAGGCAGGGATCCGAACCGGCGCTGTGGTTGAGCACCGCGCCTCCGCTGTGCCGGTCCCACCAGAGCTGGTCGTGGCGGCGGAACGGATTCTTGCGCTCGTCATCCTTGCCCAGGACGAACAGGCCCTCCTCGTCGCCCCCCTGCTCCACGTTCACTAGGTAGCCCGCGTTGGTGTAGCGCGCGAGGAACTCGCGGTCGCAGAGGTCGAGGCGCACCAGCTCGGCGCACAGCGCCATCAGCAGCGCGCCATCGGTGCCCGGCCGGATCGGGATCCATTCGTCGGCGATCGCGGAGTAGCCGGTGCGCACCGGGTTGACCGACACGAAGCGGCCGCCGCCGCGCTTGAACTTCGAGAGCGCGATCTTGAGCGGGTTCGAATGGTGGTCCTCCGCGGTGCCGATCATGACGAACAGCTTCGCGCGATCGAGGTCCGGCCCGCCGAATTCCCAGAACGAGCCGCCGATGGTGTAGATCATCCCCGCGGCCATGTTCACCGAGCAGAATCCGCCATGCGCGGCATAGTTCGGCGTTCCGAACTGGCGCGCGAACAAGCCCGTGAGCGCCTGCATCTGGTCGCGGCCGGTGAAGAAGGCGAACTTCCTGGGGTCTTCCGCCCTAATTTTCCTTAGTCTTTCTTCAAGAATACTGAAGGCTTCATCCCACGAGATGGGCTCGAAATCGCCCGCTCCTCGTTCCGCGCCCGCCCTCCTTCTCAGGGGACGGGTCAGGCGCGCCGGCGACTTCTGCTTCATGATGCCGCTCGCACCCTTGGCGCAGATCACGCCCTTGTTGAGCGGATGGGCCGGATTGCCGTCGATATAGCGGATTTCGCCGTCCTTCAGGTGCACCCGAATGCCGCAGCGGCATGCGCACATGTAGCAGGTCGTGTTCTTGATTTCCTCGCGCAGCGCGCTCATGACGAGCATCTTACTTTGCTATCATAAAAATAATGAGCAATCCGCCGCCATCCGAGGGCAATCGCTGGCTGCTGCTGGTCGCCAGCCTGCCGACGGAGGACCCTGCTGCCCGGATGCGCGGCCTGCGTACGCTCGAGGCACTGGGCGCCGCGGTGCTGCGCGAAGGCGTCTACCTGCTTCCCGAGACCACGACCACGCGCCAGGGGCTGGAGTTTCTCTCCGACTACATATCGAAAGGCGCCGGCAGCGCGCAGGTACTGGCCGTGGTGCCGGTCACCGACGCCCAGCAGCTCGCCTTTCGCAGCATGTTCGACCGCTCGGCGCGCTATGCCGAGCTGCTGAAGGTGATCGACAGCCTCAAGGTCGGCTACGGCATTGCCGACCCGAGCGCGGTGCTGCGGGTGCTGCACAAGAAGCGCCACGATTTCGAAGCCATCAGCGCGCTCGATTTCTTCCCGAGCGACATCCAGAGCCGCGTCAAGGCGGCGCTGGCGGAAGCCGAGGCCTCGGTGCACAAGCTCATGTTTCCCGCGCAAGCGGCGGCCAGCGGCGCACCCGACCAGCCGATGCGCCGCAGGGTCTGGGCGACGCGCAAGCCGGCCTGGGCGGACCGGCTCGCCTGCGCCTGGCTGATCCGCCGCTTCGCGGACCCCGAGGGCACGGTGGTATGGCTCGAAAAGACGCAGGACCTGCACCCCGATTCGGTCGGCTTCGCGTTCGGCGGCGCGCGCTTCAGCAACAACGCGACCCAGGTCACCTTCGAGGTGATGCTGCAGCACTTTGGCCTGGCGACCAATGCCGCCCTGGTGAAGATCGGCGCCATCGTGCACTACCTCGAGGCGCACGACACGCCGGTGGCCGAAGCCGCCGGGGTCCAGACCTTGCTGCAGGGGGCCGCGCGCCGTTCCACGAGCGATGACGAACTGCTCGGCGAAGCGGAGAAAACCTTCGACCTGCTCTACGAAGCCTATTTCGAAGCGCCTGCGGCTTAGCGCGGCCGCGGCCGGCCAGCCTCAGCGCTTCTTTTCTTCCTGCTTTTCCCGCGCGAGCTCCGCGCGCAATTCCTTCAGGCGCGCATCCACCACCGAAAGGTCGTAGAAATTGCCGTCCCCCGAGGTCTGCGCCAGCTGCAGCTGCTCGATCGCGGCCTGCAGGCCGCCCTGCAGCAGGTAGAACTCGGCCTGCGCCTGGTGTTGCAGCATGCGCTTGCCCTGCCCGGCATAGGCCTTGGCGCGCGCCTCGTGCAGCAACGGGTCGCGCGGATAGAGGCGCGAAGGCGCGGCCAGCGCCGCCAGCACGTCGTCGTGCCGGCCCAGGTCCTGCAGCGTCGCGAGGTAGGCATAGAGGATGGAGCGCCGGTGCGGGAAGCGCCCCAGCGCGGACTTGAGGACCGCCAGCGCACCGGCCTGGTCGCCGGACGCCAGTCGCACCCGCGCCGCGAGCGTCTCCACCATCGAACTGGAGACGCCATCCGCGCGCAGGCGCGCGAGCTCCGCCTCCGCGCGCTTGAGCTCCTTGGCGCGCAACAGCGCGACCACCAGGCCGTAGCGCGCGCCCGGCTCGTTGGCGAAGCGCCCGTCGCTGACCGCGTCGCCGAAGGTCTTCACCGCCAGGTGCACGTCCGCCGCCTCGGCGCGCAGCTTGGCGCGCACGAGGTGGTATTCGAGCGGATCGGCGCGCTGCTTGTACGGCAGTCCGCTGGCGCGGTTCTCCGCGTCGGTGATGCGCTCCGCCGTCACCGGGTGGCTGCGCAGGTAGGCGGGAACGCCGAGGCCGTCCATGATCCGCGTGGCGCGCTGCAGCTTCTCGAAGAACACGCCCATGGCACGCGGGTCGAAGCCCGAATCCTGCAGCGTCTGGAAGCCGATGCGGTCCGCCTCGCGCTCGAAATCGCGGCTGTAGCTGAGCTGCGTCTGGATCGCGCTTCCCTGCGCGGCCATCGTCGCCCCGCTGGCCAGGTCGGGGCGCGAGCGCGCCAGCAGCAGCGCGGCGGCCATCGCGATCAGCAGCGGCATCTGCATCTGCTTCTGCAGGCCAAAGCCGCGCGCGATGTGCCGCTGGGTGACGTGCGCCATCTCGTGCGCGACCACCGAGGCGATCTCGGACTCGCTGTCGGCGGCGGTGATCAGTCCGGTGTGCACGCCGATGTAGCCGCCTGGCAGCGCGAAGGCGTTGATCGACGCATCCCGCATGGCGAAGAACTCGAAGTCCTGCCGCATGCCGGCGCCGGTGTTGCTCATGCGCGCGCCCAGGCCGTTCAGATACTCGGAGACCTCGGCATCGTCGAGGTAGGACGGATCCCGGAACCGGATGTCGCGCACGATCGATTCTCCGATCTTGCGCTCCATCTGCGGCGACAGATCCGAGCCGCTCGCGTCGCCCAGATCCGGCAACTGCGCGGACAGGCTGCCGGCGGAACTCTGCGCGAATGCGCGCGGTGCGAGGCACAGCGATACAGCCAGCAGCCAGGCAAGGAATCGCATCCGATTATGATACCGTTCCGGCAGTCAAGTTCCCCCGGAATCCGCAACGGCAGGAGAGTGCATTGCCAAGAAAACTTTCGCCGCGCCTGACCCATTTCGACCGCAAGGGCAGCGCGCACATGGTGAACGTCGGCGCGAAGGACGAAACCTTGCGCGTGGCTGTCGCCTCGGGGCGCATCGCGATGCGCCCGGCCACCTTCCGCATGGTGATCGAGGGCGATGCCGCGAAGGGCGACGTGCTCGGCGTGGCGCGCGTCGCGGCGATCCAGGCGGCCAAGCGCACCTCCGAGCTCGTGCCCCTCTGCCATCCGCTCGCCATCACGCGCGTGGCGGTCGACTTCACTTTCGACGCCCCGCGGCGCGAAGTGATCGTGTCGGCCACGGTGGAATGCCGCGGGCGCACCGGGGTCGAGATGGAGGCGCTGACCGCGGCGTCGGTCGGCCTGCTCACGATCTACGACATGGTGAAGGCCGTCGACCGCGGCATGGTGATCCGCGAGCTGCAGCTGGAAGAAAAGCGCGGCGGCAAGTCCGGGCACTACCGCCGCGGAGGGAAGTGACATCGTGAAGATAGGCCTGGGAAAGATCATCGCCGCGCTGGTGGTGCTGGCCGCAGCCGGCGGCGGCTGGGCCTGGTACGCCTCGCGCAGCGCGGCGGGCGAAACCAGGTACCGCGTCGGCAAGCTCGAGCGCGGCCCGATCCAGGCGGTGGTGGTGGCGAGCGGCACGCTCGCCGCGGTCACCACCGTGCAGGTGGGCTCGCAGATCTCCGGCCAGGTGATGGAGATCTTCGCCGACTTCAACACGCAGGTGAAGAAGGACCAGATCATCGCGCGCATCGACCCGCAGAGCTTCGAGCTGCGCGTCAACCAGACGCGCGCCGACGTGGACGCGGCGCGCAGCGCGGTCGCGGTGGCGAACTCGAACCTCGCGGCGCAGAAGGCCGAGGTCGGCCGCGTCAAGGTGGCGCTGGCCGACGCCGAGCGCGACCTGGGCCGCAAGAAGAACCTGGTGGACAGGAATTTCATCTCGCCGGCGGAACTCGACAAGGCGAAGACGCTGTACGACTCGACGCGCGAGCAGCTGAAGGCCGTCGAGGCGCAGAGCCAGGTCAGCGAGTCGCAGATCGCCAGCGCGCAGGCGACCGTCAAGCAGCGCGAGGCGCTGCTGAAGCAGGCGCAGGTCGACCTGGAGCGCACCATCATCCGCGCGCCGGTGAACGGCACCGTGATCCTGAAGAACATCGACGCCGGGCAGACCGTCGCGGCCAGCCTGCAGGCGCCGGTGCTGTTCACCATCGCGCAGGACCTGCGCGACATGCAGGTGGAGGCTGCGATCGACGAAGCCGACGTCGGCCGCCTGCGCGTCGGGCAGCAGGCGAGCTTCACGGTCGACGCCTTTCCGCGGCGCAATTTCACCGGCGAGATCCGCCAGATCCGCAAGTCGCCGGTCAACGTGCAGAACGTGATCAGCTATACGGTGGTGATCTCGGCCGCCAACCCGGACCAGTCGCTGCTGCCCGGCATGACGGCGAACGTGCGCGTGGTGGTGGACAGCCGCGACGCCGTGCTCAAGGTCGCCAATGCCGCCCTGCGCTTCCGGCCCGCCGGCGCGGTCGAGAGCAAGGCGCCGGGTGATGCGCAGCCGGCGCAGCAGAACCCCGGCAACGCCGCGCAGCAGTTCCGCCAGCGCGTGTTCGACGAACTGAAGCCGGACGAGACGCAAAAGGCCAAGCTGGAGCAGATCTTCGACGACGTGCGCCAGAAGATGGTCGCGCTGCGCGACATGCCCAAGGACGGCGACCGGCGCAAGGCGGGTGAGCGGCTGCGCGCCGAGTCGCGCAGCCGGGTGATGGACATCCTCACCGACGCGCAGAAGCCGGTGTACGAGAAGCTGCTGGCGGAGCTGGGCGGCGGCCGCGGGGGCGGCGGCGCCACCGCCGCCGGCCGGCTCTGGATCCCGGGTTCCGACGGGCAGCCGAAATCCGTGGAAGTGAAGACCGGCCTGACCGACGGCACCAGCACCGAGATCGCCGAGGGCCCGCTCAAGGAAGGCGACGAAGTGATCCTCGGCGTGGGCGAATCCGCCGCGGCGGCGAAGAAAGCCGGCCCCTCGGGGCCGCGAATGTTCTGACGCCGATCCGCAGATGGCCGACGCGCTGATCCACACACGCGACCTGGCGAAGACCTACCGGGTCGGCGACAACGAGATCAGGGCGCTCGCGGGCGTCAGCATCGATATCGCGCAGGGCGAGTTCACGGCGGTGATGGGTCCGTCGGGCTCGGGCAAGTCCACGTACATGAACATGCTCGGCTGCCTGGACCGTCCGACTTCGGGCGAATACGTGCTGGGCTCGCGCCGTGTATCGGATCTCGCCGGCGACGAGCTCGCCGCCGTGCGCAACAGCAGCATCGGCTTCGTGTTCCAGACCTTCAACCTGCTGGCGCGCACCGCCGCGGTGGAAAACGTCGAGCTGCCGCTGGTGTACGCGGGCGTGCCGGCCGCCGAGCGGCGCGTCCGCGCGCTGGAGATGCTCGCCAAGGTCGGGCTCGCGGAGCGGGCCGACCACCACCCGGCGCAGCTCTCCGGCGGCCAGCAGCAGCGCGTCGCCATCGCGCGCGCGCTGGTGACGCGGCCGCTGCTGATCCTCGCCGACGAGCCCACGGGCGCGCTGGACTCGCGCACCAGCCTGGAGATCATGGCGCTGCTGCAGGAACTGAACCAGGGCGGCATGACCGTCGTCATGGTGACCCACGAGGCGGACGTGGCGCGCTTCGCGCGCCGCGTGCTGCGCTTTCGCGACGGGCGCGTGGTCGAGGACCATCCCAACGACCATCCCGACGACGCGCTGGCGATGCTGCGCGCGGCGCCGGTTGCGGCATGAAGCTCCTGGGCCTCCTGCGGGTGGCGATGCGCGCGCTGGCGGTGAACAAGCTGCGCAGCACGCTCACCATGCTCGGCATCATCATCGGCGTCGCCGCGGTGATCGTGATGATCGCCGTGGGCGCCGGCGCGCAGCAGCGCGTCAAGGAGCAGATCAGCTCGCTCGGCTCGAACCTGCTGCTGATCCTGTCGGGCTCCACCACGGCGGGCGGCGTGCGCATGGGATTCGGCTCCAACCTCACCATCTCGGAGGACGACGCCGCGGCGATCCCGCGCGAAATCCCCTCGACCATGGCGGCGCCGGCGCTGCGCGGCTCCGCCCAGCTCATCTGGGGCAACACCAACTGGTCGACGCAGATCTTCGGCGTGACGCCGGACTACATCGAAGTGCGCCAGTGGGAACTCGCCGCCGGGCGCATCTTCGACGCCTCCGACATGGCCGGCGCCACCAAGGTCTGCCTGCTCGGCCAGACGGTGGCCAAGCAGCTGTTCGGCGGCGCCGACCCGATCGGCCAGGTGATCCGCGTGCGGCGCGTGCCTTTCACGGTGATCGGCGTGCTCGAAGCGAAGGGCCAGAGCATGATGGGCTCGGACCAGGACGACCTCGTCCTGATGCCGATCAGCACCGCGCGCAAGCGCGTGCTGGGCGCGAGCAACCTCGCCAAGCAAAGGAGCGTGGGCACCATCTGGGTCAAGGTCGCCGAGGGCCACGACATGAAGAACGCCGAGGAGCAGGTGCGCGCCCTGCTGCGCCAGCGCCACCGCCTGCAGCCCGGCCAGGACGACGATTTCTCCCTGCGCAACCTGGAGGAAGTCGCGGCGACGCAGGAAGCCTCCAGCCGCGTGCTGGCGCTGCTGCTCGCGGCGGTGGCCTCGGTCTCGCTGGTGGTCGGCGGCATCGGCATCATGAACATCATGCTCGTCTCCGTAACCGAACGTACCCGGGAGATCGGCCTGCGCATGGCCGTGGGCGCGCGCACGCGCGACATCCTCGGGCAGTTCCTGGTCGAGGCGGTGACCCTGTCGCTGATCGGCGGGCTGGCGGGCATCGCCATCGGCATCGCCACCGCGGTCGGCATCGCGCAGTTCGCCGGCTGGCGCATCCTGCTCGCGCCAGAGTCGGTGATCCTGGCGGTGGCCTTCGCCTTCGCCATCGGCGTGTTCTTCGGCTTCTACCCGGCGAGGAAGGCGGCGCAGCTCAATCCGGTCGAGGCGCTGCGCTTCGAGTAGGCTAGCGCCGTGCGAGTGTCGGTGCTGATCCCCGTATTCAATCGCCGCGAGCTCGTCGCCGCGGCGGTGCAGTCCGCGCTGTCCCAGGACGTCCACGGGCTGGAAGTCGTCGCGGTCGACAACTGCTCCACGGACGGAACCTGGGAACTGCTGCAGGGCCTGAAGGACGCGCGCTTCCGCTGCCTGCGCAACGAGCGCAACCTGGGGCTCTTCGGCAACTTCAACCGTTGCGCGGCCGAGACCACCGGCCGGTTCACGCTGTTCCTGTGTTCGGACGACCGTCTCGAGCCTGGTTTTCTCTCGCACGCAGCCGAAATGCTCGATCGCGAGTCCGCAGCCGCGCTGGTCTCCAGCCGCGGGCGCCTGATCGACCGCGAGGGCCGCGCTCTAGGCACCATCGCCAAGCGATTTCCCCCGGGCCGGTACGCCGGACCGAGCGTCGTCCCGGCCTGGTTCTGGAGCAACTACCACTACGGCGAGAATCCGCTGAACTACCCTTCCGGCGTGATGTTCCGCAGCAGCGCATTGCGCGCCTGCCTGCCCTTCCGCGAAGACCTCGGCGCGCCGGCCGACGTCGACATGTACCTCCGGGTCCTGCGCCATGGCGACCTGCTCGTCGCAGACCGGATCGGCTGCGCCGTGATGCAGCACGCCGACCAGGAGGTGATCAAGCGGCGCTCAGGCGGCGAATTGGCGCGCCAGAACCTCTCACTGCTTGATGCGTGGCGCACCGATCTCGAGGCCGCCGGCACCTACGAGGCGATGCAACGCCAGTCGGCAGTCGTAGTGGCCGCCGCCCTGGCACGGACCGCCCGGAGCGAGCCGGGCCGGGTAGCGGAGGTCTTCCGATCTTTCCGGTGCGGAATGGGCGAGTTGTCGATGGCGTCCGCCAAATTCATCGCATTGAGGATGCTGGACCGGATATTCGGACTTCGATTCGCACCGCACCTTCGCGCAAGATGATCCGCCCGGCCAGGCTGCTGTCCCTGGTGCTGCTCGCGACGCTGGCCGTCGCGACCGTGCTGTTCACGTTTCACGCCCTCAAGGCGCTGGACCCGCCGGCGGTCCCGGGTCCCGGCTACAAGTCGCGCTGCAACCAGTTCAAGCCCTCGGCACTGGCGACGAAGTACCTCGGAAACCTGCACGGCATCGAGATCGGGGCCTCGACGCAGAATTCGTTCGGCCTGAAGCGGTCCATCAACGTGGATTTTTCCGACGAGCAGGGCGGCTTGTGGCAGGAAAAGGCCTGCGCGCCGGCCGTGGTCAACATCGTCGCGTTTGGCGACGACCTGCCGTTCAAGAGCGGCTCGCTGGATTACGTGCTGTCGTCGCACGTCATCGAGCATTTCTTCGACCCGATCAAGGCGCTGCGGGAATGGCACCGGGTGATCAAGCCCGGCGGCTACATCTTCATCATTGCCCCCCACAAGGACCGGACTTTCGACAAGGTCCGCGAGGTGACCCAGCTGCAGGAACTGATCGACCGCGCCGCGGGCCGGATCCGGATCTCGAGCTACGCGAGGCCGCCGGACCCCAAGGCCCCCGAGCCGCAGGTGCTGCTGCGACAGGGCGCCAAACCCGCGCCCGGCTGGACCCTTTACGACAAGGACGACCACCACCACTGGTCGGTCTGGCGGACGGAGGATTTCGTCGCGCTGGCGAAGCACCTGAAGTTCAATGTCATCGAAGTCCAGGACGTCGACGACAAGGTCGGCAACGGCTTTACCATCGTCATCCGGAAGTAAAAGGCCCCAGGCGACCACGCACCCCGTCCCGGATTCCGCGCAGCATCATCTTCAGGTGGGCGGCCCGATCAGGCAGCAGCAGCCCGAACACGACCAGCATGCCGAGCCGGTGCATCGCGTCCGCCGTTTTCCAGCGCAGCGGATAGCCGCTGTGCAGGCCCAGGTAGGCGCTGTTGCGGAACTGGTAGTAGTGGCGCAGAGGCGAATGCAGCGTGATCAAGCGCCAGCGGCCGAGCCACAGGCGCAATGTCCGCTCGCCGAGCCTGTGCTCCATTGCCGCCGAACAGACTCCGTAGGCCGTCCAGCCGCGCTCCCGCGCGCGCAGGAACCAGTCGGTGTCGACGTGGTCGATGAACAATTCTTCGCGCATCAATCCGACCTCGCGCAGGGCCTCCGCCGCGATCAGGCACCCCGAGGAGATGAGCAGGTCGGTGCGGATCAGTTCGCCGTCCGTGCATGGCAGGCTCCTGAGGCCGACAAGACCAAGCTGCACGAAGCAGGCCCGCCCGCTCGTGAGCCGCTGCACGTAGCGCGGTCCCACGGCGGCGACACGCGCGCTTTCGGCCGCGCGCCGATAGCCTCCGGCAAGTTCGGCGACCATGTCCTCAGCCGGCAGGCTATCCTGGTCGAGGATCAGGACGAAGGCGCAATCCTCGTCGAGCGCCGCCTGGATGCCACGGTTGTGCCCTGCAGCGACGCCAAGGTTGGCATCCAGGTAGATCGCCCGGATCGATGAATGGCGCGCGACGACATTGGCGAGCGCTGCCTGCGCTTCGGCGCCCGAGCCGTTGTCGACGATCACGATGCCCGAGACCTGCGGCATGATCCGCTCGAGCATGGCTTCGAGTGCCGGAATGTCCGGCTGATATGTCAGGACAACGGCGTGCACGTCGCGCCTCACGTTTCCGCCGCGATAATCTCGCGCCACTCCTCGAGGTAACGGTCCATGTGGAAAGTCCGAAGCGCGGTGCGCCGCCCTTCCAGCCCCATGCGCCGGGCGGCATCCGGGTTGCGGCACAGGTACAGCAGATGCTCGCGCAGCTCACCGGCCTCGCGCGAGTAGAAGCCGTTCACGCCGTTGCGGATGAACCGGTCCACGTCGTGGTTGTCGGCGCTTACCGTAACCAGGCCGCACATCATGGCCTCGCCGCGGCCGCGCGGCATGGGCGAGCGCGGCGTAGGGTTGAAGTACACGGAGTAGCGCCGGACCTCATCGACGTAATTCCGGAATTTCCAGGTCGCGAACTGATTGCCGGCGTACAGCGGCGAAGGGTCGGGTACGGACAACGTCGACGGCGCGTGTTGCGCCGGAAAATCAGCGAACACCCTCTTGTACAGGTCGTAGCCCCGGTTATGCGACCAGGCGCTGGCCGCCGGCCCCAACAGGGACAGGATGCCTTTTTCGTAGGTGGCCGGCGGGAACTCGGTCGGATCAAAGCCGTGCCAGATCACCTTCGAACGGCGGAATCCCCACTCCGCCTGCGCCTGGTGCGAATTGCAGATCACCAGCGTGTCCTTGAGGAACTCGACGAGCTTGCGCCGCGCCGGCTCGATCGCCTGCATGAGGTCCGGCTTGTCGTAGCCGGGTGCGTACTGGCCGTGGAACTGCGGCGCGCCGTGGCAGATCGCGATCTTCGGCAGGCCGGCCTGCGCCATGAGGTAGCGGAAGGCATGGCCCCAGTACGGGCCATGCGCGCCGTGGCTGTTTTCCGGCGACAGCACGTTCTCGTCGAAGTGCACGATCGCCAGGTCGTAGTCCGCCGGTCGCACCGACGCCCTCGTGACGAAGCTCGCGTTCCCGGGCAGCGGCCGCTCGCGCAGGTCCCAGCGGTTCGTCATGAGCGTCGGCAGGTCCGCGACGAGGTCGAAGTCGTGCCCGAGCTTGTAGAGCTCGTACTGGTGCGCGACATGCCAGCGGTAGGTCAGCACGCGCAGCCTGCGAACGCTCCGCAGGACCGGCGGCGCGACGAGGGCGCTTAGGGCGGCACCGCCTTCTTCCGCCGCGTCCGGATGCCGCTCGAGGAACCACCGCGCGCCCTGCGGGCCGGGCGCATTCGCCGGGCCGGCGCTGACGGCATCGCTCGTGTACTTGACGCGCAAGCCCCTGCGGTAGAGCCGGTAACCCATCTCGATCCCTGCCCAGACCGGATCCGGGGCGTCGTCGGCAACGAGCGGACCGTCCAGTGCGCTCCTGCGGATGGAGAAGTTGCCGACGCGCGTGTTGAGGAAGCTGGCGAGGTTGGGCGATACGCTCGGCAGCGCGGAGCCGATCACGGCATCGCAGTCGCCGTACGAATGCGCCTGCAGGTGGGCGCGCACGATGTCCTCGCCCGCCGCATTCACGCCGTCCGCCACGAAAACGATGTCTTCCGAGGCAGAAGAGATGCTGGATACCGTTGCCACGCTCACCGTGGGCAGCGCGCGCTGCGGATCGCCCGGATAGTGCGCAATGGCGTCCGGGGCGCGGCCGCCCGCGCGAATGGCGAATCGCCCGGAGGCGTCAACCCGCACGCGCAGCACACCGCGCCTGCCTGCGTGCGCCAGCCGGAGCGCGAAGCGCCCATGCCGCGCGCGCAGGCCGACTTCGGGCAGCTTGAGGGCATGGAATCCGCCTCGCGCGCGAAGCGTCTCCGAATGGATACTGACGTCGCCATCCAGCAGCGCGATTTCAGCGTGGTCGTGGTCCGAGGCGCGATCGATTTCCACGCGCACGCCGAGGATCGTATGGAAAGGCAGGCCCAGGTCCTGCGTCGCCGCGCCGCCCGCCGCGACGTCGAGCGTCGGGCCCTCCGTTGCCGCAGCTGACGCCAAGCCCACCCAGTGCGTCGCCAGGCTCTCACGCGGACTGGATATTCCTGCGCCGACGAGGCGGCGTTGCGCGAGATGCTCGGCGATCCGGATCAGCGTGCGCCACAATCCGTTGTCGCGGTGATAGCGGATAACCTCATCGAGCCGACGGCTCATGGACGCCTATCGCAAGTCACGCCGGGTTGTACTTCCGCCGCAGGTAGCGCTCCAGCGCGTCGCGCCACTGAGGCATCGTGATGCCGAGCGCGCGCGCCTTTGTATTGGCGAGCACCGAATAGAGCGGCCGGCGCATCGCGCCGGTCAGGCCCTTGCGGTCCACCGGCGTGACTTTCGCCGCGAGGCCCAGGATCTCCACGATCGCCACCGTGAGCTCGTACCAGCTGCACTGTCCGTCGTTGACGAGGTGATAGATGCCGGGACGCGTTCCCGGGTGCACCGCGAGCGCCAGCACCGCCTTGCTCAGGTCGTCGGTGGAAGTCGGCGCGACCGTCTGCTCCGACGCCATCTCGATCGTGCGGCCGGCCCGCGCATCGGCGACCCTGCCGTCGACGAAGTTGCCGCCCTTGGAGCGCGCGCCGGACGCGCCATACAGGCCGCAGGTACGGACCACCACCGCGTGCCCGGGCGCCGCCTCGAGCGCCGCCTGCTCGCCTGCGAGGCGGGACAGGCCGTACTGCTGCAGCGGATTGGGCGTATCACCCTCCTCGTAGGGCGTGCGCTTCTCTCCCCCGAAGACGTAATCGCTGCTGAACGTGATCAATCGCGCGCCCGCGTCGCGGCATGCCGCCGCCAGGTTTCCCACCGCGACGCAGTTCACCTGCATCGCCTGCGCCGGCTGCTCCTCGCACAAAGGCACGTTGTGGAAGGCGGCGCAGTTCACCACGAGCTCCGGGCGATGGCGCTTGATCGCCGAGAGCACCTGCTCGGGGCGGGTGATGTCGAGCTCGCTGCGGTCGGGCGCCGCGATCTCGTGGCCGCTGTTGTTGCGCAGCAGGTCGCCGCCGAGCTGGCCGGTACGGCCGATCAGCAGGATGCGCATGGCTCAGGCGCCCAGCAGCGGAAAGCCGCGGTCACGGTCGGACATCTTCGGATCGGCCAGCGGCCAGCGTATGGCGAGCGCAGGGTCGTCCCAGCGCAGGCCGCGCGCCGCGTCCGGCCGATGGGACTGGGACATGAGGTACAGCACCTCCGAGTCGTCCACCAGGGTCTGGAAGCCGTGCGCGAATCCCTTCGGCAAGTACAGCGCGAGCCGGTTGGCGGCGGAAAGCTCGACGCCATGCCAGCGCCGGAAACTGGGCGAATCGGCGCGCAGGTCGACGATCACGTCCCAGATCGCGCCCTGCGTGCAGCGCACCAGCTTGGCCTCCTCGTGGGGCGCCGCCTGGTAGTGCAGGCCGCGCAACGTGCCGCGCTGCCGGTTGAAAGAGACGTTGCATTGCGCGATGTCCGGGTCGAGGCCCTGCGCCTCGAACTCCTGTCGGCAGAACGAGCGCGCGAAAAAACCCCGGTCGTCGTCGAGTTGCTGCAGTTCGACGACGCAGGCGCCGCCCAGGGGCGTCGGCACGAACCTCACGGCAGCACCGCCACTTCGGGAATCGGCACCACGAAACGCCCGCCCCACTCGCGGATATGGGCCATCTGCGCCATGACCTCCTCCTTCAGGTTCCACGGCAGGATGAGCAGGTAGTCGGGCCGCGCCTCACGGATGCGGTCCGGGTGCAGGATCGGGATGTGCGTGCCCGGCAGGAAGCGGCCCTGCTTGTGCGGGCTGCGGTCCACCGTGAAGTCGATGACGTCCGAGCGCAGGCCGCAATAGTTGAGCAGCGTGTTGCCCTTCGCCGGCGCGCCGTAGCCCGCGATGCGCTTGCCCTCCTCCCTTGCGCGCACCATGAATTCCAGCAGCCGCCGCTTGCAACGCTTCACGCGCTCGTCGAAGGACCGGTAGGCGTCGATGCGGTCAAGCCCCGCGCGCTTCTCCTTTGCCTTCAGCGCGCCGACGCGCGCCTCCACCGGCTTGGTGCCGTCGGCCGCATGCCGGGCGTAGATGCGCAGCGAGCCGCCGTGCGTGGGCAGTTCCTCGACGTCGAACAGCGCAAGGCCGTGCTTCGCGAACACCTGCTCGGCCACCAGGAAGGAAAAGTACGAAAAATGCTCGTGGTAGATGGTGTCGAACTGGTTCTGCTCGACGAGGTTGAGCAGGTGCGGGAACTCCATGGTGATGACGCCGCCGGGCGCGAGCAGGACCTGCATGCCGCGCACGAAGTCGTTCAGGTCGGGCACGTGCGCGAGCACATTGTTGCCGAGCAGCAGGTCGGCCTTGCGGCCCTGGGCCGCCAGTTCGGCCGCGGTCTGCGTGCCGAAGAATTTCACCAGCGTCGGCACTCCCTTGTCCTCCGCAGCGCGGGCGCAGTTGGCGGCCGGCTCGATGCCGAGGACGGGCACGCCGCGCTTGACGAAATACTTCAGCAGGTAGCCGTCGTTCGAGGCGATCTCGACCGCCAGGTGCCGGGCGCCGAAGCCGAAGCGCCCGATCATGCCGTCAACGTAGTCGCTGGCGTGCTTCAGCCACAGGTCGGAATAGGATGAGAAATAGGCGTAGTCGCCGCCGAAAATCCGCTCCGGCGGCTCGAATTCCTCGAGCTGGACCAGCAGGCAGCGCTCGCAGACCAGCGCGTGCAGGGGGTAGAACTTCTCCTTTCGGTCAAGCTGTTCCGGTTTCAGGTAGGAATTGGCCAGCGGCGTCATGCCGAGGTCGGAGAAGGTGACCGTCAGTGGGGCGCCGCAGAAGCGGCAGGCGGCGCTCAAGCCGCCACCTCCAGGCGACGGTACGCGGCGATCTGGCCGGCGCTGAACTCTCCCATGTCCGCGCCGCGCAACTGGGCCTTGTACCAATCCACGGTCCACTTCAGTGCCTCGTCCAGGCCCAGGCGCGGGCGCCAGCCGAGCTCGCCGCTTGCCTTGCCGCTGTCCAGGCGCAGCAGTCCCGCCTCGTGCGGATGCTCGCCTGCGTCGGGCTCCCAGCGCAGCCCATCGCCCCAGAGCGCCGCGACGCGGTCCAGCACCTCGGCGACCGGACGCGCGTCGTGGACGGCGGGCCCGAAATTCCAGGCTTGCGCGTAGCGTGCGCCGTCGGTGCACAGCCGCTCCGCAAGCCTCAAGTAGCCGCCCAGAGGTTCGAGCACGTGTTGCCAGGGCCGCACCGCGCGCGGGCTGCGGATCCGTACCGCGCGCTTCGCCTTCGCCGCCCGCCATACGTCGGGGATCAGGCGGTCGGGCGCCCAGTCGCCGCCGCCGATGACGTTGCCGGCGCGCGCCGACGCCACCGCCGCGCCCCGCCCCTGCGCGAAGAAGGACGCGCGATACGCGGCGGTGACCAGCTCGGCGCAGGCCTTGCTGCTGCTGTACGGATCGCGCCCGCCCATCGGCTCGGATTCGCGGTAGCCCTCGTCGCGCTCGCGGTTCTCATAGCACTTGTCGCTCGTGACGACCACCACCGCGCGCGCCGAGCGTTCCCGGCGCACGGCCTCGAGCAGGTTCACGGTTCCCATCACGTTGGTGGCGTAGGTCTCGGCCGGCTCCGCATACGAGCGGCGCACCAGGGACTGCGCGGCCAGGTGGAACACCACCTCCGGCCGGCTCGCCTTCAGGGCCGCGCGCAACTCGTCGAGGTTGCGGATGTCGCCGAGGCGATGCTCGATTCCGGCGCCGCGCAGGCCGGCGGATTCGAAAAAGCTCGGATCGGTGTCGGGCGCCAGCGCGAATCCGGACACTTCCGCGCCCAGCGCCTTCAGCCAGAGCGCGAGCCAGCCGCCCTTGTAGCCGGTGTGCCCGGTGATGAATACCCGCTTGCCGCGCCAGAACTCCCCGCTCACCAGGTCTTCCACGGCGCGCGGCCGCTCGCCCACACTTCCTCCAGCTGCTTGCGGTCGCGCAACGTGTCCATCGGTTGCCAGAAGCCGCGATGGAAGTAGGCCGCCAGCGAGCGCTCGCGCGCGAGCTGCTCGAGCGGCTCGCGCTCCCAGACCGTGGCATCGCCGGCAACGTAGTCGAGCACGGCGGGCGACAGCACGAAGAAGCCGCCGTTGATCCAGCCGCCGTCGCCCACCGGCTTTTCCTGGAAACTCGTGATCAGGTGCTTGTCGAGCACCAGGGCGCCGAAGCGCCCGGGCGGCTGCACCGCGGTCATGGTGGCCTTCACCCCGCTCGCGCGGTGATGGGCGATGAGCGCGCCGATGTCGACGTCCGCGACGCCATCGCCGTAGGTCATGCAGAATTCCTCGCCGCCCAGGTAGCGCGCGACGCGCTTCAGGCGCCCGCCCGTCTGCGTCGTTTCGCCGGTGTCCACCAGCGTGACCTTCCAGGACTCCGCGCCCTTCTCGTGCACCTCCACGCTGTTGCGCGCGATGTCGATCGTCACGTCCGACATGTGGAGGAAATAGTTGCTGAAGTATTCCTTGATCAGGTAGCCCTTGTAGCCCAGGCAGACGACGAAGTCGTTGATGCCGTGGGCCGAGAAGATTTTCATGATGTGCCAGATGATCGGCCGGCCGCCGATCTCCAGCATCGGCTTGGGCTTGAGGTGGGATTCCTCGCTGATGCGCGTGCCCAGTCCGCCCGCAAGAATGACGCACTTCATCGCTTAGCCGGCATCCTTCCGCATGAGAGCCGTATTCTGTCAGAAATCCGCCTACGCTATACTCGGCGCCGTTCCCTCCGACAAGAGGCGCGAATTTGCTCGATGTGGCCTCGCCCCGGATTCAGCCTGCGCTGCGCCTGCTCCTCTGGTGCGCGCTCGGCACCGGCCTCGTGCAACTGGTGCTCGCGCGCGTCGCGCCGGGCGGCACGCTTCCCAATCCGCTCGGCTTCAGCCCGATCTTCTGGTACCTGCTGAGCGCGTACGACGCGCACGGCAACCTGCTGCTCTTCGTCCTGGCGATCGTCGCGTTCCTGCTGCGCCGCCAGCCTGCGATCACCGGCCTGGTCGGCTTCGCGGCCGGGCATCCATGGCGCCTCGCCGCCATCGCGCTGCCCTTGCTTTGCCTTGGCGCGGCCACCGTCTATCGCGGCTACCCGCTGTCGATGGACGAGTATGCGCCCGCGTTCCAGGCGCAGGCCTTCGCCGCCGGCCGCCTCGCCGGCCAGTTTCCGCCGGAACTGCTCGAGCAGTTGCTGCCGCGCTTCGCTCCGACCCACTTCTTCAGCGCTTCGCGCGTCACCGGCGAGGTCGCGGCGGGCTACTGGCCCGGCTTCGCGCTGCTCGTGACGCCGTTCGCCTGGCTCGGCATTCCCTGGGCCGCGAACCCGGTCATCAGCGCGCTTACCTTGCCCGCGGTGCACCGGCTCACTCGCGAAATCTCCGGCTCGCGCGAGGCGGCGGGCTGGGCGGTCCTGTTCACGCTCGCCTCGCCCGTGTTCGTGGTTTCCGCGCTGTCGTTCTATTCGATGCCGGCGCACCTGCTGTTCAGCGTGCTCTACGCGCTCCTGCTGCTGCAACCGACGGTCCCGCGCGCGCTGCTCGCCGGCGTGGTCGGCTCGTTCGCGCTGGTGTTGCACAACCCGGTGCCGCACATCCTGTTCGCAGCAACATTCGTGATCTGGCTCCTCGTCCGCCGCGAGCCGCTCGCCGTGCTCGGCGCGCTGCTGCTGGGCTATCTGCCGCTCGTCGTCCTGCTCGGGTTCGGCTGGCAGCACCACCTGACCGGGCTTACGGTGGCGGCGCCGGTCGCGGCCCAGGCCGGCGCAGCGCAGGCGAGCGGACCGGCGGTGCCCGCGCTGCCCCTCCTGGAACGCATGCTCCAGCAGATTCAGGGGCTGGTCACCATTCCGAGCCGGGTGATCCTGGAGGCACGTATCGCCGGGACTTCGAAGATCTGGTCATGGTCGGCGGCCGGCCTCATCGTGCTGGCGGCGTACGGCTTCGCGGCGACGCGCTCGAGCAGCGCGACGAAAGTCCTGGTCTGGGCGCTCGCCATCACTTTCTTCGGCTTCTTCCTCGTGCCGTTCGACCAGGGCCACGGTTGGGGCTACCGCTATTTCCATTCCGTGTGGTTCGTGCTTCCGGTCCTGGCCGGACTGGCGATGGGCGGCGCGGGCGCGGCGCCGGGGGCAGATCTGCGCAACATGACCGCCTGGGGCGTCGCGTTGTCGCTGGTATTCGCCAACGCGCTGCGCCTCACGCAGGTCGATGCCTTCATGAGCCGGCACCTGAACCAGGTGCCGCCGCTCGCGAATCCCGCGGACCCGGCGCGCAAGGAGATCGTATTCGTCGATCCCAATGCCGGCTTCTATTCCCGCGACATGGTGCACAACGATCCATTCCTGCGTGAATCGCGCCTCACGATGGTCTACGACGGCCGCGAGCGGGCTGCCGCGCTGATGGCGCAGCGCTTCCCGGAGTATGTCCGCAGCGCCGAAGGCGGCTGGGGCGAGCTCTGGACCGCCCCGCGCGCACCAGGTAGAACTGCGCGCTGAATGGGCGCCGCGCCATGACCGGGGATCTCGAACTCACCATCCTGATGCCCTGCCTCAACGAGGCGGAGACCGTCGAGACCTGCGTCGCCAAGGCGCGTGCCTACCTGGAGCGCAGCGGCATCGCCGGCGAGGTGCTCGTGGCGGACAACGGCAGCACCGACGGCTCCGTCGGCATCGCCGAGCGCGCCGGCGCGCGCGTCGTGCACGAGAAGCGCAAGGGCTACGGCAGCGCGCTGCGCGCCGGCATCGCCGCCGCGCGCGGCAAGTTCCTGATCATGGGCGACTGCGACGACAGCTACGACTTCACCGCGCTGGACCCCTTCGTCGGCGCCTTGCGCTCCGGCGCGGACCTGGTCATGGGCAACCGCTTCAAGGGCGGCATCGCGCCCCAGGCGATGCCGCCGCTGCACCGCTACCTCGGCAACCCGGTGCTCAGCGGCATCGGGCGGCTGTTCTTCCGCAGCCCGATCGGCGATTTCCACTGCGGCCTGCGCGGCATGCGCACCGAGGCGATCCGCGGGCTGGGCCTGGCCACCGACGGCATGGAGTTCGCGAGCGAGATGGTGGTCCGCGCGACCGTCGACAAGCTGCGCATCGCGGAGGTGCCCGCGACCCTCTCGCCCGACGGACGCAGCAAGCCGCCGCACCTGCGCAGCTTCCGCGACGGCTGGCGCCACCTGCGCTTCCTGCTGCTGCTCAGCCCGCGCTGGCTGTTCCTCTACCCGGGCGCGTTGCTCATGATGCTCGGCCTCGCCTCGATGCTGTCGCTGCTGCCGGGGCCTCGCGTGGTGCTCGGCTTTGGCCTGTCCGTCAACACGCTGGTCTACAGCGTCGCCGCAATCGTGTGCGGCTTCCAGGCCGTCACCTTCGCGATCTTCGCCAAGGTGGTCGCGATCAATGCGCGGCTGCTGCCGCCGGACCCGCGCGTCCAGCGCTTCACGTCGCTGGTCAACGTCGAGGTCGGCATGGTGGCGGGCTTGCTGATGCTACTCACGGGCCTGGCGGGCGCCGCCTATTCGCTCGACATCTGGCGGCTCGCCGCGTTCGGGGCGTTGAGCCCGGAGGTCACCTTGCGGGTGGTCGCGCCGTCGGCGACGGCGATGATCGTCGGCGTGCAACTGGTCTTCTCGAGCTTCTTCCTCGGCTTGCTGGGGCTGCGGCGCCAATAGTCGCGCGCATGGCCAGCCGATTCCCGAGGTGGGCGCCGCTTGCCGTGGCCCTGGGCCTCGCGTCCTGCGCATCCGCTCCCGTGCCGGAGCGGACCTACAGCAACCCGGTCCTCGATACGAACTTCCCCGATCCGGCCGTGCTGCGCGCGCCGGACGGCTGGTTCTACGCGTATGCGACGAACGGCGCGTACGCCGGAAAGACGGCGAACATCCAGGTTGCCCGGTCGCGCAACCTGGTGGATTGGGAGCACCTGGGCGACGCCCTGCCCCACAAGCCGCGCTGGGCCGCGACCAAGCAGATGTTCTGGGCGCCCCACGTCATCTTCGACCCATCGCAGCGCCGCTACATCATGTACTACTCCGCGGAACCGGACGACGCGAAGGGCAAGTGCCTTGCGGCCGCGACGTCGCAGGATCCGGCGGGACCTTTCACGGACGCCGGCAACCCGATGCTATGCGGCGAAGGGATCGAGCATATCGACCCGATGGCGTTCGACGACCCCGCCACGGGCATGCGCCTGCTGTACTGGGGTTCGGGCTCCAGGCCGATCCGGGTGCAGGAGCTGGCACCCGACCGCCTGGGCTTCCTGCCCGGCAGCCAGCCCAGGGACCTGCTGCGGGCGGACAGGGAAAGGGACCATGAGAGACTGATCGAAGGTGCGTGGATCGTGCTGCGCGACGGCACCTACTATCTCTTCTATTCGGGTGACTCGTGCTGCGGCCCGCGCGCGCACTATGCGCTCCTCGTCGCGCGATCGGCCAGCGCCCTCGGTCCATTCGAAAAGCGCGACGGGCCGATCCTCAGGAGCGATGACTTCTGGCGCGCTCCGGGGCACAACAGCGTCGTGCGCGACGCGCGGGGCGACGACTGGATCCTGTATCACGCGGTAGACGCGGTGAAGGCGCATTTCGAGGTCCAGCCCTTCGGCAGCCCACGGGAAATGTTGCTCGATCGAATCGAGTATCGGGACGGCTGGCCGCGCATCGCCGGCGACCAAGCTTCCACTGGCCGCCAGCGAGCCCCATCGTTTGGAGAGCCCTGAAGCGCGCCGTCAGGCCTTCGCTTCCTCGTGGTACTCGTCGTCGATGTTGACGCCCCAGATCGCGCTCTTGTCGCTGCTGCCCGCGACGATCGCTTCGACGGCCTTTTTCGCCGACAGCATGGAGTGATCCTGGTTGTTGTAGCGGTGCATGCCATTGCGCCCGACCAGGAAGAGGTTCGGAAACGCGTCCAGATAGCCGCGCAATTCCTCGAAGCGGCTGTAGGTGCCGTAGTAGCCGGGATAGGCCTTCGGCATGCGGATCACCACGCCGTCGAGGTGGTCCGCCGGCGCAGCCAGGTTGAGCCGTTGCATCTCGGCGATCCCGAGTTCGCGCAATTTTCCGTCCGGCATGGACCACAGCTCGTCGCCTTCGCGGCAGAAATACTCCATGCCGATCCAGACCGTCTCCGGATCGCGCACCAGGTACGGGCTCCAGTTGTTGAAGATCTGCAGCCGCCCCACCTTGACGCCCGATTCCTGGATGTAGATCCAGTTGTCCGGAACGATGTTCATCGGGCCGCTGCCCGCCGGATTTCGCATCAGCCGGCGGTAAAGCAGGCCGACAGTGATGAAATCGCGGTACTCGAGCCCGGCGGCGATTTCCCGAGGTGCGGCAGGTGCCGCGGGAGCCAGGCCCTGCACCAGGTCGCGCACCGGCATGGTGGAGATGAAACTTCCCCCTTCGTAGCGCTGCTCCGCGCCATCGGGCCTGCGCACCCGCACCGCCCGGATCCGGCCCTCAGAGTGCTCGAGCCGCGTGACGTGCGCCTCGAATTCGAAGCGCACGCCGCGCGCGCGCAGTTTCTCGACCGTGGTCTCCCACATCAGTCCGGGCCCGTACTTCGGATAGAGGAAGCGCTCGATCAGGGAAGTCTGCTGCGCGGCGCCCAGCCCTTGCGTCCGGCGGAACGGCTTGAGCAGCGCGTGGGCCAGCGCCTTGGCGATCGAGAGGCTCTTGACGCGCTGCGCGCCCCACTCCGCGCTGATCCGGTCGCAGGGCGTGCCCCAGACCTTCTCCGTGTATTCCTTGAAGAACTGCAGGTAGAGCAGACGCCCGAAACGGTTGATGAAGAAGTCCTCGAGGCTGCGCTCGGGACGCCGCGGGAACAACATCGCCCACAGGTAGCTGGCGCCGAAGCGCGCGCAGCGCCACAGCCCGAGCTTCAACGCGGTTTCGAAATTCGCCTTCAGCGGATAGTCGAAGAACTTGCCGTCGAAGTAGATGCGCGACAGGCGCTTGCGCACCAGCATCACCCGCGCATCGGATTCCTTCGCCGCGGCGCCGGAGCCCGCCGCGCCCAGCGCGCGCTGCTGGCCCTGGTACGCAAGCACCAGGTCCTTGTCGCCATCGTCCTGGGACGCGCTCGCCGCCAGGGGAAGCATGCGCGTCCACCAGTCCATGACCCAATCGGACTTGGAGAAGAACCGGTGGCCGCCGATGTCGATGCGGTTGCCCTTGTACTCGATCGACTGCGACAGGCCGCCCACGCTGCGCGTCGCCTCGAGCACCACGACATCGCGCACCCCAGCCTCGGCAAGCTCCCATGCCGCGGTCAGGCCTGCCGGGCCGGCACCGATGATCACGACTTGTGCGCGCGTTTCGATGGCCTTACTCCGGAACCAGCACGGGCAGGAGCCGATCCACGACCTTCTGCCAGGTGAATCGCTGCGCCACCCACGCGGGTCCGGCTTCGCGCGCAGCGGCGCGGAAATCCGCATCGTCCATGATCCGCGCCATCGCCTGGACGAGCTGCGGCAGGTCCGGCATCAGCCCCATCGCGGCGTCCTGGCCCGGAACGGGAAGCGGGGTGAGCGCGGCGCCGATCCTGAGCGCGAACGCGTCGGTCACGAAGTCATCGGTCGGACCGCCGGCCGTGCAGATCACCGGGATGCCGCAGGCGGCCGCTTCCAGCACCGGCATGTTGAAGCCCTCCGCCACGTACGGCGACAGGTAGCAGTCCGCGGCCTGGTAGAGCCGCGCCATGTCGTCGAAGGAAAGCGCGCGATCAAGGTACGTGAGCCGGGAGAGAACCGAGCTTGCGTGGCCTGGCGCGAGTTCCGCCAGCTGGCCTTCCATCGAGGACTTCGACTGAAAGAGCGCATCCGCCCCCTTGAGCACCAGCCGCGCCCGCGGCCGGTTCTGCAGCAATTGGGCGAACGCCGGAAACAGGAAGCGCAAGCCCTTGTTGGGCGTCATGGCGCCCGCGTGCAGGAAGATGAACTCATCGGGCTGGAAGCCGAAGTCGCGGCGCGCCTGCTCGCGTTGCGCCGGGGGCGCGGGCCGGAAGATCGCCGGATCGAAACCGAGCGGCACGACCGCGACGCTGTCCTCCGGCACGCCCCTGCGCGTGAAGCCCTGCTTGGACCAGTTCGACGGCGCAACCACGGTGTAGCCGCTCTCGCGCTGTGCGTCCGCGACGGGCCTGCCTTCCATGACATACCCCGGCGGCACGTCCAGGAATTCGGCAGTGCCGAACACCAGGGTGCGCGCCGCGCGCGGCGGGCTCGTCAGATCGTAGGGAAACGCGATGCGCAATTCCGCATCCGGCCGCAGGCCGGGCGCAGGCGGCGGGATGGAACGCAGCGCGGCGTCCGCGGCGGCGCTGAACAGGCCCGTCGACGGGCGCCACGATGGATCGTGGAACGGCACATCCCTGAAATACAGCCGCAACGCGGGAGCGCGCCGCAGCAGTTCAAGACACAGGAACTGGGCGCTCACCGCGTACGAATGCAGGATGAATCGCCACCCGCTCACCAGAATGTCGCGCGGTTCGCCCATGGGCCCGATGATACGGCCTCAGTACCGGGTGAACAGCAGCAGCTTGCGCGTCACGAAATTGAAAGTGAACACGGTGCCCGCCGAAACCACCTTCGCGGCCTCGTACGACAGCGCGAATTGTTCGACGCCTGCGTAGACCACGAGCTGGTTGAGCGCCATGCCCGCGATCCCGATCAGCGCGAACAGCGCGAACTCGGCGCGCGCGTCGGCCAGCCGCCGGTGACCGAAGACCCAGCGCACGCTCAGGACGTAGACCACCGCCAGGCCCAGGCCGAAGCCGATCGGTGCCGCCACCAGGTAATCCATGCCCGCGAGGCGGATCAGGCCGCTGTAGGCCCCGAAGTCGACCGCGAGCGCCGCTGCCGACGCGGCGAGGTACCGGAAGCTCTCGTCCGCGAGCTTTCTGAATCCGCTCACTTGCCGATTTTCAGCAGCAGCGACGTGACCGCGCCCCCGGCAGGCTGCGCGCGGACATGGACGGTCTTGGCGTGCCCGGTCATGGCGCGCGTGCCGGCCTGCCAGGCGACCTCGCGCATCGTGTCGCGCGGATGGTGCGCGCTCAGGAAGACATAGTCCGCCCGCGAAGCCCAGACCGCGTCGCGGTAGGCGGGGGGCGCGAGCTCCGGCTCCGGTGCCGCGACCCCGCGCCGGTCGGCGAGCAAGGCTACGTAGGAAGGCGCAAACCACATGATCCGATCGCCGGGAGCGGTGAGCTTGCGGATTTCCTCCATGTCGGCGAACAGGTCGAGCTGCACTTGCGCGCGCGCGCGCGCCTGGTCGAGTCCCGGCGTCCGGTACCAGTCGACGATCTCGCGGAACTGGCCGGCCGCCGCCGAACGCTGCTGTATGAACGCCATCGCCGGCACGGTCAGGCTGAGCAGGAGCAGCGCCAGCGCGCCGGCCCCGAGTCCGCGCGGGCGGCCCAGCGCACGCGCCGCGGTCGCCGCGGCAAGGAACGCGTACAGCAGCAGCACGGGCAGGACGGGAAACAGGAAGCGCCCCATCTGGTCGTAGAAGGGCCAGGCAAGGAGCAGCGCCAGGTATCCCGCGATCATCCATCCGTCGGGCTTGCCGTCGCGAACGCGCAGGGCGACGCCCGCGAGGCAGAGGGTCCCTGCGGCGCCGGCGAGCAGCACCCGGACCGGCCGCCCTTCCACCCAGTAGAGCAGCAGCGACCCGATCCAGCCCTCGCCCATCGAGTTGGCCTGCCGGAGAATGCTCGCAAAGATCGCGGCCAGCGGATTGTTCGCACCGAAGAAAACGCCGCCATGGTCGAGGGCGATGCGCGCGTAGTTGTCCGCCGTCGCCGCCGGCCGCAGCAGCACCCACAGTCCGTACGCGGCAACGGCGGCGGCCACCGGCACCAGTTCCCGCAGCTTCCATTTCGGCGCCATGCCTCGCCGCGTCACGACCCAAAGCGCGTAGACAGCCAGCATCGGCAGCGCTGCCGTGCGCGTCAGCGCCATCCCCGCCATGAGGAGCGCGAGCATCGTCAGCCTGCCCCGGACTCGCCCTCCGGCATCCAGGACCCAGAATGTCGCCAGCAGCAGCAGGCAGAACAGGGGTTCGGTCAGGATTCCCTTCGCGTTCACCCACAGCGAAGGCGTGAGCGCGACGCACGCGACGACGGCCGCAGCCGCAGGCCGGCTCTCGAGCAGGCGCACGCCTAGCAGGTAGACGACGGGAAGGCAGGCCGCCAACAGCAGCGCGGTCAGGGCATGCGCCCAGGCAACATGGTGCGCCGCGCCGGCCAGCGCGAGCACCACCGGGAAGAGCGGCGGGTAGAACGCCGCAGCCACCGCCGGCGAAGCCGGCTGCCAGGGCGAGAACACCTGCGCCATGACGAGGTAGCTCACGCTGTCGTCGGCGAACGTCGCGAGCGTCGGCTGCCAGACGAAAGCCGCGCAGGCGTACGCGAAGACGAGCGTCGCGAGCGCGACCGTGACCGCGGGCAAGGCCTGCCGCACCGTAGAGCTCATCCCGTTGCGCCCCAGTACTGCGGATTCAGGTTCTCGTCGGATGCGGCCAGCAGCAGCGGCGATGCGGGAAGCAGCGGCATGCCGTGCCGGCGGCGCACCAGTTGCCTGCGACGATCCACCTCAGCGGAGCGGAACGGCAGCTCGCCGATGGGTTCGAGTACTGCGAGGGAATCCTTGTCCGTATAGAGGGACGAATGGTGCTTCGACTTCTCATACTGCTCGAGGACCGCGCAGGTCAGCCAATCGGCCGGACGCGACTGCGTCGGGATGCGTTCATAACGCTCGGAGGGCGCGATGAACGGCTCCCGCAGGGCGCTGGTGTCGCCGCTCTTGATCCGTTCGGCCGCGAGGCCCAGGCATTCGCCGGCCGCGCTGCGCCAGCCGAGCTCCGCGGCGATGCGCGCGTACGACAGGCGGCGGGCCGGCGTGTCGTTCGCGCCGATCGCATCCGCGACGCATTGCAGCGCACGGTACATCCATGCCAGCCGCTCCGCGGGCGCGAGGCCCGCGTCGCGCGAACGCGCGAAGGCGCCGAGACCGTCGAAATAGGTGCGGCGCTCTGTGCTCGCGAAGAATCCGGCGCCCGGTTCCCAGCCTGAAATCAACTCTTGCGCGTAGGCCGCTTTCGCGGCGAACGCAGTCCAGGCGTCCTTGCCGATTTTCGCCGTCGCGGCGGCGCCGTGCTGGACGAGGACGCCGTCGTCTGCGAGCTGGCGCGCGCGATCGGGCTTGCAGGCGAAAAGATTCAGCAGGAATCCGTCCCGGGTCTCGAGCGGGTCGAATGGCACGAGCATCAGGGGCCCCGGCAGGAGGCGGTAGGCCTCGTAGCCCATGGCCTGGAGGGGCGCCAGCGTATCCAGGTTCCAGCGTTCGCGCGCCATGACTTCGAGCATGACCAGCGGCGAGGCCGACTCGAAAAAGCGCGCGCCGCCCCGCAGCACGTCGACTTCATGGCCTTCCACGTCCATTTTCACGAAGTCGACGCCTTGCCAACCGTGCTCCGCCGCCATCCGGTCGAGCGTCACGGCCGGAACCTGCAGCGCGCCGCCTGCGCTTGCCGAGATCGCATTGAGCTCCGAGCGCACGCCCGAGGCGAACGCGACCGTGCCGTCCTGTGCGCTCACCGCCGTGCGCGCCAGGTGTACGCTGCTGCAGGCATTCAACTCGAGGGTATGCAGCAGGTAGTCGGCGGTCAGCGGCGTCGGCTCGTAGGCCCAAACCTTTCCACCCGCGCCGACCGCCTGCGCCATCGCGACGGTATACACGCCATAGCTCGCCCCCACGTCGACCGCCTGCATGCCCGGGCGCAGCCAGCGGCGCACGAAGCGGACTTCATCCTCGAACCAGTCCTCCTGTTCGAGCAGGACGTAGGTCGTGATCTGGTCGACGTTGTCGGGAACGCAGAGGCGCGCGCCGCCGCGGACATTCAAGGTGAGCTGTTGGCCGGGAGCGTTCACGCGCCGCTCAGCATGCCACGGTAGGCGGCCTCGAGGCCACGCGTGAAGCCGCGGGCGTCAAGCAGCGGGGATGACTGCATGCGGGCGCGCATCCCGGCGCGCAATGCCCTTCTCCTGTCGACGTCGACGGCCAGCCGTCGTGCAATCTCCAGGTACTGCTCCGGCGTCTGCGCGACGAGCTCGGCCAGGCCAAGGCTGCCGAGGATGCTCGCGCTGACTCTCGACACGTGGGTCGAGCCGGCCAGCGTCACGACCGGGACGCCCATCCATAGCGCCTCGCAGGTGGTGGTGGTGCCGTTGTATGGGAAAACGTCCAGGGCGATGTCGATCTCGCCGTACTTCGCGAGGTGCTCGGCCGGCGTACGGTCGGAGGCGAACAGCTCGACGCGGGCCGCGTCGATGCCCTGCCCCTGGACGCGCTCGCGCAATTCGCGGCGCACGCTCTCCGCGGCGAGGCCGTAGCTTTTCAGTATCAGGCGGGCGCGCGGCAGGCTGCGCAGCAGCTCGCACCAGAGCGCCACCATCTCCGGCGTCACCTTGGCCAGGTTGTTGAAACAGCCGAATGCGATGCGATCGCCGGCCGCCGGCGGCATGGCCACCTCGGGGCTGTCCGCGGGTGGCGCGTAGCAAAGGAAGCTCCCCGGCAGATGAACCAGCTTTTCGCTCTGGTAGCGCTCGGTCAGGCCCGGCGGATCGGCGATCTCGTCGCTGAGGCGGAAATCCATCGTATCCAGGCCGGTCGTGTCAGGGTAGCCCAGCCACGTGACCTGGACCCGCCCGGGTTTGCGCGCGAACATCTTCAGGCGCCCGCCGCCGGTGTGGCCGGCAAGGTCCACCAGCACGTCGATGCCGTCGGCGTAGATTCGGTCCGCCAGCTTTTCGTCCGTCAGCTCCGATACGTCGCGCCAGTTCTCCGCCGACGCGCGCAGCCGCGCAGTCACTTCGTCGCCACGCGCGGCGCCGGAATAGCAGTACACGTTGAACGACTCCCGGTCGTGCGCCGCCAGGACCGGCTCGATGAAATACGCGACCGGATGGCGCACGAAATCCGGCGAGACGTAGCCGATGTGGATGCGCCGGCCCGGCGCGCGAGGACGCGAGCGATGGTCGGTCACCCGTGTCAGGCGTCTCGCGTGGCGCTCGGCCCAGGCGCGGTGCGCCTCGAAGGTCGCTTGCGGGTCCTGGTCCGCAACGTAATGCTCCAGCAGCAGCAGCCAGGATTCCGTCGCTGCATCCGGCTTTAGTTCCTGCGCCTTGCGCAGCGACACACGCGCCTCCTGGATGCGCCCGGTCACGATCTGCACGGCGCCCAGCTGGGAATAGGCGCGCTCGCAAGCGGGATCGATCGCCATGGCCGCCTGGAGGCTGGCGTAGGCCTCATCCAGCCGGAGGCTCCCGTATTGCAGGCTGGCAAGGTTGCAGAGCCATTCGGCGTGCGCCGGCTCGAGGGCGAGCGCCTCGCCGATGTACTTGGCTGCCTGGCCGGCGTCGCCGAGCTGCTTGTACAGGTTCCCGAGGTTGTAGATCGCGTGCGTCAGCTTCGGATCGTTGTTTACCGCGATCTGGTAGCACTGCGCCGCGCCATCCAGGTTCCCGGTGGCCTCCAGCAGGCAGCCAAGATTGTTGGCCGCCTTGGCGTGGCTCGGATCCAGTTCGAGCGTCCGATTGAAGGCCGCGGCGGCATCCTCGATCTTGCCTTGCGCCTGCAGCGCGCAGCCGAGCATGTGGTGAAACGCGGCCACGGCGCCGTCTGCGGCGATCGCCTTCACCAGCCCATCGACGATGGCGCCGGGAGAGTCGGCGTCGAACGCCATCTCCCACAGCAGCGTCAGGGCGTCCGCGTGCGCGGTTTCGTGCCGCAGGATCTCCCTGCACAGCGCTTCCGCTTCGGCCGCGCGTCCCTCGGTACGCGCGCGGCGCGCCTGGCCGAGCAGTTCCGCCGACGACGCGGCGGACAGCGAAGGCGCCGGCGCTCCGGCGCCCGGCCGCTCCTGCCACATGCCGAGATAGACCTGCTCCAGCGAGCGCGTGAATCCGGGTTCGTCCATCAGGCCCGACGCCCGCATGCAGTCGCGCATGCCGGCGCGCCGCGCAGCAAGTGCCTGCAGGTCGCTCGCCAGGCGCGAGCAGATCGCAACGTATTCATCCGCGTCGCGCGCGACATGATCGCCCAGCCCGACCGCGTTGAGCAGGCTGACCCCGGCCCGCCCGGCATGGCGATCCCCCGCGAGAGAAACGACGGGCACGCCCATCCACAACGCCTCGCAGGTCGTGGTTGCGCCGTTGTAGGGAAAGGTGTCGAGCGCGATGTCCACCTCGTTGTACGTGGACAGATGGCCCTGGTCGCCGCTGCGCCAGCCGATCAGTTCGATGCGCGCCGGATCGATGCCGGCGCGCCCGAATCCCGACCGCACCGTGTTCGCGACGCTTTCGATGGACAGCGGCCGGGCCTTGAGCAGCAGCCGCGAATCCGGCACTTCGCGCAACACGCGGCAGGCCAGGTCCAGGAAGGGACCGGAGAGCTTGGCGAAATTGTTGAAGCAGCCGAAGGTGACGGTGCCCGACGCCTGCGCCGGAAGCGGTCCGACCGGCGGCGCATTGGCCTCCGGCCGGTAGCAGAAATAGCTCCCCGGCAGACGCAGGATCCGCTCGGTACTGAGACGGTCAGATTCACCCGGCGGATCGGCGTATGCGTCGCTGATCCGGTAGTCGACGGCCGCCAGGCCGGTGGTGTTCGGATAGCCGAGATAGGTCGCCAGGATCGGCGCGGGCTTCATCGTCAGGGTCTGCAGGCTGTTGCCGACGGTGTGCCCCGCGAGGTCCACGAGGATGTCGATGCGATCGGCGCGGATGCGGTCGGCGAGCTGCTCGGGCGAAAGGTCCTCGCAATCGCGCCAGTGCTCGGCCAGGCCGCGCAGCTTCTCCGTGATCGCATCCTTCTCGGGATGGGTGTAGAAGCAGAAGATTTCGAAACGTTCCCGCGCGTGGTGGGCGAGCACCGGTTCCATGAAGCGCATCACGACGTGGTTGCGGAAATCGGGCGACAGGTAGCCGATCCGGAGGCGGCGCGGCCAGGCCGGATCCGGCAAGGGTGGCAGGTAGCGGCGCGCGAAGCGCTCGCCATAGCGGCGATGCTCGGCGAAAATCTCCGCGGCATCCACGGTGGCGCTGTACAGCAGCTGGAACAGCAGGTTGCTGTGGCCCTGCATGAAGTCGGGCTGCAGCGCGAGCGCGCGCCGATAGGAGGCAATGGCGTGGTCGGCCCGGCCGTATTCGCGGTGGATGCCGGCGAGATTGAAATGCACCTCGGGCACGTCCGGAATGATTTCAAGCAGCTTTTCCAGGTCGGTGCGCGCCTCCTCCCTGCGACCGGACTCGATCAGCGCCGCCGCAAGGCTGTTGCGCAGGCTGATGGACTCCGGCAGCAGCGCCACGCCAGCGCGAAACACCTCGATCGCCTCGCCGTGGCGCTGCGCGGCCATCAGCGCGTCGCCGAGCGCCTCGAGGAAAATCGCTTCCCGCGGCCGCAGATCGGCCGCCTGCTGCAGCAGCGCGACCGCCTCTTCGCGCCTGCGGTCGCCGGCGGCGATCCGGCCCAGGTAGTAGAGCGCGTCCGCGTGCGCCGGATCGACTTCGAGAATTCGCCGCAGCCGGCTTTCGGCGCCCGGCAGGTCGCCGTTCATCACGCAGTCGAAGCTCTCGCGCAGCCAGGCCTGCGGATCGGCCCGTTCGGCCGAGGGCGCGGCCTGCGCGCCCAGGAGACGCTTCAGCCAGCGCATCCGGACGCGCCGCCGACTGGTACCATTGACGCCATCCGGGAGGTGTAGAGCATGTTCGGTCTATTCGGTTCCAAGGATGCGGAGAATTTTGCCATTGAATTGGTGCGGGACTTTTCCAAGCGATGCCCGCCCGCTTCGCTCGCCAAGGGCTCGCAGAGCGAGGCGTTTGCGCGAGCGGTCGACGATCTCTGGGCGCGCGTCGCCGATTTCCAGCGCGCCAAGCGCCTGGGCGTGTATGGCAAGGCGAAGTTCGGCACCGCGTTCAAGTATCAGCTCCAGGACCTCGGTTACAGCGCGGAACTCGTGGACGAGCTTCTGCGAACGCTCCTGATCCGCATGTCGGGGAAGTAAGCAGCCGGGCCGCGCGGGCGCACCCCAAAAAGAAACGCGCGACAGCCAATCTGCTGCCGCGCGTTCCGGTAAGAATTTCGGCGAAAGCCGCCTGAAGCGGGCTCCCGCCGAAGGGTACAGACTAGATTACTTGCAAGCGGACGGCAGGTATTTCGCCGGCGCGTTGCCCGTGGTGCAGCTCCAGGTCGAAGCGCCGTCGGCAGAACGCAGCAGGATCGTGGTTTGCTGCAGGCTGGCGTTGACCCCGCTGGCCGGCATGGTCGCCGTCAGCGTCAGCAGCGGCAGGCCGCCGGTGGTCATGGTGATGGTCGACGTGTACTTGCCGGCGATGACCGTCATCACGTCCGTAATGGCCGAAGGCAGCACGCCCTTGTCGGAAATGTATTCCGCGATGGGGGTCTTGCCGCCGCCCAGCAGGGTGATCGGTTCCGCAGCTTGCGCGCGGCCGATGTAGTCCTGGTAGGCCGGGATGGCCACTGCAGCGAGAATACCGATGATCGCGACCACGATCATCAGTTCGATCAGCGTAAAGCCCTTCTGGATCTTTTTCATATTTCCTGGCTCCTTTCGAAACAGTTTGAAGACGCAGCTCGGACAAAAATGCGCGTCCGGCCTGCCCTGATTACGCAAGTCCCAGGCCATGTCGCGACTGGTTATATTAATTTATAATAATCAATATCTTATAACGTTTTCGCACACTAGTTCACACGTTGTTTTTCGCTTCGTTGACGAGCCCATCTGCCGTGGAGCGTCAGGGACTGACGAAAATGGGTAGTTGACCGCTACCCGGCATGCGTTCGGGCAGCCTGACGCAATGCCTCCCCCAGGCGCGCGACTACCGGGTCCCAGGTCTCGGCCCGACCTTTCCGGAACAGCCGCATCGTCGGGTACCAGGGGCTGTCGTCGCGACCAAGGAGCCAGCGCCAGTCGGGCGGAAAATGCGCGAGCGTCCACACCGGCAGTCCCATGGCCCCGGCCAGGTGGGCCGTTGCCGTATCGATCGAGATGACCAGGTCGAGGTTCGATATCAGCGCCGCCGTGTCGGAGAAATCCGCAAGCTCCGCGCCCAGGTGGGACAGTTCCATGCCTGCGGGCGGGTGCGCCGCCTGGCTTGCCGCAGCGCCTTGCTGCAGGCTGAAGAAGCGGACGCCGGATGCGGCGCCCAGTGGCGCAAGCGCATCCAGCGAGAGCGATTTCAGGGGCGAGAGCGTGCTCTTCGCGTCGGTCGCCCAGAACAGGCCAACCTTGAGGCGCGCGTCTGAGGCTGCAAGCCTCGCTTTCCAGCGCCGCGCCTTCCCGGTATCGGGACGTATGTAGGGGATCGTCGCCGGTATCGTCTGCAGGGTGGTCCCGAAGATTCCGGGCAGGCTCATCAACGACGAGCAGACATCGAAAGGCGGTTGAGGCTCCTCCTCGGTCACGACGACGGACACTCCCGGCACTTCCCGAAAGAGCGATTTGAGCTTTGGCTGGCAGCTGAGGATGACCTTGCCCCCGCGTTCCGCGACCAGGCGCGCGTAGCGCACGAACTGAATGGCGTCGCCAAACCCCTGCTCGGCATGGAGCAGGATGACTTTGCCCTCCAGAGAGCCGCCGTCCCAGTGCGGCTGGTCGGCATAGGGCCAGGGGCGCTCGAGATTGGGCAGCCGCGTCCGCCACTCGTACTCCTTCCATCCGGCCCCGAACTCGCCAAGCAGCAGCGATTGCAGCGAGAAGTTCCAGTGCGCCTCGGCATAGTCCGGCCTGGCGGCGATCGCCGAGCGATAGCACTCCAGCGCGCCGTACGGGTCGCCCTCCTGCTCCAGGAGGACGCCCAGACTGTGGCTGGCCTCCGCGTAACCGGGCTTCAATCCAGTTGCGAGGCGATAGTGCACGATCGCCTCCCGGCTATTGCCGGTCTCGACGAGCGCGCTGCCGAGATTCTTGTGCGCCTCCGCCAGGCCGGCATCGACCGCGATCGCCTCCCGATAGGCCGCGACCGCATCGCCGGTCCTGCCCAGGGACTTGTAGGCGTTGCCAAGATTGTTGTGTACCTGCGCCTGCGCAGCATCGAGCGCGAGGGATTCCTCGTAGCCCTCGATCGCCGCCTGGATTTCGCCTCGTCCATGGCGGGCAAAGGCGCGGAATGCCAGCAGGTTCGCGAACTGCCGACGAGCCCCGGAATGCCCCGGTTGCGTCGACAGAATCAGGCGGTAGCACTCCTCCGCCTCGTCATATTCACCCTTGTCCTGGTTTTCGAGCGCCTGGCGCAGCAATGCATCGATCTTGTCGCCATCCTGCCGCGTGCCGGGACCGCGCCTGGAGAACCAGATCATGCGAGCTGGCGAAGGGCCTGGCCGATGCGCTCGACGACCTGCCCCCAGGTTTCCGCCTGTCCTCTGCGGAACAGGCGCATCGTCGGATACCAGGGACTGTCGTCGCGTCCAAGGAGCCAGCGCCAGTCCGGCGGCGATTGCACCAGGGTCCACACCGGCCGGCCCAGCGCGCCGGCCAGGTGCGCCGTCGCGGTGTTGATGGAGATGATCAGGTCGAGATTCGCCATCAGCGCCGCATCGTCGGCAAAGTCGCCCAGCTCGGCGGCGAGATCGATCAGCTTCATGCCCCGCGGCGGGTGCGCCGCCTGGCTGGCGGCCTCGCCCCTCTGCAGGCTGTAGTAGGAAATGCCCGTGATGCCCGCCAGCGGCGCCAGCATGTCGAGCGAAAGCGTGCGCTGAGGCGACATGATGTTGCCGGTCCCGGTCGCCCAGAACAGGCCCACCTTGAGCGACGGCGCGTCCGCGGCAAGCCTTCTCTTCCAATGCAGCTCGCGCTCGGTGTCCACGCGGAGATAGGGCACCTGCGCCGGAACGGTGTCGAGCGTCGTCCCGAACACGCGCGGCAGGCTCAGCAGCGAACAACTGAGGTCGAACGGCGGCAGCGATTCGGCCGTCCCGAATATCGCCGTCAGTCCCGGCACGGTCCCGAGCAGCGCCTTGAGCTTCGGCTGGCAGCTGAGGATGACCTTTCCGCCGCGCGCGGCTACCAGCGGCGCGTAACGCACGAACTGGATGACGTCGCCGAATCCCTGCTCGGCGAAGAGCAGGATGGTGCGGCCTTCCAGAGGGGCGCCATCCCAGGCCGGACGGCCGCCGGGCGACCAGACGCCCTCGTGCCCCGGCAGTCGCATGCGCCATTCGTAATCCCGCCAGCCGTTCGCGTAGTCGCCGCGCAGCAACTGCTGCAGGGCGAGACCGAAGCGGGCTTCGGGATAATCCGGCCGCGCGGCAAGCGCATCTCCATAGCACTGCATGGCGCCATCCAGGTCGCCCTCCTGCTCCAGGAGGAATCCCAGGCTCTGGCTCGCCTCGGGAAACCGCGGCCGCAGCGCGAGCGCCTTGCGGCAAAGCGCAACCGCGTCGCGCGCGCGGCCGGTCTGCGCAAGCAGCATCGCAAGGTTCAGCGGCGCTTCGGCCAGCCTGGCATCGGCCTCGATCGCAAGGCGGAACGCTGCTTCGGCATCCTCCAGCCTGCCCAGGCCGCGATAGAGGTTGCCGAGGTTGTTGTGCACCTCGGCGCTTCCGGGATCGAGCGCGAGCGACGCCTCGTAGCCTTCGACGGCGCCCTCCAGGTCGCCGCGCGCCTGGCATTCCAGCGCCAAGGATGCGCGCTTCCGCGCATCTGCCCGCGCGGCTTCCGTCGGCACCTTCGCCGCCCGCTTGAAGGGCCAGATCATGCGCCGTTAGCCCTGCTTTCCAGGCGCTGCAGCAGCGCCGTCATCTGCGAAACCAGGTCGGGATCGCGGTACAGCACCGCGCTGCGCTCGAGGATCCTCGTACGCAGCGTGTTCCGGTAGCCCTGGTCGGAGGCGATCCTGATCGCGAGGTCCACGTATTCCTCGGGCGTGCCGGCGACGCAGTCCATCACCCCGATCCTGCGGTACAGGCCCAGCGTCGCCCGGCCTCGCGCATGCGCCGCAGGAAGCGTCACGATCGGCGTTCCAGTCGCCAGTACCAGGTAGGTGGTCGTCGCCGCCCCGAAGTGGAAGGTATCCAGCGCGACGTCCGCCGCGAGGAGCACGCTCAGCAGATCGTCGGGCTGCAGCCACGGCAGGAACCGGACGCGACGCACGACATCCGGGATGCCGGCGCTCAGGCGCTCGAGCACCTTCTCATGCCAATGCGAAAAGCGGGCATCCCTGAAGAGGACGATTTCCGCCTCGGGATCGCGGCGCAGGATCTGCGCCATGGCGTGGTCGAAATCGGGATGCAGCTTCTGCAGCATGGTCGGGCACACATAGAGGCGCTTGTCTTCCGGCAAGCCCAGCGCCGCGCGGCTCCTGGGGGATGGCGGCAGCGCCGGCCGCTCGATGTACGCCGGCAGGCAATCGAGTGAAACCAGCGTTTCGCTGTAGTGCTCGGCGGCGCCCTCGGGCTCGATCAGGCTGCTGGAAACGAAGTAGTCGACGTTCGGGATGCCGCTGGTGACCGGATGTCCCCACATCGCGCACTGGACGGGCGCCAGTCTGCCGAAGGCGAGGAAATAGCTCAGCGGTTCCATGCCGATATCCGCGTACATGAGCACGTCCAGGCGCAGACCGGCGACCAGCTCCCGGGCGCGCGCCAGGTCGAAAGGCAGGTTGATGTGCGCGCTCACGGAAGGGAACGTGCGCCGCAGCGCGGCGGTATCGGCCGGCCCGATCGTGACCAGCACCAGGTCGACGGCACCGTCGGCGGCGAGCCGGTCGATGAGCGCCGAAAACCACGCGGCCACGGAATGGCCGAAGAAATGGCGCGACAGGAAACCGACGCGCCGGCGCGCGGGCATGCGATGCCCGGGCGTGCAATGCGGCGCCACGTATTGCAGCGACGGACAGGCCTCGACATAGAGCCCGGCGATCAGGCGCTGCAGGTCCCGCTCGTTCTCTCCGTGATAGGGCAGCAGGAAATTTGTCTGCCCTACTTCCGCAAACGGGTCCTGCAGCCGGACGCCGCGGGCCATCAGCTCGGTCACCGACCGGCGCAGGTCCTCGCGGATCCGGGCGATCTCCTGCCTGGAGCCGGCCACGACGGGGATCGAGATCGCGCGCTTGACCAGCGTTGCGTCGTTCGGCGCGAGCTCGAGGATCCGGTCATCGCAGGCGCGCGCCTCCTCGAACCGTCCCAGGTCCCGGTACAGCTCCGCCAGGTTTCCGTAGGCCATCACGTGCGCCGGATCGGCGCGCGTGGCGTCGCGATAGCTGGCGACGGCCTCGTCGAACCTGCCGGCTTCGCGCAGTGCGTTGCCCAGATTGATGTGCGCTTCCGCGTGCCCGGGATCGAGCGCGATTGCGTCCTGGAAGCACTCCAGGGCTTCCGCCTTGGACCCCAGGCCACCCAGCACCACTCCCAGGTTGTTGCGCGCATCGACCAGCCCCGGGTCGAGCTCGATTGCCTGGCGGTAGCTTCGCGCGGCGTCCTGCATGCGCCAGGAAAGGCGCAGGGCGTCGCCGAGCTTCTTGTGCAATTCGGCATTGCCGGCGTCGACCGACGCCGCCCGGGAGAGCAGCACGACCGCCTCTTCGACTCGTCCTTCGCGCAGGGCCGCATAGCCTGCCGCGCGCAACGCGGCCCCCGACGTGCCGCCTTTCGCCAGCCCGGCGAACAGCTTTTTCGCGATATCAAGCAGCATGGCCGCCGGCCGCGCCGCCCGCTTCCAGCCACCGCCAGGTCGTTGCGACTCCCTGCTCCAGGGAAACCCGGGGCGCCCAGCCGAGCCGGCCGCGCAAGCGCCCGATATCCAGCTCGATGTGCCGCACGTCCATGGGGCGCGCCGCGCCGTGGACCACCTGCAGCCGCCTGCCAGTCGCCGCTTCCACGACCGAGTGCAACCGGTTGAGGCTGCAGGCCTCGCCGCTGCCGACGTTGTAGGTCTGCGAACCGTCCGCCAGGTCGGCGTGCCTGAGGCACACCGCGACGACGTCGTCGATGTACACGAAGTCCCTGACGTTCTCGCCGTCGCCCCAGATCTCGAGCGGCGTGCCGCTGCGCGCCCTCTCGAGCATCGCCCGGACGACGCCGAATCCCGCGCGCAACGGCTGGCCCGGCCCGTAGAGGTTCGATGCGCGCAATATGGTCAGCGGATTCCCCGTCCTGGCCGCATGGGCGCGCAGGAACGCCTCCAGCGCCGCCTTGCCTGCGCCGTGAAACGACATTGGGTTGAGCGGATCATCCTCGCGCGCCGGGCGCGCCCCGATGTTTCCGTACAGCGCGCCGCCAGACGAAAGGAATACCAGGTGCCGATCCGGATAGTCCTGCAGCACGGACAGGAATTGCAGGGTGGGGACGATGTTCTCTTCCATCTCCAGCGCCGGCCGGCCGGCCGACACCGACGGCGTCGTCGCGCAGGCGAGGTGGAACACGGTGCCGCACTCGGGCAGCAGCCGGCGCAGCGCGGCCTCGTTCGCGAGCCCGCCATCGCTCACCGATACCTGGGGCGGGAACCCGGCGAGACTGCGCCGGCCCAGAACATGGACGCGACGGCCGCGGGATACCAGCTGCGCCGTCAGCGCCCTTCCGAGGAAACCGCCGCCGCCGATCACAAGCACGCCGTCGCGGCTCATGCGTAGAACTTCTTGTAGTGGTGGAGGATGGCGTGCTTCGAGCGGAGCTTTTCCTCGATGCCGTCGTAGTTCCTGCCGCTGTGATCCTGCCCCCACCTGCCGAGCTCATGGATCTGCCGGCTGATGCTGTGCTTTTTCCCCGCGAACATCATCGCCAGCGAAATGATGCAATCGGTCCATCCGATCGCCGGATAGAAGCCCTGCATCGCCTCGAAGTTTGCCTCCAGCAGTTGCAGGAACCCGGGATACGCGGCCAGGAAGGTCTTCCTCTTGAAGATGCTTCCGCCGCCCATGCCGTAGAAACTGTCCAGGTCGGGATTCCCCGACGCAACCGCGAGCACCTTCAGCACCAGCGGATGAATGGGGTTCTCGTACGCGTTTTCGTTGACCAGCATCTCGTCCTCCTCCGAGACGCTGACATGGTTGATGACGCACACGTCATCTTCCATGATGACGACGTGCGACGCCGTGCACAGGGAAACGGCTGCGTGAAACCTCCTCAGGTATTCCAGCATCTTCGGCTTGCGGAAGCCGTGCGGAATTTCCGGGTAGCCAATGTGGACAGGGCTGTGGAGGTAGATGCAGCCGTGCTTCGCGCACACGTCGTAGAAATCGTCGCCACCGTCGCCAATCACGACGTAGGTAGCCGCCGGATTGAACTGCCTGAAACTCCGTATCGCCATGTCCGACGCGACCTTGTTCCTGTACACGAAATGCAGCGCGTCTACAGCCATGGCGTCCCCGTCCATTCGATCCCGGGTCCCATCCTACAGTTTGAAGGCCCGCGGTCCTTCGCCTGCGCGAAAATGCTGCCACATGCGTTCGTAGGCGGCTTCGAGATTGCGCACATAGGAGGGGGTGTCAAACAGCGGCGCGCTGTCCCTGCTGCGGGCGAGCCTGTTACGCAATTCCTCGAGGCGGGCCGGCTCGCGCGCGAGGCCGAGCGCGAGATCCTCGTATCCTCTCATCGACCCGGCGACCAGTTCCTGCATGCCGACGGCGTTCAGCAGGCTCCCGGCGACGCGGGAGGCGAAGGTATCGCCGGAGAGCGTAATGAGCGGCAGGCCCGCCCACAACGCATCGCTCGCGGTGGTATGCGCGTTGCAAGGCAGGGTATCGAGAAACAGGTCCGCGGCGCGCAATCTTCCAAGATGGCGATCCAGCGGCAGCTTGGGCGCGAATACCAGCCGCCGGGGATCGATGCCGCGGTCGCGTGCTTCGCGCGACAGGTTCCGTCCGACCCAGGGATTGCTCTCCAGCAGCCAGAGCACGCTGCCGGGCAAGGCCTGGAGCAGGCGCATCCACAGGGCGAACATCTCCGGCACGATCTTGTAGGTCTGGTTGAAGCAGCAGAAGACAAATCCCTGCTCCGGCAAGCCAAGGTCCCGGCGCGACGGGGTGGCCGCGATGGCCCGCTTGCGATCGTTGACCTGGTAGCTGCCGGGAAGCAGCGCCAGGCGCTCGCTGTAGTCGGCGGCGTGCTCCGGCGGCACGACGTGGCGATCGGCAATGAGATAGTCGATGAATGCCGCTCCCATCGTCCCGGGGTAGCCGAGGTAGTTCACTTGTACGGGTGCCGGCCGGAGGGCAACGATCCCGGTGCGCGCGTTCTGCGTATAGCCCTTGAGATCGACCAGGATGTCGGTGCCGTCGGCATGGATTGCCTCGGCGGCGGCGGCATCGGGCAAGCCTCGGACGTCCCTGAAGCGGTCGAATGCGCGCACCAGGCGCGCCCGCATCGGACTGCCGTCGTCGATCCCGTAGGAATAGGCGAGGATTTCGAACCGGCTGCGGTCATGCAGCTCGAACAGCTCCGCCATCAGGTAGGCGGTCGCATGCTCGTGAAAATCCGCAGAGAGGTATCCGATGCGCAGCCTGCCGGCCGTTCGGCGCCCGAACTCGAACGCCGGCCGGCGATGAGCCGCTGCACGGAGGAACGACTGGGCGAAATTCTGCGCGCTCGCCAGCTGTTCCGCCCGCGTCGAGGGGATCGAGAGCAGGCTGAAGGGGCTCGATGGCCGCGCCAGGCGCTCCAATGCGTGGCGCCGCTGCATGTCGCTCAGATCCGCGAAACCCGTCCAGTCGCACAGGTGCTGCTTCTCGAACAGCAGGATTTCCATGATGCCGGGGTCACCGGGCTTGAGCCTCAGCGCCTCCTCGGAGCAGCGCAGGGCCTGGTCGTGTTCCCCCAGCAGGCCAAGGACGATGGCAAGATTGTGGTGCGCATCCGCGAAGTCGGCCTGCAGGCCCACCGCCGTCCGGAAACTGTCCACCGCCTCGCCGAGCCTGCCTTCGAGCGTCAGCGCGCAACCCAGTCCGCAGAGCGCGTCGATCGAGTCCGGCTGCAGCTCGAGCGCCTTGCCGAACGACTCGGCAGCCTGCCGGAGGTCGCCGGATTCATGGCAAGCCCTTCCCAGCCACAGCCAAAGCCGGGGATCGTCCGGAGTCGCGCGCAGCGCGGCGCGGAACGCATCCGCGCCTTCCGCGAATCGTGCCCGCTTGCACAGGATCACCCCGAGGTGAACGAGCACGTCGGCGTCCCCGGGCGCGGCTTCCCGGGCGCGCCGGAAGAGCGCCTCCGCCTCGTCCAGCTGGTTGCGCTCGTGCAGCAGGAGGCCCAGGTTGTAGAGCGCCGGCGCATAGCCTGGCGCCAGATCGACGGAACGCCGGTAGCATTCGGCGGCCTTGTCGAGATCGCCGGCTGCCTTGTGGGCGTTGCCGAGATTCTTGACGATCTCGTGGTTCCCGGGATCGCGCCGCAGCGCCTGTTCCAGTTCCGCAAGCGCCAGCGCGTCCTCACGGCTCATGCTTGGAACTGTAGCAAAATTCGCCATGGCCTACTCCAGGGAAACGCTCGACGAGTACCTGCGCAATCCGCCGCGCAATCCCGGAACCTTCCGCGGGCGCGGCATCGTCATCTCGGCAGGCGCGTTCTACCTGTTTTCCGCCTACGTGGCCGTGCGGAGCCTGCGCGCGGCGGGCTGCGGGTTGCCGATCCAGCTCTGGCATCTCGGGCCGGCGGAGCTGCCCGATGCCTTCCGGCCGCCGTTCGAAAGGCACGGCGTCGAGTTCGTCGACTCGCATGAAGTCCTCAAGAAGCACCCGATGCGCAATCTGGGGGGCTGGCAGAACAAGCCGTTCGCGATCGCGCATTCGCCGTTCGAGGAAGTGCTCTCCTTCGACGCGGACAACGTCGCGCTGGCGGACCCTGCGCCGCTGTTCGACGACTCCGGCTTTCGCGCGCACGGCCAGGTCTTCTGGCCTGACTTCCTGTTCGAGGAGGCCAACGACTGGACCATCAAGCCTTTCGCCTGGGATTTCCTCGGCCTCCCGCGGCGGACGGGCGCGGAACTCGAATCCGGCCAGCTCGTGATCCACAAGACTGCGTGCTGGGAGCCGCTCATGCTCGCGTACCACATGAACGAGCACCCGTTCTATTACGAGCGGTGCACCTTCGGCGACAAGGACACCTACCGGCTGGCCTGGGAATTCCTGGGACGCCGCACCAATGTCATCGCCAAGCGTCCCGAGATGCTCGAGGACATGGTGCGCATCCAGCATGCGCCCGACGGCACGCCGCTGTTCCAGCATTCGCGCAAATGGGTGCTGCCCGCGGCGCGCAATGGCCACCAGGACTCGTTCCGCCTCGAGCGGGAATGCATGGAATGGCTGGTCGAGTTTGAGGACGCGCTGGGACGAGCCGGAGTACGTTTTGGATGAAGGCCGCGCTCAGCGCAGCGGCTTCACGATGCAGTCGACCGTACGCTCCCAGGTAAAGGCCTCGAAGGTATCGCGCGCGGCAGTGTTGGGCCGCAGTTTTCCCTCCTGCTTCAGGCGATGGACGGCTCGCAGGTGCTCCACCAGCTGCTCGATCTGCGCGTCGCCCAATTCGGCCCACTGACCCTGGCCGTGAAACCATTTCGCGTCGTGTGCATCCTCCAGCCGATCGACGTCAATGAGCCGGGCGTTCTCCGGCGTCAGGTACTCGGTGGGCGCGGAATAGTTGGTGGCGATGACGTGCTTGCCCATCGCCATCATTTCCGCGAGATCGAGGTTCCAGCCCTCGGCGCGGAAAGGAAAGACACCGCAATCGGCGCGCGCCATGACCGCGGCGACGTCGCGCTGGGTCGGTAGCCGCTCCTCGACGACCTGGATCTTCCCGCCCAGGGGAGAATTGCGGTACACGTCGGCCCATTGCAGCGACTCCTCCGCCGAATAGAAGGGATTGTGCGCGACCAGGACGAGCCGCACGTCGTCCTTCCTCGTGAACGCCTTGCTGAAGGCCTCGGCAAGTACGTCGTGCCCCTTGCGGACTTCCCATTTCCCGACGTTCAGGAAGACGGTCGTGCCGGGCTCGACCCGGTCGACGAAGCGGAAGATTTCCCTATCTACGCCCAGGGGCGAGACGCGGATCCGGTCCTCGGGTATCGCGTTGTCGGCAAGGACCTGCCCGGCCCATCGCGAAGGCACGAAGAGCAGGTCCTGCGCGCCGAGCTGGCGCCGTTCGTTGCTGTCGAAACGATCCAGCTCGAATATCGGCAGACCGCAGCGCAAGCCGCTGCCGACGTGCTGGGAAAGGTCGAATATCTGCGAGATCCGGAGGGAGGCCGCCCGCGGATCGTATTGCGGCGCGCGATCGAGCGCGCGCCGCAGGGTCGGATGGTGCTCCTCCAGCGCGTCGATCTCGCCGATCGGCCAGAACGCCGGCGCATGGCCGGCCCGCTCCAGCGCCAGGAGGATATTGAGTCCGACAACGCCGTACCCCAGGCCGTTGACCGGCGCGGTGACGTTCAGGGACATTCAGGGCGTATAGCCCGGGATCGTCGACTCGTCTACCTCGTCGATCTGTTCCTTGTCCAGGAACAGGTCCGCATAGCGCCGGTACACCTTCCTGCGCACGAAGACGTCGAACAGGTCGGGGTCGACGTGGCCGCCGAGCCGCATCTTGCCCAGGATCTGCAGCGACTCGGACAGCGTCTTGCCCTTCTTGTAGGGCCGGTCCTTCGCGGTCAGCGCCTCGAAGATGTCGGCGATGCCCATGACGCGCGCCTGCACCGACATCTGCTCGCGCGTGAGGCCCTTGGGATAGCCCTTGCCGTCCATGCGCTCGTGGTGGCCGCCGGCGTATTCCGGAACGTTCTTCAGGTGCTTGGGCCAGGGCAGCGCCTCCAGCATCTTGATCGTGGCGACGATGTGGTGATTGATGATCTGGCGCTCGTCGGCGGTGAGGGTGCCCGCGCGGATGGTCAGGTTCTTGAGCTCGTCCTCCGAAAGAAAGTTCGCCTCGTGGCCGGAGATGTCGGTCCAGCGGTACTTGGCGATGGCGCGCACGCGCTCCTGGTCGGATTCGCGCATCGCCTCGCCGCCGATGTTGCAGGCGCGCAGGAAAGCGCGGTCCTCGTCCAGGCGGCGGATGCGGTCGCGGTGGCGCGCGTCGGCGGCGTCCTGCTCCGCGCGCTGCGCGCCGTGGGCCACGAGCAGCGCCTTCTCCTTCAGCAGTTCGATCTCGGCGTCCCGCTTGAGGATCTCGAAGCGCGTGTCGACCAGGTGGATGCGGTCGCAGATGGACTCCAGCTTGGTCGCCTTGTCGACGACGTGCACCGGCGTGGTCACCTTGCCGCAATCGTGCAGCAGGCCGGCGATCTTGAGTTCGTAGCGGTCCTTGTCGGTCATGGTGAACGAGGCGAGCGGCCCATCGGTCGACTCGTTGACCGCCTCGGCGAGCATCATGGTCAGCGTAGGCACGCGCTGGCAGTGGCCGCCGGTATACGGCGACTTCTCGTCGATCGCCGTATTCATCAGGTTGATGAACGATTCAAACAACTCCTCCAGCTGGATGATCAGCATCCGGTTGGTCAGAGCCACCGCCGCCTGCGATGCCAGGGACTCCGCAAGTCTTTGATCCGACGGTGAAAACGGAACAATCTCGCCAGTAGCCGGATCCGAGGCGTTGAGCAGCTGCAGCACCCCGATGGTCTCGTTCTCGTGGTTCTTCATCGGCACGGTGAGGAACGACTTCGAGCGGTAGCCGGTCTTCTTGTCGAAATTGCGCGTGCCGGAGAAATCGAAGCCCTCCGCCGTATAGGCATCCGGGATGTTCACCGTCTTGCCGGTGAGCGCGGCGTGCGCCGCGACCATCGCATGGTTGGGCTTGCCGTCCTTGCCGTACAGGTGCACCGGATAGAACGGCACCGGCGTACCGGTGGTGCCGCCCAGGTAGTACGAAAGCGAGGTCGTGCGCACGATCTCGAAGCGCAGCGTCCGTTCCTCGGTGACGCGGTACAGCGTGCCGCCGTCGGCGCGAGTGATGGTCTTGGCTGCGGCCAGGATGCTCTCGAGGAGGCGGTTGATGTCCCGCTCGGCCGAGAGCGACGCGCCGATGGCGTTGAGCTGCTCGAGGCGCAGGCCGAGGTCATCGCCGACCTCCGCCGCGGCCGGCGTGCGCGATCCCTGGGTGGTCTCGACTGGCGAACTGCTCATGGGCGCCGTGGCCCCGCGATCACTTAATGCAGACCGAGCGCACTTCCTTGATGCCGGTCATGCCGGACAGGCACTTCTCCATGCCGTCCTGCTTCAGGGTGCGCATGCCGCCCTCCAGCGCCACGGCCAGCATCTCCGCAACGCGCGCCTTTTCCGCGATCAGCTTCTTCAGCGGGTCCGTGGCGATCAGCAGCTCGTGCAGGCCGCAGCGCCCCTTCCAGCCGCTGCCGCCGCACTTGTCGCAGCCGACCGGCTTGTAGAACGTGAGCTGACCCTTCTCGGTGCCGTAGTTCTTGACCCAATCGCGGTACACGTTCTCCATCGCCGACTTCGGGTCCTTCTTGAAGGTCGAGGTGGCCTGCAGTTCCTCGCAATACTCCTGCAGGAATGCCTTGATCTCCGCGCCCTCCGGGTTGTACGCCTGCTTGCAGCCGCACAGTCGCCGCGCAAGCCGCTGCGCCAGGATGCCGAGTAGCGCATCGGAAAAGTTGAACGGGTCCATGCCCATGTCGAGCAGGCGGATGATCGACTCCGGCGCCGAGTTGGTGTGCAGCGTGGCGAACACCAGGTGGCCGGTGAGCGAAGCCTCGATGCCGGTGCCGGTGGTTTCCTTGTCGCGCATCTCGCCGACCATGATGATGTCCGGATCGGCGCGCAGGAATGCCTTCATCACCGCGGCGAAATCCAGGCCGGCCTTCTTGTTCACCTGCACCTGGCGCAGCCCCTTCTGCGTGATCTCGACCGGATCCTCCGCGGTCCAGATCTTGGTGTCGGGCGTATTCAGGTACTTGAGCACCGAGTGCAGTGTCGTGGTCTTGCCGGAACCGGTCGGGCCGCAGACGAAGAACAGGCCATAAGGCTTGCCGACCGCCTTTTGCAGCTCGTCCAGGTTGTACGCGGTGAACCCCATCTTCTCGAGCGGGATCGGTTCCCCGGCCGCGAGGATCCGCATCACCACGTCCTCGACGTTGCCCGCCGTGGGAATCGTCGCGACCCGCAGCTCGATGTCGAGCGGGCCGAATTTCTTGAACTTGATCTTCCCGTCCTGCGGCTTGCGCTTCTCCGAGATGTCGAGGTCGCACATGATCTTCAGGCGCGCCGCGAGCGCCGAGCGGTAGCTCGCCGGGACCTCGATGTAGGCCTGCAGGTTGCCGTCCCGGCGGAAGCGGATCTCCGTCTTCGCCTTGCCCGGATAGGGCTCGATGTGGATGTCCGAGACGCCCAGGTTGTAGGCGTCGATGATGATCTTGTTGACGAGCTTCACCAGCTCGTTGTCCGCCGCCGCCGAAACATCGTCCGCCGGATTGGCGTCGCCCCCGGTATCGACGGCCTCGTCGTCGCCCAGGGTCGCCAGCATGTCGCCGATGTCGCCGCTATCGGCCTGCTCGGCGCCGTAGAACTGCGCCACCGTGTCCTTGAAGTCCTTCTGGGTGGCGATCTTGTAGACGAGCTTGGACTTGGGAAATACGTTGGACGCGATGCGCGAGCTCTTGATGCGCTCCGGGTCCAGGCAGAGGATCGACAGGCCCTCCTTCCCCTCGTCGATCGGCAGCCACTGATTCGCCTCGACATACTCCTTCTTCAGGTTCTTCAGCAGGTCCATCGGCTTGACGCGGTCCGCCTTGAACGGCTCGTACGGCACGCCGAAGAACTTCGACAGCGCCGCGCCGATCGCGGGGATCTTGACCTGGAACTCGTCGGTGAGCACGGCCTCGATGTCGATCGCCTTCTTGCGCGCCTGGCGCGAGGCGAGCTCGAACTCGCCCGCCGACAGCACCGCGTCCGAGATCAGGTAGTCGTACTTCGTCTTGACCATCTGCGGCTTCTGCCGCTGCTTGAACGCGATCGCGAGCGTCTGCGCGAGTTCGTTCACGCCTTCCTCGGTGAGCGGCCCGAACGGCGCGCCCGCCTTGTTGTTGATGATCTGGATCACGCCGATCAGCTCGGCGCCGCCCTGCTCGACGATGGGCGCCACCAGCTGCTGCTTGGTGCGGTAGCCGGTGCGCTTGTCGACCTCCTGCAGGAAGCGCAGGTTCGGGTTGATCGCCTTGAGCTCCGCGTCGTCGTAGACGTCCTTGATGTTGGCGAGCTTGCGCGACAGGGCGACGTAGCCCGCGATCGAATGCTCGGCGATCGGCAGCTTCAGGTCCTTGAAGGAGTTCAGGCCGGTCTTGACCTTGGATACGATGGACTGCTTGTCCTCGCCCAGCGAATAGATCGTCAGGCGGTCCGCATTGAACAGCTGGCAGATGTCGGAACTCACCTCCAGCATGATCTCGTCGATGTTGCTGGTGGCGTGGATCTTGTTCGTGACCAGCTGCAACTGCTTCTGGAACGCCAACTTCAGGTTGACGTCCGCCCCAGTCGCCGTCGGATGGCTGAGTACCGCGCTCATTCGAATCTCCCGTCCATGAGTAGGCTATCGTAGCCCCGGGTTGAAGGCCATTCTACACCCACCCCCCTGATTTTTAACATGCTTTTCCTCACACTCGGCCCCCTAACGGGCCCGCCCGGCGGCCCACAGGCCGCCGTCCAGCAGGCTGACCTTGAAGCCGCGCTGGGCGAACAGGAAGGCCGCGGCGGAACTGCGCCGCCCGCTCTGGCAGTAAACGACGTACTCCCGGCCGGGATCGAGCGCATCGAAGCTGTTGCGTACCTCGTTGAGCGGCACGTTCAGCGCCCCCGGCAGCCGGTCGCAGCGGTATTCGGAGGGATAGCGCACATCCAGCCAGGCCGCCCCGCCCTGCACCCGCTTCAGGCCCTCCTCGTAGCCGACCCGCCGCAGCAGCGGCTCGCCCAGAATATCGCGGAAATCGCGCGAACCCAGGCGCAACAGCCGGCCATCGGTGGCCATGGTCACGGTCGCGTTCCGGCGCGCATCCGAGGCGAGCGCTTCTTCGCCAAAGGCATCGCCGCTCTTCAGTTCGGCCAGCGCCACGTTCACGCCGCCGACCAGCCGTTCCACCTGGAGCCGCCCGGTTTCGACGATGTAGTAGTAGTCGCCCTCCTCGCCCTCGCGGATGATCACGTCGCCGCGCTTGGCGTTCAGCCGCTCGAAGCGGGCCAGCATCTCCTGGATGCGCGCCGCAGGCAGCCGGGCGAACACGCCATGCCGCAGGTTGGCCAGCGAGAAAATTCCCGACACCAGCGCTGCGCCGCCGCGCACGGCCTCCGCCATCGCACTGCCGGCGGCGGCGTCGCCCGAGGCGACCTGGTCGAAGGTGACGAGGATGTCGAGGGCCTCGTCTTCCACGATCAGCAGCTCCACGTCGCTGATCGCCCGGCTGCGCGAGATTTTCGCCGCGCGCCGGTTCAGCGGATGGCGGCCGTCACCCATGCCGCCCACCACCACCAGCGTGCCGCCGCCTTCGAACACGAGCAGGATCTCGCCCCGCAACAGGAATACGGAATGCTCTGCGCTCTTGTGACTGGCCAGGGGATCGCTGCCGCGCGCCGCGCGCTCGACCAGCGCGAGGTCGGCGACCTCCCTGAGGCGCCCCGCGGACATGGCGACCAGCGGCGCCAATGCCGCAAGCTGCTCGGGTGCCGCGCGCTGCGCCGGCGATCGCGCCTCGGTGCTCACGGCTTCAGAACTCGAACACCTGCCCGTTTTGCAGCATGCGTGGCCGGTGGCGGCGCGCGCCGTCCGCGATCTCCTGCATGGTGAGCTCGATCTCGCCGGGCTTGAGGTGGGTGATCCAGACCTCCGGATCGAGGTCGAGCTTGGCGAGTTCCTCCGCGAGCATCGACGGGCACAGGTGCTTGGACACCTCCGCCAGCTGGCGTTCCTTGTTGGAAAACGCGGTTTCGACGATCAGCACCTTGAGGTTGGCGATGCGGTTGACGATGCTCCAGAGCTCGTCGTTCGGACCCGTGTCGCCGGAGAACACCAGGCTCGAGCTGCCGCTGTCGAGGTGGTAACCCACCGCGGGAACGGTATGCACTGCCGGCAATGGCGTGAACTTCCGGCCGCCGATCACGACGCTGCGCGCGAGGTCGACCTCCTGGTAGCGCATGAAAGGCGCCTCGGCGCTTGGAATCTCGGTGAAGTCCGGCCAGATCGCCCAGTTGAAGAGGTGGTTCTTGAGGATTTCGATGGTCGGGGCGGTCGCATATACGGTCAGCGGCCGGTCGCGCATGCCGCCGACCGTGTCCACGAGGAACGGTATCGACGTGACGTGGTCGAGATGCGAATGCGTGACGAAGACATGGTCGATGCGCGTCAGTTCGGCGAGCGACAGGTCGCCGACGCCCGACCCCGCGTCGATCAGCACGTCGCTGTCAACGAGGAACGAGGTCGTCCGCAAGTGGCGTCCGCCGATGCCTCCCGAGCAGCCGAGCACGCGCAGGCGCATTTGCCGTGCCGTCCTATTTCTCGTCGAAGGAGGTGACGCCGTCCCAATCGGACGGCGGCGGGTTGCGGCGCATCTGCGTCACTCTCTCCGAGTACATGGCGTACAGGCCGCAGCCCGGATCCATGCGCTGCAGGTTGAGCAGGTTGACATCGGCCTGGTCCCACTGCTGCGCGCGGTAGGCGCGCAGCGTCTGGTTCCACAGTTTGAGCTCATCGTGCAACTCCTTGCGAGCCTCGGACTCGAGCGCCACCGGCTCGTAGATCGTCAGCGCCTCATCCTTGCCCTTGACCTTGATGCGGTCGACTTCCCTGAATATCACGTCCCTGACCGCCTTGCGGGTCGCTTCCCCCACCAGTACGCCCACCCCATAGTACTTGGTCCGCCCCTCGAGCCGGGAAGCCACGTTCACCGCGTCGCCCATCACGGTATAGGCGCGCCGCACTTTCGACCCCATGTCGCCGACGCGAACATTGCCGGTATTCAGGCCAACCCCGATCTTGAGGGTCGGCCAGCCGCGCGCGGCGAACTTGGCGTTCAGTACGTCGCACTCCTTCTGCATTGCCAGGCCGGCGAGCACGCCATTGCGCGCATGCTGCGGATCGTCCATCGGCGCCCCCCAGAACGCCATGATCGCGTCGCCGATGTACTTGTCGAGCGTTCCATTGTATTTCGAGCGGATGATGCCGCTCATGTCGGTGAGGTAGTCGTTGATGAACTCGCGCAATTCCTCGGGCTTGAGGGCCTCGGAAATGCTGGTGAAGCCCCGTACGTCCGAAAACAGGATCGTCAACTCGGCCGCCTTCGGCTCCATGGTGTACTTCTCGGGATCCGACGCCATCTGCCCGACCAGTTCGGGCGGCACGTACTGGCCGAAGAGCTCCGCGAACTGGCGCTTGGAGCGCGATTCCACGAAGTAGCCATAGGCCATGTTCATGGTGTAGATCGCGGCCGCCATCAGGATCGACGACGCCAGCGGCAGGACCATGTCGAGCTCGGTCCAGATCAGGAGATTGACGCCGGTGATGAGGATCACGCCGGCGAGCGCCACCACGGTCGCCCACAGCGCGGAGAGTTTCGGGATCAGGAACGAAAGCGCCAGGCCGCCGACGAACAGCAACGCAACTTCGGCGCCGAGGATGTAGGCGGGCATGCTCTTGATGCTCCGGTTGACCATGCCCGCGATCAGGTTGGCGTGGATCTCCACCCCGGGGTAGTTGGCGCCGACCGGCGTCGAGCGAATGTCGAGCAGGCCCGGCGCGGAGGTGCCGATCAGGGCAACCTTGCCCTTGAGCTGCTCGGGCTTGACGCGACCGGCAAGCACGTCGGCCAGCGACAGGTAGGGAAAGGTGAAGCGTGGTCCGGCGTACGGCACCAGCGCGGACGCGTGCTCGTCCACCGGCACCTTCAGCGGGCCCACGTCCAGCCACTCCATGCCCGTGTTGCCGGCCGCGGGAAATCCCGCTCTGACCGGCGGCGGTTTGCCTGTGCCGTCCAGCAACGCGATCCAGTGGCGCACGACCGCGAGCGACATGGCCTCGTACGACGCGCCGTCGACCTGCGCCAGCATGGGCACGCGGCGCACGACGCCGTCATCATCCAGGATCGGGTTGATATGGCCGGCGCCGGCGGCGTTCGCGGCGAACACGGGAAGGTTCCCGGTGTATCCGGTCCAGCGCGTGAGCGGCGCAAAGCGGCCCGCGAACGCGTCCTTCGGCAACACCGGCTCCGGAATGACGTTGCTGCGCACGGCCGCGGTTTCGCTGCTGAGGTAGAAAGCCAGCACCACCGGCCTGCCCTTGATGCTCGCCGCGAACATGCCGTCGTAGTCGAGCCCGCCGCGCAGCTGCTGGTATGCCGACTGGAAACCGGGCGAGTCCTTCAGCTCCTTCTTCGCCAGCGCGTCCAGCACGCCAACGCCCGAGCTGGTGTCCTGCTCGGACCAGAACACGTCGAAGGCGACGACCGCCACGCCGTACTTGTCGAACAGGCTGTCCATCAGCCCCGCCATCACGTTGCGGCTCCAGGGCCAGCGCCCCACCTCGCCGAGGCTCTTCTCGTCGATGTCCAGGATGACGATGCGCGGATCGGCCTTGCCGGGCAGCGTCAGGTTCAGCCGCGCGTCGTAGATGATGTTGTCGAGCTGGTCGATGAAGCCGACGCGATAGAACTTCGCGGCGTAGCCGAGGAAGAACAGGGTGATCGCCAGCCCGAGGACGATCCGCGCAAGGCGCTGCTTCACCTAATCCTCCGGCGGCAGAGGTCGGGCCGGGGGACCGCCCACGCTCATCAACTCTTGAGGAAAAACTCCATCTTGATGCCCGCGATCTCGACCAGGTCGTGGTCCTTGAGCGCGTGCGGCGCCGAGCCGATGGGCTGGCCGTTCACGGTCGGGCGCTGCGCGCCTTCGACGTGGGTGATGAAGTAGCCCTGCGGGCGCCGCGTCAGTACTGCGACCTGCACGCCCGGCTTGCCCAGGGTCGTCAAGGGTTTCGCCAGTTCGAGTTCCTTGCCCGCGTTGCCCCCCGACAGCAGCTGGATCGCGCCCAGAGGTTGCTTCGGGGCAGCAGCAGCAGGCGCAGCGGCCGGGGCGGGTGCAGCCGGCGCAGGGGCCGGAGCCGCCGGCTTCTCGGAGATGCCGGCAGCCTGGGCGGCCGTGCCGACCGCCTGCAGCGCCGCCTGGCGCTGTGCCTGGGCGGCCGCGGCACCCGTGGCGCCTCCGGCCTTGGCCTGCTCCGCGGCGGCCTTCATGGCCGATGGGCGCAGCACCATCGTCTTTTCGAAATCCGCGGCGGCTGCGGCCGGCTGCGCGCCGACCTCCTGGATGAACTTGAGCTTGTACTTGCCGAGCTCGATGACGTCGTTGTTCTGCAGGAAATGCTTCTTGACCGGATTGCCGTTGACCAGGGTGCCGTTGGTGCTGCCGAGGTCCTCCATGAACGAATCGTTCAGGATCGTGACGATGACCGCGTGCTCGCCGCTGACGGCCAGATTGTCGATCTGGATGTCGTTGTGCGCCTTGCGGCCAATAGTCGTGCGCTCCTTGGAGAGTGGAATCTCCTTGAGCACCAGGCCATCCATGCTGAGTATCAGTTTCGCCATCGCCGGTCCCTGACGTTATTTTAACCAGGCAAAAACTTTGCCCATCACGCCGCGTGGAGCGGGGTAATCCCGCAGGACGCGCACGAGTATAACCGATACGTTGTCTTTGCCCCCGTTGTCGTTGGCCATCTGCACCAGCTGCTGGGCGGCGAGCTTCAGGTTGCCTCCCAGGGCCTGCAACGTCATGCCCATGTCCTCATCGTCCACCATGTCGCACAAGCCGTCGGAGCAGAGCAGGTAGACGTCGCCCGGCTTGGTGCCGTATTCCTTGATTTCGGGTTCCACCGAGGGGTCGATGCCGAGCGCCTTGGTGACGAGGTTCTTGTGCTGCGCGTGCTTCGCCTGCTCGGCGGTGATGATGCCGCTGTCGATCTGCTCCTGCAGCAGCGAATGGTCGCGCGTCACCTGCGAGAACTTCCCCTCGCGCAGCATGTACAGGCGCGAGTCGCCGAGGTGCCCGACGGTCATCTTGTTGTCATAGAACAGGCACACGACGAGCGTGGTCCCCATGCCCGCGTACTGCGGCTGGCTTTGCGCCGCCTGGTAGATCGAGGTGTTCGCCTTGAGCACCTGGTCGCGGATCATGCGGCCCGCCACCGGCGCCTTGGTCTCCTCGTCGATCTGGAACGGCTGCACCTTCGTCAGCAGCTGCTGGATCTCGGTGGTGATCACCGTGGTCGCCATGCCGCTCGCGACTTCGCCCGCGTTGTAGCCGCCCATGCCGTCGGCGAGCACCACCAGGCCGTTCGCCGGATCCGAGGCGATCGAGTCCTCGTTGTGCGAACGGACCATGCCCGGGTCGGTGCAGCTGGCGACTTCAAGAATCTGGCTGTAGTTCATCTATTCGCTCAAAGCTCGATGTCCACGCCGCCCGCCGTCGCCATCGCGGGCGCCGCGCTGGCGGCCGCGCGCAAGGCCGCGGCGAACTCGGCCCCGGTCTGGTACCGGTCGTCGGGATTCTTGGCCAGTGCACGCTCCAGGAACGCGACCAGGCCGGCCGGCACCGATGCGTTGGCAGCCAGGATATCGGACGGCGGCTCGCTCGCGATCTTGAACATCAACTGCGCCATGGACTCCCCTTCAAACGGAAGCTTGCCCGAAAGCAGCTGATAAAGGCTGACGGCGAGCGAAAAAAGGTCGCTCCGGCCCTCGATTTTCTTGCCGGCGAGCTGTTCCGGCGACATGAACGACGGCGTGCCGAGCACCATGCCAGTCTTGGTCTTGGAGGAGTCCGTGAGCCGCGCTATGCCGAAATCGGTGACTTTCAGTGTATCGGTTTCCGGGTGGTACATGATGTTCGCCGGCTTGACGTCGCGATGCACCACGCCCTGGGAATGCGCGTATCCCAGCGCCTCCGCGGCGCGCGCCACGATCGAGACCACCTTGCCGGCATCGAGCAGCTTGCCCGGCTTGCAGAAAGGCACCAGGTCGCCGCCCTTGAGCAGCTCCATGGCGATGAAGCACAGGTCGTGCTCTTCGCCGGCGTCGTAGATGGTGACGATGTTCGGGTGGGACAGGCGGCCGGCCGTCTCCGCTTCGCGGAAGAAGCGCTCCTTCACCTCGGCCAGCTCGTCGGCCTCGAATTCCTGCGACAGTGCCATCGTCTTGATCGCGACCACGCGGCCGATCTTTGGATCCTTGCCGAGATACACGACGCCCATTGCGCCCTTGCCCAGTTCCTTGTCGACCTGGTAGCGCCCCAGCATCGGCTTCTCGACCGTGTCGCCGGAACCCAGGATCGAAGCGTTGGTGCGGCCCGTCGCGGCGGCACCGCCGAGCATCACGGTCTCGGAGAGCTGCTTGGCCCGCGACAGGCGCTGCTCCAGGTCGCGGAACTTCGGGTTGAGCTCGGCCATGTGGCGGAACACGGACTCGGCCTTGTTGAACTGGCGCTTGCGCTCGAAGTCGAGCGCGAGGTTGTACAGGTTGTCCATCACCGCCTCGGACAGCGGCACCTGGCGGTACTTGTCCCAGGCCTGGTCGAGCAGGCCCTGCCCCTGGTAGGCGAGTCCGAGCATGCGGTTCGACTCGGCCGAGTTCTCGTCGGACTTCACCTTGGCGCGCTCGGTGACGATGAAGCGCTTGGAAACCAGCGCGGCGTGCCCGAGCAGCAGCAGGGTCGCCGGCAGCATGAGCTGCATCCACATCCCCGCCGACATCATCAGCGTGAAATGCAGCGCCATGAAGGCGATGAACGCGCCCCCGGAAACCGCCAGCGCGGTGCCGGCCTTGAGACGCGGCAGGACGGCGATCAGGTAGGCCGCCACGATCACGTAGGCGAGCAGCTCGGCACCGTACGCCCACGCCGGCGCGGTGAAGAAGTGCTCCTGCAGGATCGACGACACGGTGTGCGCGAGCAGCAGCACCGGAGCCATGGCCGGCGAAATCGGCGTCGCAGGATTGTCGCCCAGGCCGACTGCCGTGGCGCCGATGAGGACGATCTTGTCGCGGAAGTTCTCCGCCTTGATCTTGCCCGACAGCACGTCGTGGAAGGAATCGACCGGAAACACCGACTTGCCGTCGCGATCCTTGTAGAAATACGTATACATGCGCAATTCGGAATCGGCGCCGATGCGCAGCTTCTGCAGCGTCACTCCCTCACCCGGCGCCACCTTGATATCGCCGGGCCCCAGGTTGAGATATTTCGCCACCAGCATCATCGACAGCGACGGATACAGCTGGCCAAAATAGTCCACCGCCAGCGGCTCGGCGCGGATCGCGCCGTCGACGTCCTTGAACTGCGTCAGGCTGCCAAGCCCGGCCGCGGACTTGGAAACCGATTCGATCGGGTAGCGGATCTCCGTCGCCGGCAGCGGCCGCTCGCCTCCCGCAGGAGCGGCAAGCGCATATTTCTGCACGTAGTCCGGCAGCGCCTTCTCCGGCCGTCCGAGCGGCCTGCCGATCAGGAAGTCGAGCGGCACGAGGACATTGCCGGCCTTGGCGTAGCTCTCCGAGAGCCTGCGGTCGGTGTTGAGCGCCGCCTCGGCTTCCTTGAGCTTGTCCGCGATCGGCGCGAGCGCCTCGGCGACCGGCGTGCCCGGCTCCGCGGCCGACTTGGCAACCAGCTCCTGGAGCTGCACGACGTACTGGTAACCCGGATCGATCTGCGGCTCGGACAGCAGGATGGTGCTGCCGATCACCTTGACCTTGGCCTGCGACAGCAGGTCCACCATCTTCGCCTGGACATCGCGCGGCCAGGGCCAGCGGCCGATGCTGCGGATGCTGGCCTCGTCGATTGCGATCACCGCGATCTTGTCCGACGGCGTGCGCGTGGTGGCATTGACGCCCAGGTCATAGGCCTTGCGCTCGAGGCTCGGAACCAGGTCGCTGAACCGGTTGAACAGGGCGACCACGAGCACGACCATCACCCCGAGGAACCAGTCGGTTTTCCAGAAATCGAACTTCCTCATGCGGCGGTCCGAGCTCTCCGAATTCTTGTGTTTTTCAGGCAGTCCTGCGACGCAAAAATTTTACGCCAGCCGCCGCGCACAGCAGACAGAGGCGTGGACCCACCCCGGACCCCCGCTTCTCCCATGGAAAACAACTCCCTACCCCGCATTTTTGCAGCTAAATGTCAGCTACGTCAAATATTTGGGCGCAAACGGCCCTCCCGCCAGGAAGCGGGATTCCGGGGAAATTCAGGGACTTCCGGGGCTCAGGTCCCCAGGATCTGGCCGGTCTTGAGGCTGCCGCTACTGACCAGGTCCGCGGCGGCGACCTTCTTGCCGTCCCCGAGCTTGGCCTTGCCGGCGTGGATGCGCCCGCCCTGGGCCGTGATGACCAGCTTGCCGTCCTTGGCTTCGACGACTTCGCCGATCTTGCCTTTCACGGCGCCAAAGGTGCGCACCAGTTCCTTGCGGCTGTCGTAGAGCCAGAGCTTGGTGCCGGCAACTGTGGTCCACGCGCCGGGCGCGGGGTCGGCGCCACGAATCAGGTCGTGGATCGAGTCCACGTGATCGTGCCAGTGGATCTTCGCTTCGGCCTCGCGGAACCAGCCTTCGTAGGACGCCTGGGACTCGTCCTGCACCACTTCCTTGTGCTTTCCTGCGACCACCAGGTCGGCCGCCTCCAGCATCGCCTGCACGCCCATCGGGAACAGGCGGTCGAAATAGACGCTGCCCAGGGTGTCGTTCTCGCCGATCGGCGTCTTCTTCTGCAGGATCACCGCCCCCTCGTCCAGGCCGTCGGTCGGCCGGAAGATGGTGAGGCCCGTCTCCTTCTCGCCGCGGCTGATCGGCCAGTTGATCGAGCTCGGACCGCGGTACTTGGGCAGCAGCGACGGGTGGTACTGGATGGTGCCGTGCTTCGGAATGTTGACGAACTCCTGCGGAGCGAACTGCAGCACGAAGGCCATGATGCCGATGTCGACGTTCGCCTCCTTCATGGCCTGCACTGCTTCCGGCGCCTTCAGGGACTTGAGCTGGAGCACCTTGAGGCCCTTTTCCTGGGCGGCGACGCGCAGCGCGTCGGGACGGCCGCCCTCCTTTTCCGGGGCGCAGAAAACCACCGCCACCTGGTCGCCACGCGCGAGGCAGGCCTCGAGGACGGCCTTGCCGAAGTCCTGCTGTCCGATGATCGCGACTTTCATCTAGGCGGCCTTTTTCGGAGGCAGCGAGAACGCACCGGCGTTCTTCAGGGTGGATATTTTTTCTTTCTGATAACCCAGGACCTCACCGAGGATCTCGTCCGTATGTTCGCCCAGCGTGGGCGAGCGCTTGATGACGGCCGGTGAGGCCGAAAGCTTGATCGGCATGCCGACGTTCCACCACTTGCCGCGCTGCGGGTGGTCGAGCTCGACCCACATGTCGCGGCCGCGCACGTGCTCGTCCGTGGCCAGGTCGGTGGTGCTCATGATCGGGCCGCAGGGCACGTCCAGGGGATTCAGGATCGCCATCAGCTCGCGCTTGGTGTATTTCTCGGCGAACTTGTTGATCAGCGTCCACATCAGGTTCTGGTTCTTGCGCCGCTCGGCGATCGTCGCCAGCTGCGGATTGGCCGCCATGTCGGGCATGCCGACGTCCGGTCCGACGCGCTTGGCGAGGTCCTCCCACACCGCTTCCTGCACCACCACGTAGAGCCAGTCGTTCGGCCCGTGCGGCTTGCAGTGGATGGCGTTGCCGAGCTGGCCGCCGCCGGAGTCGTTGCCCGCGCGCGGCACGTCGCCCATGTCCTTGTAGGTCGGCACGGAATACTCGGGCAGGCCGCCGTGGTTGAGGCGCTGGTGGTCGCGGAATTTCACTCGGCACAGGTTCATCACGCCGTCCATCATCGCCACCTCGACGTACTGCCCCTGCCCGGTCTTCTCCGCCTGGCGGAGCGCGGCGAGCAGGCCAATGGCCAGGTGCAGGCCGGTGCCGGAGTCGCCGATCTGCGCACCCGTGACGAACGGCGGGCCATCGGGCACGCCGGTGGTGCTCATCGCGCCGCCCATCGCCTGCGCGACGTTCTCGTAGGCCTTGAATTCCGCGTACGGTCCGGACGAGCCGAAGCCCTTGATCGACCCCATCACGATCTTCGGGTTGATCTCGTGGATCTTCTCCCACGTGAAGCCGAAGCGGTCGAGCACGCCCGGGCCGAAATTCTCCATGATGATGTCGCACTTCTTCAGCAGGTCGACGAACACCGCCTTGCCTTCGGTGCTCTTCATGTTCACGGTGATCGAGCGCTTGTTGCAGTTGAGCATCGTGAAGTAGAGGCTGTCGGCCTTGGGCACGTCGCGCAGCTGGCCGCGCGTCGCGTCGCCCACCGGGTTCTCCTTTCCAGCACAGTGGGATCCGAAGCTTGGAATTCACGTGACTTGAAGTCG
>JADMIO010809254.1_pt1 | contig 112870 bp, 122 predicted proteins | sample 8958161 | NCBI WGS metagenome assembly JADMIO01 (sample SAMN16585339, study PRJNA669376) | soil metagenome | isolation source: Crop rotation soil | place: USA: Cullars Rotation, Alabama | collected 2011
CTTTCCCCGACTCCCCTCCTCTTCTTCATTCACGGCGGCGGCTGGGTCGCGGGCGACAAGAAAAGCCCCGGCAGCCTTAAGAGCTGCCTCGCCGCGGGCATCTCGGTCGTCTCCATCAATTATCGCTATTCCTGGCAGGCCCAAATCGCCGGCGTGAAACCGCCGGTCAAAGCCCCGCTCGAGGACGCCGCCCGCGCCCTGCAGTTCGTCCGCAGCAAGGCGAAGGAATGGAACATCGACAAGCAGCGCATCGGCGCTTCCGGCGGGTCCGCCGGCGCCTGCAGCAGCATCTGGCTCGCCATGCATAATGACATGGCCGACCCGAAGAGCAGCGACCCGATTGCCCGCGAATCGACGCGCCTTTGGTGCGCGGCCGTCAACGGCGCGCAGACCTCCCTCGACCCCAAGGAACTCAAAGAATGGACCCCGAACAGCCGCTACGGCGGACACGCCTTCGGCTTCATGGACCCGAACGACACCAAGACCCGCGACACCCGCTTCGCCGAATTCCTCGAGCACCGCGAGGAAGTGCTCCCGTGGATCAAGGAATACTCGCCCATCGAACACGCCAGTTCCGACGATCCGCCCATCTACCTCATCTACGGCTCCGCGCCCGCCCTCGGCGAACCGCAAAAAGATCCCACCCACACGGCCAACTACGGCGTGAAGCTCCAGGAAAAGCTCCGCAGCCTCAACGTTCCCTGCGAGCTCGTTTATCCCGGCGCGCCGGATGTGAAGCATCCGACCATCGACGCCTTCCTCGTCGAGATGTTGAAGAAATAGCGCCGGTGTCTTCATCGATGCGAGACGTCCGCCTGCCGCTCCCGCGAAGTTGGGGAACTTGATCCCGCGCGCACGCTTCGTCAGCATCCGTCATGAGTTCGAGCATCCATCGCCGCCACCTGGTCTTCGTGGCGGCCGGCCTTGTCCTGGTCCTGTCCATCGGTCTCGCCAGCCTCCTCGCCCGCGCGCGCTGGAAGCAGAGGGACACGGCCGGAGGCCGGCTCCACGAGCGTGATGCCCGTCGCGAAAAGGCGGAGGGGGACGCCCGGCGCGTTCTCGCAGCCTGCTCGGGTTCCTACGATCTCTGGCCCATGGACGCGGATCGCTGGCGCGTCGCGCAAATCGAGGCCGCTGCCGCTCTGCATCTCACGCCCGACGCCCTGCGCGGCAGTCTTGAGGCGAGCTTGACGGAAGTCACCGCACTTGCCAACTCGACCAGCGGAACCAGCTTGCATTGGGAGCAAGCGGGCGACCTGGCCTTTGCGCTCTTCCGGCTGCCCGAAGCGGACGCCTTCTACACGGAAGCCGTCAACCGCTTCTCGCGCGAGGGTAACGCCGCGACCTCCGCGGCCCTGCTTGAAAAGCAGGCCAGTGCATTGCATGTGGCCCGGCGTTACGAGGAGGAGCGCGTGCAACGGGAACACGTCCAGGCCTTGCGAAAGGATTCCGGCATTCCGGAACCGTTCCCCGGCAACTCGGTCATCGGCATGGCGCTCTGCTACCGCGAACTCGGCCGCGCCCCCGAAGCCGTCACGCTCCTCCGCGACCTGCAAAAGAGCGAAGAAGATCGTGTGGGTCCCGACAGCGCGGACTTGCTGCCGATCCTGACGGCCCACGCCTTTTGCCTGAATGGGGCCGGCCAGCCCTTTGCCTGCGAGCGGCTCCTCCGCCGCATTCTCACCCTGAACGAAAAACTCTTTGGCTCCGAAGACCCGCGCACCGTCCTCGCCCTGACGCGCCTCGCGCTCTTTCTGCGGGCCACTCAGCAATTGTCGGAAGCGGAAGCCCCCACCCTGCAAGCGCTCCCCTTGTGGGAGAAAAACTACCCTGCCGGGCACCCGCTCATCGCTTCGCTCTCGCGCACCCTCGGCATCATTCGCCGTGAGGGAAAGAACTTCGCCGAAGCCGAAAAGTTCCTGCAGCGCGCCCTCCAAATGGACGAAGCGATGTTTTCACCGGATCACCCGTACATCGCCACCGATCTCTCGGAGCTGGCCGTCCTCGCCACGCAAACCGACCATCTCGCGGATGCCCAGCGATTCACGCGCGGCGCATTGGCCATCTACGAAAAGACCCTCGGCCCGGACGGACCCGAGGCCGCGGTCTGCCGTCGCAACCTGGCCATCATCGAGCGGCAACTCGGCGCCCACAACGACGCCGAGACCAACTTGCGCCAGACTCTCGCGACCCAGGAGAAGGAACATCCGGAAGGCTCAGTCGAGATCGCTCATACCTTGACCAGCCTGGGCTTGTTGCTCCTTGATTCGAGCCGGACGAAAGAAGCCGAGGATTGCTTTCGCCGCACCGTGGCGCTCACCGAAAAATTGGCGCCCGACAGCCCGGACTTCGCGTCCTCCCTCCATGGCCTCGCCACGTTCCTGGAAAGGACCCACCAGTATGCGGAAGCCGAGCCTCTCTTGCAGCGTGTCCTGGCCATCCAGGAAAAAGCGCTGGGCCCCGAACACCTCGAAGTCGCGGGCACGCTTGACTCCCTGGCCATGGTCCTGGCCCAGCAGCGCCGTCCCGCCGAAGCCGAACGTCTCCTCAAGCGGTGCCTCGAAATCGACATGAAAGCCCTTGGCCCGGAGAATGTCGCCACCGCCCGGGCCATGAGTGATCTCGCCTCGATCTATCAAGCCACCGGGCGCCTCGAGGAAGCACTGGACTTGCAGCGGCGCGTCGTGGCCAGCACCGAGATCACTTTGGGAAAGGAGCATCCCGCCTACGCCTCGGCGTTGAGCAATGCCGGCAATACCCTCCTCGCCCTGGAGCGCGCCAGCGAGGCGGAGCCTTTGCTCCTCCAGTCCGTCGCCGTCGCGGAAAAGGCGCTGCCGGCGGATCACCCCGTACTGGCGGCCCGCCTCACCGACCTCGCCGGGTTGTATTTCCATCAACACCAAAATGCGAAAGCCGAGCCGTTGTATCGCCGCGCCGTCTCCTCACTCCTGCGAAGTTCGGCGCGCGAGGGGAACGATCTGCCCGATCTCTCCCGCCAGGTCCAAGCCTACTCCACGTTCCTCCAAAGCCTCGGCTGGAACCAAGCGAGAATCCAGGAACACATAGATCGCCTCCGCCGCGACGAACCGGTCCCCGACGACATCATCAGTCCTCAAAAGTAGCTGCGGTGGAATCGATGCCGCGGTTCCACCGCATCTTCATCGTTTCTGAAACTCCGATATCTTCCTTTTGACTGCCGCACGCACCGCGCGACGAAATATTGTCCATGAATCCCGCACAGATTCCTGCTGCCGAACGAGTGCAAGATACGACTGCGGGTGAACGCGCGTGAGCGTCGCCACGGAAGCAGCCGCGACTGGCCCTCTCAGTTCGCCCAAGCGTTCCTTCTTCACGAAAAGAAGCGCGTTTTGCCGGTACCAGACGGGAATCCTTTTCAGGTCCCAAATCTGTTTCCGGATTTGATCCACAACCGCGAACCCGTGCGCATCGAACAACTCGGCCCAGTAGTCTGGCCATTGTTCATTGACGTGATTGTCGCCGGCCTGTCCTGGAATGGCTGCGGAAAAAAGCACGAAATCCGCCAACCCCGTCAGCGAGGCGACAAAAGTACTCGCGGTCTCCGGCGGCAGGTGCTCCGCCACCTCCAGCGAAATGGCCAGGTCATAGTGTTTGTCCAGGAGTAGCGGGGCCTTCAAGTCTGCCTCGACAAAGCACTCATCTGGAATTTCCAGAAAGGCGCGATCCACCCATCGGCCGTCGATGCCTCTGATCTCGCCAACACCCTTTTCACGCAACACGGTCAGCCACGTCCCGACTCCGCAGCCGACATCCACCGCGGACCGCACGACAGGGAGCAACTCCAGGACAAGCGATAGGATCGCATCCGCCGCAAACAGGGTTTTCTGATGTCGGCGGCTGTAAAAACCGGCGTCGTAGCGCTTCATCGCCGAGTCCTCAGGTTTGGCCCGAGGAACACGCGGCGGCAATCGATTTTACGGAGCCGGCGCGAATGATGACCACGGATTGTTTTCATTCATGCGAGTGGGGCCACCGTGGCCGTGACGCATAAACTGCCGCTGAATGGCAGATTAATTTCCGTTTATCTCCCGTTCACCCAGTTGTCACCAAACTCACCTTGCTTTCCTTCCCGCGCTCACTGGGCGAACTGCGCCGCCGGTTCGCCCTGACTGGCATTCGGAAGGATGAGGCGGAACTCGGTCCGCTGATCATCGGAAAGGACCAACTCCACCGAGCCGCCATGGGCGCGGGCGATCTCGCGGCAGATGCTCAATCCCAAACCGTGGCCCTCCACACGAGTGTTGTGTGAATCCTCGCTGCGATAGAAACGCTGAAAGACCTGCTGTGCTTGCGCCGCAGGAATGCCGAGGCCCGTGTTGGCGATGCTCAGCGCCATCGTGCCATTGCCCTGGCCGGCGAGCGTGAGCTTCACCGTGCCGCCCTCGTGATTGTATTTGATCGCGTTGTCCAAAAGGTTCAGCAGCACCTGCTTGAATTGACTTGGGTCGCACGCCACGACCACCGCGGGTGCAACCTGGGCGCGGATCGACACCGAACGCGCGGCCGCGGCGATTTCCATGACCTCCACGATCTCACTCGTGAGTGCGCTGACGTCCACCTGGCCGATCTTGAGTTGAAGCTTGCCCGCATCGGCCCGCGAGAGCAGGAGCAGATTTGCCGTGATCTTGGAAAGGTGTGTCACCTCCTCCAACAGGCTGAGCAGCACCTTTTCCTGATCCCCCTCGAAGCGCCCCGATTGCACCGCCGTCTCGATCTCCCCGCGCATGATGGCGAGCGGTGTTTTCAGTTCGTGCGAAGCGTCGCTGGTGAACTGTGCGACCTGTTGAAAGCTGCTCTCCAGCCGGTCGAACATCGTATTCAGGACGAGGGTGAGTCGACGTATTTCATCGTGCGCCTGCGGCATGGGCAGCCGTTCGTCGAGCCGCCGGGCGGTAATGCTGTTGGCCCGGGTGATGATGGTCTCGATGGGAGCGAGCGCCTGGCGCGAAATCCACCAGGCTCCGCTGCCGACCGCGAGCAACACCAGCGGGAGCGCAACTCCGTAGGCGTAGAGCAGGCTGGTCACGATCTTCTGCAGTTCCGCCGGGTCCTGCCCGAGCGTCAACACCACATCCCCCTTCTGAAACATCGCGAACCGCACCGCCTTGTTCTGGAAACGCAGCGTTTGAAACAAGCCGGCTTTATGTGGCAAATCCCGCACGCTTTCGTTGAGATTGCGCGAGCGATAGAGCAGGGAGCCATCGCTTCGCGTGACCTCGATCAAACGCGAGCGTTTCGGAATATCGAATAGGTACTCCACCTGCCGCGGCTGGCTCCAATCGACTGTGTGCTTATCCAGCGTATCGAAGAAATCCTCCGCCTCGTCCTTGAGGTCACGGTCGAGATTCTCCACGAGCCGATGACGAAGGCTCCAAGCCGTGCCGGCGCTGAAGAGCATCAGCACCACGGTCGTGACCGCCGCCGACCAGAACATGAGCCGCGCGCGCAGTGACCAGAGTTTCATTCGGGCTCCTTGAGGGTGTAACCCACGCCGCGCACCGTTTGGAGCAGCTTCACCTCGTGGCCGTCGTCAATCTTGCGGCGCAGCTTCTGGACATAGACCTCGATGACGTTGCTCTCGCTGTCGAAATGGTAATCCCACACGTGCTCGCTGATCTGCGTGCGGGTGAGCACGCGGCCCGGAGATCGCATGAGATATTCCAAAAACGCGAACTCCCGAGCCGTCAGTTCGATCGAGCGGTCCGCACGCGTCGCTTCACGGGTGATGAGATTCAAATGAAGATCGGCGATCTGAAGCAGGATACCGCGCTCTCCCGCCGCGCGGCGCAGCAGCGCCCTCAGCCGCGCGATGACTTCCGAAATCGAGCATGGCTTGGGCAGGTAATCGTCCGCGCCCAGGTTCAACCCCTCGACCCGCTCGGCGACATTGCCGCGCGCCGAAAGGAGGAGCACGGGCACATTGAAGCGCCGCTCGCGCAATTCGCGCAGGATGCTCAGCCCGTCGCGACCAGGCAGCATGATGTCGAGAACCAGCGCGTCGTAGGGCACGCTGCTCGCCGCCGCCAGCGCCTCATCTCCATGGCGAATCACATCCACCGCAAAGCCTTCCTCCGACAGGCCCTGCCGGAGGAAGTTCGCCAGCTTCTTTTCGTCTTCGACTACGAGAATGCGCATCGGTCGAAGAGTCGCATCATTTCATCATTGGGTGCAAGCGGTGGGTGGCGCGCTCCACACGGGAAACTCACCATGGGTTCGGACATCACAGGGAGGCCGCCAATTCACCTTGTAACCATCCCGCGTTTCCGGTGTTGCACTTTCGCCGCTCCATACCCTTTCCTCCTCGAATCCCTCCAATGAAGCTTTCGTCGATCCTCGCTGGTCTTTGTCTTTTCCTTCTTTCTCTTCGCCCCTGCATCGCCTCCGAAAAACCGAATGTCCTCCTCATCGTCGCCGATGACCTCGGCTGGAGCGATGTCGGCTGGCACGGCGGCTTCAGCAAGACGCCGGTCATGGATCGGCTGGTGCGAACCGGCATCGAGCTCGACCAGCATTACGTGCAACCCGTCTGCACGCCCACGCGCACCGCACTGATGAGCGGCCGTTATCCCGGGCGCTTCGGTCCGCAAGCGCTCGCGCCGAGCAACCTTCGCGCGATGCCGCTCGGCACCGTCACCGTCGCCTCGGCGTTGAAATCGATCGGGTACTCGACGTATCAGACCGGCAAGTGGCACCTCGGCGCAAAGCTCGAGTGGAACGCGAATCACTACGGCTTCGACCATAGCTACGGCACGCTCACCGGCGCGGCCGATCCGTGGACGCACAAGTACCGCAAGAACAGCCCCTACGAGGACACGTGGCAGCGGGACGGCGTGTTCGTCCACGAGGAAGGCAACGCCACCGAACTCGTCGCCGCCGAGGCCCTCCGCCGCATCGAGGAGAAGAAAGGTCCGTGGTTCATCTACGTCCCATTCCATGCCGTCCACACCCCGGTCGACGCGCCTGATGAATACAAGCGCCTCTACGATGGCGTGAAATTTTCCGACGATCCGGCCAAGCAGGATTCGCGGCTGCGCATGGCGGCCGAGGTCGCCCAGGTCGACGCCAAGATCGGCCAGTTCATCGCCGCGCTCGAGCGCACCGACCAGCGCGACAACACGCTCGTCATCTTCACCAGCGACAACGGCGGCATCGAATCGCTGAAGAACGACTACGTCGGCACCGTGGGAGATTCCCCGCTGAACAGCGAGAACGACCCACTCCGCGCCGGAAAGAACACGCTCTACGAAGGCGGCATCCGCGTGTGCGCATTCGCCAACTGGCCGAAGGTCTTGCAACCACGCAAACACACCGCGCCCATGCATGCCGTGGATTGGTTCCCAACGATCGCTGCCCTTTGCGGCTACAAGCCGGAGACCGATCTGCAATGGGACGGCCTCAACCAATGGCCCGCCCTCACCGGCGCGTCCCCCAGTGCGACGCCGCGCACGATCTACATCGCCATGCGCAAAGGCCATGCGTTGCGTCATGGCGACTGGAAGCTCGTCGCGCCAGGCAAGGGTGAAGCGCAACTCTTCAACATTGCCGACGATCCCTACGAAAAGACCGACCTGGCCGCGAAGGAACCCGCACGAGTCACGGAACTGCAAACCCTGCTCGAAGCGCAAATCGCGAAGGACAACCCCCAACTCCCGCCAGACCTCGTGGGCGTCCCGGATTGATCGCGGACAATCCCTCACTCATGCTTTTCCATTCCATGAAACTCCTCCCGCTTCTCACCGGCTGTTGCGCGGTCCTCGCGATATCGGCCAGTTCCGTCCTTGGCGCCGAAAAGCCGAACATCATCTTCATTCTCGCCGATGACCTCGGCTATGGTGAGGTCGGCTGTTACGGCCAGCAGGTGATCCAGACGCCGAACCTCGATCGCATGGCCGCGGAGGGTGTGCGCTTCACCCAATTCTACGCGGGGGCGCCGGTGTGTGCTCCATCACGCGCGGTGCTGATGACGGGCCTTCACGTGGGGCACGTCTCCGTGCGAGGCAATGCAGGTCCGAAGCCGCTCAGCGATCAGATCGCCACCGGTCCACAAACCCTTGCGCACAATGAAACCACCGTAGCCGAAGTGCTGAAGAAGGCCGGCTACGCCACCGCGCTCATCGGCAAGTGGGGGCTCGGCGAACTCGGCACCGGCAGCGAACCGACGAAACGCGGCTTCGACCATTTCTTCGGCTACATCAACCAGACCCACGCCCACAACTACTACCCCGCGTATTTGGTTCGCAACGAGTCGCAGGTGAAGCTGGCGAATGAAGTCCCCGGCGAAGGTCCGTTCGGCCAGGGCTGGGCGACGAAGAAGGTGGAATACAGCGCCGATCTTTTCGCCGCCGAAGCCGGCAAATGGATCGACGACCACAAGGCCGGTCCCTTCTTCCTCTATCTCGCCCTCACCAGCCCTCATGCCAACAACGAGGCCAACCGCGCGCTCAAGGACGGCCAGGAAGTGCCGGACTACGAGCCTTACAACGGAAAGGATTGGACGAATCCGCAAAAAGGCCAGGCCGCCATGGTCACGCGCCTGGATCGCCAGGTCGGCGCGATCCTCTCCCAGCTCAAGACCCTCGGCCTCGACGAGAAGACCATCGTCTTCTTCAGCAGCGACAACGGTCCGCACAAGGAAGGCGGCAACGATCCTTCCTTCTTCCACGCGAGCGGCCCGTTCCGCGGGATCAAGCGCGATGTCTACGAGGGCGGCTTCCGCGAACCGTTCATCGTCCGCTGGCCGGGCAAAATCACACCAGGCCGGACTTCCGGGCACGTGGGCTACTTCGGCGACATGATGACCACGTTCTCCGAACTCGCCGGGGCGACACCACCCGCGGACCTCGATAGCATCAGCATCGTGCCCGAACTGCAGGGGAACCCGCAGAAGAAACATGACCTGTTGTACTGGGAATTCCACGAGGGCGGAACGAAGCAGGCCGTGCTCGTCGATCAACATTGGAAAGGCGTCCGGGTGCAACCCGACGCGAAGATGGAACTCTACGATCTCACGACGGATCCCGGCGAAACGCGCGACCTTCGCGAGAGCCAGCCCGAGGTGGCGCAACGCGTTGAAAATCTCCTCAACACTTCCCGGCGCGAAAACCTGAACTGGCCGATCCGCAAGCCCGGCGCGGCAAAGAAGGGCACTGCGGCGGAGCAATAGCCGCCTCCGCCTCCCACCCGATTGTTCGGATTTCGAGTTTCGCATTCCTGCCGGGCGGCGCATATTCCTCTCTCCCGCAATTCTCAATTCCCCATGCCCACTACTTCCTCCCCCAAGGCCCGCTACATCATGATCGGCGGCTTTCTCGGCGCCGGCAAAACGACGGCGGTCGCCAAACTCGCGCAACGCCTGTCCGAGCGCGGCCTCAAGGTGGGATTGATCACCAACGACCAGGGGCGTGAACTGGTCGACACGAAGATGCTCCGCTCCAAGGGCTTTGCCACGGAGGAGATCCCCGGAGGCTGTTTCTGCTGCCGCTTCAATTCGCTCGTGGAAGCCGCGGACAAACTGACCACCGCCACGCAACCGGACGTCTTCATCGCGGAGCCGGTGGGAAGCTGCACCGACCTTGTTGCCACGGTGACCTACCCGCTGCGGCGCATTTACGGGGACAGCTTCCTCATCGCGCCGGTCAGCGTGCTCGTGGACCCGGTGCGCGCCGCGCGAGTGCTGGGCATCGAGAGCGGCGGCAATTTCTCCGAGAAGGTCATCTATATCTACAAGAAGCAGCTCGAGGAAGCGGACACGATCGTGATCAACAAGGTGGACCTGCTGGCGCCATCGCGGGTCGAGGAATTGCGCGTCGCGCTCGCGAAGGAATTTCCACGCGCGGAGATCGTCGCTGTCTCCACGCGGGATGAGACGAACCTCGACGCCTGGTTCTCCCAGCTCGAAAGCGGCGAACAGGGCAGTGCGACCACGATGGAGGTGGACTACGACGTGTATGCCGACGGCGAAGCACTGCTCGGCTGGTTCAATGCCACGGTGCAGTTGGCCTCGCCCACCGCCTTCGATGCGGAGAGCGTGATCACCCGGCTGGCGCGCAGCATTCAGGATCGCCTCAAATCGCAACACGCGGAAGTCGCGCACCTAAAAATGACTTACAGCCCCGATGAGGCGCTGGCCGGGGAGATTGCGGCGGTGAATCTCGTGCGCAATGACTTTGTGCCGGAGCTCTCCATCAAGTTGCAGGACCATTCGAAGAGCGGACAGCTCATCATCAATCTGCGTGCGGAAAATGCACCGGATGCGCTGGCGGGAATCGTTCGGGAATCGGTGGCAGAACTGGAGCGCGACGTGCCGGGATTGAAAGCGCAGCTTGAACATCTGGAACACTTTAGGCCCGGGCGTCCGACGCCGACGCATCGGGATGTCACCACCCACTGAGCGGTCGCGGCTGGTTCCGCGCTGACGGGACTGGGAGCCGCAGGGTTGAAAAGCGCTTCCCAGGCACCTACCGTCCCGCCCTCATGCGCACTTGGATCATTGCCGTCTTGTTCATGGTGGTCAACGTGGTGAACGCCCATGGATTCGGGGCTCTCGGGCACGAAATGGTCGGGGCCATCGCGGATGAACTCCTCAAGGACACCCCCGCGGAGAAGGAGGTGCGCGCACTTCTCTCGGGGTTCACGCTGGCTCGAGTGGCCAGCCTTCCCGATCAGATCAAAGCGTGGGACCGGCTTGGGCCGGAGAATCCGAGCGCGTTCCATCTTCCAGGGCACCCGCAACTCGAAGCCGAGCTCATCGACTTTTGGCGCGCGAATCCTCCGGATGCGAAGCCCGGCGGCAATGTCCCATCGCATCATTGGTTTCACTATACCGACGTGCCGCTGGCGGGGACGCCGGAGCACTATCGCGACGGAAAAGTCGGCCGCAGCGAATGGGACATCGTGCACATGATGGGCTACTGCATGGATGTCCTCACGGGAAAAGTCCCGCAGCCCAATGAGCGAAAAATCACGAAGACGGTGGCGCTCATTCTTCTCGCGCACTTCATGGGCGATTTGCACCAGCCCCTGCATGTCGGCGCGCAATACTTCGATGCGGCCCTGCAACCATTCAACCCGGATCAAGTCGATGTGTCGGCGCTGGAGGACCAGGGAGGCAACACCTTGTGGCTCCTGACCCTCGACAAGCCCAGTGAGCATGTGAAGCTTCACAGTTTCTGGGACACGAATGCGGTCACGACGGCTTTTGCCCGGACCCGCGCGGAGATGACCAAGGAGAACCCGCGCGCCCCGCTCACAAGCGAGGATCTCGCAAAATGGTACGCCCATCACGAGCCCATCGGTTGGCGGCCGGCGGCGAACACGGATTGCAAAACGTGGCCGGAGATGTGGGCCGACGAAGTCCTCCCGCTGGCCCGCGAAGTGCACGGACGCCTCAGCTACAAGGACATGAAGGAGAACGGAAAGTTTGCGGAAGGATTTGTCGCGGAGAAGCGTCGGCAGACGGGGTGAGCTATCGCGAGTGGTCAGGAAAGGTCGTCAGCGAGCAACTCAACAAGGGCGGTCACCGCCTTGCGGAGCTTTTGAAAAAGCTGTTTTAGGCGTGCGCCAAGTACTCGATGACCTCGCGGCATTGCGGGTTGTCCAGGACCGCGTCGCAGCAGGCGCTCTCGACGATCTCCCCCACCCCGTCGCGCACGCAGACGCAGGCGATCCAATCCGCGACGCGGCGGGCCTGGGCTACGTTATGGGTCACGATCACGATGGTGTGCCGTTCCTTCAGCCGGAGGATCAGTTCCTCGATCGCTTGTGTGGATCGCGGGTCGAGGGCGCTCGTTGGTTCGTCCATGAGGATGACCTCCGGTTGCACGGCGAGGGTGCGCGCGAGGCTGAGCCGCTGCTGCTGCCCCACGGAAAGCGCATTCGCCGGGCTGCGCAGACGATCTTTTATTTCGGCCCACAGCGCGGCTTCGGTCAGCGCCGCTTCGATCACCTCGTCGCGCTCGCCGCGGGAGAGTTTGCGCAGGCGCTTGGCGCCGAAGAGGACGTTTTCCGCGACGCTCGTCGGGAAAATGACCGGTTGCTGGAAGAGCATGCCCACCTTCGCGCGCAAGGCATTCACGTCGACACCCGGGGCATAGATCGACTCGCCGCGAAAGGCCACGTCGCCCTGCACGCGCAGGCCGGGAATCAAATCGGTGAGCCGGTTGAGTGCCCGCAACAAGGTGCTCTTGCCTGCACCGGACGGCCCAATGATGCCGAAGACCTGGCCGGGGTTCACCGCGAAGGCGACGTTGCGCACCAATGGTTTCTCTCCCGCCCGCACCTCGAGGCTTCGTGCTTCGAGAATGGGGTTGGCGATTGTGGCGGGTGGTGGGCAGCAATCAGCCATTGGCTTCTTCGTGAATCTTGAGCCGGCTGGGCAGCGCAATGAGGCTGAGGATGAACACCAGCGCAAGCAGGACCAGCGCGGCGCCCCAGAGCTTGCTTCCGACCGAAGCGTCAAAGGAATCCTGGCACAGGATGAAAATGTGGTAGGGCAGCGAAAGCACGGGGCTGTCCGCCACCTTCGGCAGCCAGCGCCCGCCGGCAAAGGGCGAAGTTGCACCGGCAAAGACTGTGGCCGTGAACATGATCGGCGCCGTCTCACCCGCGGCGCGAGCCAACGCCAGCAGGGAGCCGGTGATCAATCCTCCCCAGGACTGCGGGAGCAAGACCGACCAGACTACCTGCGCGCGGCTCAGGCCCAGGGCCGCGGCGCCCTCCACATACTTGGAGGGAATCGCCTTGATGCGTTCGATAAGCGAGACGGTCACCGTCGGGAACATGGTCATCGCCAGGACCAATCCCCCGGCCAGCCACGACTTGCCCCAGCCGCACCACTGCACGAAGACGATGAAACCGAAGATGCCGAAGACGATGCTCGGCACCCCGTTCATGGTGTAGAGGGCGGTGCGAATTGCCCGCCGCGCCCCGGGTTGGTCCAGCCAGACTCGCTCGACCAGGGCCACACCCACGGCCAGCGGAGCGCAGACGGCAAAGGCGGTGGCGAGCAGAATGATGGTGCCGACGAGATTCCAAAAGATTCCTCCCGCCGCGCCAACGAGGCGGATTTGCTCGGTGAGGAAGGTCCAACTGATGGCCGGGCCGCCCCGCTGGGCGATGACATATACCAGACCCAGCAGGATCCCCACGGCCACGAGCGCACAAAGCGCGACGACCGCGACGAGCACCACATCGAGGAGCTTACGCATCGGTCCTCCTTCCGAATCCGGTGCCGAGCATTGTGAATGCGCCCGTCATGACGAGCAGGATCAATCCCAACCCGGAAATCGCCGCCCAGTGCATCGGATCGCCGAACGCGATATTCGTCTCGGCGCCTCCCAGTTTGCTGGTGAGCGTTTGCCCGGCCTCGAGCAAAGGACGCAGCGAGAAGAGCGAGTCCGGCAGCTTGTTGTCCTGGCGGCCGACGACGAGGAAGACGGCGATCGTCTCGCCGAGCGCGCGACCGAAGGAGAGCAGCAGAGCGGCGCCGAATCCGCGCTTCGCCTGAGGCAAGGCGACGAACAGGATCGACTCAGCCCGCGTAAGCCCGAGGCTACGCGCCGCGCGACGCTGGGCCGCGGGCACGGCGCGGAGAGCGTCGTCGCTCAGGGTCACGATTGTGGGCAGGACCATGACCGCCAGGAGCACGCCGGCCGTGAGCAAGGTATCGCCGCTGAGCGGTTCGAACCGGGCAAAGCCGTCGTAAATCCAGTCACGTAGCAGTAGAATTCCGAGGAGGCCGTAGACCACCGATGGGACACCGGCGAGCAGTTCGATCAAGACCTTCAGCGCAAGACGGAGCCGACGCGGCAGGTATTCCGCCGTGAAGATGGCGGCACCGAAACCGATCGGCGCGGCCAGCAGCAGCGCGATCAAGGCCACGACCAGCGAGCCGTAAATCATCGGCAGGGCGCCAAATTGGTGCTGCCGGAAAAACCATTTCGCGCCGGTGAGATATCCCCAGCCTTCGTGCTTCCAGACCGGCACGCTCTGCCAGGCAAAGAGCAGCACCATCGCGCCCATGGACAGCAGGGCCACGAGGCTGAAAAACCAACTGAGGGCGCGAGTCATCCCGCTATTTCAAATCTTTGAGGCGCAAATACCCATGCTTTTTCACCAAGTCCTGCCCCCGGTCGCTGAGCACGAAGTCGATCAAGGGCCTGGCCACGCCCTGCGGCTCACCGTTGGTCAGCAGGAACAGCGGGCGGCTGAGCGGATACTTCTTCGTGGCGATGTTCTCATTCGTCGCTTCAATCACGCTGCCGTCCTCGAGCTTGATGCCCAGGGCGAAGACGCGCTTGCCATCGGCCCACGACGACGAGAGCTGGGACATCGCGCCGCGCGTCCCAGCCACCTTGTTGCGGGTCTCTTCATTCCCGCCGACTTCGGGGAAGCTGACCTGCGGCGCCGCCTTTGGGTTGCCGTAGACCCAGTGGACGAAGACTTCCCAGGTGCCCCGACCGGGTTCCTTGTTGAAGAAAGCGATCCGCTGCGGCTTGCCACCAGCGTCCTTCCAGTTGGTGATTTTGCCTTCGTAGATGTCCTTGATCTGCTGCTTGGTGAGAGCGTGGACGCCGCCATCCCAGACGTCCTTCGAGACGATGAGCGCGACGGCGTCTTCGCCGATGTGAATCTCGTTGAACTTGACGTTGGGATACTTGGCCCGGTCGTCGTCGTTGACGTGCTTTGAAGCCATGCCGACCTGCACCAGGCCGTCCCCCAGCATCGAGATGCCGCCGCTGCTGCCGCCTTGTGTGTCGACCTGGATATCCAACTTCTGCTCGGCTCGCAGGATCTCGGCGGCCTCGGCCACCGGCAGGTTCACGGTGGTGGAACCGTTGATCTTCAATGTTTCCGCCGTGGCGATGGATGTCGAAAGAGCAAGAACGGCGAGGGAGAGGCGAAGGGACTTCATGAGGGGCAGTTGCGGAGAACGTATGCGCATCTTCGCATATCTCTCACTGTCGTGTCTCGCAATCGAAATCCCGCGGAGGGGCTGATCGAGAATGAACGCAAACGTCGCTCCGCGACGGCCCGTCGTGATGACGGGTCCCGGGCATGAATGCCCGGGCTACCGGCAGTCATCGCTCCGCGATGGTAATCTGTTCTGCCACAGCTTGTCGGACTCTTGTCTTCGAGCTCGTTGGCGACGGCGCTGCGACCCCTTTGGGGTCAGAGCGGTTGCGTATGGTAATCCGGTGGCGTCGCTCGTCCCTCGCTCAGCCACCGGCTACAAGCTGTGACCCCGTTGGGGTCCAAGCCGCTAAACATATACCCGCGATGGGGCTCGGTGACCTCTGACATCCGACTTCTGACCGCTGGCTCTACTTTAATCCGCGAGTTGATCGAATCGGAAGCTGCAGCAGCCGAAGTCGAGGACGTTGTTCTCCTTTTTCAGACGCTCACGAAAATCGCTGACGATAAAGTATTCCCGGCGCGTGCCGTCCGGTTCGACGTCCACGATCCCTGCCTCGCGAAGGATGCGCAGGTGCTTGGAGACGTTGTACTGGGAGATATCCAATTCATCGGCAAGGTCGTTCACGCCATGGGGCTTGGCGAGAAGCGCTTTCACAAGGCGCATCCGGGAGCGGTCAGCGAGCGCCTTGAGAATGTCGGTGCAATCCGTTTTCGGCATGAATGAGAACCTACGAATCCCGGGCGGATTCTCGACAAGAAAATGTGCTTCCCAATAAATGCTGATATGCCTTTATGTGCATGTTTGCACTTTATGCCCCACTCACCGGCGGCAACAACCGTTCTCCCGGCGCCTCAAGCGTCCGCCCCACTCGAAAAGACACCTTCACCCATCCGCCCACCGCATCACCAACATGAATAGAACCACCAAACTCCATCTCCCCCTGCTCGCCGTGACGCTCATGGCGTTGACTGGCGCCAGCCAGGCGGAGATCGGCATCATCTCTCCAGCCGAAGCCAAGAAGCTCATCGAAAACCCCGACGCCTCCAAGCGGCCCATCGTGCTCGATACCCGCGGCGGCTACAAAGACTACTTCCGCGGCCATCTGCCGACGGCGCACCACCTGGAATTCGACACCCTGCGCGGCACCGACAAGGCCGTGCCGGTGCAGTACCTGCCGGATGACCTGACGAAGGCCCTGCTGCTCCGCGCCGGGGTGCACAAGGATCGTCTCCATCTGGTCTACGCCACCGGCGACGTGCTGCCCAATGACGAAATCCTCAGCACGACGATGGTCGTTCACGTCCTCGAGAAGTTTGGCGTGAAGGACGTCAAGATCGTCGACGGCGGCCTGCCGGAGTGGAAGAAGCAGGGCTTCGACGCGGCGCAGGATTACTTCGGCAACCCGGCGGGCAAACTCCCCGCGAAGATGAACCTCGGCATCGCCGCCAACATCGACGACGTGCAGAAGCATGTCGGCAAACCGGGCAACCTGCTGATCGATGCGCGCCCGATCAATGAATTCCAGGGCGACGACGCCATCTGGCTGCGCAAGGGCCACATCCCCGGGGCGATCAGCTACCACTGGGCACGCCTGATGGAGAAGGACAACACCCACAAGTTCCGGCCGTTCTCCGAAACGAAGGCGGAACTGGAGAAAGCCGGCATCACGCCGGACAAGAATATCATCTGCTACTGCGGGACCTCGCGCGAGGGCAGCCTCCTGCGCTTCTACCTGAAGCATGTCGCCGGCTATCCGAACGTGCGCCTGTATGAAGGCGCCTGGAAGGAATACGTCTGGCTGAAGGGCAAGTCCCTGCCGGCGGAAACCGGCGGCTCTCCGGCTGGCCAGTAAGATTCTCCCAAAACTCCTGGGACTGCGCCGTCACCTTCGGGTGGCGGCGCAGTTTCCTTTTTGAGAGTGCGACAACTCTCTTTCGTCATTGTTTTCCGCATCCACCATGGCTCAGCTTTCGCACCCGATGACACTTCGCCGGCACCTGCTCTCCTTACAGATGGTTCTTTCCGTGGCGGTTTGCAGCTTGGCCCATGCGGGCGAACCCGCGCAACCGGTGGAAGCAAAGCCGCTGCACAACGTCTTCAAGATCGAGGGTGGGCTTTATTCCGGGGATGCGCCGGAGAATGAGGAAGGTTTTCACGAGTTGCAGAAGCTGGGAGTGAAGACGATCATCAGCGTCGACGGCTCCCAGCCAAACGTGGAACTGGCGCACAAATACGGCATGCGCTACGTGCACCTGCCGTTTGGATACGATGGTGTCCCGCAATCACGCGGAGTGGAATTGGCGAAGGCCGCGCAGGAGGCCTCCGTCAGGGGGCCGGTCTACCTGCATTGTCATCATGGGATGCACCGTGGTCCCGCGGGCATGGCGGTCGTTTGCCGGACACTGAATGGTTGGAGCGCGGAGCGGGCCGAAGAGTTTCTCAAGCAGGCGGGCACTTCGCCCGATTACGCGGGGCTGTTTCGGGACGTGAAGAAGTTTCAGCCGCCTACCGCGGAGGAGCTGGCCCGGACTCCCGCGAACTTCCCAGAGAGGACCAAGCCGGCGCCGCTGGTGGATGCGATGGTCGCGATCGATGAGCACTTTGATGCGTTGAAGGCGGCGCAAAAAGCGGGCTGGCGGGATGCGTCGGGAGGAGCGGAACTCAAGCCGGAGCAGACGGCAGCGCTATTGTGGGAGGCGTTTCGGGAATTGGGGCGGGATCCGGAGACGAAGAAGCGCGGGGACGACTACGCGACGAAGATGGCGGAGAGTGAGAGGGCGACGGAGCTGCTGAAGAAGGTGCTGGGGGATGCTGGGAGCGAGAGCGCGGCTCGCGATGCGGCGGTGCTGGGGGTGGCGAAGAGTTGTGGGGCTTGCCATAAGGCGCATCGGAATTGAGGGACGCAAATTGCAGCGGCACCGCTTTTCGCGGAAGCTGCGTGGCTCATGACTCCTGAAGCTCACGAATATCTGCGCAAGCGCTGCAAGGTGATGCGGCGGTTGATCCGGGTGCATGGGCCTTGCGGGATCGTGCCGGAAATGAAGCAGTCGCCGTTTGAGGCGCTGATCAATGCGGTGGCGCATCAGCAACTGCATGGCAAGGCAGCGGAGACGATCCTGGGCCGCTTTCGCGCCCTCTTTGCACCGGCGCGGTTTCCGACGGCGGCCCGGCTGGCCGAGGTCTCCGATGAGGCGTTGCGCGGGTGCGGATTTTCGCGGGCGAAGACGGCGGCGCTACGCGATATCGCGGAGAAGACGCTCTCGGGCGTGGTGCCGACAGCCCGGGCGATCAACCGGATGAGCAACGAGGAGATCATCGAGCGGCTGACGGCAGTGCGCGGCGTAGGCCGGTGGACGGTCGAGATGCTGCTGATCTTCAAGCTCGGCCGGCCCGATGTGCTGCCGGCGGATGATTTCGGGGTGCGCAACGGGATGCGCGTGGCGTTTGACCTGGCGGAGACGCCGACATCGAAGGAGGTGCTGGTGCTGGGCCAGCACTGGAGTCCGCACTCCTCGACGGCGGCGTGGTACCTTTGGCGGGCCTGGGAGGCTTCGACGAAGCGCTAAATCACGTCTTCGCGATCTCGATCACCGCGACGGTGATGTTGTCGACACCGCCGGCGTTCATGGCTTTTTCGAAGAGGGCGGTGGCGGCGGCCTGGGGGTTGGTTTCCGTGGAGAGGATCTTTTGAATGGCCGCGGAGTGAATCATGTCAGTCAACCCGTCGGTGCAGATGAGGAAGCGGGTGGGCTGATCGACCTGGAGCGGATGGATGTGGGTCTCGACGTCGATGACTTCGTCGCGGCCGCCGATGGCCTGGGTGAGCGCGTGGAGAAAGCCGGGGCGGGCGCCCTCGTTACGCTCGAGCAGTCCCTGGTCGATGAGGTCCTCGGCCTCGGAATCGTCGCGGGTCAGCTGTACGAGGCGGCCGCCCTGGAAACGATAGACGCGGGAGTCGCCAACGTTGAAAGCGAAGACGCCGCGCCCGCCGCAACCGATGCCGGCGACGGTGGCCCCCATGGCGGAAAACTCGACTTCCTTGCGGCCGCGCTCACAGAGGCGGCGATTCAGGCGCTGGAGGATTTCGGAGATGCTGTGGGGCGTGACCCGGGGGCACTCGGCCAGCCCCTTGACGACTTCGCGGCTGGCCTCGGCGCCGCCAAGATGGCCGCCGATGCCATCGGACACGGCAATGATCCATGGCCCGGAGTCGATGGCAATTTTCGCCGCCTCGTCCTTGCTGCCGACGGAAAACTCGGCGCCCGCCAGGCAGGAATCCTCATTGACCCGCCGGACCTTGCCGGTATGGCACAGCCAGGCGCCGCGAACGGAATAATGCATGGTCGGATGGTCCTCCGGTGAGTCGGCCGCCTTTTTCGCGCTGGAAAAACGAGTCGGCGCGGACGGAGGCGGGATGGATTTCATGCGTTCCTTGGGGGGATGGGCAGAGGCTTTGGACTTCGGCACTGGCGCGAACTCTGGCAAGTTCGCGGTTTCTTTCAAGCCTTCGTCGCAGGCGGCTTGGCGCTGACCGGGAAACCTTAGGAAAGAAAACATGAACGGGCTGGCTCTTTGGACTCGTGGATTGCGTCGTTATTCAATCGGCGATAGTGGATGGGGATACGATGGACAAGGATCTCGGCAGTATCACCGAAAAAATTCTCGCCTCCTACAAAAGTGTGGGGGGCATGAACAATATCGACGGATCGAATCTCCCGTCGAAACGGGCACTCGCGTCCATCTGCGACGATCTGCTGCAACTTCTGTTCCCCGGCTTCCACGACCAGGAACCAATTCACTCGAAGGACCTGCGCCACGTCACCAGCCATCGGATATTCTCTATCGCTGAACGACTTACAGAAGAAGTCTGCAAAAGCCTGCGCCTGGGGGAGCCAAGCTGCCCGAAGGCGAAGGCCGAGCAGATGGTGAAGCAATTCCTCGAAGCGCTGCCCTTTGCCCGCCAGCAATTGCACACCGATGTGGAAGCCGCCTTCTCTGGAGACCCGGCGGCGGGCAGCTTCGACGAGGTCATCTTGTCCTACCCCTATCTGGAAGCGATCGCCATCCAGCGCTGCGCCCATCTGCTTTACTGCCACCAGCTTCCGCTCATCCCGCGGATGATGACGGAATGGGCTCATTCGCGGACCGGCATCGACATTCACCCTGGGGCGCACATCAAGTCGCACTTTTTCATCGACCACGGGACCGGGGTGGTCATCGGGGAAACCAGTGTGATCGGGTGCCATGTGAAGATGTATCAAGGGGTATCGCTCGTCGCGCGCTCCCTGGCTGGGGGGCAGCTTCTCAAAGGGAAGAAAAGGCATCCCACGATTGAGGATCACGTGACGATCTACGCGGGGACGACGATCATCGGTGGGGACACGGTGATCGGCGAAGGCTCGACGATCGGCGCCAATGTCTTCCTCACGCACAGCGTACCGCCGCGATCGCTCGTCTTTTACGAAGAAAACCAGCTCCGCATCCTCGACAAGGCCAAGCGGCCGGAAGAGTGGGTGGCGGACTGGGTGATATGATTTATCTCGATTACAACGCCACCACGCCTCTGGCTCCGGAGGCGCTGGCCGCGATGCGCCCGTTCCTGGAGCGCGATTTCGGGAATCCGTCGAGCATCCATGCCGCGGGCCGCGAAGCGCGCGCGGCCATCGACGATGCACGCGACCGGTTCGCCCGGATGCTGAAGGTGAAACCGCACGAGATCATTTTCACCGGCGGCGGCACGGAGTCGGACAATCTCGGGATCATCGGCCTGGCCCGCGCGAATGCTTCGCGTGGGAAGCATCTCATCACCAGCACCACCGAGCATCATGCCGTGTTGCACGCCGTCGAGCACTTGCAGAAGCGGGAGGGATTTCAGGTCACGTGGCTGCCGGTCGATGCCGGCGGGCGCGTGGATGTCGCGCGCGTGGCTGAGGCCATTACGCCTGAAACGACGCTCGTCTCCATCATGTCGGCGAACAACGAAACGGGCACGCTCCAGCCAGTGCGTGAAATCGCGGCGCTGTGCCGGGAGCGCGGCGTGCTGTTTCACTCCGATGCAATCCAGTCGTTTGGCAAGGAGGCGCTCGACGCGCGCGACTTCGATGCGTTGTCGCTCGCGGCGCACAAATTCCACGGGCCGAAGGGTGCGGGCCTGCTTTACCTGCGCGCGGGATTGAGCATCGAGCGCTTGCAGCACGGCGGCTCGCATGAAAACGAGCGACGCCCCGGAACGGAGAATGTGGCGGCGATCGCGGGCATGGCGCGCGCGGCGGAACTCGCGCTCGCGTCGATGGATGCGGAACGTCCGCGCCAGGCGGCGCTCCGCGATCGTTTGTGGGAGGGCATTCGCGAGGCGTACCCATCCGCGGTGCGCAACGGCGATTCACGCGCGACGCTCGCGAATACTTTGAACGTGAGCTTTCCGGGACTCGACGGCGAGAGCTTGCTGATCAATCTGGACCTCGAAGGGATCTGCGCATCGAGCGGATCGGCGTGCATGGTTGGCTCCATTCAGGCATCGCATGTTTTACTTGCGATGGGCGTGGCTCCGGAAATTGCGAATGCAACCGTGCGTTTTTCGCTCGGCAAGGAAACGATGAGTGGTGAAATTGAATCCACCATTCAGCGCCTGCCCGGAATTTTTTCCCGGCTCCAGGCGACACACGCATGAACCTAGGCCGCCAGCTCGATTTTCTCACACATCTCCTCACACCGCGCCCTGCGGTAAAGCCAGCCCCAGAACCCACACCGGAGAGCCTCTCCGATCTCGAAGCCCGCGCGCGGCAGCTCCTGCGCGGATTGAAATGCGAAGCGCTCGCGGTGAAAGTGCGCGTGCGCTGGAATGCACGAATGCGCAGCACCGCCGGCACGGCGCTGGCCAGCAAATCGCTGATCTCCCTCAACCCGCGCCTGCGCGCATTTGGCGACGCGGAAGTGGATCGCACGCTGCGCCACGAACTCGCGCATTTGCTCGCGCATCATCGCGCGGGACGCCGGCGCATCGCGGCGCACGGCCCCGAGTGGAAGCAGGCCTGCATCGACCTCGGCCTGAAAGACGAGAAGCGCTGCCACACGCTGCCGCTGCCGCGGCGGCAGATGCAGCCGCGTCATCTCTATCGTTGCCCCGCGTGCGCGCAGGAACTCCGCCGCGTGCAACCGCTCCGGGGCAAGACCGCGTGCCTGGCGTGCTGCCGCAAGCACAACAAGGGGAAGTACGACGACCGCTTCCGGTTTGTGAAAATTCCGGGCCGGTTGAAGGACTGAACCTGAAAGCGGGAATGGATAGCCACTGAGAGGCACAAAACGCACAAAAGATGCAGCTTATATGCGTCTCGCGCTCCACCCCGGCGGCGAGTTTCCCGAACGCGAACTGCAAGCAATCAGCCAATCATTTTGTGGCTTCTGTGCCTTCTTGTGGGGATTCCCAATCCCGTATTTAGGCTGAATCCGCCAGCGGGTCGCGTCGCCCCACGACCTTGACGCGAGATGCGGCTCGCCGCCGCGTATCGGAACGCGGTTTGCCTACGCCGCCGGGTCATTGTCGCGATGCTTCCGCACCGCTTTTGTCACCGCTTCCCGCATCGAATCGATGTCGAACGGCTTGGTAAGGTAGGCGCTGGCCCCGTGGCGAAGCGCTTCGCACGCCGTTTCGATCGTCTCGAATGCAGTCAGCAGGATCACATTGATTTTCCGGTCAAGTTGATTGAGTTCCTGCAACACATCCAGGCCCGACATGCCAGGCATCATGATATCGCACACGCAGACATCCACCGGCTCCGACCGCGCGAGCGCGATCGCCTCCGGGCCGCTCGAGGCGATCCGTACGTCGAAATCTCCCTTGAAGACGGCGCGCAAAGACTGACGTGAGCCTTCTTGATCGTCGACGATGAGAAGGACGGGCCTGAGCGCAGCCGCGCTTTGTTCGGATATATGCATCGGGTCGGTGATCGGCTGATCGTGCGTGCTCCCCCGTCGAAGTCAAACTCGTCCCTCCTCCGCTCCATTTACCACCGCTCACTCTGCGCGGGTGACCGGCTCAGCGATCGAGGCCACGCTTCGCGCGAAACCAACGCATCACCTTCGAAATTCGATCGACCCAGCGCTCCAGGCGTCCGCTGGAGTGCGGCCCGCTATTTAGAAGTTCGGGAGCGCCAGATTCTTCCGCGACCGGCTCCGCCGATGGCGTTTCCTCCGCTGAAACGGGCGGCTTTCTCAACCGTTCAGCCCGCTTCCGCATCGTTTCAACCTGCTCGCGCAAAGCATGGATTTCCGCCAACTCGTTCTCGCAGGCCCGTGAAAGCGCGGCCGTGCGCTTTTCGAGGCGCTTCAGACGAACACCATCCCACTCCGAGGTGGAGGAGGGAGTGTCGGGAGTTTCCTTCATGAGGTTGTTATCCGAATCGCACGCACACGCACGCCCGGCTGTTCCGGAACGCCACCCGTCGCCCACTCAGCCCATCGCCTTACCTGTACGCCCCACGAACAGGTAGGCCAGCGCGCCGATGAACGGCAGGAAGAAGATCACCAGCGCCCAGATGATCTTCATCGGTGGATCCAGCCGGGCGTTCGTCAACGCATCAATCAGCATCCACAGCCAAAACAGCCCGAGCACCAGCGCGACGATCAGTCCGAAAATGCCGAGTCCGAAAAAGAAGCCGGCGGGTGAAGCATCGGATGCTTGAGCGAAGAGAATAATGGGGCTCATGCCATGCAATCGCGACCATCGCTTCGATTGGCCGTAAATCCACGCCACCTCCCTCTCCGCAATTTCACAAATCTGCGGTAAGCGCTTTCCAAAGTTTCCCAGCGAAGATCTATCATGACTCACCCCAAGAGCACCCGCATCGACAGCATCCGCGCTGCCGCACACACCTGTCATCGATATGCCGGAAGATTCTGCTTCTGACCAGCCCACCTCTGGCGCGGAAGGGACAAGCAGCCTGCCCCTCATCGGAGCCGTCGAGGAACTCAACAGAGTGAACACCGAGTTGAAGGATCGCGTGGAGGAACTCGGCCGCGCAAACTCGGACTTGCACAATCTGATCAGCGCCACGCAGATCGCTGCCGTCTTTCTCGACCGCGAATTGCGGATCATGCGCTACACGCCCACCGCCGTCCCTCTCTTCAATTTCGTCCCGGGCGATATCGGCCGCCCCATCACGAATCTCAAGCTCCGCCTCGATTACCCCGAGTTAATGACCGACGCGGAGGCGGTCCTTCGCAACCTGGGTTCCGTGGAACGCGAACTGCGCGACGATCGCACTTGCTTCCTCACCCGCGTCCTGCCGTATCGCACGCTGGAGGACCAAATCCAGGGCGTGGTGCTGACCTTTGTCGACATCACCGAGCGCCGGCTTGCGGAGAGAGCGCTCCGCGAGAGTCAGGAGCAATTGCGGCTCATCCTGGAAAATGCCCGCGAATACGCCATCGTCTCCATGGACCTGGACCGCCGCATCACGAGTTGGAATTCCGGCGCCGAGGAGATCACTGGCTACCCGAGGGAAGAGGCGATGGGCCAGCCAGCCGACCTCATTTTCACTCCGGAGGACCGTGAAAGAGATGTCCCGGCGGCGGAGGCCGGCCTGGCGCTCACTGAAGGACACGCGAGCGACGAGCGCTGGCACCAGCGCCGGGACGGGAGCCGCTTTTGGGGGTCCGGCGTGATGATGGCGATGCACGACGATGCGGGGACTCCCATCGGCCTGCTCAAGATTTTCCGCGATCACACCAGCGCGTTGCGTGCGAAAGAGGAGCTCGAGCAAGGTCACACCGACCTGTGGAACGCGCTTCAGGAAACCGAGCGCGCCCGAGCGGAAACTGAAGCGGCCCTGCGGGCCAAGGACCAATTCATGGCCATGCTCAGCCACGAGCTGCGCACTCCGCTCACTCCGGTGCTCATCGCGGCGCACACTCTCTCGCACAACCAATCCCTTCCCCCGTCTGCCTTGGACGCGCTGACCATGATTCAGCGCAACGTGCATCTCGAGATCCAACTCGTGGACGACCTGTTGGACGTGACCCGCATCAACCGCGGCAAGATGGAACTCATCAGCGCGCCATTGGACGTGCACGAAGTGATCGAACGGGCCATCGAGGTCTCGACCCCGGATATCGAGTCGAAAAATCAGCGGCTGGTCGTGGAACTTTCCGCCACCGATCATCTCCTCACCGGGACGGCAAGCGCTTGCAGCAGGTCTTCTGGAACCTGCTCAAGAATGCCTCCAAGTTCACGCCCGACGAAGGCCGCATCGACATTCGATCGCGCAACGAGTCCGGACGGCTCATCGTGGAGGTGCGCGACTCTGGCATGGGTTTCGGTTCGGAAGCGGCCGACCGCATCTTCGCGCCGTTCGAGCAGGCGGATCGCGTCGTCACGCGGGAATTTGGCGGCCTCGGCCTGGGTCTCGCGATTTCGAAAGCCATTGTGGAAACGCACGGCGGCGTCATCCATGCCGCCAGCGCCGGAACTTCCAAAGGGGCGACTTTTACCGTGGGACTCCCACTGGAAATTCACACCCAGCACCAAGCCACTCCGAAAACTATTTGAACGCCACCACGTCCTTCTCCTCGGGCTCGCTCTCGCCGCCATCTTCGCTCTCGCTCCCGCCGCCGAAGCACCCCTGGTGACATCAATTCTTGAAAGGATCATCGAGCGCGCGGCAGTGTCACCACAAAACTCGCCCCGCTGCCCGCCGTACTCCGGCAGCCTACGTTGCCGCTGTGCGATTCGATGATCGTCTTGACGATGGCCAGGCCGAGGCCGGTGTGTTGCGAATCCGTCGCGGTGCGCGCTTTGTCGGCCCGGAAAAAGCGGTCGAAGATGTGCGGGAGATCTTCGGCGGCGATGCCGGGGCCGTCATCGCGGATGGTGAGGATCGCCGAGCGCTCGTCCTGCCCGGTAGAAATATGGACGTTGCCCCCGGGCCTGTCGTGATGATGCTGGATGGCGTTGCCGACGAGGTTGGCAATGACCGTGGTGAGCGAGGAGGGCTGGCCGTTGCAGAGCGCGGGTGCGAGATCGGTATGAATCTGCAGCTGCTTCCCGGCCGCGAGCGGCGCGAGGTGCTGCACGGTGTCGCGCACCAATTCGGCAAGATCACAAGTCTCGCGTGGCCCACCAACCGATGACTCCTGCCGCGCGAGGAGCAACAGATCCTCCACCAGCCGCCGCATGCGCTCCGTAGCCTCGGCGCACGTCCCGAACGCGGCACGATATTCCTCGGGCGAACGCTCGCGCTTGAGAATGCGCTGTGCCTCAGCGGCGAGGATGGTGATGGGCGTGCGCAGCTCGTGCGCGGCGTCGGCGGTGAATTGCCGCTGGCGTTCCAGCGCATCGTGGAGGCGGTCGAAGGTGAGGTTGAGCACGCCACCCAATTCGCGCAATTCGCCCGCGCCTTTTTCCACGGGGATGCGCTCGTCGAGGTTGCCATCCGCGATGCGCGCCGCGGTCTGGCTGATCGACTGAATGGGCCGCGTCGCCCGGCCGGCGACCCACCATCCGCCGACGAGGCCGATCAACCACACGCCGAGGCCCGCAGTGGCGAGCGACCATACGAATCGCCGCCGCTGATCGAGCTCGGGCGAGAGGTCGCGGCCGAAGACAACTCGCAGGCCGAAGTCCGCACTGCGGCTCAGCTCCCGGCGGCGGCTGATGGTGCGCGTCTCCTCGATCACTCCTGCAGGCGGCGGCGCCAGCACCACCGCATCCGCCGGAACATTATTCGACTGCAGCAGCACCCGGCCCTCAGCGTTGCGAAAGCTGAAGTAGCTGAAGCCCGGCGCCTGGCCCTGGAAGTCCACCGCGACCGTCCCGGGAAGGCTCAATCCGCCGCGGCTCAGCAGCGCAAACATCTCCTGCGGCGACGTGGGGCGGCCCGGAGCCGTGGCAACGAGGCCAAAGAGCAGTTCACGCTCCCGGTCGTTGAGTTCGCGGTCGATCCGCCGCAGGTCATTTTCCCACTGGAGACGATCCACGGCGGCGCACAGCGCGCCGATAACGAGCAGCAGAATGAGCGCGTGCCAGAGCTGCACGCGCCAGCGGATCGAGTGCAGGGGGGAAGTCATTCGATGCAGTAGCCGTGGCCGCGCCGGGTGGTGACGATGTCGGGGCCAAGCTTTTTTCGCAGCGTGGAAACGCGCGCGTCGAGCACGTTGGAAAGGGTGCTTTCATCTTCATCGAAGAGATGCTCGTAGAGTTCCGTTCGCGTCACCAGCTGCCCACGGTGCAGCGCGAGGTATTCGAGCAGCGTGTATTCGGCAGGCGTGAGCGGCACCGCTTCGCCATGGCGCGTCACGCGCCGCGCGGCGGTGTCCACGACGATCGGGCCAATCTCGATCCGCGGGTGCGTGTGGCCTTGCCGGCGGCGGATGAGCGCGCGCAACCGGGCGAGCAACTCGTCGACGTCGAAGGGCTTCGTCAGGTAATCGTCGGCACCGTGGTCCAGGCCCTTGACGCGATCGGGCACGGTGTCGCGCGCGGTCAGCATCAGCACCGGCGTGTCCACCGCGGGCCGCAGCCGCGCAAGCACCTGCCAGCCGTCGAGGCGTGGAAGCATGATGTCGAGCACGATCGCATCGTAACTCTGTTCACGCGCCTTGCTCACGCCCGTCTCGCCATCGAGCGCCGTATCCACCGCGTAATTCTCTTCCCGCAACGTCGCGGCCAAGCTCCGCGAGAGTGAGGGATCATCTTCGATGACGAGTATTCTCATGGGGTCTATTCGTGGCGGAGGGCATGGATGGGATCGAGCGCGGCCGCACGCCGGGCGGGCATGAAGCCAAAGATAATCCCGACGGCCGCGGAGAAAAGGAAGGCCAGCATGTTGATCTGCACATTGAAAACGTAGGGCACATTCATGATTGCGGACAGCCCGGCGCAGAGCACCAGGGCGAGGAAGATGCCAACGACCCCGCCCACGCAGGAGAGCGTGATGGCTTCGACGAGAAACTGCAGCAGGACCTCGCTGCCGCGGGCCCCGATGGCGAGCCGGATGCCGATTTCGCGGGTTCGCTCAGTGACCGAGACGAGCATGATGTTCATGATACCGATGCCGCCCACCAGCAGGCTGACCCCGGCGACAGCGGTGAGCAGGGCTGTCATCATTTGCGTGGAGGAGCTGAGCGTCTCGGCGATCTGTCGCGTATCGAAGACGTTAAAGTTGTCCTCTTCGTTCGACTGCAAGTTGCGACGCCGTCGCATGAGTTCGTTGATGTCCTCGGTCAGCTTGCTGGTATCGACGCCGTCCGCGGCCGAGATGGTGATCTGCCCGATGTCGCGCGACGAGGTCTTCCCGGTGAGGCGCCGCTGCAGCGTCGAAAGCGGAACGACAATCGTGTCGTCCTGATCGCCCATCCCCGCCTGGCCCTTGGCCGCGAGCAGCCCGACGATTTCCACCGACGCTTTGCCGACGCGGATTTTCGCGCCGATGGCATTCTCGGTGCCGAAAAGTTCGCGACGCACGGTACTTCCGATCACTGCAACCGCGCGGCCGGAGCGCAGGTCGGTGTCGTTGAACAGCCGGCCCTCGGCGAGCGTCCATTTGTTGATCGAGAAGTACGCGGGTGTCGTCCCCGTCACGGAAGTGCCGCGCGCGTTTTGCCGGTAGATCGTACTCAATGAAGCTGTGCCGACCGGCGCCACGGCAGCGACGCCGGGTACCTGCTCAGCGATGGATTCCGCATCGGCCTCCGTGAAGAGGGGCACACCCGCGGACGACGCGCGCGGCCCGAAGCCCTGTCCCGGGCGGAGCATGAGCAAATTGCTGCCAAGACTGGAAATCTGATTCTTCACCGCTTGCGTGGTGGCCTGCCCGAGCGTGACCATGGTGATCACCGCGCCGACGCCGATGATCACGCCGAGCACCGTCAGGAACGCGCGCATGACATTGCGGCGAATCTCGCGCAGCGCGATGAGGAAGGCATTCGAGAGGACGTTCATGCGTGGGCGATGCCGGATTCGATGAGCCCGTCCTTCACGTGGACTATCCGCGACGCGTGGGCGGCGACGAGGTCTTCGTGCGTCACGAGCACGACGGTAATGCCGCGGTCGCAGTTGAGCCGGGTGAGCAAGGCCATGACTTCCCCGGTCGTGTGCGTGTCGAGATTGCCTGTCGGCTCATCGGCGAAAAGCGTGCTGGGCTGAGTGACGATGGCCCGGGCGATCGCCACGCGCTGCTGCTGTCCGCCGGAAAGTTCAGCCGGAGTGTTGCGCAGCTTGTTCTCCAATCCCACGGCGGCCAATGCCTCGCGGGCCGCATCGTGACGTGCCCGGCGGGACAAGCCGCGATAAAGAAGCGGCAGTTCGACGTTCTCAACCGCACTGGTGCGCGCGAGGAGATTGAACCCCTGAAAAACGAAACCCATCGCGTGCCGCCGCAACAGCGAACGCTGATCGGGGTCGAACGTTTCGACGGCAACGTTTTCGTAGCGGTAGCTGCCAGTGGTGGGCGCATCGAGGCACCCGAGCGTATTCATGAGCGTGGATTTGCCCGAGCCGCTCGGTCCCATGATCGCGACGAATTCACCGCGGAGGATTTTGAGATTGATGCCGCGCAGCGCGTGAAACCTGGCGTCGCCCTGGCCGTAGGTTTTGGTGATCCCGCGCAGCTCGATGAGCGGGGCAGAGGTGGAGACGTTCATGGCATCGAAGGGCTGGCCGCGCGGACGATCACGGGCGTTCCCTGGGTCAAACTTGCGCCGCTGACTTCAGTGACGCGGCCATTGCTCAGGCCGGTCTTCACTGGCAGGGCCTCGGGCCTGCCGTCGCGCAACACCCAAATGCGTGCCTCTCCCGGAGTACTCCGCGTGAGCGGCGCGGCGTCCGGGTCCGCTTTTGGCCGCGTGGCCATGCGCGGCGGCCCGGGCACGATGCGTTGCAGGAAGGACTTCTTCGGCGGCGCCGAATTCCGGCTGGCGCCGGCGGCGCCGGGATCGAAGCGCAAGGCGCTCGATGGGACGAGCAGTGCCCCGCGCGTCTCCGAGGTGCGGATGTCCACTGTCGCGGTCATGCCGGGTCGCAGGCTGAGGTCATCGTTCGCGACCTCGAGCTCGGTTTCGTAGGTCACCACATTGTCCGTGACCGTCGAGCCGTAGGCAGCCTTCAGTACCTTCGCGGTGTAGGATCGCTCGGCCCACGCATCGACGGTGAACGCCGCGGTCTGGCCTTCTTTCACTCCGCCGATGTCCGCTTCGGCGACCGACACTTTCAACTTCATGCGCTCCAGCTTCTCCGCGAGGACAAACAACTCCGGCGCGGTGAAACTGGCAGCGACGGTCTGGCCCGGTTCGAGCTTTCGTTTCAACACCACACCGTCGATCGGCGCGACGATGGTCGCCTTTTCGATGTCGGTCTCAATGGCCTGAAGCTGCGCCTGCGCTTCGTCCACTGACGCGTCAGCGCTGACGAGGTCGGCTCGCGCCCGATCGGCCGTGGCCTTGGCGGTATCCATGTCGGCCTTGGAGGGCGCCTTGCCGCCGCTGAGCCGATGCAGCTCGAGTGAGCGGCTGAGCGAAGCTTCCTTTTCGATCAATGTCGCCCTGGCCTGCGCGACTCTCGCTCTCGCCGCGGCCAGCGCCGCGCGGCTGCTCGCCGCCTGCTGCGAAAGCTTGCGCGTATCCAGCCGGGCGAGCGGCTGCCCCTTGGTCACGCGATCGTTGGAATCCACGAGCACTTCCAGCGTAATGCCGGAGAGCTCGCTGCCGACCGTCACTTCGTTCGTCGGTTTGAGATTGCCCGTGGCCGTGACGGTGAGCGCGAGATCACCGCGCTCGACCGGCGCGGTGACGTATTGCGGCGTGAGCGCATCCGCCCCATTCCGGCTGCTAATTGCCAGGCCCATCGCGGCCAGCGAGAGCGCGGCGAGGACGATGATCCAGCGCCGGCGTTTGCGGGCCGCACCGCCATTGGCCTGGATCAATGCAGCGAGATCTTTGGGAGCCGTGGAAGTGTTGGTATGCATAGCGGGAGAGTCAGGGACGGGTTCAGCGCGGCGACCAGCCGCCCCCCAGCGCCTTGTAGAGTTGAACATGGGCGCTGGCGCGATTGGCCCGCGCATTCACCTCCTCGAGTTCCGTGGTCAGCAGCGTGCGCTCGGTTTCGAGTACAGTCAGGATGTCCACTTCGCCCGCGTTGTGGCGCTGCTGCGAGAGCTTCTGCGCCTGGCGCGCGGCGTCGACGGCGCGACCCAGGATGGCCAGCCGCTCCGCCTGGCGCCGCACGGAGATGAGCGCGTTTTCCACCTCCGAGAGCGCGGTGAGCACCGTGCTCTCGTAGCCGATCAGTGCCTGCCGCTCCTGCTCCGTGCGGATCTGGATATTCGCCGTGATTTCGCCACCCTTGAAAATCGGCAGGGTGAGGCTGCCGAGCAGGCTCGCGGCGAGCGATTGCGGATTGAAGATGCGCCCGGAGCTGAGCGACTCGGTGCTGAGCGTTCCGGTAATATTGAGTGAGGGCAGCCGCTCACGTTGCGCCCCTTTCGTCCGCGCCACCGCCGCGTAAACCGCCTGTTCCGTGGCGCGCACGTCGGGCCGCTGCCGAAGGGTCTCCGCGGGAATGCCCACATTTGCCAGCGAAGAAACTGCGGGAATCGGGCGCGACCTGGCCACGATCTCCGTGACGCCGCCAGGCGTGCGCCCCACGAGCAAGGCGAGCCGGTTGCGGGACTGGCCGATCGTCTCCCGCAGCGAGGGGATCGACGCGCGCGCATTTTCCAGGGTGCTCAGCGTCTGGAGCGTATCGAGCGCATTGCCCTGCCCGGCTTGCTCGCGCCAGCGCGTGATTTGCAGCGTCTCCGAGCGCGAGCCCACGCTTCGTTCCACCACCGCGAGTTGCTCTTCCGCCCCGCGCAGGGTCAGGTAGGCGTCCGCGACTTCCGCCGCCAGCGAGACCTGCGCTGCATAGAGATTGTCCGTGGCCTGCGCGATCTCCGCCGTCGCCGCCTTCACGTTCTGCCATTGCTTTCCAAAGAGATCGACCTGCCACGAAGCATCCAGCGAACTACCGTAAGTCTGCGAGCGCGTGATGACGGTGCTACTCGTGTTCGCCTGCGTCTGCGAAATTCCCTCTGCCTGGAGCGACGCGCTGTTCGGTGCATTCAGGCCGGAGCTCTGCGAGCCCGTGCCGGAACTCTGCGCTTTCGAGCCAGAACTCGATCCCGTCCTGTCGTTGCGACGCGACGTCTGCGCCGAGCCAGTGCCGGTGAGCCATGGCAACAAACTGGCCCGCTCCACCCCGTGCCGCGCCCGCGCCTCGGCGATCCGGGAGACCGCCGTCCGCACATCGGGGCTGGCCTCCAGCGCCGTGCGGATCAATTCATTGAGCGCCGGGTCACGAAACCGCTCCCACCATTTCGCCAGCATCGCCGCGTCGATCGGCCCCCGCGTCGCCGTAGCCTCCCACTTCCCCGGCACCGCCACCGCGCCCGCCACGCCCGCCACGCCCTGCGGCGCCGGCGTCACCGCACACGCGCCCAGACCGAGGACCGCCAACCCTGCCAGGATGGCCCGGCCATAACAACGTAAGTTCCAAGGAATCGGCATAGGTGATTTTTCCCCACCATGCCCGGCGCAACCTTACTGGGACGTGAGCGCGCCAATGATTCTCCAAAAAATATGTAGATCGGCCGTACATCACTTGGGTGCATCGCTGGCCTTATCGCCGACCCGCTCGGTCCACACCGTCTCCTCGTTCTTCACGAGGATGCCTCCCCCGCCAAACCTTTGCCCAACATGGGTGATGACTCCGTTGACGACCAGATTCCATCGGGAGGACCGATGCGAGAGTATGAAACGAAAAGTCCACGCACGGCCTACGGTGACTCTCAACCACGAGGGAAATGCCTGGACGCTTTGGTATGGCACGACGCCGCTGCTGCGCACTCTCGATGGTCGCGGCGCGCGTGACGTCGCCAGACGATTGCGGTCCTACGTGAATCGCACCCATCGCAGCGACAACTGAGGAATGATGACCCACGCGTCGCGGTCGTCAGGTGACAGAAGCGTCCGGTATCGCGACGCTTATCGTCGACACTTTCGTCGCGCTACAGAGGAACAGGCCCCGTGGCACGCATGTGGCAAAGGAGTGATCCCACAGATCACCAACACCCATCAAGGAACAGCCACATGCTTTACGAATTTGACCATCAGGACCTCGACACCCTCACTCAACAGCTCAATCCCGCCGACGCCAGCGACGAGCAACTCATGGCCCGAATCCAACTCCAGGACGAAATCGCCCTGGCCACGTTCTTCCGGCGCCACCACGCGCTGCTGCGAACCATCATTTCGAAAGTCGTTCACTCCGACGCCGATGTCGACGACGCGCTCCAGGACGTGACCATCGAGCTCTGGAATCGTTCGTCCCATTACGAGGCCGCCAAGGGCAAAGCCCTCGGCTGGGTCATCACCCTCGCTCGCCGCCGCGCCATCGACCGCATTCGCCGCCGCCAATCACGAGACAACGCCCAGGAGCGTCTGCGTCTGGAAACAGAGTGCACGACTTACGACATGGAACGCGGCGCCGATGAGGAGGCCGTCGACTCGGATCGCGCCGCATTGCTTCGCGAAATCATGAGCACTCTTCCCGACGCGCAGCGCCAGGCCCTCGAACTCGCCTACTTCCGCGGCCTCAGCCAGCGCGAAATCGCCCGCGAGACCGGCATCCCGCTCGGCACTATCAAGACCCGCCTCGAACTCGCCATGCGCAAAATCCGGGGCCCGGTCCTCGCAGTCGGCGACATGGCCGAATGGTCTCTCGTCGCCGCATAGACACCGCACACCCTTTTATTCACACATCGTATGACACTCATCCTCATCATTCTCGTCCTGATCCTACTCTTCGGCGGCGGCGGCTATGCCATGCGCGGTCCCGTCGGTGGTGGCGGCGGCCTCGGTCTCGCCCTCGTCATCATCCTCATCCTCTATCTGCTCGGCTATCTCCACGCATAAACCACCATGAAAACCATCAAACACCTCACTCAACAGGCCGGCGGCGTCGCCGGCTACGGACTCCTCTGGCTTCTCGGAATTCCCCTTCCGATTCTCCTCATCATCTATCTCGTTCGCGGGCACTAGCCCGCTGCTCAAACCATCTTCGAATCTCGCTCGTCCCGGCCCCCGGCGCACCGGGCGTCACTCGCACTGCGGCCACAATAAAGCCGCAGAATCTCCGGGAAGATCATTACGGTTGACGCCATCGCATTCACCTTTCTTGCCAACCTGCGATGCTAGAGTTTTGAGGTGGCAGCCGGAGCTTGGTGCCGGTTGCCCTTCGCCTGAATGATTTCGCGTCCCTTGGCGAAGCCCATTCCACCTACCCGCCGGGCTTCTCGCTCCCCCGATTCCACGGCTCGCGGTCGCGATGATTTTCATCGCCCATCGACGGTCGACGACCTTACCGCGCAGAATGTGCGCGCCATCGTCGAACTCGAAAGGGCCGCCCAGGCGCAGCGCTCGTCCGGCGACCGCGTCGCCGACCTGATCTCCCGGTTTTGCGGTTCGATGAGTTTTGTCTGGGTCCACGTCGTCTGGTTCACCGTCTGGATTATTGCGAACACCGTTGTGCTCAAGCAGCCCATCGACCCGTATCCCTTCAGCTTTCTCACCCTCGTCGTTTCTCTCGAAGCCATCTTCCTCTCCACCTTCATCATGATCTCGGAGAACCGCCAGGAACGCATCGACGAGCGGCGCAGCCATCTCGATCTCCAGATCAATCTCCTCGCCGAGCAGGAGAACATCAAAATGCTCCGGCTTCTGGAACAGATGGCCCGCAAGATGGGTGTCGGCCCGGCCGAAGACCCCGATGTTGCCGTGCTGGAAGAGGCCACTCGTCCCGAAAGACTCGTCGAGCAAATCGATGAAAGCGTCCGCCAGAAGGATCAAAGCGAGGACGAAGCATCGTTCGCCGTATTCAGCAAATCCGCGCTACTCACCGCTACCAGCGGTCCGCGAGCAACTGATCCATCTCCTCGAGAAACGGACTCGTGGTGAGGCCGCTGCGCAAGCCAGCTTCGCAATGAGCAACAGGGCGACGCGTGTTCGCGCATCCACCTACCGTCCGCGCGATCAATGCGCCGGCCACACACGTCCGCAAACGATCGAAGCCAATGAATGAGCCCATGGTCCATTTGGTCCGGTCGTCTGCGGGTGATGGCTCGGAAGCGCGACCTTTTCTATTTCGGCGCTCCGCCGCCAGACGCCCCACCTGCCCCAGACGCACCCGAATTGGATCCGCCGCCTTTGGTGGTTCCGCCGTTGCGCCCGGCCGCCCCCGGCGATGACCCGCCCTGCGCCCCGCCCGTAGGGCTTCCAGCTGCAGCCCCACCAGCCGCATTCGCGGGTGCGGCCCCGGCGGGCGACGTCCCAGGGTTCGGCCGTCCCGTCACGGGATTGCCGTTCGGATTGTTCACCGTCCCGGTGTTATTGGTCGAGTTGCCGCCGACATTCGCGTTGCCCTGGTTCACCGTGCCCATGTTGTTCGGAGAATTTCGGGTCGCTCCAGTGGGCGCGCCAAAGGCGGCTGCGCCTCCATTCGGATTTCGCGGATTCGCCACGGCACCGTTCGCCGCATTCCCATTGTTGGTACCGTTGTTCGTGGCGTTGGAATTGTTCGCATTGCTTTGATTGTTTCGAGGCGTCGAAAGAATGCGTCCGTCCGCGGAGCGCACCGTGCCGTCCCGGCCCACCGTCGTCCCGTCGGTTTGAGTGGCCGATCCATCAGGATTCAGGGTACCCATGGTCGGGTTTCCCTTGGCATCGAAACTCACCGTGCGAATCGATCCGTCGTTTCTCAACGTCCTTCCGTCCGAGGTCACAATGCTGCCGTCCGCCGCAATCGATCCCATAAAAGGCACCCCGTCACTGCCGACAAAGATCCGGCTGCTCACATTCGGAACATTCGTGCCCGCCGCTGGGTCGATGCCGGTGGTTCCGTCCGTCCCGATGACCCCGCCCCCGCCTTGATTGTTCTGCCTGTCCTTCATCCCCTTGCCACCGGTGCCTGCTGCCGATCCGCCCACCCCGCCGCTCACGCTCGTTCCGTTGTTGTTCTCCGGGGAGGCCGAGTTCCGCGGCGCCGGATTCACGTTCGGGTCCACCGGGATATCCATCACCTTGCCCTCAAAGGTCAGGATTTGCGTGGCGCGCAATGTCGCCCGGCTCCCGTCTGGCAGCGTCACCGTCCCGTCGGGCCGGACAACTACACCCGATGGCAGGACCAATTCCTTGGACAGCTTTTCGGTTGCTCCATTCCGCGTCACGTACGCCTCCCCTCCGTCGATCGTGATGCCGTCTCGCTTGCCGACGCCGATCTGCACGCCGTCTCCCGCCTTCGCCGGATCTCCCGTTACTGCTTTCTCCTCCGCGGATGCTGAGCCGAGGAGGCAGGCTGCCGCCAATGAATAGATAAATGGATGTGGGTTCATAACATGGCTTCGCCGCACCTCACGCAACTGGACGGACCAATACGAAGTTACCCGCACTGCATCCGCTCGGACCGCGACCAACCCGCCCCGTTCTCGCCATCGATGAGGATGCAGCGATCGAAACCTTTGCCTAACAGCGGTTGTGAAACCGTTGACGACCATTTCGTATCCGGAGCCCCGATCCGTGGGTATGAAACTCAAGGCTCTTCAAAGGCATGTCGTCACGCTCGAGTGCGAAGGTGACGTCTGGACGCTCTGGTATGGGAAGAAGCCCCTGCTTCGGACCGTGGATGGCCAGGGCGCGCGCCAACTCGCCAACCGCCTCCAGTGCTATCTCGATTGCATCCCTCACGGCCACAGCTGAGGCCCCGGTAAAAACAAATGCGTGAGGTGGTGTTTGTCACGACACTGGCGTCCGGTTTCACGACATTTTTCGTCGACACTTTCTTCGCGCTACAGAGGAACAGCTCCGTGGCACACAGGTGGCAAAGGAGTGATCTCGCAGATCACCCACACCCACCAAGAAACAGCCACCATGCTTTACGAATTTGACCACCAGGACCTCGACACCCTCACTCAGCAGCTCAATCCCGCCGACGCCAGCGACGAGCAACTCATGGCCCGAATCCAACTCCAGGACGAAATCGCCCTGGCCACGTTCTTCCGGCGCCACCACGCGCTGCTGCGAACCATCATCTCGAAGATCGTCCACACCGACGCCGATGTCGACGACGCACTCCAGGACGTCATGATCGAACTCTGGAACCGCTGCCCGCACTACGAGGCCGCCAAGGGCAAGGCTCTCGGTTGGGTCATCACGCTTGCTCGCCGTCGCGCCATCGACCGTATTCGCCGCCGCCAGTCCCGCGACCACGCCGAAGAGCGCATGCGCCTGCAGACGGAGGAAACAGCCTATGACATGGAGCGTGGCGCCGATGAGAAAGCCGCCGATTCGGATCGTGCCACCTTGCTCCGCGAGATCATCGCCACCTTGCCGGACGCGCAACGCCAGGCCCTCGAACTCGCCTACTTCCGCGGCCTCAGCCAGCGCGAAATCGCCCGCGAAACCGGCATTCCGCTGGGCACCATCAAGACTCGTCTCGAACTCGCGGTGCGCAAGATCCGCGGCCGCGTGCTCGAAGTGGGCGGCATGGCCGAATGGTCCCTCGTCGCCGCGTAAGCACCGTTATTGCCGTATGAAACAACTCAACCACTCTCCCGAAGCCGCCGCCGCCGTCCTCGGCGTGTCCCTCAAAGTCGCCTACGAGCGCATCGCTCGGGTCCGCCAGCAGAGCGCGAGCCGCAGTCTCGTCCACACCGTGCCCACCGTCGCACCCCGCGTCTACGCCCGCCTCACCCGCTCGAAAAATCCGGCGGCCACCACCCTCTAATCACGCGAGCGCGCCCACCCTTTTCGCACCACAATCGCGTGACACTCATCCTCATCATTCTCGTCCTCATCCTCCTCTTCGGCGGCGGCGGCTATGCCATGCGCGGTCCCGTCGGTGGTGGCGGCGGCCTCGGTCTCGCCCTCGTCATCATCCTCATCCTCTATCTGCTCGGCTATCTCCACGCATAAACCACCATGAAAACCATCAAACACCTCACTCAACAGGCCGGCGGCGTCGCCGGCTACGGACTCCTCTGGCTTCTCGGAATTCCCCTTCCGATTCTCCTCATCATCTATCTCGTTCGCGGACACTAGCCCGCGTGCTCAAACCATCCCTCGCCTACGAGCGAGGCTAGAGAATGTTCTGGGCTCACAAGTTGCGTTCTCACCGCCCGCGGCCAGGTTATTGTCAAGCGGCGCAGAAGACGGGGAAGGCATGCAAGGTGCCTTCCTGCGCCGCTTGTGAATCACTTTGAAAACCGTATCAGCGAGACAGCCTTCCTCCTTCACCACCGCGCGTCCTTCGGGAAGACGACTGACCCATCCATCAGGCGAGACGCGCCCGCCTTGATTACACGTCCATTTCCTTTGGCAACCACGAAGGGTTGGCACCTATGAAACTCCAAACACTTGAAGATCTCTTCCACCACGAACTCAAGGACCTCTACAGCGCCGAAAACCAGTTGGTGAAGGCGCTCCCCAAGATGGCGAAGGCGGCGACAAACGCCGACTTGAAGGCCGGCTTCGAGGAACACCTCGAGCAGACCAAGGGGCACGTGGAGCGCCTGGACCAGATCGCTGAGATGATCGGCAAGAAGCTCGGCGGCCACAAATGCAAGGCCATGGAAGGCCTCATCAAGGAAGGCGATGAACTCATCAGCGAGGATGCCGAGGACAGCGTCCGCGATGCCGGGCTCATCGGCGCCGCCCAACGCGTCGAACATTACGAGATGGCCGGATACGGCACCGCCAAAGCCATCGCCGAAAAGCTCGGCCACGCGGAAGCGGCCGATCTCCTGGGGCAGACCCTCGAAGAGGAAAGAGCGACCGACCAAAAATTGACCGCCCTCGCCGAGTCCGCCGTCAACGTCGAAGCGGGTGCCGCACCGGGCGGCGATGTCGATTCTGAATAGTAGCCGTTTGGAGGCGACAGCCGGCGCTTTCTGCGCCGGCTGCCTCGCCTGCCCCTCCACACTTCATTCCTTGACGAAGCCCGTTTCACCTACCCGCCGGGCTCCTCGCTCCCCCGATTCCACGGCTCGCGGTCGCGATGATTTTCATCGCCCATCGACGGTCGACGACCTTACCGCGCAGAATGTGCGCGCCATCGTCGAACTCGAAAGGGCCGCCCAGGCGCAGCGCTCGTCCGGCGACCGCGTCGCCGACCTGATCTCCCGGTTTTGCGGTTCGATGAGTTTTGTCTGGGTCCACGTCGTCTGGTTCACCGTCTGGATTATTGCGAACACCGTTGTGCTCAAGCAGCCCATCGACCCGTATCCCTTCAGCTTTCTCACCCTCGTCGTTTCTCTCGAGGCCATCTTCCTCTCCACCTTCATCATGATCTCGGAGAACCGCCAGGAACGCCTCGACGAACGCCGCAGCCATCTCGATCTCCAGATCAATCTCCTCGCCGAACAGGAGAACACCAAAATGCTCCGACTCCTGGAACAGATGGCCCGCAAGATGGGTGTCGACCCGGCCGAAGACCCCGATGTTGCCGTGCTGGAAGAGGCCACTCGTCCGGAAAGGCTCGTCGAGCAAATCGACGAAAGCGTCCGCCAGAAGGAGCAAAGCGAGGACAAAACATAGCTCGCCGCCTTCAATGAGGATTCAGGAATCATGACTGAATACGACGTCTACATTCCCGCTATCTCCGGCGATGGCTCCCCCGTGGATGAGCTCGTCCTGGACAAGATCAAGCAAAGCCTTTCCGACGCCTTCGGCGGATACACGCACCTCACCCACCACTCCGAAGGTTCCTGGACGATCGGCGGCGCCGCTTTCCGCGAGGCGGTCACGATCATCCGCGTCCTCGACAGCGGCAACACCACATTCGATATGCGGGCCTTCAAGCGCAGCCTCGAGTCGATGCTCGGACAGACCAAAGTGCTGATCATCGCCCGCGAAGTGCGCGAGATCGAGTGACATCCTGCTGGCACCACGCGCCGCGACTTCAGCTCTTGGGATCCTTCGGCAGGACGAAGTAGTACAATACCACGCTCGGTCGAATCTTCAGGGTCTCTCCCTCACGGATCGGCCACCAGCGCGGCCCTTCCCCCCGGTTCTCCAGCGCGCGCAAGTTCTCGAGCGTGATCGTATCACCCCTACGCAGCTCCAATTCCAATTCGTTGACACTCACTGTCGACGAACCCACGAAACGCTCAACCGATTGCCCGGACTGAATCACGATTTCATACCATTGCAATTTCTCAGGTTCGGCCGCGCGGCACATGCCGAGCGTCGCAGCCACGCCAAGGAGGAGAAGGAATAGGCGCACTGGTTTCATAGGTGGAGTTACCGGAAGCAATCGTATCCTGACAGGCCTCAGCCCGCACCCCGCTCCGTTTGCAGCGTCTCCACCGCGCGTTGCCAGTGCTCCGCGGCCTTTCCCTCCGGTCGACCTTCCTCCTCCCAAAATCGATGCGCCAGCGCGGCAATCTCGTCCACCAGGATGCGGTCTTTCGAGCCATCCGGTGGCGCCGGCGCGTCCCGATTCAGGGGGGAAGGATCCTCCACCACCTGCTGCGACTTTAGATTCAGCAACTTCTCTCGATGTAGACCGCGATTCATGTCGCTCATGCCCATTGCATCGCGCACCTCGGCCACATTGGCCGTTCATTTGTGCCGCCAGTGCCGGCTCGCAGCAACAGGCTACATCCGCACCCGCAGCTTCGCCGACGACACCGTCCGCGCTTTGAGGAATCGTTCCATTTGCTGGCAGGCCCGGGTACAAGCCTCCGGCGTTTCCGACGCCACGCAGTCGCGCGGTACGTGCACCTCGTAGTCCCGCATATACGCGTCGTTCGCCGTGAACAGGACGCAAATGTCCGCGGCAAACCCGGTGATGATCAGTCGGCGCGCGCCGAGGTGCGCCAGGAGCAGGTCCAGCGTCGTTGAAAAGAATCCCGAGTGCATCGGCTTCAATACAAAATAGTCTTCCTCCTCCGGCGTCAGCAGCCGCGTCACCTCCGCTCCACGACTCTCCTCCGCGCTGCACCGCTGCACCTGCGCACGAAAGTCGGATCGCCAGCGCCCGAAATTGTCATTCACATAAATCGCCGGCACGCCACTCTTCCTCAATCGCGCCTTCAGCCGTGCGATCCTCCGCGCCGCCGGCAAGGCGAAACTTAACAATTGCTTGGCCTGCGGAAAGGCAAAGTCGTTGATCACGTCCACGAGCAGCAGCGCCCACTCACACCTCTCCGCAGCGATTCTCTTGTTCATGCGATCGCCTTCAGGCTTTTGCTGCCTTCGCAACTTGCCGCTACTTCTCTTGGAAGGGCGCCAGCGCATCGCGCAGATACCGCACACGGTTATGCGCCGCCACGATGTCCTCGTACTGCCGGCGCACCGCGTTCGCCGCCGCGGCCGGCATCCCTTCTGCATCGTTTTCGAGCGCATTTTGATAGGCCGCCATCGCCGCATCCTCTCCTCGTTCGCATTCCTCGAGAATCGAGTGTTCGTCCCGGCTCGTGATCGATGCCTTGATGTTGATCCATCCGCGATGAATCGCGCCCGATACCGATCCGCTTTCCTTGGGATGCTCGTCTCCCAAGTCCTGCGCCAGCACCTGCAGTTCCGTCGCAAATTGTTCCCTCTGCATCGCGTATCCGCTCAGCACCGCCTTCAGGTCCGCGCTCACAATATCGCGCGCCGCCTCCGCAAACCCTTGCTGTCCGTCCTTCAGCACCTCGATTAAATGATTCAATGTCGTCGTGGTCGTACTCATATACCCATGCATCGTTTCCCGCAGTTTCCCCACTCGTAAGTCGATCCTCCGAGCATCAGGCAGTGTCAGCTCGTCAAAACCGCTCCTCTCCCAAGTTTCCCCCAACGCGGCGCTCTGTTCCGCTTCCCCGAGTGGATCGCCCGATGCTCCGATCAGGCAATATTTCAACCACGACAATGGTCTTCCTGCCTAGGAAACCGTACCCTCATTCCGGCAAGCGAGGTGTCCTGGGAGTTGCTCCCCCGAGTCCCCGAGGCCCCATTGCCGGAATCGCGGGGCGGAACGAAACTTCTGCCGGGATACACCCTCGCAGCTCATCGCGCCGTCCGGCCCGGCTCCCACGCAGAGGCGCGTGACACACTGGACTCATGCGATCCTTTCATGTGAAGACCGTGCGATTCACCAACGTCGTTAAACGTGCCGGCGCTCCCGAGCCACACCTCGTCTGGTCCAAATCCGAGCAGGATCCCGATCTCAAAAAGGCCATCCAACAGCATCGCGTGATGACCGTTTTTCAAAACGCCGTCGGTCACAAGGCCGACCACGGCCAGGTCGGATTCGAGCCCGGTGCGAACAGGCAATTTCTCATCTTCCCAAAGTCGCTGCGAGCGTTCGAAGGCCACAATGTCGTCGGCATCAGATACGATGAACTCCAGGAGACGGAGATCCCTCAATCCGAACGGCACACACCACCACGCCATCCACAGAAATCGCGGAAGAAACCGGCAGCCAGAAAATCCAGGCGGCTCCAGCCAGTCAAAGAAAGCGAGCCAGCCGAAGAAGAAATCCCTCGAAGGTCTCCAGACAAGTCGGACCGCGAAGGCCAGTCAGATTCAGCCATCAAACGACGGGTCCGCCGCGCCATGCGTCTGCTTGAGCAAGGCAAGGCCGTCGCAGCCTTCAACCTCCTCAAGGCTATCGTCGAAGACTGATCTCTCGAAGGCGATTGATCCGTCAGGCCCCCACACCCGCCCGCAACCATTCATTGGCCGCGGCTGCCGCGGACGCATATCGTGCCCAGGCATCCTGAGCCAACGAATCGCACCACGCCGCCAGTCGCATTTCAATAATGGCAAGGTGCTTCGCCGCCATCGAGTTTCCGCCAAACGCCAGTTCTCGAAGTTGGCTGCGCAACCCGGATATTTCACGCTTTGTCATACCCTTGCATCGCATCGGCGACCGATGACGGGCGCACTCCCACGCGCCACGCGCTCCCGCCCATCATGGCCATCATCGATCGCCACACGTTTTCGGAAAAACTCAGTCTCGCCGATCCGCCCGGACGCAACAGAGTCCGGTTGCGGTCATCTGCTCGCTTTTGCGGACGCCATCCACGTGCGAACCGCATCGTGCGGAGTCAGCACTGGAGGCTTGGCCAGCATGGCAATGAATTGCGGGCCGTCGTCCCCTTCATAGGCCCAGGCGTAGACCTGTCCCTGAGGCCCCTTGTAAACCGTCACTGCACCATCCCAAAGCGCATCCCCTGCAGAGGTTTCAGCAATCGGGATCACACACTCCCATGTTACCTCTCCGGCACTTACATCCTCCGCGGCTTTCCTGATGTTACGATCCAAGGCCGTCGTGTCATACATTCGGCGAAAAGGCATGTGTTACAACTTACTGACTTTGTCGCACTCTTTAAAGCCTGATCCGAATATCAGGGCTATTTGTAGGACACACTTTGATGCCCGAGCCGGTCAAAACATGGTGGGCGCGACGAGGCCGACATTCCCGTGCGGTTGCCCGTTCACTCTCCATGAGGGCGGAATTGCCGTCCCCGCCGGGGGATTTTATCGCAGGTCCGTCCGTGTCCCTTCGGAATTCCCGGCATGCGTGCTCTGGCTCTTGATGCCTGTCGTCGGGCCAGTGACTGGGGCTTTTCCCGTCCGGTCGGCTGCGGGAGTGCTTTCGCAAGCGGAAACAAGGATGGCAACAGCCAGGGCGGCGAGGAGAGTGATTGTCTTCATAGTGCCGAAACTTCGTTTGTCCCGCGGAAGCTGCGCTTCTCTCCTCACCGATTTCCGGGTGGAAAACATCGGACCGCGACCTGACTAACGCCTCAGGCGATTCGGGGGCAGGTCCAATCCTCTCGACTCCCGCGGCGTCGATATGCACCATGCGGATCCCCATGGAACACCCCGAGGACAACACTGCGTACGTCTGGAAACTCCTCGCTGAAGCCGAAGCTCTCGCCAAACAACGCCACGGCTGCCACCACACCCGAAACGACCTCGGCGCCGCGATCCTCATCGGCAAAATGTTCGCCGAAGGAATGGACGTCTCGCTCGCCACCCTGGAGGGATGCGTCGAGCGAATCAGGATCGCGGTGGTGACTGGAGACTATCCGCAGGAGTTGCTCGAGCAGGCGCGGCGCAAGGGGGAAGCGGTGCCGTAAACAGGCCCGAGTCCGAACATGAGTCGCGATCGGTGCCGCGCCTACACCGAAGCAGAACTCTTCCCATGGTTGGGGCCGCACGGCACTGAGACGGTCACGGCAAGCAGAAGCGAGGCGATTGGAAAATTTATTTGACGGGCTCCTTTCGGTACGCAGAAATTTCCGCATGGAAACCCCCATTAATACTGGGCGTGATCCTGTCTGCGAAGCCTTCGAATCGCTCCTGCATGACTTAGGTGTGCAGGGCCATGGTCCTTTGGAAGTAGATACCCAAAGTGGGCAAGTCAACCTGCGGTTCGGGCCAGCAATTGCGGTCGCCCCCACCTACGACATCGCCCTCATTCGACTGGCGAATAAGATGATCGATGACCCGAAGTATTGCGCGGCAATCTGCGCGGTCCTTCGAGGAGAATTGCAACCCGAGTGGTAATGCAATCACTCCCGAAACGTGAAGGGCAATACTCCGGCATCGATGACCTTCGCCGTTTGCGTCAAATGGTCGAAGAGGCCGCCCTCATCCTCAGCCGACACGACGGCATGCACCTGCTTCACAACGACGTGACTGCCCTACTATTCCTGGAGGGTGCGGCGAAAAACGGTGTCAAAGTCGATCCAGACGCGGCGGAAAGGATTATGCGACGGATGAGAAAGGCGGACAGCACCGGTGTGTATCCCATGGGTGGATCATAATTCTCGCACCCATCGGCCCCAACACCGACGGCCCGTCGGGTCCATCATTCGTCCACGGGGCGGATCGTGGTCGTGACCATTGGCACGCCGTCCGCGTTGTAAAGCGTCATCCAAGTCTCCGAAACGACCAGCATTTGACCGCGCTCGATCGCGTCCGTGATCGTGGGAAAGAATTCCGATTCGTTCTCGCCTGAGAATTTCAACGCGTAGCGCCTTCCCGCGTTCAGGTAAAATAAAGAGAGTTGTCGAGTTCCAATCATGTCGGTTCACCTTCAACGCCCGGCGGGATCCCGAGCTGAGCAAGACAGATCCTCCATGACGGCGGAATTGCCGTCCCCGCCGGGCAAAAAGAAAGGGCAACCGGGAGTAGTTCACCATCCCGGCCACCCGTGCGTTCCACCGATCACTTCGCCAGGCACATATCGAATGGCCGTAGAGGTCCACGCGTTTCCACGAAACCGTTCGCATGTGTCCGCTTCTAACGGGGCCGCTTGCAGTCAGGACTCGGTGAATGGGCCACGTTTCGTCCGCCGTGGTTCGTTTGCCGTCGCGGCGGACTAACGCACGCTCCGCGTCATTATGCACGACCATGCATGTGTTAGGACTCAGTCCGAGCAAGTCGCTATATGACCACGTGAGATTTCCACTGCACATGGGAACTATTATTGGCATTCGGAAGATACTTCCGGCCACGCTCGTTCGATCCGGCGATGCATGATCACTCCGAGGTGTCTCGCTCATTCCGAGCGGCGGCGCACTGGAACTAGAAGTTATCCACTATGAAAAAGATCCTCATCCCCATCTTCGCCCTTTGCGCTTCGGTTGCATTCGGCGCCGATAAAATCGAAACCAGCACCACGACCGTCAAAACAACCACGAGCACCGGCACCGTGACGGAATATGCTCCCGGAAAAACCTTCATCATCAAGGAATCCGCCGGCCCGGTCACCTACCGCTACGGCGAGAAAATCGTCTACGTCACCAAGAGCGGCAAAGCGCTCACCGAGGACGACGTCCGCGCCCGGATCAAAGTCGGCATCCCCGTGAGCGTTCACTACGTCACCGAGGGTGAGAACCGAATCATCAACCGCGTCGAGATTGACGACTGAGTTTTCCAAAGATCACTTCGCCCGCTCCGGTCACCCGGAGCGGGCATTTTTTTGGAGCCTTTTCACAACCATCGCATTGCCGGCCGGCGAATCGCCTGTGTCCGATCCGAGCCGAACATCACCCCCCGTGGCAAGACCAAAACAAGTCGCCCTCGCGCCCCGCCCGATGTGCAACGCGACCCCGAATAGGTCGCGTTTTGTTTATAGCACACGCGGTTCCCAATGACCCTCGCCCTCGTAAACTGCACCTCACGCGAATGGAAAAAGTGTTCTACAAAGACCCCCAGATTACGATCAGCAGCGAGCGGATCCTCACCGCTCGCCTTTCCATCGACCCGGAAAAAGCGGAATGCGTGCTCACAGAAACTGTCGTTCCGCCCACGATCGGCTGGCCCCTGCTGTGCCTTATCGCTTTCGTGACGTGCGCCTCGGTCAGTTTTTGTCTTGGCAATGTTTCTTCGGGGCTGGCGTTTTGCGGGCTGGCCATGGGTTGCGCGATCGCCGGAGTCTTGCGCGCCCCAACTCTCCGCGTATGGGTCGTGGTCAGCGGACAGGAAGTCCTCGTCCTTGCCACCTGCGATCGAGAATTTGCGATCGCGGTTGTCAACGCGGTCAATTGCGCCATCAACTACCAGCCCAGGTAAGGACGCAGCTGCATTCCCATCCGGTGCCAGTCCGCTCCACTGGACCTACGGCATCTGCACTTTCTTCTCTTATCGAAGTTTCGGTCACTCTTGGGAAATCGCGAACTGCACGCCGAGGATCCCGCTTTGCCGATCGATTCCCGGCAACCGGCGTGCATGATGCAACCCGTTGGGCGATGCGTTTTGTCCAGCCGCCCTACCAAAACCGGCCGGATGCAGATTCCCATAAATCAACCCGCGACCGCTGACGAAGTAGCTTCTGATTCCGATGCCGACGCTGAACGCATGGCAAAACTTTTTCAGCAAACTGAACGGGAGATCGCGGCTTGGTTCGAGCTGAGTGGTTGGCCCGTCGGGGAAGACGCCCGATCCTGGTTCAAAGATGCGCTGCCGCTCTCACCCGACCCAGTGCACGAAGAGCGCGACGAAAACGCCACCCCCGACTAATTCCGCGAGGATCAAGGCTTCGGCTCGTTCCGCAGCAGATCTCGTCTCCCGCGCCTTCTCGCTGTTCATTTTGCGGTCCGCCGCATTCAGGGTGGGCGTGGGGGATGCCTTCATGGGTCGATAGTCAAATCGAGTGACTGCAGAAACAATCAGGGTCTCGGCTGATTCGGCAGTCAGGTCGTGCTGGCCGGCCGACCGCCTGGCGCAAGGATGAGTCAGGCGGCTTCGCTCTCGGGCAGAATGCCCGCAGATACGACCGTCCCGGCAGATCCACCGGAATACGGCTCGTCGCCCAGCGTCACCATTTCGATGGCGAATCCAGCGTCCACAATGCATTTCCAAAGATGCTCTAGACTGGTGCGGTCTGCGTCGTGAACGACGTCAACGTCATCGAGACCGACGAAATGAACAGCAACGACGCCGGGTACGGCTTCAAACCCAAATTTCAGTGCCGCCGCGGCCGTGGCCGATGGAATTCCTTCTCGAAATCGAAATGTGAGGGTGACGGTGTCAGAAGGAAACGAACAAGGATCGTCGTTGGTCATTCGCGATGGCAGAAAAAGGTGATGGTGGTGTCAATGGAGGCCCCGAGGACCTTCCTGGCCAATACATCGCATCCGCTCCAGTTCTGGCCGTTATGAATTTACTCCCCCTTTCGGTGCCACCATTCCGGCGAAGACAGCAACCGTCCGAAGCAAAGGGCTGGTCTGGGGGGACTGAAACGCGCTTCAGGCCGCTCTCCTCGAGGTTTCTGATCTGTGGCTGCTCCACGCTCGATACTTTCTCAGCGCGCAGTCATCGCCACAAAGCGGTCGTTCACTTGCTTTGGCGTGAACCCTGACTGGCCTTCGTCAAACGTTGCAGCACCTTGCGAATCAGCAGTTCGCCTTGGTCGAGGGCGCGGGCGACAAAGAACACTTCCTGTCCGGCCAGGGCCATGCCCACGACCAGGAATGGGATGCCAGGCCCGGGCAGGACCAGCAGGACGATTCCAATGACGATGACCACAACGGCCATGGCAATCACCAGCGGTTTCCGCGAATTCCCGCGCCTCGCCCGGCGTTCGTGCAATTCCTTGAAGCGTTTCCCCGGCTGTCCCGCGGCAAATTCGCGGTAACGCTTCCTCAGCAGATCGAGGGCATCTCTCAATGGATGTTTTCTGCCCGACAACTCACCGACTTGGGTTTTGGTCATGGGGGATTCTCGCAGTCTTGCCTCATGCATCGCGATGGAGTGAGTTTTCGGCCCTCTTGCAGCCCGAGTCTCCGCTGTCGTTCAATCGCCGCAATTGTTCGGAAAGATCGCGCTCAGGCCTCCAACTAGCCAGCCGCGTGCGCACTCGTGGCAAGCCGGGCGGGCGCGTTTCACCTGCCCGTTTGGTGCATCGCCGTCCTTCCGGTCAACCCGCCAGGCCCACTACCGCGCCGTGGCAATCGTCTGCCCGCGTTCCTTATGCCGCCGCCTCAATTACCGTTCGCGGCTGCACCTCCCGAGAGCAGCGAACTCCCATAGTTCGCGAGGAGATCGCTGGGGTCGTTATAAATCGCGATCGCCCCTTGCAACGTTTCCTCCGGAAAGCCTCCCGAACGCACGGCAATCGTCCGCAGACCGGCTTTCCGCGCCGCCTCGATATCGTACGGCGTGTCGCCGATGACGATCGTCTCACCTTTCGGCGGATTCCCAAAGCGCTCCAACGCGGCCACGAAAATGTCCGGATGCGGCTTGGATCGCTCCGCGTCGTCCTTCGAGGTTTCCTCTTCCACAAGATCGGTGATGTCCGCGCGCTGCTTGTAAGCTTCCAGTTCCTCAGCGGCCGCCGATGACGCCAGGGCGATCCGCTTCCCGTCCTTGCGCAGGCGCACAAACAGGTCACGCACTTTCCGAAAGGCGCGGACCTTGGGCAGAAAGTTTTCCCGAAAGTGGGCCGCCCGCCGCTCGCTGATCTTCTTTTCCTCCCGGGCGAGCGCTTCCTCGCTGAGAAACACCGGCAGCAGCTGGTCGCCACCCTTGCCGATCTGCGCACGCACTTCTTGAAACGAAACGTGGTGCCCAAATTCCTCGAGCGTTTCCTGCCAGGCCCTCGCGTGCAGATCCACCGAATCAACCAGCGTTCCATCCACATCGAAGATGACAAATCGAATCATGGCGCGGGGGCCGGATTCAGCCGCGAAATAGCGATTGCGCGCCGTCGATGAAGATCTCGTCGCCGGTGATGTGATCCGAAGCATCGGACGCGAGGAACAGGACCAGTTCCGCTACTTGCGTCGCCCGCCCCGCGCGTTGACCGGTCAGCGGGATGTCGCCTTCCGGATATTCCGCGATCGGCGCCAGCGATTCCGGCGCGCGGGCGCGGGTGTTGTCATTGATCTCGGTCTCGATTCTCCCAGGGCACACCGCATTCACCCGAATGCGATGCCGCGCGAGTTCCACCGCCAGCATCTTGGCCAGCGCCACCTGCCCGGCCTTCGTCGTCGCGTAGGCGCTGGCGCCCGCGTTGCTGAACATCCGGGTCCCATTGACCGACGCCGTCACGATGATCGACCCGCCCCGCTCGGTCAGCAGCGGCAAGGCCGCCTTGATGGTCACAAATGTCCCGCGAAGATTGATCCGCATCGTCTCGTCCCATTCTTCGATCTTGAGATCTTCCAGAGGCGCCCACACGCCGTTGATGCCCGCATTCGCAAAGACAATATCCAGCCGCTTCCACTTGCGCCTGAGCTTGCGCACCGCGGCAAAGACTTCGTCCGCATGGCCCACATCCGCCGTGAGAGCCAGCGCTTCTCCGCCGTCCTTGGCGATCTGCCGGGCGAGCTTGCGGACTTCCGCTGCCGTGCGCGAAAGCAGCCCGACCTTCGCGCCTTGGGCGGCGAAGAGACGCGCCGTCGCCGCGCCAATGCCGGAGCCGGCCCCGGTAATTAATGCCACCTTCCCAGCCAGGTGCGATTCTCGGCGCGCCATTGGGAAACTCCGCTACGCGTGGTGCGCCACCAGTTCGGGTTCCGGATCGCCTTCACGAGCAAAGTCACGCACGTGCATCTCTTCCGTGATCGCCTCCACTTCCCGGTCTCCACCGCGGATCGGCCGCGGCACCGAGGCGGCCTTGTAAACCACACTCGCAAACAATCCGAACGTCACGTGGACAAAGATTGCGCGAAACTCGGGACTTTGCATCTGCACCCCCAGCCCGTAAAAGCTTGCGTAGTTCAGCGCGTACAAGCCCAGCGCCGCCCCCACGCCAGCCGGGATCGCCGCCCCGGTCCTCAACCGGTAAATGACCAGCGCGATAATGGCGGTATACACGAACGACAGGGCAAAGTGCAGGATCAGCAACGCAGCGAAACCGATGGGCAAATCCCGACCCATGATGGCGTTCATCGTGCCCGCTGTGCTCCATGGGCTGCCTCCGGACATGATGAAGAGAAGACCGCCGACGGCCAATGCCGTCTGCCACACCGCGCTCCAGCTCAGCCGCTGGCGGGAGCGCCATTCTTGATGCTTTGGACTTTCCATACCTCCCGATTCGCGCCGCAGGAGACATGCGGATGCGAGGCGCCCTGCGCTTTTCCTCCCCCCCGCTTGTCTGCCACCCGCACGATGCACAGCGTGACAAAAAGGAGCAGAATCGCCCGCAGCAGCACATGCACCATCGTGAGATGCTGCTGGGCCCGTTCGCCCGGCCGAACGCCGCATACAAAAGTTCCACCGTCCTGCTCCGCGACATCGATACATGGATATGGACGATCCACTCTTCCGTTACGTCGATGTGGACGACACGCTCATCCCCGAAGCAGCGATCGACGGCCGATTCCCCATGTCGTCACCCACATTGCCGGAGCACCGGCGGGGTTCCTCCTACGCGATTGAAAAGAAGGCTTTCGCTGAGCCCTTCATTTCGGGAGCCATCCTGACTGACCCAAGCGACCGCATACCGGTGCGTCGCCGAATCAGGGATATGTCACTCCTCCTTCTCATCATCCTCGTCCTCTTGCTCGTCGGGGCGCTCCCCATGTGGCCCCACAGTTCCAAATGGGGGTACTATCCCGGCGGCGGCCTCGGCCTGGTGCTCCTGATCGTCATCGTCCTCGTCATCACCGGCCGCATTTAGCGCGGCCTTGCCGCGCCCTGCGGATCGGCGGCTCTAAACGCTTCGCCGATCGCACCGAGGAGGCTGCACTCGTTCACGGCGTGGGGAACCCATATTTCCGGGCCATATCCGCGAGGACATCCCACTCTTCGTTCGGCCGGTTGGTTCGCGCCGTGGCTGCGGCCAGGGGCGAGCAGAGATCGCCAAACGGACCTGCCGGCACGTCGAACCGAGGCGCCGCCAGATTTGTCTGCCCAAAGTCCAGCACATCCGCGAGGCTGAAGGCTGTCCTGTCCCGCACGGTGAGCGGCGGCAGATTCCAGCGGTCCTCGATCATCCGCAGGATCGAGGTATGGTCATATGTCCCGGCCGGAATGAAGCCCCGCCGCGCCCACGGGGAAATCACCAGCGCGGGCACGCGGAAGCCTCGCAGTCCATCAGTATTGCCCGCCGCCCTGTCCGCGGGCGGAATCGGGGCTGCGGACGGCGGCACGTGATCGAAGAATCCGCCCCATTCGTCGAAGTTGATCACCATCACGGTATTCTCCCAGTTGGGACTGCTGACCACGGCGTCGTAGACCGCGTTCAGGAACACCTCGCCGTTGCGGATGTCGGCGTGCGGATGGTCGTCTCCCGAGGCGCCGATATCTTCCCCGATAAAGCTCGGATCGACGAATGACACCGAGGGCAGGTTCCCCGCCGCGCAGTCCGCGAAGAATTGTCCGACCCCTCTGCTGATCGGCACATAACGGCTGCCCCACAAGGCGAGAATCGGCACATCGCTAAAGTAGTAACGTGCCGAGACGCGTCCCGCCGCCAGCCGATCCCAAATCGTCGGCAGCGATGAAAGCTCCAACGAGTTCACGAGTCGATCCGTCTGCGCCGCGTGTTGATAGATGCGATTCGGATATGTCTCCGCCATCGTCGCCGCGAAATACTTGTCGAGCGTCGTCCAAGCCGGGGCGGCCTGCCCCAGGAACGCCAGGTCGTTCTGTGTGTAGTAGCCGATGCTGTAGTCATCGTTGGTCCCAGCCCGCAGCCATCCGTCGCATCGTCCTTGATTGTATTCGATGAGCCCGCCATCGTGAGAATGGTCGGGATCGGGATGATCGCATCCCTGAAAATCGGGAGCGAGCGGATGTGTCTGATGACTGATCCCCGCGCCATCCACATACGATAGCCCCGCTTGTCTCCCGTTCGCGCCGGGCAGCCATCCCAGGAAATGATCGAACGACCGGTTTTCCATCATCACCAGGATGATGTGCTCCACGTCCTTGAACTTTGCCTTCTTCTCCTTGTCCTTGTCCTTGGCCAGCAGCGCCGAACCCGAGAGGGCCAGGCCCGCTCCAGTGACTGTTTTCAAGAAGTGCCGGCGCGTTGCGATCGTCGAGTTCGTGGGGGTATGCATAGGTGGAGTGGGTTGCGCTGTGGAAACCGCATCCACCGCGTACTCTCGAAACGAGTTCCACCGCGCATTCGGTCTTTCTTTTTTTCCATGCGAACCGCATGGCACATCAGGAGACTCCCCGAAAGACTTCTCAGGATCGTTCGCAACATGTAACGCGCGCATCCGCTTCGATACTCGATCGCGATGCACCCATTGCCGCAGTCAAAACGCTCTGTTTTGCGGCGGCAGAAGAAAAAGTCCAATCCTGAACAAACTATGAAGAAAACGATCATCGCTCTGCTGAGCATCGTCGCTTCCGCGGCCATCGCCGCGGACGAAAAGACCACGACTACCACCACTACGAGCACCACCACCAGCACCGGCACGATCACCGAATATGCGCCCGGCAAGACCTTCATCGTGAAGGAAACCAGCGGACCGGTGACCTACCACTACGGGGAAAAGGTCACCTACGTCACCAAGAAGGGAAAGACCCTCAGCGATGACGAAGTGCGCACCCGCATCAAGGTCGGCGCCCCCGTAAGTGTCCACTACACCACCAAAGGAAATGACCGCGTAATCAGCCGCGTCGAAATCGACGACGATTGATTCTCCTTGGCCGCTTCTGGAATGGTTGGAGCGCGACTGGTTTCCGGTCGCGCTCCATTGCCATTCCGGAATCGCACTTTCATCCGCGAGAACGGCCATCTCACGGCCATCTCACTTCATCGCCGTTCGCCGGCCTCCCGCCCAACCCGCCCAGTCACTCTTCCTTCTTACCATGTCCACCGCCAGAGTTCCTCTACTCATCGTCGAACCAGTCGAGCTGACTCTATCCGCCGAGATCCTCGATGCCGTGCGCGAAGAATTGAGAGCGGGTGGTCTCATTGCAGGGATGTTTTACATCGGCGGGATCACCGCTGTTCCCGACATGATTTACCTTCTCTGGCACCTCGCGGGCGAAGTCCCAGTCACGAGGATGCTCAGCCGCGAATCCATGGCAAACCCCGAGGCGGCCCGAGCCACTATCCAGGATTTTCTGTCGTTCTGGAATCAGCGCGCTGGGTGACTCCCAAGTGCAGCGGATGCGTCCTTCGCTCTTCGGGTTATCCTGCGGAGACCGCAACCTCTCTCCTGCGCGCTTCCGTCGCAGCGTTAGCCGCTTCGATGTCCGCGGCTCGCGACTGAAGACGGCTCTTGTTTCCCGAGTAAGACTTTCCATCCTTGGTAATGAGCGCTTCCATCACCATATTCTGCACCTTCTCATAAACCGTAAGACGCAGCATATCGCTGCCGCCCCGATAGGCGCCAAGCTTCCGAAGGCGCTCCTGCACTTGGTCAAACAGTTCGTGGACACTCCTCCCCGCCAAGCAATACATTGATGAGTTGTTCCGAGATCAGGTCCAACTTGTTTCGTGAGAGGTATTTTCGGGGCATGGCGGTGGAGGGAGCTGACATTGCTTCGTGCCGGAGCGTCGTAGTGGCCTCTTCCTCCGTCCCTGAAGCATGATTGGGGGGCTCCGTCCATGCCATGGAACGTCGGCCGCATCGCGGATTTACCCCTCCATGTGAACTCTCAGGCGCGCATTAGGAGATGCAATGCGCGATCTTCCCATGATCACAAAGTTGTCACCATGACCGGAGGAATTCTCGCCGGTCTAGCCGCGGGCATTTGCGCCACTATGTTCCTCATGATTCTTTCCATGAGCGTTCTGTCGACGTTCACGCATTCGGCCACCGAAAAGACTTATCTGCCGATGCTCATCGCTCTGATGTTGCTGGGCCTGATCTTCCTCCTCCTGGCTACCGTCGGCAGTACGTTGTTAACGGCCCCCGGCGTCACACCCGCCTTCATTGGAGGAAGCCTCGCCGCCTTCGCTGTTGTTCTCACCCGCCGGCTGAGGAATCGCTAGCAAAGTTGCCCGGCCCTCCAGTCCGCGAGCAAGGCAACTGGCCGGCAGCGATCACTCCAATTCGACGCGTCCCTCGATCGAATCGTCCAGCGTCTTCCCCAGCGCCGCTCCAATTAGCATCTTCACCCCGGCAACGGCATCGCCGTGCTTGTTGTCCCAGTAGTAACCGGAGGCAGGTTCTACCTCGACGACCCGAATGCGCGGATCGTCCTCACCCTCGGTAAACCAGGTTTTGATCACGGGCGACCAAAGTTCTTTGATCTTCGCCTGATCTCGAGAAGTCTTCGCCTGGCCCTTCAGCTCGAGGAAATCCGAATGCGCGGAACCCTGGAAGAGCAGCTTCACCGCTCCATTGATCTGCAGTTCTTCGTTCAGGTGACTGTCCGCCGCGGCGAGAAACCAGAGATGACCATCTTCATCCACCTTCCTCACGCTCATTGGCCGGACTCCATCGGAATCTCCAGTGGAAACGGCGGTGCAGAAAAAACAGCTCCCGGTGTTTTCCGCGATTTCCTTGATTTTGACGACCGCCGCATTGCCCCGCAGGTCCTGCCGATTGTGCTCTGGTTGCTCCTGGTTGATGGAATTCATACTCTACCTTCGCATCGCGGAATCGGAGCGGCCCTTCTGCAATCGTGCAGCGGGATTCGCCACGCGCCCGCTCAGGTGCTCCCTGCCGAATCAAGGCTCCCAAAAGCGCCCATACCACTCGACCGCGCTTTCCACCCTCGTCGACTTATCGCATAGCCAGATCACGGGAGCGTAGATCCTTTCATATGTCTGCAACCTTTCCATTTGAAGGGGTCCCGCCGGGGTGAGGTAAAGGTGGTAAACGGGCCCTATCGACAAAACATAAAAGAGAAGCGTCGTTCCCAGGGTTCCGAAGAAAGTGAAAAACTTTAGTTTCACCCGGTACTGGTCGCGGTTTTCTTTTCCTATTTCAAGTCCGTCGGATGCTGATCACCGTTTGTGGCGCACACCCAATTGCCGTTTTCGGCTTTGAAGAGAACGTTCTCGCCGTCGTATTACGTCTGTCTCGTAACGTTTCAGAATTTGCGGCAGACGACAAACTTTCTCCGTCGCCACCCGCACCACCATCGGGTTTGACCCTGATCGTTCCGCAAGGTTGCACATTCTGGGCATCACACCCGCCTGCTTCCCGCGAACCGGGTCTCGCATGAAGTCCGAGATCTACCTCATCACGAGCGCGTCCTTCGTCTGAAAAATCCAAGCGCACTCATCCCGGCATTCCCGAAGAGTCTGATATGAGCACGATCACCACCTCTGTCGCTTCGGCTCTCAATGATCTCATCGAGACCTGCAAGGACGGTCAGTACGGTTTTCAGTCGGCTGCTGAAGCTGTGAAGACCGACGACTTCAAATCCCTTTTCACCGAACTCTCCGCCCAGCGCCAGCTGTTCATCACCGAGCTTCAGCGTCTCGTCGGCGGTCTCGACGAGGATCCCGAGGAGTCAGGCAGCATTACCGGCGCCCTTCATCGCGGATGGATCAACATCAAGGCGGCGCTCAGCAGCGGCGATGAACACGCCATTCTCGCCGAGTGCGAACGCGGCGAAGATGCGGCGGTCAGCGAGTATCTCGAAGCCCTGCACCACACGGAATTGCCCGTGCACGTGCGCGAGATCGTCGAGCGCCAATACACCGGCATAAAGGCCGCCCATGACCGCGTGCGCGATCTCCGCGATCGCTTCGCCAAGTAATCCGCTTATGGACCGCCAATAGAAATCGCACCGCATGCCACCCGATTCCCCATCACTCTCGGCTTCCGAATCCTTCTGGGTGTCGATCGATCCTCAGACTCGCCGCGTGTTTCTCAAGCAGATCGCCGTGGCGGGCGCCGGTGTCGCCGTGACTGCCAATCTGGCCACCGCCCAACAGACCACAACTCCGCAACCACCCCCCATTTCGCCCGCGGCGGAGCTTCTCGACGTCCACCTCAAGATCAATGGCCGCGACGTTGATCTCGCGATCGACCCGCGCGTCACGCTGCTTGATGCGCTGCGGGAAGTCGTGCAGCTCACCGGCACCAAGAAGGGCTGCGACCACGGCCAATGCGGCGCTTGCACGGTCCTGGTCAATGGCCGGCGCATCAATTCCTGCCTGAGCCTGGCCGTGACGCACGATGGAGATGAAGTCACGACTGTGGAAGGCCTCGCGCAGGGCGACGTGCTCCACCCGGTTCAGGCGGCATTCCTGGAGCACGATGGCTTTCAATGCGGCTATTGCACGCCCGGACAGATCTGCTCCGCGGTGGCGCTCTTGCAAGAAGACCACGCGCACGATGACGAAGAGATTCGCGAATGGATGAGCGGCAATCTCTGCCGCTGCGGCGCCTACGCCAACATCGTCGCGGCGATTCGTGAGGCAAAATCAAAAACCGACACCGCCGCATGAATCCCTTTACCTACACCCGGGCCGCCGATACCGGCCAGGCCATCGCCGCGCTCGACGGAAAGCTCCACGCCAAATTCCTCGGCGGAGGAACGAATCTTGTCGACCTCATGAAAATGGGCGTGGAGCGGCCCGACCGTCTTGTCGACCTCAATCGTCTGCCCCTGACGCAAATCGAAGAGTTGCCCGGGGGCAAAGGCCTTCGCCTCGGCGCGCTCGCTCGCAATTCCGACACCGCGGAGCATCCGCTGATCAAGGAACGCTATCCGGTATTGAGCGAAGCCATCCTGGCGGGCGCCAGCCCCCAGCTCCGCAACCGCGCGACCACCGGCGGCAATCTCTTGCAGCGCACGCGCTGCCCCTATTTCTACGATCCCGAGTTCCCGGCCTGCAACAAGCGGATCCCCGGCAGCGGCTGCGGCGCCCTGCACGGCTTCAATCGTTCCCATGCCATCCTCGGCCAGAGCGAAAGCTGCATCGCCACGCATCCCAGTGACATGTGCGTGGCGTTGGCCGCACTCGAGGCCGTCGTACGCGTGCACGGCCCGCAGGGCGAACGCCAGATCCCCTTCGCGGACTTTCATCGGCTCCCTGGCGACACTCCCCAGCGCGAGACCAACCTCGCGCCCGATGAATTGATCGTGGCCGTCGATTTGCCGGCCACGCCGTGGGCCGCGCGCTCGCACTATCTCAAGATCCGCGATCGTGCGAGCTACGCCTTTGCGCTCGTCAGCGTCGCGGTCGCTGTGCAGATCGAAAACGGCAGGATCATCGCCGCGCGTCTCGCCCTCGGCGGTGTGGCCCACAAGCCGTGGCGCGCCACGGAGGCCGTAGAAAGCCTCGCCGGCCAACCCGCCGGACCAGACCTCTTCCAGGCCGCGGCCCAGGCGGCCCTCGCCCAGGCCAAAGCCTACGAGCACAACCAATTCAAAATCGAGCTCGCCCGTCGCTGCATCGTCCGGGCGCTCACTACCATCTCTTCGCCCGCATGAGTACCGTGGTTCAAAATCCAAGAGTCTTGGGCAGGCCGGTCAATCGCGTTGATGGCCGGTTGAAAATCACGGGCGCGGCGAAGTATGCCGCGGAAGTGAATCCACCCGGCGTCCTGCACGCCATCCCCGTGCGCAGCCGGATCGCCCATGGCCGCATCATCGCGATCGATGCGGCTGCCGCGGACCTCGCGCCCGGTGTTCGCGCCGTGATCACTCATCTGAACGCGCCCAAGCTCAAGGAACCAAAGGCCGTCCAGGCGGCCGGCGGCGGCATTCGCAATGAACAACGCCTCCCGCTCAAGGATGAGCAGATTCACTACGCCGGCCAATTCGTCGCCGTCGTGGTTGCCGATACGATCGAGCGCGCCCGCGCCGCAGCTGCGCTCCTCGAGATCCGCTACGAAGCCACGCCTCACGCCTTGACCGCCCAACAGGTGGCCGATCAGGGAACGAAGCCCAAGACGAACAACGGCGAGCCGGTGCAACTGGAGAAAGGCGAAGTCGCCAAGGTCTTCGCCAATCAGAGCCTGGTGATCGTCGAGCACACCTACGAAACGCCGCAGGAGACACACAGTCCCATGGAGCCATCCGCCACTGTGGCCGATTGGACGGCGGATGACCGCCTCGTGCTGCACGACGCCACACAGTTTGTAAAAGGCGTGCAGGACATCGTGTCCAAGGCCTTCGACCTGAAGCGCGAGAATGTCCGCGTCCTCAGCCCCTACATCGGCGGCGCTTTCGGATGCAAGGGCGCGGTCTGGCCGCACGTGCTCCTCGCCGCCATGGCGGCCAAAGTGGTGCGGGCTCCGGTAAAGCTCGCGCTTTCCCGGCACGACATGTTTACCGCCACCGGCCATCGCACCCCGACGAAACAAATCGTCGGCCTTGCCGCCTCGCCTGATGGCCGCCTCGCGGGAATCCGCCACCAGATCGAAACTTTAACGTCTCCGGTGGGCGAATTTGTCGAGAGCGTCGGAGCGCGCTCGACCGGAGTCTTGTACGGCAGCCCGGCGATCGCTGTGGAGGAAAAGGTCTTTCCCGTCAATGTGGCGACACCCACCTTCATGCGCGCTCCCGGGGAATGCCCCGGCACCTACGCAGTCGAGTGCGCGATGGATGAACTCGCGGTGGCCTTAAAGATGGATCCGGTCGCCTTGCGCGTCCTCAATCATTCCGATGTGCATCCCATTTCCGGAAAGCCCTGGAGCACGAAACACCTGAAGGATGCCTACCAACTCGGCGTCGACAAGTTCGGCTGGGCGAAGCGCACGCCGGCGCCTCGCTCCATGACCGATCACGGTTCCCTGATCGGGTGGGGCATGGCCACCGCCACCTATCCCGGCTACAAGATGGCCGCCGAAGTGCGGTTGCGTCTCCATGCCGACGGCACCGCTCTCGTGCAGTGCGCGGCCCACGACCTGGGCACCGGAGCCTATACCGTGCTCACGCAGATCAGCGCCGAAGCCATCGGGCTCGCCGTCGAAAAGGTCGTCCTCGAGATCGGCAACTCCGACCTGCCCTTCGGCCCAGTCGCCGGTGGGTCGAATACGACCGCCACGGTCGGGTCCGCGATCTACGAGGCCGCTGCCGATTTGCACAAAAACCTCGCCAAACTCGCTACTGACGACGCCGCCTCCCCATTGCACGGTGTCTCCGCCGGCAAAGTAGTCGCGATCGAGCCGGGCCGGTTGGGCGTAGATGGCGAGCCCGCGAAAACCGATACCTTCGAAAAGATTCTTCAGCGCAGCGGCAAACCATTTGTCGAGGGCGAAGGCAAGGTCAGCCCGTCGTTGGTCAAGCCGAAGTTCGCCTTTCAATCCTTCGGCGCGCACTTCTGTGAGGTGCGCATCGATCCGCTGCTGCCTCGCGTGCAGGTCACCCGCATGGTTTCGGTCATGGATTGTGGCCGCGTCATGAATACCAAGACGGGCCGCAGCCAAATCATGGGCGGTGTCGTCATGGGCATCGGCATGGCGCTGCATGAGGAGACCGTCCTGGATCCCGCCACCGGCATTCCTGCGACCCGCAATCTCGCCGACTACCACGTGCCAGTGAACGCGGATATTCCCAACCTGGAAGTGCATTTTGTCGGTGAACCGGACTTCGAATTCAACCCGATGGGCGCTCGCGGCATGGGCGAGATCGGCATCACCGGCACCGCTGCCGCGGTAGCCAATGCGGTCTACCACGCCACTGGCATTCGCGTGCGTCAATTACCCATCACGCTCGACAAGCTGCTCGGATGAAAGAGACGCGCGACATCGTTCGTCTTTTCGAGACGCACCGCGACGCGACCTTTGCCCTGGCCACGCTCGTCGAGACTCGCGGCTCCAGTTACCGCCGCCCCGGCGCGCGCATGCTCATCGCTTCCACGGGCGACATCGCCGGTTCGCTCAGCGGCGGCTGCCTCGAGGAGGAAGTCGTCTTGCGCGCTCGCGACGTGCTCCGCACCGGCGAACCAGCCACGATGGTGTTCGACACTCGCCGGCGATTCGGGTGCAACGGCGCCCTCGAGATCCTCCTCGAGCGCGTGAGCCTGGCGTTCCTGCAGGAACTCGCGGATGCCTTCCACGCGCGTCGCGTGTGTTGCCTCGCCATCGACCGCCAGGCCTGCCGCAGCGAGATCCTCTCTCCAGAAAGCGCGTGTGTGGCGGAACTCAGCCAAATCATCGAACCGGGTATTCGCCTGCTCCTGATCGGCGACGGCCCAGACAGCGCGGCCTTCCGCACCATCTCCCATGCCCTCGGCTGGTCGGTCGAAGAGTTGGAAAATGCCGCCGCATTATCGTCGGCTTACGACGGCTGGACCGCGGCCCTCGTGAAGACGCACAACTACGGACGCGACTTCGCCGCCCTCCGCGCCTTGCTCCCTTTGAATTTGCGCTACGTGGGCCTGCTCGGACCTCGCGCCCGGCGCGAGCAACTCCTCGGCGACCTCCTCGATACGGGCCTTACACCCAGTCCCAATCTCTTCGCCCCCGCAGGTCTCGATCTCGGTGGCGGCACTCCGGAAGGCGTGGCCCTGTCGGTCATCGCCGAGATTCAGGCTGTCTTCGCCGGCGGCTCCCGGCAGTCGCTCCGCGAGCGAAAACAGCCGATCCACACGCCGCCGCCAGCTGCGCAGGCCGCCGCTCATTTGTGAAGGCGAACACGATCGGCGCTATCATTCTGGCCGCGGGAAACTCCTCGCGTCTCGGCCGGCCAAAACAATTGCTCGAATTCCAGGGCGTGCCCCTGGTGCGGAGAACCGCCATCGCCGCGCAATCGGCGGGCCTTCACCCGGTCGTCATTGTGACCGGCAGCATTCACGACGAAATCGCCTCCGCCATCCATAATCTCCACATCGAGACCATCCGCAATCGCGGATGGCCGACTGGCATTGGCAGTTCCATCCGCGTGGGACTGGCGCATTTGCTGGAGCATTCCCCGGCCCTCCATGCAGTCGCCATCCTCGTTTGCGATCAACCGTGGGTGACCCCTGAGTTCCTCGGCAAGCTTTCGTCGGCCTTTCTCCGTTCCGCGAAACTCGCCTGTGCGAGCTCCTATTCCGGCACCATCGGCATTCCCGCGATTTTCGGCCGTGACCTCTTTCCAGAACTCTTGACCCTCCCGGACGCTCAAGGCGCCAAGCACCTCCTGCAAACGGGGCGAGCGGTGGTGGAACTGGTCCCCTTCCCGCACGGCGAAATCGACATCGACACTCCCGCCGATTGGGAACGACTCGTCCGCGGCGACGCCCTCGACAGAGCCGCAAGATCCTAGTCTTCCGCACATTCCAGCGCTGATGCCGCCCATTCCGCCGCACTGAAATCAAATTAGCTGCAATGTAGGGAAACGCGCTGGACCTGCAGCCAGCCAGCCTTTCCGTCACGAATTTTCTGGTATGAATTGGCAAGCGCTGACGGGCAACCGCATCTACAAGCTCCTCAAGGCAACCTTCGACGGATTCATGGAAGACAATGCCCTGCGCCTGAGCGCGGCGCTGGCCTACTATTCGGTATTCTCGATCGCCCCCCTGCTGGTCATCGCGATCAGTGTCGCGGGACTGGTCCTGGGCCAGGACGCCGTCCGCGGAGAATTGGGGGGACAATTGACAGCCTACGTCGGCGCCCAAGCCGCCGAGAGCGTCCAGTCCATGGTGCAAAGTGCGTCGAAGCCTTCCGACAGTTGGACCGGCGCGGTGATTGGATTTGTCACCCTGCTCGTGGGGGCCTCCGGCGTATTCGGCCAGTTGCAGGATGCGTTGAACACGATTTGGGAAGTCCGAGCCAAACCGGGCGCCAGCGTGGTGACCGGGTTCATCCGCAATCGATTGCTCAATTTCGGCATGGTGCTCGTCATCGGCTTTTTGCTCCTCACTTCCCTCATGCTGACGACCGCCGTCGCGGCCCTGAGCAAGTATCTGGGCGATGCCGCGCATTTGTCGCCGATCCTCGGCGCCATCTTTGGGTTCATCGCGTCTCTCGGCGTGGAGGTCCTGTTGTTTGCTTTTATCTTCAAGGTGCTCCCCGACGCGCAGGTGCGCTGGCGCAACGTCTGGATCGGCGCCCTCGTCACCGGCCTGCTCTTCGAGGTGGGCAAATTTGGCCTTAGCTTTTACCTGGGCCGCGAGAGCACGGCGTCGAGCTTTGGGGCCGCCGGTTCTGTCGTGCTTCTATTGCTGTGGGTCTACTACGCCTCGTGCATCCTGCTATTTGGCGCGGAGTTCACCCAGGTCTATGCGAAGGAGACGGGCCACCAGATTCTTCCCTCCGCGGGAGCAGAGGCGGTCACCGAGGAGAAAAGGGCGCAGGAGGGACTCGCTGCTTCCAAGCCGGGGACAACATCCCCGCGACCGATCGTCACCACGGAAATCATCACCGTCGAGGCGAGGCCTTCCGCGGAGCATCCCTTTGGCACTCTCCTCGCCATTACTGCCGTCAGTTTCCTCGTGGGTCTGCTGTCTCGAAAAGCCGGCGGGGCTCCAACCACGAAACCATCCGCGAAGATCCGCGAGGGCTTCGCCGAATTGGGCACAGACACCGTCGAAGACCTCGCCGAGGCATGGCGCCACTGGAAGCGGAACATCCAAAGCCGCGTCCGCTAGCCCTCCGAATCGTAGAAGCGGCATCCTGCCGCTTTCCCGCAGCCGCCTCCGTCAGCGCGACGAAACAGGCCGGGGCCGAAATCGTTCGGCAAGGGCGCGAAGCAGAACCGGCTTCGCGAAGTCGAACGCGAATTTTAGGAGCGTCAAAGCAAAGGCGGCTTTGCCGGCCTTCTCGGTGGTATTATCGTGCGCGCGCCTGGACTGAATGACCACACGCTTTCGCGGTGGAATCAGCGCCGCCAGAAGCAGGCCCGCCAGAGCGGCTCCAGCGAACCACGCCAGGGAATTCCGCGCGATGTTCGCTTTCAGTCGCGGAACAATCTCGAGATCGTAGCGCAACGCACGAAAGTTGCCCGTCATCCGCGTCCGGGCCTCGGCCAGTTCGGAGATCAGGGCGTCTTTGTCAGGGTGTTCAGCCATGTGGAGTCCTTTTGGAGTTCGGCAAGTGTTTCGGGAAAGACGGCAGTGAAAACGCGCTTGTAGGCCATCAGGGCCAGAACGTAGGCCGCGCCGAAATGAGCGGCCGCGGCAATCGCCATGATCCAGATCCAGGCGTGTTCATTGTCGAACGCGGCGGCGATCGCGAAGACGATCGAAACTACCAGGAAGACATACCCCAGGATCATCACAAAAAGTGCTCCCACGGCCAGTGCCGCTGTGATCGCGTAATGCACCCCCGCTTCCTTCGATTCGCTCGCCAGCAACTGGAGTCGGGCCGAAAAGTACTGGGTGGCGGCGGCCAGCAGATAGCCAAGGTGGATGAAGAGGCCGGGCTCGGGGCGCGGCGGTGCAGGTATCATTGCGTGATGGCTTCGCATCGTCCGGGCGCCTTGGGCCTACGGGCCGCAGGATTTCACCGCTGGCCGATGCCGCACTCAGGGCCCGACACGATAACCATGCGGGCTTGGAGACATCCGTTCCCCGGCGGATCACCGAAGCCTGGCACAATCCGGCGATGGCAAAGCAAGCATGCGCTTTTGGCGGAGCGCACTTCCCGGCATTTTCCGACAAGCGCGCGTTCGTCCGGTTCCGAACCTGTGATCGCATGCGCTGCGATATCTACACCACCGCGGAGGGCGCCTGCATCTACAGCGTCGATCGCGGACCCTGCAGCTGCGCCGCTGACATCCTCGAAGTTATTGAGCACCTGCAAACGCTCGGCAAACCTGTCAGCGTCACCGTCTACGACACCCTCGGCCGCACTGTCCTCTCCCTCACTGCCTCGCCAATTCAAAATGCCCCGCGGGATCAGGACGTGGAATTGACTCCATGACCGCGAATTTGTAAGGCGGGCAAACTGCAGCCGAAGCCGCCGATTTCCCCTAGGTGGATGTCCTACACAACAAGTGGACAAACGCTGACGTGCACACCCACAACACCGCGCGAATTCATGTCGACCGGGCGAATGCGTTCCCTCCACTCGTGGCACCTCCATCGTGGAAGTTCGTCGGCCGTCCCAGCCAATCCGTCCGGTCTACAACCAGGGCGCCTCGAGTGTGATTCCTCGAGGCGCCCATTTTGCATTCCGCGCCCCGCTGTTTGTCATTTGGGATTCGATAGGCAATGCGGCGCCTTTCCACCGGCGCCTACGAGAGAATTTCCGCGAGATACTGCGAAACTTGAACGCGATCCAAGGGCAGGCGTTATCTGGCACGTCCCCTCACGATGACGTCCGCGAATGGCTGGTCTCCAAAACAAAGTGAACCATAGTCCCCATTCGCGATCATTCGCGACTCGCTTGAAGCGCGGCTAGACCTCGGTCGCGCTATCATCATCAGCGCGACCATCCGACGCTTCCGCCAACTCCGACCCGTCCGACCAGGATGCACATCAAACGGTCAGGCGACCGTAGGTCAGTCGAGATCCGTCTGCTCAGCGACGCAATGACCACTGAACAAATCCTCGCCCGCGAAGCTGCACGCCTTTGCGGCGGCAGCGTGTCATGGGACGGCATTGTCCCGATTGCCGATCCTCACCTCACAAGAGCCGGCTGGGATGGGGTCGTAACCCTGTTCAGCAGCCAGCGCGGCCGCATCTTCGCCTGGGCCGTCGAGGGCGCTGATTCCGAAGTCATGATGCGTCTCGCCCACCCGCCCGGCATCACACCGCACGCCGCCGTAAGCGCATGGCTCGCCTCCAAACCGAAGCCATAGCGACACCGTGCCCGATCCAAATTTTCCCTCATTTCCGCAGCTGCCCCCCTTCGAGCGCAGTATCCTGGCCTCGCAGGGTTACTTTGAACTGGGCCTGTACCGCGATGCGAACGATGAGCTCGAAACGATCGAGCCCGAGCGGCGAACGGAAACCCCCGTGCTCGAACTGCGCCTCGCCATTTACGAGGCCCTCGAAGATTGGGTGTCGATGCGAATTGTGGCACAGACGCTGGCCGCGCGCGATCCGCAGCGCACCGATTGGACGCTCGCTTGCGCCTGGGCCACCCGCCACGCGGCTTCCGTCCACGCCGGTCTCGCCATCATCCTGTGCGCCCTGGAGCGCCAGCCCGGCTCCACCGAGCTTCTCTACCACGTCGCCCGCTACACGTGCCGCCTGGGGGAACTCCCCGCCGCTCGCGCGCTCCTCGGTGCCGCCATCTCCCGGGAACCGCACCACCGCATCAAGGCGGCCGACGAACCCGATTTCGCGCCGTTTTGGGACTGAGTGCCAACACTGGCGCCCCACATTTCGAAGACCGATGCCTGACAACCGACGCCCGACCTTGGCTGAAATGCAGCGCAGTCTTGACGACTTGCTGGAAGCCGCACGGCGGCTGCGAGCGCAGGCGAAAGAGAAATCCGCCGAAGCCTCCCGAATCATCTCCCTGGCTCGCAAATTGGAAAAAACGTTTGAGGAACACATCGCGAATGATTCAAACGGAACCGATCGCGATTGAGGACACGGCTGATCCTTGTCGCCATGCGAGCCTCGCGGTGATCAACCATGGGCCGGCCCAATGATCGGAGGCATCCCCGCCGGCCTGGCCGCGGGCATTCTGCGCAACCGCGTTCCTCATGGGCTTGTCCATGAACGTTCTGTCGACGTTCATGCAGTCGGCCACCGACCCACCTGCCGATGCTGATCACCCTGATGTTGCTCGGCTGACCTTTATCCTCCTGGCCACCCTCGGCAGCACGTTGCTAACGCCCCCTGGCGTCACTCCCGCCTTCATCGGAGGAAGCCTCGCCACCTTCGCCGTCGCTTTCTCTCCGACTCAGGAACCGGTCTTCCGCCGTGCCGGTCTGGAACTGGCCGCTGTACGCTTGGCGCGGGATTTGGACGACGTGGATCGCAGCTTCGCTTTGGGCGGCTTCGCCTTTGCCGGTTGTCCTGCCGCCGCCTTGGGCCTCCCACCCTTTCTCAAGGGCAGTCTGTCCTTCACTGCTTTCGCGGCAGACTTCGCGGTCGCGAGCGTCCCCGATGACACCAGCGTCTTTCCCTCCGCCGCTCGATTTCCCATCATCGTTCCCGCGATGGCACCCGCGACCGCGCCCACCGGTCCGGCGATCACACCGCCGACAATGGCTCCGGCGATGCCGCCGGCGGTCTGCTTGGATACAGGAAGATTGCTACTTGGCGCTGGGGAGGAATGTTTCTTTTTCATGGTGCGTACTCACGGTTGATCCAAAATAAAAACGGATCAAATCACTCCAACGGCCTTACTTTCGCGCCTTTTTCGCTTTGGACCTCCGGCTTCGCCCGCCGGACTGCGGTGATTCCGGTTCCGCGTCGCCCGCCTCGTCCTCGAGGCCGGAGAGATACGCCTCGCTGATCGCTGCAAGCTGGCCATCCAGGATTTTAGCCATCGCCATTTCCTCCCTCAAAATCGCCCTGCATGTCGCAGCAATCTTTTTCTCTCCCAAACTCGTCGCCGTGACGATCAGTGATTTGTAGCAGGCAATCTCAAAATGCTCCGTCGCAAAGTCGGTGATCGCGTTCTTCACAGCCGTGTCCTTCGCCATGGTCGTCACGAGGCCGGCGACCAGATTCGTCAACTTGCTCACACCCTCCTTCAAGTACGGGTGACTGCCTCCCAAGGAGGCCAGCGCCTTCTTCATCTCCGCGGCGTGGCGCTTCGTTTCCACGCGATGCTTCGCCAGAGCGGCCCGCACCTTCGGTTGCCCCTTCGCGTCCGCGATGTGTTTTCCCAGCGTCGACACGATTCCCACTTCCATCGCATGCGCATCACCAAGCCATTGAATGAATTGTTCTCGTTTAGTCATGCCCGCTTATCGGCTATCACGCACTTCTCGGCTGCACGCCATTCACCGCAGTCGGCCCTGCCGGAGGACATCCCCTCCATTCAAAAAGATCATCCCAGCCACGCTTGTTCGTTCTGGTGATCTGGTAGCGTTCCGAGGTGTCACGCTCATTCCGAGCCGCGAACTTGTCACACGACCTGCGAGCCCCGATGGGTCTGTCCACCATCAGCCCCAGTCGAAAGCTTCGAAACACCGGGCCAACCACGAACCCGCTGCCGATGTGTCGGTTACCCGCGTCAGCATTTCATTTCTCCCTCATTCCGAGCGGTTCGGAGATGCGAGCCGGAGCCCACACTATATGTATCATCACATCAAGAAACTCATGTTCACTGTCCGCGTCGGAACTCCCGACCCCCGTTTCGGCAATATGCTCCTCGAGCAGTTTGGCGGAGCGAACGGCGAACTCGCCGCCGCGATGCAATATTCCATCCAGGGCCTGAATTGCCCCGACATGGCCTGCAAGGATCTGCTCATGGACATCGGCACGGAGGAACTCAGCCATCTGGAAATCATCGGTACCCTGGCGCGCATGCACTTGAAACCCATGAAGAAAGACGCCGACGCCGCGGAACTCGACCCGCTTGTCGCCATCGCGGGGGGCGGCGGTGTTACCTTGTGCAATTCGATGGGAAATCCGTGGACGGCCGACTATTTGAAAGTCACCGGCGAGCTCGACGTCGATCTCCGGAGCAACATCGCCGCCGAAGCACGGGCGAAGATCGTCTACGAGCGTCTCATCAATTTCTGTGACGACCCCGGTACCAAGGAAGCCCTCCAATTTCTCATGACGCGCGAGATCACTCACATGCGGGCGTTTATGCAAGCCCTCGAGTCCCTCGGAAAACCGGCCCTCAGCATCGGCCTCATCCCACCGACGCCTGGCATTGTCGATCAATGGTACAATGACTCCACCGGCGAAGGCGATGATGGCGAGATCGACGCTACTGCTCCCTGGAACGACTCCGCGGATATCATCGTGGTCGATTCTCCAGCTCTCGCGGAGTTCCAGGTCACCAAGGCAACCCCGAAGAGGGGCGCGACGACCTTGGATGGCGACGGGACGAAACCGGTTCGGGCCGCCTCCAAGTCAAAGACCAGGAAGTAGCGCGCTCCTGGCGTGAAGTCCCGGCGAGCAGAGCCAGCGTTCCAGGTTGCTGCCCGAGCTCAAGTCCGCTTCACCGTTCACTCGGCTAACAGCGCCGCACCGGCGATCTCCCGCATTTTGCCTTCCACCTGTGCGAGCTGGCTCTCCGCTCGTTGTCTGAGCCGCGCATAGTCCCTTGCGGGCAATGGCGCTCCGTTGGCAGCCATCACCTCCAGAGTCTGCCACAGAGATCGCTTCCCAAAGATTCCAATGAGCAGTGCCTCCAGCATTTGGAAAACTCCAAGCTTGTCGCCTCCCAATTTGGCTCGCCCCAGTTTTTCCGCCACCCATGCGCCCGCCTTCCGCATCGTGCTCTCTGCGCCCCCCGCTTCCCGCAAAATCTCCTTCAAGGTGTCCTGGTCAGTGGCGATCTCGCTGCGCAAGGAGCTGAGAAACTGTCTGGTTTGTGGCTCCGTCTCAGCAGCGATTTGATGGTCAAGAAGGCTCAATGCTCCAACCGAACCGGCGAGATGGTCGTTGAGGTAGGTAATGAATTGGGTCATGTGATCCTCACCTTGTCTTCGCATTTCGTGGGAGGAACGGATCGTTCACCGCGCCGCAAAGCCATCACCGATGGCGAACCGCGCTCGCTCACGCCGCCCGGACATCCACCGACCCGACACCACCGCCCTCCCCGTGATAGACGTAGAGCCCCTTTCCCGTCTCCAGCGGCCTTGTGCCGATGCGCCGAACCTTGTTGCTGCCGATCCACTCCCGCAACCTGCTTTGGAGAGTGAAATTGCTGGCGAGTGGGTTCTGCTCCTTCAGCTCACGGCTCGTAAACGGCCCTTCCGGAATCGTGATATGGATGCGTCGCTTTCCCATGCCGATATATCGCGCCATCTCCCGGCCTCGCGTGCAAGGGCGGGCGTTTATCACATCCGATCGTTCCGGGCCGCCCGAATGCCTAACACCATGAATGCCAAGCCCGCTCCGTTCCTCTCCTTCACATTGCTTCTCATTTTCGGTTCGCTGGCGATGGGAGCCGACACCCCCCGACGCAAGGACCCGGCGCCGCCCCCGGTGGAACAACCCGCGCCACCACCGGTTCCTACCAGCTTCATGCCCGTGGTTCCAAAGGAGGATTTTCAAACGACCATGACGCGGATGAAGGGCGAAAAGGCCGCGATCGAAAAGAAACACGCCGATCTCCTCGCGGAACGCTACGACCTGCGGAACGATCCCGCCCCCGGCCTGACGATGGCTCGTAGCAAGCCGGTGCAGCAAGGCATCCGCGTGCGCCTGCCCAAGGGCCTGACCTGGGAGCAGCTCGCCACCATGTCGCCGGACGAGATCAAGGAGAAGGACGCATGGCCACCGGGATTTTTCCCACTGCCCCACCCGAACCATCCGGAAGGCGGCATGCTCTTCCCCAAATTCGAAATCGACGAACTCAAGAAGCAGGAACAGCGCGACCTCACGCGCTTCGACCTCGACTTCGATTTGCCGGACCACCTTCTTCCCGAATTTCCCGCTCCCATCTTTCTCACCACTCGTCCCGATCTCGGCGACGTCTCCAAAGGTCAGCGGGTGACCATCGACAACTTCACGGAATTGTTCGACGGCATTCTCAATCCCAAGCAGCTCGATGGACTCCGGCTTCTCCTTACCCCGTTTCCGCAGCAGCAATTCAACATGACTGGCGACCGCCGTTCCGAGCGGCCGCACCGCGGTGTTGCCTGTTTCGACTGTCACTCCAATGGACACTCCAACGGGGCCACTCATCTCGTCGGTGACATCCGTCCGCAGGAGCATCGTCATCGGCTCGACACGCCCAGCCTGCGTGGCGTCAATATTCAGCGACTCTTCGGTTCGCAGCGCGCCTTGAAATCCGTCGAAGATTTCACGGAGTTCGAACAACGTGCCGCCTACTTCGACGGCGACCCCGTCATCGCCGCGAAGAAAGGCATCAATCCATTGGAGCGGGGAAGCCAGGTGCACGCCATGGCGGAGTTCCAGGAGCTTCTCGACTTTCCGCCCGCGCCCAAGCTCGGCATCACCGGGAAACTCGATCCGCGGAAAGCCAGCGAATCCGAACTCCGCGGCCAGGATCTCTTCTTCGGCAAGGCCCAATGCGCGACTTGCCATACCCCACCGTACTACACCGACCTCACGATGCACAATCTGCGGGCCGAGCGTTTCTTCACCGAGCGCATGATCAATGGTCGCCTGGCCAGTGCGGACGGCCCGATCAAGACCTTTCCGTTGCGGGGCATCAAAGACTCGCCTCCCTATCTCCACGACGGGCGCCTGCTGACCTTGGAAGACACCGTGGAATTCTTTAACCTTATCCTCGAAACGAAACTTTCGGCCGCGGAGAAGGCGGACCTCGTCGCCTTCTTGCGCGCGCTGTAGGTTTCCAACGATCGTATTCTCGTGCCGTTGCCGTTGTCGCGCATGGTTCTGCCGTCGCTCGGCGTCCCGCGCTGATTCGCGATCGCCAACGAGTGGGCGTGCCCGTCCATCAGAGGGCCTGGAAGCGTTTTGTCATCCACTGCACTCCCACTTGCGCTTGTAGATACCTTCACCGGTTCCGCCACCTTTCCATGCACCGCATCCTCTCCCGTCACTCACGGTGCTCCCCGGTCCTGAGTGGAGCATAGGGCTACGACCGCCCGGCGCCGCGATGGCGAATCTCTTGACTAGCATATGAACGACTCGCCTCTCCACGAACCAAATACCATCCCAGCGCCACTCACTGGACTCGAGCCTCAGGCCGTCGCCGATACGGCGCGGCAAGCTTGGGACACGACCAAAGAGAAAGCGGGTGAAGCTTTGGAGTCGGGAGAGAAATATGTCCGCGAGAATCCAGCGACATCCGCCCTCGGCATCTTTGGGGTTGGCTTTGTGCTCGGGTTGCTCGTCGGATGGAGCATCGCTCACGAGGACCGGGACAGCTACACCTCTCGCGCCAGCGCGTTCGGAAAACGCTGGGCCGGCAAAATGAATTGGGACTGACCCATGAGTGCCCGCCATTCGCCGCCATCTTCCGCCGACACCGCTTTGTCCGCGCTTCGGGATCCCGATCGCTTCGTTCGCGACTCCGTTCACGCCGTCCGCGCATCCGCGGATGAGACCATTGCTCAAGCGACCTCTTATGCCAGGCGTCAGCCCGAGCAGGCCCTCCTTTGGGCGCTCGCGGCAGGCTATATCATGCGCATGCTGCCGCTCGTCGGTTTCTTGCGATTGCTCGTGCGCATCGCCTTCGGCCTGGTCAAGCCCGCGGTTGCTCTCTACGGCGGCGCCAAACTGTGGGAGCGCCTTCACGCCCCCGCCGCGCCGTCTAAAGAACATCAGGACGCGTGATCGATATCGATCGCACCTGCCCGCGATCCGCCGCGCTTCCGCCGGCGCATTGATATCCCCTCAGCGAAGAGTGCAGCCACCCAGCGCGCGTCTTACTTTCACTCTCAGCTAACATCCCAGTCAAACACCACCGAAATCAAATATGAAACTCAACACCCTCGCCGACCTCCTTCACCACGAACTCAAAGACCTCTACAGCGCTGAGAATCAGCTCGTAAAGGCCCTTCCCAAAATGGCCAAAGCCGCGACCAACGCCGAGCTCGTTGCGGGCTTCGAAACGCATCTCCAGGAAACCAAAGGCCAGGTTGAGCGCCTCGACCAGATTGCCAAGATCCTCGACCTCAAACTCACGGGCCACAAATGCAAGGCCATGGAAGGCCTCGTCGAGGAAGGTGCCGAACTCATCAGCGAGGATGCCGACGACTCTGTCCGGGATGCCGGCTTGATCGGCGCGGCTCAGCGCGTCGAGCACTACGAGATGGCCGGTTACGGCACCGCCGCTGCCATCGCCCGTAAGCTCGGTCACGAAGACGTCGCCGCCCTGCTCGAGGAAACGCTCGAAGAGGAGAAGGCGACCGATGCCAAGCTCACCGAACTCGCTGAAACCGCCGTCAACTCCGAAGCCGGCGCAGCGGGTGATGACGGCGAATAAGCGCTTTCTCCCTTCATCTCCATGAAAACACTCCTCATTCCCATCCTGGCAATTGGTGTATGCCTCAACGCTTACGCTGCCGACGACAAAGCGACCGATGCGGACAATTCCCGAAAGAATGAGCGCGACCGCTCTGGGAAGACCGTCACCCCGGGCGATCAATCGAATACCCCGGAAGATCTCAAAATCACCCAGGCCATCCGCCAGGCAGTGATCAAAGATGGTTCCCTAACGATGACGGCCAAGAACGTGAAGATCATCACAGCTGGCGGCAACGTCACTCTCCGAGGCCCCGTCAATAGCGCCGAAGAGAAAATGAAAATCGAACAACTCGCCAAGTCCGCCGCAGGCGCCGCAAAAGTCGACAACCAACTCGAAGTCAAGCAACCCGACAAAAAGTAACACCAACCACCCACACCCCTATATATGTCCAAATCTGTTTTCTGTATCGCAACCTCCCAAGGCCAGGCTCAACGAATCATCACGCGTCTCCAATCTCAGGGCTTCGCCGATTCCGATATCTCGATTCTCCTGCCGGACACGGCGGGCACTGCTGACTTTGGCCACGTCAAATCGACGAAGGCCTCCGAAGGCGTCGCCGCGGGAGCCACGACCGGCGGCGTGGCCGGCGGCGCTCTTGGCCTGCTCGCTGGCATCGGTGCTCTCGCCATTCCCGGCGTCGGACCATTCATTGCGGCCGGTCCGATCATGGCCGCCCTCAGCGGAGCCGCCATCGGAGCCACCACCGGCGGCCTTGTCGGCGGTCTGATCGGCCTCGGGATCCCCGAGATCGAAGCCAGGCGCTATGACGAGAAGCTCCGCAAAGGCAACTACCTTATCTCCGCGCAGGGAAACTCCGGCGATCAACTGGACCGGGCGGAGAAGATCTTCAAGGCCGAAGGCGCTGAGGACATCAGCACCGTGCGTGAGGCCACCGCCCCCAAGGCGTAGCCTTGGGGCACCGGATTTGCAGATTCCAGCCCGCCGAACCCGGCCGCGTAAACTCTGACCACCAGAGCCGCTCGGCCCTAGGAAAGGCGGAACTCCAAGCGTTGGAGCGACGCGCATTCGTCGCAAGCCGGGCGGGCGCGTACCACCTATCCGTTGGGTGTGCATCGCCGGCCTTACGGTCAGCCCGCCCGGCCCTCCCCCATATCTCCATGGCTGACCCACAGAATCCCTCCGTCGACTCCTGCGCCTTATGTCGTGAGATGTCCGCCGAGTTGAGCGACATCGTCTCCTGGCTCGCCGATGGGGAATTGAGTCCCGAACAATTCGCAGCCACCGTCCTCGACTTCGAAAAGCGTAAACTCGCCAGGCTGGGCTTCTCCCTCACGTCCGCGATCTCCTCCGGGCTCCTTGTCCATTTCAGTCTCCGCTTCACGGCCACAGGCCAGTTATGCGCCAGCATGGATGCGGATCCGCACACCGGCTCATTCGAGATTCAATCCGCTTGCGGGTAAGGCCTGCCGCCCCGGACGCATTGCCGTATGCCCTGACTGCGCGTCCTTGCTCTTTCGCGCTGTCACCGGACTTCCGCACTCGTCAAATCGTGGGATGTGCGAGGGTCCACGAACTCAAAATCCTTTCCTTCCTTCGCTTCAAATTGCCCGATATCCGGGATGGAAAGCACCATCGGTTCCTCGGTGATCACCCGCACCAGCGAACGACTGCCTGCCTCCACCTTCAAAGGGATGCCGTGCCCGATCGTGAAGTCTTTGAGCCACTGAATCGTTTTCATCGTCTGATCATGCCGCCAGCGCGTCGTCTCCACGCTCCGCGAGAAAATGCCGTCCCTCTTGCGAGATATACCATGCTCCCGCGCCGCGCCCGTCGTCCTTCCAAATCCGGCCTGCGGCGTGCAGCGCGTTCAGATGCATTTCCGTTGCCGCACGCGAGTTCCTCGTCACGGCCGCCACACCTTCGGTCGTCGGCCCCTGCGCGCCGGCGATGAATTTGAGAATCCGGATCTCCATCCCTGGGCGATCGCAATGATGAAGCAGGCGATCCTCGATTGCATCGAGTACCGTGCGAAATTCACGCTCTGCCAGATTCAGCAGCAGACCCGTTTGCGACGATCCCTTTTCTTTCCTCGTAAAGTTCGCATTCATACCACCTATACGCATGCGCCGTGCGTTGTGACCGTCCCACTGTCCGACGGGCTCGGATAGTTCGCTCATCCTTGCCCCATCACCTCCCGCAGTTTCCCCACGCGTAAATCGATCCCCTGAGCGGGCCCCGCCGATTCTGAACGAATCGCCCGATGCCCCGATCAGGCAATGCTACGATCGCAAGGAGGGTTTCCTCGCATAGGAGTCATTCCCTTCAATCCGGCAAGCGAGGTGTCCTGGGAGCTGCTCCCCCCGAGTCCCCGAGGCCCCCTTGCCGGACTGACCTACCTGTCAATGTCGAAGCGGGTGCCGCCCCCGGTGCTAAAGCCGATTCCGAATAGTCGATGTTTTGAAGGGCAGCCGGCGCATTTCTGCGCCGGTTGCCCTTCGTTTGCGCCACATCACAAAAGAAAAGAGCGGGAGACATTTCGTGTCCCCCGCTCTTCTTTTGAGTTTCGCTTTTCGTTCAGGACGATACGCCAAGCCTAGCGTCGCCAGGCTTACTTCGCCTCACCGGGCTTCGCATCGCCGGGCTTGGCGTCACCAGGCTTGCGGTCGCCACCGGGGCGGCCTTCACCGGGCTTGCGATCACCGCCCGCGGGGCGCAGGTCCTTCATTTTTTCCTTCTGCTCCGGCGTGAGGATGGCCGCGATTTCTTCCATCTGGGACTTGCCCAATTCGCGCATCTTGGTGCGGTCGGCTTCCGTGAGGTTCTCACGGCCCTTGCCCATGAGTTCCTTGAACTGCGGAGCGTTCTTTTCGTAGATCGCCTTGATCTTGTCCTGCTGATCCTGGGTGAGGTTCAGCTTCTCGGTCATCATTTTCAGGCGGGCGGCGGGATCCATGCGACCGGCGCCATCGCCACCAGGGCCACCGGGACGGCGTCCTTCCGGACGTGCTCCAGCCGGCTTGTCGCCGGCGGGTTTCGGGGCATCGGTTCCGCCGGGCGGCTTGGGCGGAACGGCGTCTTCAGCGAGGGAAAGCGCGGGCACGGCGAGGAGACCGGCCAGGGCCAGCGAGAGGAGGGTGAGTTTTTTCATCGTGGTGCAGGAACCCCCCCTCGAAAGTGGAGTTGCACGGTTTTTAAAAAACCTTCTAAGAAATGCAAAAGGACACGGCGGATGACCGTGTCCTTCGGCAAATTCGTAACTGAGAGGCGCTTACTTCGCGGCCTTCTCTTCGATGTACTTGACGACGTCGCCCACCGTCTGAAGCTTTTCGGCGTCTTCATCGGGCACTTCGACGGAGAACTCTTCTTCGAACGCCATGACGAGTTCGACGGTATCGAGGGAATCAGCTCCGAGATCTTCGATGAAGGAAGCACTCGGGGTGACTTGCTCAGGATTCACGCCGAGTTGCTCGACGATGATGTCCTTCACTTTTTCTTCGATCGATTTGTCTGCCATAAAAGGGGTGGTTTGGAGCTGTGTTGGTTGGTTGGTATCGGGGTGCATGCTTTAGAGGCGGCACCCGGGATTGGCAACAATTAATTCGGACTTTTTCCCGGCGAATTGTTCGACGAAAATCAACGCTGGCGTCTACCCGTACTGCCCGTTAGTAACAGACACCTATGAGCGATTTGCCCCAGGAATTTGACCTGAAGTTTTTGCCGGACTGGCTGAAAGAGAGCCCGGGCACGAATCGCTATGCCAATTACCAGGGCGAAAGCGAGGATCGCCCACGCCGCGACGACCGCGGCGGCCCTCGCGGACCACGCCCGGAACGCCGGGGACCTCCGCCACCTCGCCGCGAAGGCGACCGCCGCGGACCGGGTCCGCGTTCCGACCGCCCGCAGGGGGATCGTCCGCGCGGACCGCGCCCGGGGGGACCGGGTGGCCCCGGACAGGGTCGCCCCGGAGGTCGCCGGGATGATCGTCCCGGCGGCAGACGCGACGACCGCCGGGATGACCGGCGTCACGACGATCGTCCGCCACGCGAAGCTCCGCGCCCCGCGCCGGCCGCGCTGAAGATCGAAATCCTTCCGGAACCGATTGCAGCCGCCGGCATCTCCAAGCAGATCAAGGCGAGCGGGAGAGCATTTGCCGTTTTCAGCACGAGCAAACTTTTCCTCGAGCGTCCGGAACGCCACCGCGTGCGCGTGTCTTCCGCAGACGCGGCGGTTCCACTCTTCCAGGTCGGCGACGGTCCGATCACCTTTGACCGCGCGCTGGTGGAGCGCAATGCGTTCTTCACCGTGAAGCCGGACTACTACAGCGAGGAGACGGTGCAGGGCGAACCGATCAAGGGCAATTTCTCCAACGTGGCGCGCGCCCGCGCGACCGGCGCCCTGCTGGGGCCGACCAACCACCACGGCTATCAACCCGCGCTGCGCAAGCTCTACGAAGAGCGCTTTAGCCGCCGGATGTCGTTCCAGGAGTTTCAGCAATACGAGATCGAGGTCGTGAACGACGAGCAAACGGTGGCCGACTGGAAGGAGCAGGCGCGCTCGACGACCACCTACTCCACGGTCAAGGAAGCGGAACCGGTCACGTTCAAGACGCTCTTCGACGTCGAGCAACACTTCCGCAAGAACTATCTCCCGCAGGTGGTGAAGAGCGGACAGACGCTCGAGTGCAGCGGCCAGGCCGCGCGCGCGGGAGGCGATCGCCACGTGAACGCAGCCGTGCGGCAGGCGTGGGAAGCCGAGACGCGCTTCCCGCAGCAAATCGTCAATGGACTGCGGCCGTTCCTCATGGAAGCGGGCCTGCATTTCTTCAAGCACCGCAAGCGCGTGCTCTTCGTCTCCGCGACAAAACCGCAGCGGCATCCGGCAGGCCAGGTCTTCTCCGATGGCGTGACCGCGATCTTGAAGGTGGTGGAAGCATCTCCACGGATCAAGCGTCCCGACCTGGCGACCAGGATCCTGGGCGAACATCAGGACACGCCGGAAGCCACGGCGAAGAAGGCCCAGCTGGCGGCAGATTTGCACTACCTCATTCACGAGGGGCAGGTCATCGAATTTTCCGACGGAGCGCTCGAGCTGCCGCTCGCGCCGCAGGACAAGACGGCCCAGCAGCCCGAGCGTCAAGGGAAGGGCAAGCCCTCTTCCGCTCCGGCGGCGAAACCCGAAGCCGCTGCGGCGGAAGGCACCGAGGCGGCGGCCTCGCCTGCGGAAGCGGAAGAACCTGCCGCGGAAGTGGCGGACTCGGGGGCTCCGGTTGCGGAAGACGTGCCGGCGCCGGAAGATTCGGAAGTTGTGCACGAAGCTTCCGCAGAAAACGCCGAACCGACAGAGTCGCCGGAAGCGACGGCGACGGCGGAACGCATTGAGCCGGAATCAGAATCCGTCGCGGAACCAGAAGCCACAGTGGCTGAGCCTGAACCCGAACCCGCTGCGGTCGCGGAACCCAGTGCCGTGACTGTCGCTGCCGACGTTCCCGATGCGGGTGATGAGCAAGCCCGCTAGGTTTGTGTTCTCGCGCCCCGCAGGGGTCACAGCTTGAAGCCGCATCACAGGAGAGGATTCCTATGCCGCTCCTACGGAGCTATTCGCGAATTTTGGGACGGGTTCTATAAATATTTGGCTCCTACGGAGCTGACGGACTCAGCTTCAAATCACCCGACGTTCGGAAAAGACGGCTCCGGCTCCGTAGGAGCCAAATATTTATAGAACCACATCCCATCTCGGCCTAGCTCCGTAGGAGCGGCATATCGACTCGATCCGCACACCACGTGTTGTGTCGGTTCGTCTGCGAAGCGGCTGAACAGATACTCGGGGTCCTACGCTTCGCGAGGGTCGAGTATTTTCTCAACCCCACGGCATCCCACGGAGCGACCGACTGCACCGCTCCTTGAACCGCTCCCGTTCGCTTATTTCTCCGCCTTGAGCGGCACCGACTTGCGGAGCGGGTCGTAGTTCGGGAAGAAACCTTCCACGGTGTAGGTTTCGCCTGCGACCATGTCGCGCGTGGCCACGTTCACCGAATACTCGAGCCGCTCCTTGGAATTGATCGTGACCATCGAGGGCTCGTTGTTGAAGGCCTGATCCTGCGACCACTGCTCGATCGTCTTGCCATCCTTCCTCTTCAAGAGGACCTCGACCCGCTGCGAAGAGGGGAAGTCGAGCTGCACCATCTTCCCGCCGCGATTGGTCAGAGTGAGGGTGACCTTGATCTGACGATTGTCCGACACCTTGACCGGGCTGGGCTCAACCTTCAGGCCCATTTCGAGTTGCTTGAAAGTGACCTGGCCCTTCTCGTGCGGCGCCTTGGGGCCCCCGAAAGGATGCAACATGCGCTGCCACATGCCGGGCTTGGGCGTGGGAGCCGGGGCTTCCTCGGCCGCATGCAGGCCCAGGGGCAGGGCAAAGGCGGCGAGGCAAAACAAGGCGCGGAATTTCATCGCGCTCCTTTAGCCGGGCGCGGCATGGTTGGCAAATGGCTTCCCTGAATTCTTCGTTTCCCCATCTCCGCAGAATCACGCTTCACAGCCTGCTGGCTGTTCTCGCCATCGCTTTCCTGGGCATGGCGCGCAAAGACCCGGGCATCATGGTCCGCTTCTACGCCGAGGCCAACGAACACGACACCGATCGCTTCGCCAAGCCGATCATTTTCCGCCATCCGGAGCGCAAGGGTTTCATCGAAAGCGTTCCCACCATTCATGAAGGGGTCATCAAGGCGGTTTATCCCTTCCCGGCCAAGGACGGCACCATGGGTTGCACCTTCCTGCTCGACACCAAGGGACGCATGGACCTGGAGGTGATCAGCACCTCGCGACGGGGCACTGTGCTCGTCGGCATCATCAGCACCAAGGTCGCCAAAATGCCTCACCAAGTCGTGGAGCTGATGATCGACAAGCCGGTGACTGACGGCATCATCTCGATTCCGAACGGGCTCACGGAGATGGAGATTGACGCGATCACGAAGTCCTGGCCGGTGATCGGGCAAACGAAGAAGAAGAAATAGCCGCGGGATCCGACTGCTTCGCACTTGTCCGAGTATCTGCCACTCCTGATCGCGGTCGCGCCGGCGTTCATTCAAATCGGTCTTGGCTGGCTGATCCGGAGGATCGGATGGCTCACCGAGGAAGCGGACGCCAGCCTGCTGCGGGTGATCGTCAACGTCCTCTACCCGTGCCTGATCATCGACACGATCCTGGGGAACCGGGCGCTCGAGAAATTGGGAAACGTTCTGCTCGCACCGGTCGCCGGATTCATCACCGTCGCGATGGGCTACGCCATCTGCTACGCGGCGGCCCCCCTCTTTGGAGCGAGCGAATCGCGCCAGCGGCGCACCTTTGCCTTCACCACTGGGATCTATAATTACGGCTACCTGGCGCTGCCCATCGCCCAGGCCCGATTCGGCTCGGAAACGAGCGCGGTGCTCTTCATTCACAATGTGGGAGTGGAGATCGCGCTTTGGACCGTGGGGATCATGGTCATTTCCGGTGCGGTGCGCGGGAGCGGATGGCGGCAGATCGTCAATGGGCCGGTGATTGCAATCGTCTGCGCAGCGGCGCTGCACTTTGCCGGGGCGCGCAACTGGATGCCCGGCGTGGCGCTGACCACGATCCACAACCTGGGAGCCACGGCGTTGCCGCTCGGTCTCATCCTCACCGGGGCGACCTTCGCCGATCACATGCGCGACCTTTCGGCCAGCAGCCGTGCATCGACCAGCATTGGCGCCTGCCTGCTCCGGCTCGGCGTGCTGCCGATTTTCATGCTCACGCTGGCACGCTGGCTCCCCTGCCCGGTCGAGCTCCGCCGCGTGATTCTCATCCAGGCCGCCATGCCCTGCGCGCTGGTGCCGGTGATTCTTTCGAAGCTCTACGGGGGCGATCCGGCCAGCGCCCTGCGCATCATCCTCTACACCTCGGTCCTCGGGCTTCTGACGATCCCTTTCTGGCTCCAATTTGGCCTTCATTGGGTGAATGCCCACTGAGATTTCACGCGTTTTCTCAGCTTCACGCTTGATGCGCGGGCGGCAGCCAGTGATGTTTCTCCGTCCGCATCCCGGCGACGCTAATTGCCGCATGCTGGAGACCGATTTTAACCATCCAAATTCAACTCATCTATGGCAGTCATCTCACGAGGTCTCGAAGGAATCATCGCCGCGGAAACTCGCATCGGGGACGTGCGCGGCGATATCGGGCAGCTCATTTACTGCGGATACGATATCAATGAGCTTGCGGGGAAGGTCAGCTACGAGGAAGTGGTGCACCTGCTATGGCACAATCGCCTGCCCACCCAGCGCGAACTCGACACGCTGACCACGGCACTCCGAGCCGAGCGTGAGCTGCCGAAGGGTGTGGTGGAGTGGATCACCAACGCGCCGAAAGACGCGGCCCCGATCGACGTGATGCGCACCGCCGTGAGCATGCTCGGTTGCTATCCGACGGTCCGCCACGACCTCGACATGCCGGAGGCCAATGCGATCGCGATCAAGCTGGTCGCGCAAGTCGGGATCATCGCCGCCTATTTTCACCGTGCCCGGACCGGGCAGCCGTTGCCGCCGGTTCGCGCGGACCTGAGCGAAGCCGGGCATTTTCTCTGGCTGATGACGGGCAAGGAACCGACCGTGGAAGCCACGCAGACCCTGGACGTCGCCTACGTGCTTCACGCCGAGCACGGCTTCAACGCGTCCACGTTCACGGGCCGGGTCGTGGCTTCCACCTTGAGCGACATGTACTCCGCGATCAGCGCCGCCATCGGCGCGCTGAAGGGGCCGCTGCACGGCGGCGCCAATGAAGGCGTGATTCACATGCTCCAGGAGATCGGCTCCCTCGACAAAGTGGACGGCTGGATCGAGGAAGCGCTCGCGCAGAAGAAGAAGATCATGGGCATCGGCCACCGCGTCTACAAGGTGCTCGACCCGCGCGCCCCGCACCTCAAGGCCATGGCGATCAAGCTCAGCGAACAGCTTGGCGAGGCGAAGTGGATCCAGATGAGCGAGCGCATTGCGTCGATCATGAAGGAGCGCAAGGGCCTGAACGCCAACGTCGATTTCTATTCGGCCACAGTGTACTATTCGCTCGGCATTCCGACGGACCTCTTCACGCCGATTTTCGCCATCTCGCGCATGAGCGGCTGGACCGCGCATATCCTCGAACAGTACGCGGACAATCGGTTGTTCCGCCCGCTCAGCGAGTATACCGGGGCGGCTGTGGGCAAGAAGGTGGTTCCGATCGCGGAACGGTAAGGGGCAAACGTCGCTACGCGACGGCATCTGATATGATTGGTTCCGGGGCTTGAAAGCCCCGGACCCACCACCCTGAGTCACCGTCGCGTAGCGACGTTTGCTCTCAGTCCCATAGGTACTGTTCCGCGGAGTCGACGCTTGACGCTGCGCGGGGCGTTTGGCCCTCATGCTGCAAACAATGACCACACCCATCGGATTTGCCGTTATCGGCACCGGCATGATTGCCGAAGTTCACGCCCAAGCCATTAAAGAAACGCCCGAGGCAAAACTCGTCGCGGTGTGGTCGCGCTCGGCGGAAAAGCGGAAAGAGTTCGCGGCTCAGATGGGATGCCGGACGGCAGACAAGCTGGAGGACCTCGTCGCTGATCCGGAGATCCAGGCGATCACGGTGGCGACTCCAAGCGGGGCGCACGCGGATGTGGCGGTGCCGTTTCTCGAAGCGGGCAAGGGGGTGCTGTGCGAAAAGCCGCTCGAGGTTTCGATCGAGGCGGTGGATCGGATTCTCGAGGCGGAGAAGCGGGGCGGTGGCACTCTCGCCGGGGTATTCCAGATGCGGCTGGGGCGCGGCGCGAAGCTGCTCAAGCAGGCGGTCGAGACGGGACGTTTTGGACGCCTGACGCTCTGCAGCGCGTATATCAAGTGGTGGCGTTCGCAGGAGTATTACAGCTCCTCTCCCTGGAAAGGCACGTTGAAGCTCGATGGCGGAGGCGCACTGATCAACCAGGGCATCCACGCGGTGGATCTGCTGCAATGGATCGCGGGGCTGCCGGCGGAGGTGAGCGCTTTCTCAGGCACGCTGGCTCACACGGGGATCGAAGCGGAGGACACTATCGTGGCCACGTTGCGCTATCCGCATGGCGGCCTCGGCGTGATCGAGGCTGCTTCCTCGGCGTGGCCGGGCAGCGACTTGCGCATCGAGATCATGGGCTCGAAGGGATCCGCCGTGCTGGTCAATGATTGCGTCGCGCGCTGGGAATTTGCCGAGCCGCATCCGGAGGATGAAAAGATTCGCCAGGATTTTGCGGGCGGCGACACGATGAAAGTCGGCAGCGGTGATCCGCGCGGGATGAGCTGGGCGGAACATTGCATTCAGGTGGCGGACCTCGCGCGGGCGATTGCGGAGAAGCGGAAGCCGATCATCCCCGGTGAGGAGGCGCGACGGGCGGTCGCGCTGGCGGTGGCCATTTATGAGTCGGCGCGGACAGGGAAGATTGTGCGGCTGTAAGGGCGTTAAAACGCAGAGACGCGGAGGCGCAGAGGTCGCTCCCATGCGGCCCATTTGCGCTCTCTTCGTTACTGAGATTCCGCGTCGCGCTCGCGATGGGGAGCACGGGCGTCTCGCCCGTTGATTCCGGCGTCTCGCCGGTATCGGCTCCTCGCGGAGCGAGCGGAAGAATGGCGGGAGGCGGCCCGGTCTTGCTCGGCTGACGAGCGGCCGCGCACGGACGGACAAACGCGATGATTTCCGGACTCGGCAAGAGCCAACCGCTTTCTCCGCCATCATTCCGCTCGCTCCGCGAGAAGGTAATTTCGGCGAGACGCCAAAATCGACGGGCGAGGACGCCCGTGCTTCCCATCGCGCTGCTGCGACGCGGCATCCCTTCGCAGACCTCAAGGTCGATGACCGCAGCTTCGCTGCCTCGGCATAAAATGCCGTCCCGCATGCGGGACGGAACTCCGAACCAAGGGCAGCGCTCGGATCCAGGCTGGTAGTTCCGCCTTTAGGCGGTCCGTCAAACTCGGAGATCTCGATGCACCAGCTATCGACGGACTCCAGAGCCAACAATTTGCGGCCGCTCTACAGCGCCGCGGCGATCTTGACGATCTCCGCGAAGTCGCGCGCGACGAGGCTCGCTCCTCCCACGAGGGCGCCGTCGATGTCGGGCTGGCCAAGCAGCTCGGCGGTGTTGCCGGGCTTCACACTGCCGCCGTACTGGATGCGGACTTTCTCGGAGGTGGCGTGATCGGAAATTTCCGCTAGGACTTTGCGAATGAAGGCGTGCGCCTCCTGGGCCTGAGCCGGCGTGGCGGTGCGTCCGGTGCCGATGGCCCACACGGGCTCGTAGGCGAGAACGACGTCTTCAATTTCCTTGGCGGAAAGACCGGCAAGACTGCCCTTGAGTTGGGTCTCGAGCACTTTCTCCACCTGGCCGGCGTCGCGCTCGGCGAGCGTTTCGCCGATGCAGACGATCGGGATCAGTGTCGCGGCGATGGCCGACTTGGTCTTTTTGTTCACGATCTCATCGGTTTCGCCGAAGAGTGTCCGGCGTTCGCTGTGGCCGAGCACGACATAGCGCGCGAAGAGTTCGCGGATCATCGAGGCGCTGATTTCGCCAGTGAAGGCGCCGCCTTTTTCCCAGTGCATGTTCTGCGCACCGGACTTCACGTTTTGGACCTTGCTCAGGCGCTCCGAGACGTAGGCCAGGGCGGTAAACGGCGGGACGATGACGATGTCGATGCTGTTTTCGTCGGTGACCTCGATGAGGAAGTTATCCAGGTAGGTGGCGGCGTCGGCCACCGTTTGGTTCATCTTCCAGTTGGCGGCAATGATTTTTTTGCGCATGGCGTATCCTCTATTTGTCGGTCAATGCGGCCACCCCGGGAAGCGTCTTGCCCTCGAGCAACTCGAGGGACGCGCCTCCACCCGTGGAAGCGTGCGTGACCTTGTTGATCACGCCAAATTTCTTCGCAGCCGTGGCGGTATCGCCGCCTCCGACGACGGTCGTGGCGCCACCAGCCGTGGCCGCGGCGATCGCCTCGGCCATCGACTTCGTGCTGGCGCAAAAGGCGTCGAATTCGAACACCCCCGGAGGCCCGTTCCAGACGATGGTCTTCGCGCGAGCGATGACCTCGGCGAACAACGCGCGGCTGGCCGGCCCCGCGTCGAGGCCTTCCAATCCGGCGGGAATGCCTTCCTTGTCCGTCGCGGCGCCGACCTTGGCGTCGGGAGCAAACTTGTCCGCCGTGACGAAATCGGTGGGCAGATGAATCTTCACGCCCTTGGCCGCGGCCTTGTCGAAAAGTTCCTTCGCGATCTCGGCGCCCTTCGCATCAAAGAGGCTGTTCCCGATCTCCATGCCTTCGAGCACCTTCTTGAAGGTGAAGGCCATGCCGCCGCCGATGATGATCTCGTTGGCCTTGTCGAGCAGGTTGTTGATCAGCGGAATCTTGTCGGCGATCTTCGCGCCACCGAGGATGGCGAGGAGCGGCCGCTTCGGGTTGTCGAGCACGGCCGCGAAGGCCTCGAGTTCCTTCTGCATGAGGAAGCCGGCGGCTTTCTTCGGCAGATCGACGCCGACGACCGAGGAATGCGCACGGTGCGCAGTGCCGAAAGCGTCGTTCACATACACGTCGCCGAGCTTGGTCAACGAGGCGCGGAAGGCGGCCACCTTGGCCGGATCAGCCGTTTCCTTCGTCCCGTCTTCACGCTTCACCTTGCCTTCTTCCTCGATGTGGAAGCGGAGGTTTTCGAGCAGCACGACTTCACCGGGCTTGAGCGCGGCGCAGGCGGACTCGACTTCCGCGCCGACGCAGTCGGGCAGGAACTTCACGGGCTTGCCGAGGAGTTCCGCGAGCTTGTCGGCCACGGGCTTGAGGGAGAGCTTTTCGCTGCGCTGGCCATCGGGGCGTCCCAGATGGCTGGCGAGGACCACCGAGCCGCCCTTTTCCAGGATGTACTGGATGGTCGGGAGAGCGGCGGCGATGCGCGCGGTATTGGTGATGGCGCCGGTGGTTTTGTCCTGCGGCACGTTGAAGTCGACGCGCACAAAGACGCGTTTGCCGGAAAGATCGAGATCGCGAACGGAAAGTTTGGCCATAAAAAGTGCGGCGCGGATGAAGCCTTGGGATGAGGGAAAAGACAAGCTCTTTGCTTCCCGGCGGCGGTCAGGGCAGAGGGCCCCAGATCTCTGTAAGCAAAGAGAAGATTTCGGGCTCGGATTCTTTCAATTCGGGCATGGTGAAAGGGAAGAAATCGTTCATTCCGAAATAGGCCTCGGACATCTCGGCGAAGAACTCCTTCTCGTTGGACAGGGCGTAGTGGCGTTTGCGCCCGCCGCCTCCTGTGTAGAGGACGGATTCTCCGTGCCCGCTGGCGCAGTACTTCTCCCAGATCGCGCGAATGCGCGGCTCATCGAAGCCCAGGACGCGGTCGTGATACGCGTGGGCCAGCTCATGCAGGACGCACCATGGCTGAATGCGCTGATGGCGCGGCTCGACAAATCTTGCGGCGACCGGGATGTGCACGCATTTTTCCAGATCGGCAGCGTAGCCGTTACCGGTGAGCCAGTCCGCGGAAGGGTGATACTGCATGCTCTTGAGACCGCCATGCGTGAGGTCCAGAACGATTGGGACCTTGCGCAGTTCGGCGAGCGGGCCGGGCGCAACCACATTGGCGATGTCAGTGAGTCGGGCCTCGAGGAGCTTGAGGGCGCGCTGGCCGAGCGCCGCATTGGGCTCGGCGAGGAGACGATCGTCCACCCGCACAACCCAGCCAACGAGCGTTTGCTCGCTGCGATGCTCGGGTTTCGACAGCTCCGGTTTGGGAGGCTCTTCGGCCCAGGCGGGCGCGACCAAAGCGAGAAGGAGGCACACCCAGAATTTCATGACTGGGCGGAGATTTCATCCAGCCAGGCCTCAGCCTGGGCAGTTTCGCGAAAGACATTCATCGGGCAAACATCGGCCACGAGGATGGAAAACATCCGGGTGAGCCCGAAAATGATGATGCTGTTGACGACGATGGCGCGCGGACCGCAGCGATGGGATTTCAAGACGGGGATCACGCGATTCGCGGCCTGCCTGATCTCCTCCGCGGAAAGAAACGGAGGCGCCACATTGCTGACGTCGATCAACTCCGTGTAGTCGAGCGTCCCTTCCCGCTGCGCGTCGGCGAGATGCCGGACGATATCGTCAACCGTGATGGATCCTGTCACCGTTGTTTCCACGTGTTGCTGCGCGGCGTCAACCGAGTGGAGGATGGGCATGGACCGGATGTCATCGGAATCGCGGGGGTCTGGCAAGCCGTGGAATGACAAAGGCAGAACAACCAGCATCGAACACCCAACACCCAACACTCAACATCCAACATCCAATGCAGAGAGCGCGTGCGCAGCGGATTCTGCCATTGGATGTTGGGTGTTCGATGTTGATGTTGGATGTTCAAAGCAGTACGCAACACGCCCGCCACCGGCATTCCGATGGCGGGCGCGGAGAAAGACTGCGTTGGGCTGTCCGAATTACAGGCCCTTGGCGGCGATGTACTTCACGAGGTCGACGCAGCGGTTGCTGTAGCCCCACTCGTTGTCGTACCAGCTCACGAGCTTGAAGAACTTGCTGTTGAGCTCGATGCCGCTGCCGGCGTCGAAGATCGAGGAGCTGGCGTCGTGGATGAAGTCGGTGGAGACGACTTCGTCTTCGGTGTAGGCGAGGATTCCCTTCAGGTAGGTCTCGCTGGCCTTCTTCATCGCGGCGGAGATTTCCTTGTAGCTCGTCTCCTTGACCGTCTTCACGGTGAGATCGACGACGCTGACCGTGGGGGTCGGGACGCGGAAGGACATGCCGGTGAGCTTGCCCTTCACTTCGGGAATCGCGAGGCCGACGGCCTTGGCGGCGCCGGTGGAGCTCGGGATGATGTTGATCGCGGCGCTGCGGCCACCCTTCCAATCCTTCTTGCTCGGGCCGTCCACGGTCTTCTGCGTGGCGGTGTAGCTGTGGATGGTGGTCATGAGACCTTCGTCGACGCCGAAGCCTTCCTTGAGGAGGACATGGACGACGGGGGCAAGGCAGTTCGTGGTGCAGCTCGCGTTGGAGATGATGTTGTGCTTCGAGGCGTCGTATTTTTCGTGGTTCACGCCCATGACGACGGTGATGTCCTCATTCTTGCCGGGAGCGCTGATGATGACCTTCTTGGCGCCGGCGGTGATGTGACCCTTGGCCTTCTCGGCTTCGGTGAAGAGACCGGTGGACTCGATGACGATGTCGACGCCGAGGGCTTTCCACGGGAGGGCGGCGGGGCCTTCCTTCACGGCGAGGCACTTGATCTCGTGGCCATCGACGACGAGGATATCGTCTTCGGCGAGGTCGGGCTTGGACTTCTTGCTGGAAACCGTTTCCTTGGCCTTGCCCTGCGTGGAGTCGTACTTGACCAGGTAGGCGAGGTTGTCCGCCGGAACGAGATCGTTGACGGCAACGACTTCGATTTCTTTACCCAGAAGTCCCTGGTCGCAGATCGCCCGAAAAACAAGCCGCCCGATGCGACCGAAGCCATTGATGCCAATTTTGATCATAGATGATGTGTGTTGATGTGTGGTGTTTTGTCGAAAAGAGAGGGGTCAATAAATCGGCGGCGGGAGGGAGCGTCAACCAACATCGTTAACGCGAGGTGCTCCCGATCTGCGAAGACGTCCGGACTCGAGCCATTGGATGTTGGGTGTTGGGTGTTGGATGTTGGATGTTTTTTTCAGGCCCTTCGGGACCGAAGTACAGAGGGGGGAAGAACATCCAACACCCAACACCAAACGCCCAACCTCCAATGCCTCCCCTGCCTTTCGAAATTCTTGCCGCCCCTCCTCCTCGCCCAACTACACAGAAACCCGCGCTGAAAATAATTTTCGCTTGTACGCAAACTGGGAACGGCCAATGCTTATTTGACGGCTGGAAATGAACGCGTAGTTTCCGCGCTTCGTTTCCGACCAATCACGATGAAGAAATCCATTCTCCTGCTCCTTTTTACCCTGGCCGCCACCACCGGTGCGACGCTCCGCGCGGAAGATTCGCTGACGGACCGCCATACGGCACGGACGCTGACGCCGGAGGAGCAACAGATCTTCGGACCGAAGTCCGGGGGAATGAAATACGACCCGCGCATGATCCGCGCGGCGCAAATCGCCCAACAGCGCGCGCAGCCGCAGATGACGTGGCATTGCTGGAAATACGTGAAGGACGCGCTGCTCGCGGCCAATGTGGTCACCAGCCGGCCAGTCACAGCTTGGGCGCGCCAGGCGGGGGATGAGTTGCAGGGCAACTACGGCTTCAAGAAACTCTCCACCCGCGACCCGTATTCGGCCCCAGTGGGTGCGGTAATCGTTTACGGGGGCGCCGACGCGGGCCACGTGGAACTGCGGACCAACAGTGGATTTGCCAGCGATTTCATTTCGCGGCGTCCTTACCCGCGGCCGGTGATCGGGATCTACGTCAAGCCGGCATAGGAGGTTCGGATTGCGGATGGCGGACGAATGGGCGCTAATTGTCCGCAACCTCCATGCGAACCATTTGCGCTCTTTTCCTGATGCTGCTGACCATGGGTTGCGGCAGGGACAAGGCGGCGAACAACGCCGTCACTCCCAGTCCTGAAATCGCGTTTCAAGGCACTATCCGCGCCAAGCAGTGGCTCCATTCCGCCATCAACACCTCGGAGGTCACCTACACCATTTCCCAGGATCAGATCCGCCGCGAAACCAAATCCACCTTCATCCTCAACAAGCTGCTCGAAAAACTCTCCGGACCCGTCATTGCCGGCGTGATCTGCAAGCCCCGGAAGGACGAAGTCATCCTCTACTGCGCCGACGGCAAGAGGAAGCACTACTGCCGCCTCACCCTGAAGGAATACACCGAGCTCGCCACCACCGAATCGCTCAAGGATTCCAAGACCTGTCATGGGTTCGGCCAACTCTACCTCGACGTCCCAGCCGCCGACGAGTGTCAGGTCACCAATACTTCCAACCATTCCACCATCGAAGGCCGCCGCTGCGATCTTCACAACCTCCAGTTCAAGAGCGACATCACGGCGGTAACGATCACGACCGACCACACTCACGCGGTCCATGTGCCCCGGGAACTCCTCCGGCTCGCCGATCTCAACATTCCCGACTCTGTTACCGGCTTCCCGATCCGCATCCGCCGGGTCGAAACCCTTACCGTGCTCAACCAGGCCCAAGCCATCCAACCCGACGCCCGCTACAAACGCTGGCTGGCCAAGGCGGCCGAACTTGCCTCCAAGGGCATCAAAAAAGCCTTCGAGTGCGGCAGCGACATCCTCAGCATTGACCCGTCCGCCCCCAACCCCTCTGCCTTCGAACTCTCCCGTGACTTCACCGAGCTCGAAAGCCTCGGCTCATTCAATGTTGAGTTCAGCAACCTTCAGGGAGATGGCGATTGGGATGACTGACAGGCTCCGATATGCTTCTCTCATCCCGACTCGAGCAGCCGTCACTTTTGCCCCAGACAATACAATGCTTTGTCTGACCTGAGCAGCAGCCGGTTTCCCGCGAAAGCCGGAGTCGCGTTGAACATACCACGGTTGTTTTCCAGCGTGTTTTCGGCAAGCCGTTCCAATTTCGGCGCGGCAGCGACGACCACGGTGCGGCCGCCTCGCGTCGGGTAGTAGATGCGGCCATCGGCGAGCACGGGCGATCCGTAAAACGCGCCCGGATTCGGCTGAAGGCGCTCTTCGTAAACGACTTCCCCGGTCTTCGCATTCACGCAGTAGAGGATGCCGAGGCCTTCGTGGGCAAAGTAGAGATGGCCCTCATGCAAAATTGGCGACGGCACGTTTGTGCCTTTGCCGAGTTTCCACACGACATGGCTCGCGGTGACGTCCCCTCGCCCACCGGTTCGAATAGCGAGAGCCCCATTGGGATTGCGTCCGCCCACGACATACACGACGCCGTTCTCCGCCACGGGAGTCGGACACATGTACCAATTGATCCCGGTTTTGGCGTTCCACAGCGGCGCGCCATTTTCCGGGTCGTACGCGACGACCACGCCCGTCTTCGCCATGACGATCTCCGTCTTGCCGCCGGGCGCGGCCACCAGGGCCGGGGCGTGCCAGGAGTCGCCGACTCCATTCGCGCGCCAAACTTCCTTGCCGGTTTTCCGGTCCAAGGCCACCAGCGAATCGCTTTCCACGCTCGCGTTGACGATGACGAAATTTTTGTAGAGCACCGGCGAAGCCGCTGAACCCCACCCGTTCAATTTGTCTCCGACCTTCGTCTTCCAGACCTGACGTCCGCTATGATCGAAAGCGAAGACACCCGTCTTGCCGAAAAAGGCGTAAACGCGTTCCGCATCGGCGACCGGCGTGCTCGACGCGTAGCCGTGACTTTCACGGATGCGATCCTGTTCGGGCATCTCGGCGGGCACAGGAGTATTCCACAGCACTTTTCCATCGGCGAGATTCAGGCACAGCAGATGGCGCTGGAGGTTCGTCATCTCGCCGGGCTCGCGCGACGAGGTGCCGTAACCCGTGAAGCAAGTGAGGAAGACCTTGTTGCCAAGGATGATCGGGCTGGAGGCGCCGGGGCCCGGCAACTCCGCCTTCCAGACCACGTTCTGATCGTCGCTCCAGGTGAGCGGGAAACCTTTCGCATCGCTGCGACCGAGGGCATCCGGCCCTCGAAATTGCACCCAATCCTTGGGACCAACATTTTGTGAGACGGCGAGCGCCGCGGACAGAGCAACCATCACGGTGCTCAAGACACACGAATGGGGAAACATGGGCGGCATTGTAGGCTTTGTCCTACGTTCACAAAGGCGATTCTCAGTGTTTCCACGCGCAACTCGCGCCCACTGACTCTAATGATTGCCGGGCAGCGGAGAACGCTATAAGTTTTCCTCCACGTCTCGAAAGGGACGATCAGATGACGCCACCGGAGAAACTCGAGCACTACGAACTGCTGAAAAACGAGGACGGTTCCGTGATGGAACTCGGCCACGGGGCGATGGGGATCACCTACAAGGCGTTCGACACGAACTTGCGCTGCAATGTCGCGCTCAAAGTCATTAGTGCGGCTCATCTCAATGACCCCACGGCCGCGGAGCGGTTTTTGCGCGAGGCGCGCGGGGCGGCGCAACTGCGGCATCGCAATGTGGCCTCGGTGTTTCATCTCGGCCGCCACGCGGACTCCTATTTTTACGCGATGGAGTTCATCGAGGGCGAGACAGTGGACGAACGGGTGAAGCGCGAGGGCGCGCTCGACCCGCTCGCGGCGCTGGAGATCACGAACCAGGTGGCGAGCGCCTTGATCGCCGCCAACAAGCAGGCCCTGGTGCATCGGGACATCAAGCCGTCGAACCTCATGCTCATCCGCGAAGGCGACGGGGAGATGATCGTGAAGCTGATCGACTTCGGCCTGGTGAAGTCCGCGCTGATCGGCTCGACCGCCGGGGCGCTGACTTCGAGCGGCTTTGTCGGCACGCCCTATTTCGCCAGCCCGGAGCAACTCGACCAGCGTGAGGAGGATATCCGGTCCGACATCTATTCGCTGGGCGTGACGCTGTGGTTCATGCTCACCGGCAAGCCGACGTTCATGGGTTCGGTGGCGAGCGTGATCGCGCAGCACCTCGACAAGGTGCCCGAGTTTGAATCGCTGGCCGTGCTGCCGGCATGTGTCGTGACCGTCCTGCGCAAGATGCTGGAGAAGGATGTGGATGCGCGCATCCAGACCCCGCAGGACCTGCGCACCCAGCTCAAGCGCTGCATTGAGATCCTGAAGGCGGCGGCGAGCCGGTCCGGTCCCGCACCCTCCACGATGACGGTGAACGAAGCCTTTGAGACAATCGGGCTGAGCAGCACGCACGGGCTGCGGCCGGCTCCCGAGGCGGGAACGGTCCTCGCCGATCGCTACCGGTTGATCGAAGACCTGGCACCCGAACAGCCGGGGCACACTTTTCACGCCGAGGACTTGCAGCAAAAGCGGCGGGTGCGGGTGAGGGTGGTGTTTTGCGACGAGGCAAATTTCGTCTGTGTCCGGGAACAGGTCGAGCGGCTGGAAAAGGCTTCGCACCGCAATTTTGTCGCCACGCTGGCGGCGGAGCACGCGGGCGCTTTTGGGTACATCGTGTCCGAATGGCTGGAGGGTTTCCCGCTGGTGGACGTGCTGCGGGCCCGGCACGAACTGCCCTTGCATGAGACGCTCACGTTGCTCGAGCAGATCGCGCCGACAGTGGACAGCGCACGCGACCTGGGAGTGCGCCTCGCGCTCGATCTGCGGCAGGTGTTTCTGCATTTCCCGGAAGGCTTCGAGGATCTCGACGAGCAGGTGATGCTGCGCTGTCCGCTCGCGGAATGGCCGTCGTTCATCGTGAAACTCGATCCGCTCGGTGGCGTGGACGAACTGAATGCATCCGACGCCGATTGCGGGCGCACCATGGTGCGAAAAAGCGAAACCTCCCGGCAGGCGGCAATCGCCCAGGTGGCGTCGCTGACCTACGATCTGCTCGGGGGCAAGCCGGGTGCCTCTGGGCCGCTGGCCAACGTCTCCGAAGAAGGCAACGCCACCCTGCGGCGGGCCATGGTTGGACGCGATCAATTTCCATCCGCACAAGCATTCGTGGATGCCTTGAGCAATACCGTCGCCCGCGACCCGACGCTTCGGCCGACGCAGGCGATGACGACGATGGACCCGGCTGCGGCCGCCGCGTCCGTGCCCGTGCCGCGCCTCACGCCGGCCAAGACGAGTGTTCCGCCCTCCGCGAAGTCGCCGGCGAAACCACTCCCCCGCCCCAGCGCCTGGGAGACGCTGTGGTCGCGGCATCGCTGGACATTGATCGGCGGCTTCGCTGTGTTCGCGGTCGCGTTTGGCGTGAGCATTTCGAATTTTTCCAGCAAGCCAGCGCCCAAGCCGGGGCCGAAGAACGGCACGCCCGGGGCGACCCCCGGAAAGAACGGCACACCGGTTGCCCAACTCGCTCCGCCGCAGCGCGGCAAGGAGTGGAAGAACTCGCTCGATCTTCGCTTCGCGCCGGTGGGAGACGTCCATTTCGCGACGACAGAAACCCGCGTGAAGGATTTCACAGCATTCACCACGGCAACGAGCTACGATGCCGAAGGCGGCATGTATTCGCATCAAAAGAATGGATTCAAGCAGTACGGGCACACGTGGAAGAATCCTGGCTTCCAACAGACGCCGGACCATCCGGTGGTGGGCGTTTCCTACGAAGACGCCAAGTTTTTTTGTGCGTGGCTGACGCGTAAAGAACGGAACGAGGGAGCGTTGACCGCCGCCCAACTCTACCGGCTCCCCACCGATCGTGAGTGGAGCGAAGCGGCTGGGCTGACCAGCGAATCGGGACCCACGCCGGAAGAGCGCAGCGAGAAGGTGAAGCTCTTTCCGTGGGGTTCCGGTCCATTGCGCGCCAATGCAGGGAACTACGCCGGTACCGAGTCGGCGGTGAACATGCCACCGGAATGGACCGTCCTCACGGGCTATCATGATGGCGCCGAGCGCACGGCGCCAGCGCCCGGGTATGGGCCAAACAGCCTGGGAATTTTCGACCTCAGCGGCAATGTCTGGGAATGGTGCCAGGACCGCTTCAACAAGACGACCAACTGGCGCGTGCTGCGCGGCGGCGCGTGGACCACGTCGCGCCGCCAGGAACTTTCGCTCTCTTTCCGCAAGGGCTTCGATCCGAATTTCCGGCATGACGACATCGGCTTCCGATGCGTAATCGCGACCGATGCGGGAGAACCCTGAACCATGAAATCGCTGATCAAGTTCAACCTGATATTTTTGCCTGTCCTCGCCGGGATCCTGGTGGCGATTGCCTTCACCGCGCGCGCCCTGCTGCAGGCCAACGCGCGGGAGCACATCAACCAAAACGCGCGGATCATCATGGAGACCGCGTCGTCGAGCCGCACCTACACGACCAAGCAGGTCGCGCCGCTGCTGCAGCACAAGAATTTCAAGATCCAGGCCGCCGTCGCCGAGTTTCAAAAGGCGATCGACGAATTGCCCAAGGAAATCGACCCGTCGAACCTGCCCAAGGACCTGAAGCTCGCCAGCGCGAAGAAGGCCTTCACCCAGGGGCAGCAAAGCTTCCTCGCCGCGCAGCAAAAGCTGCTCGATTCCGTGAAGGGAAAGGAAAACGAACTGCTCGACAACGAGTTTCATCCGCAATCCGTTCCGGCCTTCGCGGCCACGGAAATCTTCACCTACCTGCGGGAAAAGTTTCCGGAGTATTTTTACAAGGAAGCGACGCTCAACCCGACGAATCCGCGCGATCGCGCGACAGACTGGGAGACCGATGTCGTGAATCAGTTCCGCGGGAATTTGAAGCTGACGGAATTCCAAAAGGAGCGAGAGAGCGCCACTGGGCCCGCGCTCGTCCTCGCGCGCCCGATCAAAGTGGGCAACGTGAGCTGCCTGACGTGCCACAGCACCCCGGACAAGGCGCCGCCGGAGATGATCAAGCTCTACGGGACCGCGAACGGATTTGGCTGGCAGCTCGATGACATCATCGGCGCGCAGATTGTGTCGGTGCCGATGGCCGTGCCGGTGGCGATGGCGGACAAAGCGTGGGGCAGTCTGACGGGCTGGCTCATCGGCGCGTTCTTCCTCATCGGCATTGCCGGGAATGCGGGAGCGATGCTGCTGATGAGGCCCAACTCGTAGAACGATGAACAGAATGATTCTTGGAGCCGCGGTCGCGAGTGCGTTCTTCGCGAGTCACGCGTTCGTCCTCGCGGAAACGCCGGCGAAGAAGAACACGGCAACGGCAACGCCGGCGCCGGCAGTGGCTGCGGCCAAGGCGGTCGAACCTCCCGTGGGAATGTGGACCGACGGGAAAACCGGGCTCTATGTGCTGATCCAACCCGCCAAGGGCAAGGCGGAGGATCCGTTCAGCACCACCACTCGCCGTCTGCAATTGGGCGGCCCTCCGCCGTCCAAAAACAAAGCGGACGATGTGTTTTTCGCGGAGAAGCCTGAACGGCAGGGAAATGAGTTTACGGCTACGGGCACCTTCAATTGGGACACCGGAAATAATCAGGTCGCGGTGGTGATCCTATGGACGGCCACGTCGGTGACGGTGAAGATCCAGAAGAATGCCGGCTACGCGATGTACCCCGAGGGGACATATGTGTTGAAACGGGAGAAGAAGAAGTAAGGGGGGGAAATCCGAAATCCGAATCTCGAAATCCGAAACAATCTCCAAAAGTTTGAATCGCCAAAGGTCGATGGCGCGACTTCTGGTTTCAAACCTTTCCAATCATTGGGAATTGTTTCGAATTTCGCGATTCGGATTTCGGATTTTCAGCCTCAGCAGGATTCCAGGCTGTCGAGTGAGATTGCGCGCTGCGGCGCAATACTACGCGAACATGATGAACTCCCATCCAAAGAGTTGCCAATAGGCGAAGAGCGCGTTGTCGACGCCGAGGCACGTCGCCAACGAAAACAACGGGCCGTAGAATTGGAGGTGCCACAGATAGAATGTGCCGAGCGTGTAGTGAGGGAATCCCGTGCTGCGATCCACCGACGCGCGCAGGAGCAGGCAAATCAAACCGCCAGCCGGGCCGCTCAACACCGGGTACGCGATGATGAGCGAGAGGATCCAGGCGACGAAGGTCGAGGGTTTCATCGGGTCACCTCGCCACGGAGCCTGAGAAGCATGCGGTGTCGTAGCCGGGATGGAGAGTGTGGAAGAGGCGGTCCCAGATGGTGGTGTAGAAGCCGAAATTGTACGTGCGATCGGCGTGATGCAGCGCGTGAAAGGTGCTCGTGCCGAGGAAGCGAAACGGCGCCAGGCGCAGGAGGCCTTGCGGCAGAGGCTCGACGCCGAGATGGCCGATGGTCCCGAAGAGGAGATTGAACGAGAGATACGTCAGCACCGCAGCGCCGGACATCGGGATGAAGACGAGCACGGCGATGAGCAGCGAGCCGAAGCCCATGACCTCAAAGGGATTGAGGACAAAGAGGCTCAGTGGGTTGGTCGACACGTGCACATGGTGCGAGGCGTGGATCGGCGGGAAGAGGAGCGGATGATGGGCGACGCGATGGAAGACATACATCGCGAGATCCATGACGAAGATGAACATGGCGGTGTCGACGATGGTGCGCGCGAGGGAAGTGTTGCGAATCTCGATCCAGCCTTGCTTCCAAAGAAGCCATCCGGCGACGGCGACCAGCGAGTTCAAGATGACGGCGTTGATCGAAAGCAGGATGTCCTTGGTGGTGAGCGGTTGCGGTTTTGCGAAGATGCGACGCTCATGAAAAACGCGGGCAATCAGCCAGCAGCCGAGGATCGAGCCACCGGCAGCGGCGAAGTTGCCGATGAAGCTGAACCAGCACCAGGACGAGAAGGATTGGTGGTAGGCCCAGTCGAAGAATGGCGACACGAGGATGCGCGGTTATGAGCGTTTCCAGCAGAGAAACGTCGCGTTGTTGGTGGAACCCATCGCCCGGATGAGGGCTTCGTTGTCGAAACCGGAGAGTTGCTGGAGACGCTCGACGGCGGCCTGTTCGCCCGTGGCGCCCTGCGGGAAAACGCAGCCTTCTTCCGGCGCATTGCCGATGAGGACCCAAAAGACATCGGGAACAAACGGGCCCCATTCGGTGGTTTCGACAACCACCGCCTGGAGACCGTCCCAGGTCACGCGCTCGGTCTTTCCATCCGGTCGCTGACACTCCAGGCCGGTGTCCGATACCGAGACGATGTACTGGCTTTCCGGCTGGAGCTTTTTGTCGCTGCGAGCGGAATTGCCCAGGAAACGTTTTAGGAAGTCGAGCATGGTGCTGGAAGACGCTTCATGCCGGGAGCGAAGGTCAGTATTTGGGCGGGCTGAGCGCGAGAATGAATGCGGCGTTGAGGATAAGGCCGGTGGTCGCCATCCAGCGGTTACGCTCGCGGAGGACCAGGCTAAGGATGCCGGAGAGAATTCCCCCGCCAGGAGAAAGGAGAAATGCGAGAGCCATGAAGGGAATGAGATTCTCGTTGTCGGCACGAGGGATGACCTGCATCCAAACGGCGCCTGCTGCGAGCGTGAGGAGAGCGGCGACGGGCGAGATCAGGGAAAGCAGGCCGTAGCGGGGCCGATCATCGTTCGTGCTCATGGGAAGTTGAATAGCAGAGGATCGGACCATTGGCGAATCCGCGTTGGACCAAAGGCCAAAGGCGATGTCCTCACCTGCAATTACCGCAGTCGAGCGGCGTTATGGAGTGCGGCGACTTGTCGCCGCTTTGGACTGGAGCGAAGCGACGGGTGGGCGCTTCGGCATGCCAATCGCCCCCTAATTTCGAAAGCCGCTCCTGGAATGAAACAGGCGGCGGGCCGCCGCCTCTCCTTGGGGCTTCACGACGTGCGATCGTTCACGTGTTGCGTTGTGTTCTCGTGACGAAGACGGCGACGATATACGCGAGCGCGGTGGTGATGATGTTGAAGGGAAACGAAAAGACGACAATGAGCCAGCCAAGGGCGACGCCATCGAAGATGTAGCCGCCGAACGCGGACCAGCGGCGTTCCCACGGCGGGAAATATCCGGCCTGCATATCGTGGTAGGTCCACAGGATGCCGGCCGCGGCGCTGCTGAGCAGCAGGACAAGAGCGAAGACGCCGATCAAGCCGAGATGCCGTCGCCAGCCTGTCGCACGGAAGCGCTTTCCCCAGGCCGCAACGAGGACCGCGTAGAAGAACGCCACAATCGCGATGTACTGCGCCGCATGACGCTCGTGAAAATCGTACATGCGAAACCAGCTTCCGAACACCTTCTCCTGCCCGGCGATGGAGCGCAGCAGCCAATGACAACCCACGCCGATGGCGAAAGCGGCGAGGAAGAGGATGACCACGTGCCGGCCAAATTCACGCCACTGAGCACGCGGCACTTCAGAGACAGCCGCACCCTTCGCAGCGGGCGGATCGAGATTCGGATCCGGCAACACGACGTCAGGCAGACTCGCGGGCGGGCTCTCTGCACACGCGCGATTTGACGATGTAGTTCTTCGTCGTGCGATAGAGGATGATGGCGTAGCAGAGCACGATGAGGCCGAAGAAAATCGAACCAGGGTCACCGAACGACGATGCGTCGCGAATGATGAAGGGGACGACGAGGACCGTGGGGCCGAAAATGAGCCACATGCCGATGACGATGATCAGCTTGGGCGGCCCCTCGACAGCCGAGCGGTAGCCGAAACCCTCCGCGTGGATGTGCTGGATGGGATCGATGGTCGCGACCATCCCGATCGGCGCGCCGCAATCGGCGCAAAACGCCGCGGCCTCGGAGTTGGCGTGCAGGCATTTCGGGCAGACAACGCCGTCCGGATGCGGTTCGCGTGCAGGGCCATTGGCTTCGGAGTTGGGATTCACGATGCGATGATCGTAGCACATTCGTGGCCACGCGGTCGACGGGGCGAATCGTTCACGCAGGGAAGCGTGAGACGGTGCGCTCAAAAGAGGTAGGCGCTCCTGTAAACAGGATGATGGCGTAAAGCCTTCCTGACGCCCTGGAACAAGACCTCGAGTCCAGTATTTGGAACCGAGCCGCACCGCTCACGTGAAGAAGGATAGAGAAACGCGACCGGCGTGCAACCGTCTATCGTGTCTCGATACTGCAGCGCTTACGCCAATTTCACTTCATGGTAATCCAGCGCCCATTCGCGCATGAAGCGGATACGTTCGGGGCGGATGCGATAGATAATGAGTTCCGGATTGTCGAGGCTGCCGAGGTAGCGGCGCAGCAGCGGGTTGCTGTCCCAGATTTCGCGCAGGAGGGTTTCGTCCTCGAGGATCTCGGCGTGGCCGGTGATGCGGACCTGGTCGTGCTGGTCGTCGAGGTAGCAGAGTTCCACCTTGGGATTGGCGGCGATTTCGCGGGTCTTGCCGTAGCTGCGCAGGTTGGCGACGCAGATTGTCAGGTCGTCGTCGACGCGCACGGGAGAGACGGGGCGGACGCGGGGCTGGTCGCCATCGATGGTGGCGAGTTGCGGGAACTTGGCGCGCTGAATGACGGCGCGAACGAGGGCCGGGAGTTCGGCGGGGTCGATGGGCTTGGGGGCGGGAGGAGCAGGCATGGGGGTGGGGCATCCTTGGGGATGCGCGAGACCGTGGCAATCTTCCTCGGATTGCTTCGTTTTTGAGGACGAGAACGAGGTACGAGGGGGACGATTCGCGCGGGCTCCGCTCGACGGATTTACGGCTGACTGGACGAATGCTCCGCGCGAAGTCGCGCTCCGACTATGCCGGGGCTTCGGTGAGGCCCGGGGGATAATCAGGCGCGATGGTCGTGCCTTCCTCGCGCTTGAGCGGAGGCGGTTCGCTGGGCGAGCGCGGCTTCGGAGTCGTCGGCGGCGTGCGCATGGTGCCGGTTTCGATGATCTCCCGGATCTGCTTGCCATCGAGGGTCTCGTACTCGAGGAGCGCCTTGGCGATGGTCTCGAGCTTGTCGCGATTCTCGGTAAGAAGCTGGACGGCGCGCTTGTAGGCCCCATCGCAGAGCTTGCGGACTTCGTTGTCGATCTCCTGGGCGGTGGCTTCGCTGTATTCGCGGCCCTGGCCGAGGTTGCTGCCGAGGAAGACGTAGTCGTCGTTCTTGCCGTACTCGACCATGCCCATCTTCTCGCTCATGCCCCATTCGCAAACCATCTTGCGGGCAATGTTCGTGGCCTGGCCAATGTCGCCGCGGGCGCCATTGGTGACGTCGCCGAAGATGATCTCCTCGGCCACGCGGCCGCCCATGATGACGACGAGACGGTCGAGCAGCTCGTTCTTGCGGTGCGTGTACTTGTCCTCCGTGGGCAGATACATGGTGGATCCCAGGGACGGGCCACGAGGAATGATGGTGACCTTGTGAAGCGGGTCCATGTTCTTGACCAGCTCGCAGAGCAGGGCGTGACCGGCCTCGTGGTAGGCGGTGTTTTCCTTTTCCTTGTCGCTCATGGCGAGGCTGCGGCGTTCCTTGCCCCAGCGGACCTTGTCGCGGGCTTCCTCGAGCTCGGGGAGGGTGATGGCCTTGAGGCCCTTCCGGGCAGCCAGGAGGGCGGCTTCGTTAATGACGTTGGAGAGTTCGGCGCCGCTGTAACCAGGGGTGCCGCGGGCGACGACGGAGAGATCCACGTCCTCGGCGAGCTTCACTTTCTTGGCGTGAACACGAAGGATTTCCTCGCGGCCCTTCACGTCGGGCAGCGCGACGCTGACCTGGCGGTCGAAACGGCCGGGGCGCAGCAGCGCGGGGTCGAGAACGTCGGGGCGGTTCGTGGCGGCGATGATGATCACGCCTTCCTGGGTGTCGAAACCGTCCATCTCCACGAGGAGCGCATTCAGGGTCTGCTCGCGTTCGTCGTGACCGCCGCCCATGCCATGGCCGCGGTGACGGCCGACCGCGTCGATTTCATCGATGAAGATGAGGCAGGGCGCGGATTTCTTGCCCTGCTCGAACATGTCGCGGACGCGGCTGGCGCCGACGCCGACGAACATTTCGACGAAATCGGAACCGCTGATCGAGAAGAACGGAACATCCGCCTCGCCGGCGATGGCGCGGGCGAGCAGGGTCTTGCCGGTGCCGGGCGAACCGACCATGAGGACGCCTTTCGGGATGCGGCCGCCAAGCTTCTGGAATTTCTTGGGATCGCGCAGGAACTCGACGATCTCGGTGACCTCTTCCTTGGCCTCTTCGACGCCGGCGACGTCCTTGAAGGTGATCTTGTTCTTGTCGCGGGCGAGCATGCGGGCCTTGGACTTGCCGAAATTGAGGGCGCCCTTGCCGGCCATGCGGATCTGCTGGCGGAAGAAAAAGTAGAGAATGAGCAGGAACAGCAGGATCGGCGTCATGCCCAGGAGGGCCGAGGCGATGATGTTGTTGTCCGACTTGGGACTGACCGTGACGCCGTATTTATCCTCGAGCGTGTATTTCAGGTACTGGTCGTAGAGGAGATTGACCTGCGCCTTGACCATGGCGTCCTGCGGGGTCACGAGATGGGCCTTGAGCCAATCGGTGGCGGAGCTGGGCTCGTTGACGAGCTCAAGGGGCTTCTTTTTGTCGATTTCACCCTTGTCGAGCATCTCGACAAACTGGGGGTAGGTGACTTCCTTGACGCTGCCCATGGGGCCGCCCTTAAAGACATACGCCGCGCCGAAGAGGCCGATGGCGATGCTCAGGAGGACGAGACCCTTCCAGTTGAAGTTGGGTTCGGCGGGACCGCTGCCGTTCGGGGGGCGGTTTCCTTTGGGTGGGCGGGATTCGGGCTGGGCCATGATTTATTTTGGGTATTCCGGGCGAAAAACAGAGCAACGTAACAGATGCGAGGCACAAGCGCAACGGGAGGCGCCGGACGAAAAAGCTAGGGCTTATCGACAATTGGTCAACCGGGTTATAGTTTCCCTGCCCCACCATGCCCGGTCAACCGGGCTGCGGACCGATTTTCATGAGAACCTCAGACGCCGGCTACACGAAGAAATTGAGCGAACGGGCCCCCGCCCCGCCGATTTTAACGCGGGTGCGCCGGGTATTTGACAGTGTGAGCCGGAAGGTTCTGCGCAAGCCGCGGACGGTCACCGAGAGCCCCAACCTCCTGCCCCTCCTGATCCAGGTGCTGGCGGCCTTCTCCAAGGCCAATGGCGAGGTGCTGGAAGAGGAAATCGACTCCTCGCTGGGTTTTTTGAGGTACGATTACCCGGAAGCCGTGTATTCGGAGCTGCGGAAGCTGTTCCGGCAGGCGCTGAACGAGAACCAGGACCTGGGGGCGATGGCCCAGAAGCTTTCGACCGAGCTGGGCACGGAGCGCAAGGTAATGCTGGGGGTGCAACTCTATGACCTGATCTCCAAAGCAGGCATGGAGCAGCAGCAGGTCGTGACTTTTTACGGGTTTATGACGCAACTGGGCATGGCGGCCCAGGCGATCGACATCGTCTACCAGCTCAACGCGGCGGAAGAGTCGGACAAAAACATCTATCAGCAGGGCCAATCTCCCCTGGAATCGCTGACTTTTGGCGCCAACGGCCAATCGGACGTAAAGCTGAAGGGGCTGGCAGGCAATGAACGGCTGGTGGCCTTCCGGTATCACGACCTGATCCTCCTGAAGAACCAGAGTTCGAAGGGCATCGTGGTGCGCGGGCGGCCTCTGGGGCCGGGATCGTTTTGCCGGGTGTATTCGGGACAACGGATCGTCCTCGGTGAGCAGGTGCTGACCTACCAGGACCTGGCCTACTACTTTAACGCGAAGAAGAACGTCTCGCTCGCGCAGATTTACCTGACGATCGACAACAACGACGAGGTGAACCTGGAGAAGGAGCGCTCGCGCGAATCATCGATCGAGGTCCGGTTTGGCCTGAAGGTCCAGGTGCGGGCCCTGAAGGACGTGGACGCCCTGCTCAATGGCATCGCCTTGCGCGCCGGAACGAGCGTGGAAGCGACGCTGGACGACAAGATCGTCTTTCACAACGACTCCGAGCTGCCGCTGAGCGACCTTCGACGGCGGGCGCGGGCGCTGGGCGGACGGTTCCAGCTCAAAGCCTACAAATCGGGGTATCTCGTCTCGAACAATCCGTCGCTGCTCGACACCGACGACATCCTGCTCTCGCCGGGGACGAGCGGCGACGTGCTGCTCAAAATCCTGTGCGACTACGAGAACCGGGTCGGCAAGCTCGAGGTGCTCCACGCGGACCGGCCGATCCTGGTGGGAGACACGCCCGTGCGGCAGATGGCCGACCTGAAGGACGGCGACACGATCCGGATCGACACGGGCCAGGTGCTGCGCTGCAACTTCAGCGAGCGCCTGATCGAGGAGGAACGGAACATCATTTCGTCGCTGGAAGTGCGGGATGTGACGCACCGCTTCGGCAAGCGCGACACGGGGCTGGACGGCATCTCCTTCACCGTGATGCGCGGCGAGATGGTGTGCGTGATGGGCGCGAGCGGCTCGGGCAAATCGACGCTGATGAAGGCGATTGCCGGGCAGCTTCAGCCGTCGCAGGGGGATGTCCTGCTGAATGGGCAATCGCTCTACGCCGATGTCGAGCACTTGAAACGGTTCGTCAGCTACATCCCGCAGGACGACGCGTTCGACGATCATCTCACGATCCAGGAAAACATGAGCTTCGCGGCGGCGATCCGGTCGCCGCACCTCTCGCGGCGCGACCGGGCGCGGCGGATCGAAGGCAAGCTCACGGAACTGGGCCTGAGCGAGCGGCGCGATAATATCGTGGGCAGCGCGGTGAAGAAGATCCTCTCGGGCGGCGAACGCAAGCGGCTGAACATCGGCCTGGATATGGTGAGCTCGGCGGACATCTTCCTGTTCGACGAGCCGACGAGCGGCCTGAGTTCGAAGGACAGCGAGCACGTGATCGAGATCATCCGCTCGATGGCGCACAACAAGATCGTGCTCGTGACGCTACACCAGCCGACGAGCAAACTGTTCCAGATGTTTTCCAAGGCGCTCCTGCTGGACAAGGGCGGCCGGATGGTTTTCTACGGGACGCCCACGGAGATGCTGAGCTACTTCGCGGCGGCGGAGCACGAGCAGCACTTCGGCACGGAGCTGGGCGGCTGCCCGGCGTGCGGCACCACGCGGCCGGAATTCATCTTCGACGTGCTCGAGACGCCGCTGCGCGACCTGAGCGGCGACGTGATCTACGAGGAAAATTCGCAGGGCCAGCTCGTGCCCGCGCGGCGTTTCTCGCCCGACTATTGGCGGGACAAATACGAGAGCTTCCGCCTGCTGCAGGACATGAAGCAGGTGAACCTGCGCAAGCAATCGATGCCGCCCACCCCGGCGCTGGTGCTGCCGCGGAAACGCGAGTCGATCCGGTGGCACGACGAATGGACGCAGTTCCGGACACTGTTGCGCCGGGCCTTCATGTCGAAGGTGCGCAACCGGGGCAACCTCTTCATCACGCTGCTGGTCGCGCCCGCGCTCGCGGGACTCATCGGCTGGGCGCTCTATTACAACAACGATCCCGAGACGTCGTACGACTTCGCGAGCGCCTTTCACATCCCGACCTACATTTTCATCAGCCTGCTGGTGGCGATGTTCCTCGCGCTCGTGAACAGCGTGGACGACATCATCCGCGACCGCGTGGTGCTGCACCGCGAGCGCAACCTGGATGTGCGGCTGCCGTATTACATCTTCTCGAAGTTCTTCACGCTGGCGCTCTTCACGGCGGTGCAGTGCGCGCTCTTCGTGCTCGTCGGAAACAAGATCCTGCAGATCCGCGGGATGTTCTGGGAATATTTCTATTACATGTTCATCACGGCGGCGAGCGGCACGAGCCTGGGGCTCCTGATCTCATCGCTGGTGGCGGACGCGAAGACGGCGGCAAACTTCGTGCCGCTCGTGCTCATCCCGCAGCTCATCTTTGGCGGCGCGCTGATCAAGTACGAGGAGATGAACCGCGACATCGATGTGATCAACACGTTCAAGCGGTGGATGACCCGGCATCCGAACCGGAATGGCACGCAGAGCGTCGACAATTCGCTGCGCATCCCGATGATCAGCCGGTTCGTGGTCACGCACTACAGCTACGAGGCGCTGGTGGTCGCGCAGGGCAAACGCAATCCGCTCACGATCCGGCAGGAGAAGATTCAGAACGAGATCGACGCGCTGGTCGAAAAACGCACGCGCACCGAGGCGGAAGCAACGCGCCTGGAAGAATTGAAGGACACGCTCGCGCTGCTCAGCGGCATGGAAGCGCTGAATCCACGCGAGATCGAACGGAAGCTCGAGCGGGTGGACGACGTGATCGAAGGACGCTCGCTGGACACCGGGTTCCTGAAGAGCCGTCCGTGGGTCTATTCCGCGGAGCGCCTCTACACGAATCAGAAAGTGTCCGATCTCGTGGCCAAGGCGGAAACGGAGCAGAACGACTACCGCCTGCAAGAAGCCGTGAATCCCTTCTTCAGCCCGGAAAAGCGCTTCGACATCGGCCCGCCCGGCCACAGCCGCACGATCTCGGTCAGCGTGTACACTTACGCCACGACCATCCTGGTCGGGTCGTCGATGGCCCTGCTGGGCTTGCTGCACTGGGTGCTGCGCCGTCAACTCCGTACCAAGGGGACCCGCACATGATCGAAAGGACCTAGGGCTGCATTTGCTGACAAGGCACAGACCCATGCCAGCGGAGTCATCCATGGACGATAGGCCGCCTGCTCCTGGGGAGGAGCTGCGTAAATCTACGCGTGCGCTCGAGTTGCAATCCACTGATCGCGGGAACTGCGCAAATTCCGTCACGAACACGGCATGGGTCTCGCTGCAAATCCTGCCGTGACAGAGCCTGCACCACCTGCGGCCCAGTCGGGGGATGTCGTCCTGGACTGGCCATCGAAAATCCTGCCACTGGCCCTCACCTTCAGCCTCGGGGCCGGTATTTCGCTGGCGGCGTTTTTTTTCGTCCGCACGGATGAACGCGAACGGATGGAGAAGGAGTTCGAATGGCGGGCCCGCAGCCACGCGCAGGCGCTGCGCGGAAGCATCGAGCGGCTGGAGGAATCCCTCTACACGATGCGGGACCTGTTCTACTCGACGCAGCACTTGAACGCCGACGAATTCCGCGACACGGCGGCGGACCAATTGCAGCGGCACCCGGGGATCGACATGCTCCAGTGGGTGCCGGAGGTGAAATCGGCCGACCGCGCGGCGTTTGAAGCCGCAGCTGGCAAAAAAGAGTTTCCGGGATTTGCCATCCTGGAGAAGGGCGAAGAGCCATCGTCGCCCGTTCGCGCCGGGGATTACCCGGAATATGCCCCGGTTCTTTACCTCGAACCGCGGGCCGGGCATGAAGGCCTGGCCGGCTTGGACGCGTATCGCGGCCCACACGGGAGTTTTCTCCTTCGCGCCCGCGATACCGGAGAACTCACGGCCACATGGCGCATCCCACTGGGCACGGCCAGGAAGCATGAGATCGGATGGGCCACCTATCTGCCGCTCTATACGTACGGCGCCGCGCCGCAAACGACGGAGGAACGGCGGAGGCGTTTTCGCGGGTGCATGCAAGGCACCTTCCGGCTCAGCGAACTCGTGATGGGTTCCATCCGGGACACTCGCGAACAGGCCGTCGATACGCTGCTCGTGGATACCACGCCGGCCGGGCCTGAGCCATTCCTGATCGCCTATATCGACGGCGCCTGGAAGACTTCGGCCCCGGCGGGCGGCCTGGATTTTCAGTCGGGCTTGCACCAGGAATATCAATTCAACGTGGGAGGACGTGACTGGCGCGTGCGGTTTCGGCCATCGGTCGCGTGGGTCGACGCGCAAACGACGCCGTATCCTTACGCGGCGCTCGGAGGCGGTCTGTTGCTCACGGCGCTGATCGGGTGGGTGGTTTTCAGCGCGCAACGCCGCGCCGAACTGGTGGCCGGGCTGGTGGAACGGCGCACCGCGGAACTGCGGACGGCCCAGGGACGGCTGCAGGAAGACATCCGCCGGCGGGAGGCCGTGGAGAAAGCGCTGCGGCAGGGCGAAGATCGTTACCGGGCGTTCGTGGCCCAAAGCACGGAGGCCATCTGGCGCTTCGAACACGAGCCAGGCATTCCGACGCATCTCCCGGTCGACGAGCAGGTCGAACTGCTCTACCGCAATGCCCGTCTCGCGGAATGCAACGATGCGATGGCGCAGATGTACGGCCATGCATCCTCGCAGGAGATGGTCGGCGTGCCCATCGAGCAAATCGCCCCGCGGAACAATCCGCAAAACGAGGCCTATTTCCGGGCGTTTGTGGAAAATGGGTATCGCATCGTGGACCGGGAGACGCGCGAGGTGGACCGGCACGGGAACGTGAAATATTTCCTGAACAACGAAACCGGGATCGTGGAGGACGGGCTCCTCAAGCGGGCCTGGGGAACGCAGCGTGACATCACGGAACGCAAGCGCCTGGCCGAGTTGCAACTGGCCCAGGACACCCGGCTCCGCCAGGCCGTGGCTGCGGCGAATCTTGGGACGTGGGATTGGGACCTCGTCACCAACCACATCACGTGGTCGCCGGAAGCCGAGAGGATCTACGGACTGGCGCCGGGCACCTTTGACGGACGGTTCGAGTCGTACCTTCAGCTGATTCATCCCGATGACCGCGAGAGCGTGCGCAAGACGATCGTCCGCTCGCTGGAACCGGGCGGAGATCCGGCTTCGAACTATCCGCTGCGCATCATTCATCCCGACGGGCAAATGCGCTGGCTCGTGGCCCGGGGCGACGTGCTGCGAAACGAAGACGGCAAGGCGGTCCGGCGCCTGGGGACAATCATGGACGTGACGGCCCAACATCTGGCCGCCGAGGAAAGGGCGCGCATGGAGCACAAGCTGCAGGAGACGCAGAAGCTGGAGAGTCTCGGCGTGCTTGCGGGCGGCATCGCGCACGACTTCAACAACCTGCTCACGGGCATCCTCGGCAATGCCAGCCTCGCCCGGCTCGACCTGCCTCCCAATTCACCGGCGCAGACTTCGCTGGAGCAAATCGAGCTGGTGGCCCAGCGCGCGGCGGATCTCTGCAAACAGATGCTGGCCTACTCGGGCAAGGGCCGCTTCATCGTGCATCGCCTGGACCTGAGCATGCTCGTGCGCGACACCGCGGACCTGCTGCGCCTCTCGATCAGCAAGAACGCGGTGCTGAAGTTTTCCCTCACCGCGGGGCTGCCCTCGATCAATGCCGACTCGACGCAGATGCGCCAGATCCTGATGAACCTGATCATCAACGCCTCGGAGGCCATCGGGGAAAGCAGCGGAGTCATCACCGTTTCCACCGGCGTGATGAATGCCGACCGCGCCTACCTCACGGAGGCCTACCTGTCGCCGAATATCCCGGAAGGAGATTATGTCTTCCTGGAAGTGAGCGACAATGGATGCGGGATGGATGCGGAAACGCGGGACCGCATCTTCGATCCATTCTTCACCACGAAATTCACGGGCCGCGGGCTGGGGCTGGCCGCGGTGCTGGGCATCGTGCGCGGCCACCAGGGCGCGCTGAAGGTCTATTCCGAGCCGGGGCGCGGCACCACCTTCAAACTGCTGCTGCCCCGCGCGGAAGGACCGGCGGAACGCTTGCCGCAACGTCTCGAAACCAGCCCGGCGTGGCGCGGCGCCGGGACGATGCTCGTGGTCGACGACGAGGACACCGTGCGGAGCGTGTCGTCGAGGATGTTGAGCGGGATGGGCTTTCACGTGCTCATGGCGAGCAACGGCGCCGAGGCCCTGGAAATCTTCCTCCCGCACCGCGATGAGATCGTGGGAGTATTGCTCGACCTGACGATGCCGCAGCTCGACGGCACCGCGACCTTCACCGAATTGCGCCGCATCAAGCCGGACATCCGCGTGCTGCTGATGAGCGGCTTCAATGAGCAGGACGCGGTGAACCGTTTTGCCGGCAAGGGCCTGGCGGGCTTCATCCAGAAGCCGTTCAAGGCGGATACGCTCCAAGCGAAGCTGCGCGCGATGTTCGAGACCGCGCTGGACAATCAGCTCAGCCTCTCGCTGGCGATGGATGCGCAGCCGGGACCGGTGTAGGCGCCGCGATCATGCCGCGGGCCGGACCTTACGGTTGCGCCAGGGTCACGCCGATCACTTCGATCTTGGCGTAGCAGTCGCGCCGGACGCAACGGAGGGTGTAGACAGCACCCGCAGTCAGCGGTTGGCCACGCAACATCTCGAAGTAAGTTTTTGTCTCGAACGGTTTTCCCTCGTTCACCGCGGTGATGTCCTCAAACCGGGCGGTTTCGCGGTGCAAGCCGGTGGGGCGGCTGGTGGCGTCAAAGAGCCAAAAGATCGGGGTGCCCGGCGGCGCCTTCTCCAGGGCCGCAAGGGCGTCGGGTTTCACATACTGGCGCAGTCCCTCATCCCACTCCTTGAGCATCAGGTCACTGCCCCATGATTCCCAGGTCTGCGCGCCGCGTTCGAGCACGAAGCGGCTGTGTTTTACGCTGAAGTAGGCTTCACCGGTGCGCACTCCTTTTCCCGAGAGCGTGCGCACGCCTTCCTCGGTCTGGAGCGCCCAGCGGATGCCGACGGTTGTTGCGGCCTGTAGTCGCAAGTCCCGCTTTTGTTCCTTGCCGGAGGTAAATTCGATTTCCGATTCGTATTCACCGCCGGGCCGCTCCGCCCGAACGAGGAATTTGCCCGGCGACACACTGTCGAAGCGGAACCGTCCGTCCTCGTCGCTCCGCGCAGTCGCACCCCAGTCGCAGATGCGGACGATGGCGTGGGCCGCAGGCGCACCCGTCGGGAGGAGCACCCGGCCACTGAACGAAGCCGCGTCGGGCGCAGCGAGCGGTTCGAGCCGATACTCCCGGCCTTGCACCGCGGCCGAATCGCCCGTGGGCACCCGGTCCTGAATCGCCCGGAACCCTGGCGCCACGATCTGAAGCTTCGGCTCCCGCGCCGTCCTCCTCGTGTAGGCGATGGCCATGCCGGATTTGCTCAACATCACCTTCCTTTCCGAAACCAAGCAAACCACGTCTGTCGGTGAAGTCCCGGGCGGCAGATGCACCTTGAGCACCAGGTAATTGGACTTGCGCAATTCGTCTTCCGCGGCCGGCTGGAGATAGGCGACGAGCCCCTCCAGGTCCCTCGCGTCGCCCAACGCGGCAAGGGTGCGTGGATTCGGCTCGAAGCTCACGGCGGCGGCTTGCTGCATCTCCGGAGTGAGGGGCAGGTTCGCGGCTGTTCGCACCGCGATGATCCGCTTGAGCAACGGCGGCACCTCTTGGTGACCATGGATTCGGGACAGAACCTTTTCGTTTTCCGCGTCGATAAAAACGACCGTGGGATATCCAAGACTCATGAACCGGGCATTGAGTTCCTTGTCTTCGTAGGCCTTGACCCAGACGAATTCCTTCATCCCGTCGCGGATCGCCGGATCCACCAGGGTCTGGCTTTCCAATATGCGACACGGGCCGCACCAGGTCGCGGTCAGCATCAAAAGGATCGGGCGCTTTTCGGCCTTCGCCCTGGCCAACGCGGAAGGATAATCCTTCTCCCACGGCAGGGATTCCGTACTGGGAACTCTTTCCGCCGCGGTTGCCGGCACGTGGCTCACGAAGCAGATCGCCGCCATCGGCACGAGGACACACCGCCACTCCCATGAGGCGATGGCATGGGTCAAATAGACCGCCGCGTCCTTCAAGCTGCGCAGCATGAGGTGAACGTGACTGCTTTCCTCGCAAAAGGCCAAGTCAATCGCGCCCCTCACGGCGGATGCGCATCACACGCGTGATCCGCGCTCTCCTCCCATCACGGGGTCGGTCACTCCTTCCTTCCCGGTTTCGATTCGCCCCGCGTAGCGTCGCGTCCACTTCGGAGCACCCTCGATCTGGATCCGCCAATCGTACCAACCCCGGCCGGAGCTCGTCTCGAGAACCACCTCCGCCCGCCCGCCCTTCTCCAGCGTCACGACCCGCTCTTTCGCGCCGTAGCCGGCATCTTCGATCCGCAGCGAAAACGCCCGCGCGGCATCTTGATTCGAACACCGCAGCACGATGTTTTCGCCCCCGGCACGCGCCGTCGCCAGCTCCATCGTGACCGCCGGGTCGTCCGTCGCGCCGCGCAATTCCCGGAAAAACCCGTTCGGCCCATGCACACACAAATGGTAGGCCCCATCCGGAAACTCCGAGAGTGCCCACGCATCTTCCAGTCGGTCCCCCGCCGACACCGCGTAGGCACGCGCCCGCCCCGGCCCAAACTCGAGTTCGCCAGCCGCTCGCATCGGTCCCGGCGCATAGACGTGAAACGGCGCCCCCGCCGATCGATCGCCGAAAACCTGCTGCCCGGCTGACAATGAAATGACCAGCGACTTTCCGTCCGCGCCGAGCGCACCATCCGCCGACAGCTCGTAGGGCAACGCGCACGCCGGCCGCACCCCTTTCTCCTGCCGGGGCCGGCCCGCGAATTTCTCGGGAGCCTGTCGCACCACGCGAAGGTCCGCCTCCTCGAGCTTCGTAAAGCTGCTCGGGAACGGCTTGAACTGCGCCTGGTGAATTCCCTTCAGGAACCGTTCGCGCTCGACGGGTTTCGGCACATCGATCTTTTCGCCGCGGTAGGGGCGGAAAACCGACGTCAAATCCCCGCACACCGCCCTCCGCCACGCGTTGATATTCGACTCGCGAATCGGCTTCCCCGTCTTGTGTGACAGGAGCTTTTCCAGGAACTGCAGCACCGAGGTGTGATCGAACACCTGCGAGCACACATACCCGCCACGGCTCCACGGCGACGCCACCACGAGCGGCACGCGATAACCCAGCCCGATGGGACCCGCGTGCGCCCTCGATCCCTTGCGCCCGTCGTTCGTCTCCTGCTCCATCCGCACATGCTCGAGCGCCACATCGAGACCCGCCGAGACCCGGCCCGTCTCGGGCCGGTCCGGGTAGGGCGGCGTGAACGGTGGAACGTGATCGAAGTAACCGTCATTCTCGTCGTAGCAGAGAATGAAGATCGTCTTTTTCCAGACCTCCGGATTTTTCGTGAGGATATCGAGCGTCTCCGACACGTACCAAGCTCCGTACCACGGCGCGCTGGGGTGATCGGAAAAATTCTGCGGCGCGACGATCCATGATACCGCCGGCAGCTTGCCCGTGCGCACATCCTCGCGGAACTGATGGAACACATCACCCTTCGGCACGCGCATTCGCCGGTCCACCTTCCCATCCTTGTAGTTTACCTCGGCCAGATCCCGGAACTGGGGGTCGCGCTCATTGGTCACGAAGGCCTTGCGGCGCAGCTGGCGCTGCGTCTCCGGCAGCCGGGCATTGTTTTCCTCCGACCAGAGCGCCAGTCCCGCCCGCGCGCTCTCGAGGCGCGCGCGCCCGGTCCGGATCTGTTTCCCAACGGCGTCCGGCCATGGCTGGGGCGTCGCCTCGAGCTTCGCCAGAATGCCCGGCAGCGCTTTCACCAGCTCCTCCAGGTAGGCGCGGTGCCTCGGCGAAAAGCGCACGCCGTACTGCGTGAAGTACTCCAGCGGATTGTCGCCAAAGCTCGCCAGCCAGGCGTCTCTTTCGGAATCCAACCCTGTCTCCACGCTCACTTCATTTTGATACACGCACCAGGAAATGCCCTCCTGTTCCAGCCTCTCGGGAAAGGTCTTCCAGCTCACCGCCGTATCGAAATCCGCATCTCCATTGCGGACGCAGGCCTTGGCCAGCGGCGAGGCGGCCTCTCGAATCGTCCCCGTCCAAAGATGCAGGCGATTCGGCGTTGTGCCGGTGAGCGACGAACAGAAATTCTGGTCGCAAACCGTGAACGCATCGGCCAGCGCGTAGTAGAACGGAATGTCCTCGCGCGTGTAGTAGCCCATGGTCAGCGGAAAGGGCTCATAGTCCTGGTGCCCCGAGCGCTTCACGACCAGCCAGCGGTCATGCCGCCCCTCGTTGCGGGCCAGCGATTGATCTACCCAATCGTGCGGCAGGCTGCCGATCCACGTGGCGTTCGTGTCCTTGATATCCATCCGGAACGGGCCGTAGGTCTCGCCTGTCTTGTTCGTCTGATACCACACCGGATTGCCATCCGGCAGCGTCACCGCGCGCGGATCGGCAAAGCCCCGCACGCCGCGTAGCGCGCCGTAGCAGTGGTCGAACGACCGGTTCTCCTGCATCAAGATCACCACGTGTTCCGCGTCGAGATACGTGCTCCCCGGCGCCGGATCGATGGCCAGCGCCCGCGCGATCGACTCCGCTTTCCAGCACATTGGGATCCTAAGCTTAGAATTCCACGTGGACAAGTTGTCGC
>JADMIO010812789.1_pt1 | contig 112856 bp, 69 predicted proteins | sample 8958161 | NCBI WGS metagenome assembly JADMIO01 (sample SAMN16585339, study PRJNA669376) | soil metagenome | isolation source: Crop rotation soil | place: USA: Cullars Rotation, Alabama | collected 2011
GCCGCGACTTCAAGTCACGTGAATTCCAAGCTTCGGATCCCACTGTGCTGGAAAGAAGACCTTCAACACCTGGCAGCACTTCTACAAATGCGCCGTAGTCTGCGATCAGAACCACTTTTCCTTTCAGCTTATCACCAACTTTAAGATTTTCGTCAAGCTGTGTCCACGGATGCGGAGTAAGCTGTTTCAAACCTAAAGCAATACGTTTCTTTTCGTCGTCGAAGTCGAGGATCACAACCTGCAGCTTCTGATCGAGCTTCACCGCTTCTTCCGGATGCGCAACACGGCCCCAGGAAATGTCAGTGATGTGCAGCAAGCCGTCTACGCCGCCAAGGTCCATGAACACACCATACGAGGTGATGTTCTTGACAGTACCTTCGAGTACCTGTCCCTTTTCGAGCTTCTTCATGATCTCTGCCTTCTGCTGCTCGAGTTCTTCTTCGATAAGGATCTTATGGGAAACGACGACATTTTTAAATTCATTGTTGATTTTGACAACCTTGAATTCCATCGTCTTATTTACAAACTGATCGTAGTCGCGGATCGGCTTCACGTCGATCTGTGATCCGGGAAGGAACGCTTCAATTCCGAAAACGTCCACAATGAGACCGCCTTTGGTGCGGCACTTCACGTAACCCTGAATCACTTCCTGACTTTCAAGGGAGGCATTGACACGCTCCCATGATTTCATTGCACGCGCTTTTTTATGTGAAAGGACGAGTTGTCCAAGCTTGTCTTCCTGTGTTTCGATATACACTTCCACTTTATCTCCCGGCTTCAGGTCGGGCATGTGGCGGAATTCAGAAAGAGGAATCAGTCCATCACTTTTAAAACCGATGTTGATGAGCACATCCTTCGGGCCGATTGACACTACCGTTCCGTCTACGATGTCATGCTCAACGACCGAGCTGAGGGTGCGGTCATAAAGCTGCTCCATGTTTTTACGCTCTTCAGCGCTGTAGATATCGCCACTCTTGCCTGCCGTTTCCCAGTTGAATGCATAAGGGTTTTTACCTGAAGCAGTTGCGGGGCTTGATGTTGCTGAAGTTGAGGTCGTGATCTCTTCCGTAATCATTTAATTTTTAAATTGTTAGTAATAATTTGTGAATTTATTTTTTTAAGGGACGCAAAGATACATTATGAATTCAATCACACAAATTAAAAAAAAACGTGTGTTCGACGCAATCTGACAAATGTGGAATTCCTCCTGCGGCCTGCTATTTTATTTCAAAAACCAAATTATCGATATGAAAGGTGAAGCTGTTCACTTGAATAACATCATCACCCGCAACTTTTTCCGGCACACTGAATAAAAGTACATCTGTCGACGTTATTTTCTGAACCATCATGACCATGAAACATCTGCTCAGCGCTCTACTGTTCTTATTTTTTACTTCAAAAACATTTGCAGTGATGCAGCCGGGTTTCGATAAAACAGAAGCGCGCGACATGCTGGCGATCTGCAACAGCTTTACCTTCATCGATCTGTATGGCAGCGACGAAAAAATAATTCCTGCAGGTTATATTAAGAAATACACGTCGGGAATTTTCGGAATGGACAACCGTTACCAGATATACGTGAATGGCGAAGTTGCTGTCATCAATTTCCGTGGGTCGACAGAAAAGCAGCTAAGCTGGATACAGAACTTCTATGCTTCAATGATTCCTGCAAAGGGTGTCATGACCGTAGATGGTGAAAAGTTCAACTATTGTTTTGCCAAAGACAAGGAAGCTGCCGTTCACAGCGGCTATGCTTTGGGAATTGCTTTTCTGTATAAAGAACTTTTATTCCAGATCGACAACCTGAATGCGCGTGGGATTCATGACATCATTCTCACAGGTCATAGCCAGGGCGGCGCTCTCGCCAACATGTTCAGGGCTTATGTTGAAAATCTTCCCGCCACTGCTTTGTCTCCGGAAAATGACTTCAAGACGTATGCTTTCGCAGCTCCGATGATCGGAAATAAATTTTTTTCCGAAGAGTACAATCGCCGGTATGCGGCCGACAGCACCAGCTACAACATTGTAAATTCAGAGGACCTGATACCGACATTTCCTTTGAGCTACAACGACACAAACTTCGTTCAGGACAATGTGAATGCATTGATTTTCGGAAAGGAACCTTTCAGCATGAAGCGTCTGATCATGGAAGGCGGCGTAAAATTATTCGACACTAAAATCAACCGGCTGATGAATTACGTAGGGTCTTCCGCTGATAAAAAAATCGACAAGGAAGTTGCTCCGGTTCAGCTTCCGCCGTTTGTTGCAGACATCAACTATTTCCGTTTAGGGGAACGCGTGATGCTCACCGGCTTCGTGTATCCGAAAATCCTGAAGGACTCAACGATATTGCAAAACGATTCACTGATGCGGGTTTACCCGCGCGATGAAAACGGATATTTCACAGATGAGCGGCTTTATCAGAAAAGCCCGTGGCACTACCAGCACAAGCCGTACAATTATTATGTCGCTTTTCTCAAAATTTATTTTCCGGAAGAGTACGCCGTGCTGAAGCAAAAGTATCTTCCCGAAAATCTTTAAAGCAATCAGTTATAAAATTTTTTCGTGATGATGGCATCACCGCACCTGATTTCCAGGTGATACACGCCGGTAGAAAATGCAGAAGTATTAATGGAAAAATGCGTAAAGCCTGACGGGACATTCTGCATATCGGCATACACCCTGTTTCCCAAAGAAGAATTGACAATGACCGATACCTGACCCGCAGCAGGAACGAACAGGTCAAATTCAACGCCTGATTTTTCCTTTACAACAAAAGATGCAAGGTGAATTTTCTCGCGGTCAAATCTGACTGCTGCGATATTACTGTAGGAAAATTTTCCGTCGAAGTCCGTTTGCTTGAGCCTGTAATATGAAACTCCCGGGAGCGGCTGTTTATCTTCAGCAGAATAATAAAGTGTTCCTGTACTGTTGCCTGCTCCTGCAATTGAAAGCACTTCGCTGAAATGAATTCCGTCGCTGCTTCTTTCAATGGTGAATAATTGATTGTTCACTTCAACACCTGTCGCCCATTCGATGATCACTTCATCGCCGCTTGTTTTTGCGGAGAAGCTGAGCAACTCAATTGGCAACGGATTCGCCGAAGTGGTTGATGCAAGCGTGAAAGGCCCAAAACCTGTTACCGTCGCACTCGTGATGGTTCCTGCCGCTGAAGTTCCTGTCGTCGCAGTATTCCCTTCGTTGATCCAGAGCGTAGCGCCGCTGTTGAATCTCGCAACAAGAAGCTGTGCCGGAAAGTCGACGCCGCAGCTGTTGCCGTCCCACGAAAGCGTTACATTCCTATTGGCAGAACCGTTATTTTGAACGAGCGTCCAGTACTCGCAGGAACTGATGTGATCGATTCCTGCACCGAGATTGGTTCCGTAGATGCCCTGGGGATTCAAGTGGAAATATTCCGCGGTGAATGCATCGGTTGCTGTGCCTCCTGCGGAAATCGCAATCGGCTGGAGGTCGCCGTTTTTCCCAACAGGAAATATGAATGCGTCGTCACCGGTCTTCTGCATCGGTCCGTCGACAAAACTTGCATTGCTTGCATTCGTGGAAGTTGCATTGTCGGCGATGCGGATTTTTTTCGATGCATTGGTGTTGAACCTCCCCGAAAGCAAATTCAGATTTCCGTAAACAAAAATATCGTTCAGCACGGTCACGTCTTCCAGCGGTTTGCTGATCTCCAGCTTATGCGTTGTAATACTTCCGCTTCCCATCACCTGCTGAATATTGCTTCCGCTGAAAAGTAATTTTGAAAGTGAAGCGCTGTAGGTATAAACACCTGCGCACATGAGATTCCCCTGCAGCTCAAGACCGGTACCGGTTACAGTCAGCTGGCAATTAGAATTGATCACAACGTCGCCAAGAACTTTTAACGGTGAAGCGTTCGTGTTTGAGTTTGTAAAGTTTACCGCTCCGGAACTATTTCCTCCGATATTGAAGTTCCCTTTGATGACGGGAAAATTATTTGACCCGGAAAATTTGCAGAGGTTATTTGAATTCCATGCTACCGCATTATTTTCGATGAACAGATTTCCATAGTAAACCTGCGCATTCGGCGGACCGCCATTGGTAGTCGAGATTGAAGGTTCAGTAGACGCACCTGCAGGTTTCCGGCAAATCCAGTTTGATGTTGCGGGAATTGTTGATATGCCATTGTAATATTTTAACTGCCAGTTGGTACTGTTGGTATTTGTGGTTTTGACCAGAGTTCCGTTTACGCCAAGCTGCCACAGCGCACTGTTTGTCCATACCACTGAAAGATTGCTCGAATCGGAAAAAGTTCCGTTCACCAGAAGGTCTACCGCTCCCGGGCCGTCGTTGACGCCAAGATTTGTATTCACGGCATTCCAGAGTGTAGCGCCTTCGTCGACAACTGTTTCATCGATGACGAGGTTTGATATGCCGGTGGTCTTTATCACATGAGGATTCCTGATGGTAATGGTATTCTCCGCACTTGAAGGAATGCGGGTTGCTGCGCTCCATGTGATATTATCCGGAGAACATTCCCACACTGCCATATTATTCCAGTTGCCGCTTGCAGTCGTACGGAAATACAATGCAGATGTAAGCGGAGTTCCGTTCACGACAATATTATCGAAAGCGATTCCGCAGCTTGCAGATCCTGCCGGAAGTGCATCCCGGCTTGAAGCCCAGCGCAGCTGAACGGTGGCTTTATTATCAGCGGCCGCAGGCAGCATCAGGTTGACATAACTGTCTGTCTGATTTTGAATTCTATCGGCGCTGTTATGCCAATACGAGGTATCTATCACAGAAAAAGCCCCGCTGGTGCCTACTCTGTATTGAAATGCAAATCCTGTTTTTTTCGGTTGCGGGTTGATCATCTCCACGTCGAAAGAAACGGTGATTCCGGTATAGCCCGTTGTATTGATGGCGAGCACCAGCTGGTCCGTGCCGCTGCTTCCACTGGTGGTCTGAATATACAGCTGTCCGTTGTTCACGTTCACGCCCCCTGCTCCGACCCCGGAATATCCGTATGCTTTGCCGGTGCTCTTCACCACAGTCGCGGAGTCGAATGCAGTTTCATTCCCGTTTGCATTGCTCGCTGCAGCGGAAGTATTTGAAGTCCGGGGAGCACTCGCTGCTGTCCACACAGCAAATCCTGAAGGGATGCCGCCGGCCGTAAACCAGTTGTTGGTGAAATCTTCAGCAACAGGAATCTGAACCGGTGAGGGATTGGTTTGCGCAAAGCCTTTTAAACAGCTGAGTAAAAAAACCACAACCCACCCCAAAACAGCACCATTCCGGAAAGCAGATTTGGTGGTAAACTTCAAAATTATAGGGACATCGTTCAACATGCGTGGTGCTAATACTATACTTTAAAAGGACATGCCTGGTTATAAAAGAAGACGCGGTTTATTACTAAAAATTAAACTTCAGAGCCTATACAAGAATTGCCAAAATAGATTTATAATGCTTGACTTCAATAATTTATATCAAATACATAAACCCTTTGTTTTCATTGTTAATTGCGATTCTCGTTTTTACAAATCGGTCATCTCCGTTCGGTCAGTCACAGTATTTTAAAACATAATACATTCAAAATAATCCTGCTTTAAAGGGACGCTCGTTCAATAACGATTAGAGGTGTCAAACCGTTTTATTGTATTGTCAGAATTCAGTAATTCTCTCAGGACAACAAAAGAGCAACACGTTAACTTTAACTATTTCTTCAATTCCGGAAGCAAAAAATTCCTGTAGGTTTCGCCTCCATATGCCAGCCAATACAACCGTGAAACTGCTGCTTCGCACCTTGCTCTTATTTATTCCAATACTGTCGAATGCACAACAGATGAGCATTTCGGGAATCGTACAGGACACATCAGACCAAAAGCCGCTTCAGCATGCAGTAATCATGGCGGTACGACTGAGTGATTCTTTGCTCACATCCTTTACACGATCCGACGCTGTTGGGAAATTCAGCATCGACAGCATTCCGGTCGACACGTACCAGGTTGTCATCTCGCATCCGCGTTTCGGCGACCAGACAATTATTCTTTTGGGAAGCAACGACAACCGCACTTTTGACCTGAAGAAAATTGTTCTGCCTGCAAAAAGCATTACGCTCAACGAGGTCACTGTTTTTGGATATGCCGATCCGGTCTATTATAAAGGAGACACGCTTGTATACACTGCCGACTCCTTCAAGGTAAAGCAAAATGCGGTAGTAGAAGACCTGCTGAAGAAGCTGCCGGGAATTAAAGTAGATGCTGACGGTAAAATTTATTCGCAGGGAAAAGCAGTCGACCAGGTGCTTGTCGACGGAGACGAATTTTTCGGTACCGATCCGACAGTTGCAACGCGCAACCTTGCAGCGAACAGCGTGGAAAGTGTACAGGTCTACGACAAGAAAAACGAAAACGCTTCAGAGAGTGACGACAAGGAAACGCTGAAGGTGATGGATCTCAAATTAAAAGACGATTCAAAAAAAGGATACTTCGGAAAAATTTCTGCTGCCAGCGATTTCAAGGACTTCTATGAAGGCGAGCTGCTTGCGAATCATTTCAGGGGAAAACAAAAAGTGTCGGTGTTTTCGTTGCTGTCGAACACGCCGCGATCAAGGTTTGACTGGAATGACGTCTGGAAATACGGTCTGAACGCCGACATGAATACAGAATACAACGACGACGGGATGATGATGACGTACTGGAATAACGACGATGCAGAAGGCATTCCGCGCACACTGAAAAGCGGATTCTATTACACCGATCAGTGGAACAAGAAAACCAAAGTCTCACTCAACTATACCTACAACAACGGTCTTTTGAATTCACGTGTTGAAACGTCTTCGCAATATTTTCTTCCTGATACATCTTATAAAGAAAAGCGGCTGAACCGAACGCACAAGCTCGCGGAAAGTCATGCGCCGAACCTGAGCATTACGCAGACAATCGATTCGCTTACGGAACTTGAAATCACATCGAAGCTGAAATACAATATCGGCGACCAGTATTCTTTTGAGTACGATTCACTGCTTACAAATTCCGATTCGCTTACCCGCACGACCTTTATCAGTCCAAGCAGCAAGACCAAAAATTACGACTGGAACAACAGCGTTCGCCTTACGAGAAAGTTTGAAAAGAAAGACAGAAAGCTCGTCGTCAATTATACGCTCGGACTTAGTCATTCAGACACAAAAGGATTTCTGATCTCCGACGATTCATCGCTTCCGCTCTTAACCGATCAAAGAAAAGTAGCCGGAACCGACAACCAGACGCATGGCGGAAGTCTTACCTATACAGAACCTCTTTCGAAGCGCATCAAGCTGGAAGCATCTTATGACGCGAGCATCAGCATCGGAAGCCAGGATAAAAAAACGTTTGACAATCTGAACGGCGTTTACAGTGAGCTGAATGATACGCTGACAAATAATTTTGAAACGCTGCGTACGATTAACAGGGCCGGATTAAAATTCAGCTATGAGGTGAAAAAGTTTTTGTTTTCGATGGGAGCAAAAGCAAGGCAGGTATATGCTGACAACCACAACATGGTCAGCGATCAGAAAATTTCCCAGACGGTGAATAATGTCCTACCCTATCTGACGTACCGTTACAAGTTCAGCGACAATAAGCAGCTGACATTCCGATATACGACAAGCTCGAATCAGCCTTCGCTGAATCAGCTGCAGCCTGTTCCCGATAACAGCAATCCGAATTATATCGTGAAAGGAAATCCGGATTTGCTTCCTACATACCATCATAACTTCAACCTCGACTACTGGACCTGGGCGCTGATCACCGGCAGAAATTTCTGGACAAGCGTCGGCTATACGAAATCTGATCATTCGTTTGCCAACGACATCACCTACGACAACATCGGCAGAACCATTTCCACGACAGTGAATACCGAAGGCAACTACAATGCGTATGGATATATGGGTATGGGATTTCCGCTTTTCGAACGCGTTGTTGAACTGAATCCGCAATTGAATTTTAATTATTCAAGTTCCGTGAACTACATCAATTCACAAAAAAATACGACGAAGAATTTTAATCCGAATGGCGAACTGGATATCAAGGTTGAAACGGATACGATAGAAATTCATTTCGGCGGCGGCGTCAGCTACACGGGCTCTTCCACTTCGCTGAATACACAGGGCGATCAGAATTATTACAACACGTTTTATACGGCGTCGGTAGAATTCACTTTTCCGGGAAAGTTTAAACTGGAAACCGATGCGAGGTACACAAAGAATTACGGACGCGAAGACAATTACAACCTCGACTATCTCATCTGGAATGCTTCGCTTACAAAAACCTTATTCAAAAAAGAAAACCTGCTGCTAAGCATCAACGTGAATGACATCCTGGATCAGAATATCAGCACGACAAGAAATGTTTACGACAATGTCATCCGCGATGTAAAGAGTCAGCTCGTAGGCCGGTATTTTTTGTTTAAGATTCAATATAAGTTTAATAGCAATAAAGACAAGACGAATGAGGAGGAGAATTGAAATGGAAATACAAAATATAATAGACAGTAGACAATAGACAATATACAATAGACAATAGACAATAGACAAACGTAAAATCAGGAATGCGTTTGCGAGTTTTATATCCGGTTGTTTCAATTTTAAATTCTAAATTTTTAATTTCTAATTTCCGAAAAATGCACTCAGTGAAATATCTTATCGCATTCATGCTGCTGCCGGCATTTGGGTTCTCGCAGATCACTTCCGGGAAAATTCTTTTCGAGCGTAAAACGAATTTGTACAAGCGTTTTAAGAATGAAGATTGGGTAACGAACTGGGTCAAGGAATCGGATAAAACAAAAGTCGACGAGTTTGAACTGTATTTCAACGACAGCTTGTCGGCCTTCGTTCCGAAGGAAAGTGAAGAGAAGGAAAATTATTCCTGGATGACGAGTAAAAGTTCTGTCTATCAGAATCTGAATGCCGGGACCCGCTATTCTGTAAAAGATATCTGGAGAAATCTCATACCGATTTCCGACTCATTGAAAATCCGCAAGTGGAAAATTACCGACAGCAAACGTAACATCGGAGGGTTCCTTTGCAGAAAAGCAATCTGGCAGCAGAATGACACAACGCGCCTGTACGCATGGTACTGCAATGAGATCACAACGAGTGCGGGCCCGGAAAGCTTTTGCGGACTTCCAGGAATGATCCTGGGTCTGGCGACGGAAGACGGAGGCGTCATCTATTTTGCAAAAACAGTTGAGCAGGGACCACAGGAGCTCACTGCATTGCTGCCGCCGAAAACAAAAGATAAAGTGTATCCATCTGCAGAATTGAGAGCGAAACTCCAGAAAGAATATGGCAAGGAAGAATGGAGCAAAGAATGGATCAGGAATATTTTTGACAATTGGTAGCCGTTCCTTTTGTCTTTGGAAACGCATGCTGGTCTCTTTGTAACTATCCCCAACTGCATTTGCCCCCTGTCTCTTAATTTGTAAATTCGTACTCGAAAATTTTTCGATGGAATTTACAGCCAACCAGATAAGTCAGCTGCTCGGCGGCAAAGTTGAGGGCGACGCGAATACTGTCGTGAACACGCTGAGTAAAATTGAAGAGGGCACTGCCGGGTCACTTTCATTTCTGGCAAATCCAAAGTATGAGCAGCATATTTATAATACGAAGGCCTCGCTGGTTATTGTCAATGAAGACTTCGTTGCTGAGCATCCCGTAAGCGCAACGCTCATCCGTGTTCCGAATGCCTACGAAAGTTTTGTAAAGCTGCTGGAGATTTACAACAACATCCAGCTTGACAAGAAAGGAATTGAACAGCCGTCTTTTATATCTCCGTCTGCAAAGCTTGGCGCCGATTGTTATGTGGGGGCGTTTGCATACATCGGCAACGATGCGGTGATCGGAAAAAACGTAAAAATTTATCCGCAGGTTTTTATTGGCGACAACGTAGTCATCCAGGATAACACGACATTATTTTCAGGCGCAAAAGTTTATAGTGATTGCAAAGTCGGTGCAAACTGCACGCTGCATACAGGAGTCGTCATCGGTGCAGACGGATTTGGATTTACCCCAAACTCGGAAAATAACTACAAAAAAGTTCCGCAAATCGGAAATGTCATCATCGAAGATCATGTGGAGATCGGCGCGAACACGTCTGTGGATCGTGCAACGCTCGGACATACCATCATCAGAAAAGGTGTGAAGCTCGACAACCTGATACAGATCGCGCACAACGTAGAGATCGGCGAGAATACAGTGATCGCTGCGCAAACCGGAATAGCAGGATCGACAAAGATCGGCCGCGACTGCATGATTGGCGGTCAGGTTGGAATTGTGGGTCACATCACTATCGCAGACAAAGTCAAGATCGCCGCGCAAAGCGGAATCGGCAGCAGCATTACGACTGAAGGTGAAATCGTGCAGGGCTCACCTGCTTTTGGAATCGGAGATTACAAACGCACCTATGTCGTTTTTCGGAAATTGCCGGAGCTTGAAAAGCGCGTAAAGGAACTTGAGCAGATGCTGAAAGATTTCAAACAGCATTCTTAAAACAGATTACGAATTTTTTTTTAGGGATATGAATTATTCCTTGGGTGTTCACTTTCGCATTTTTGATCAGCAATTAATTGCGGCTTCTATCAACTTCTGTCCGCCATTCACTGTCGATTGCTGACCCGGAAGTGAGTGAACTATTCCCATAAACTTTCCTACTTTTGACTGCCTTTCGAGGGCCCTAACCGCATCAATATGTCAGTGACTCAGCTAGCAACGCCTCCTGTAACCAAATCCAACGCCTCACCAGTTTCAAATAACGCTTCTCAAATCATTCGTCAGACGACGGTGAAAAATGCGTTCTCAGTAATGGGGGTCGGTCTCCACACCGGGGTGACTGCAAACCTGACTTTCCGGCCCGCCCCTGAACATCATGGTTATCAGTTCAAGCGGATTGATCTTCCCGGACAACCGGTCATTGAAGCAGACGTGGACCACGTAATCGACACCAACCGCGGAACGACGATCGGCAAAGGGGATGCGCGTGTAAGCACGATTGAGCATGTGCTTGCGGCCTTATCGGGAATGGAGATCGATAACGTACTGATGGAGATCGACGGTCCGGAAGTGCCGATTCTCGATGGCAGCTCGAAACCATTCATCGATGCATTGGAAAAAGCAGGCATCCAGGAACAACAGGCGGAGAGAATTTATTATACGCTGAGTGAAAATATCACCTACGAAGATCCTTCGCGCAAAACGGAAATGCTTGCAGTGCCAAGCGCAGACTTCCGTCTCACCGTGATGGTCGACTACAACACGGATATTCTCGGAACACAACATGCGACGTTGTATAATGTGGGCGAATTCAAAAGCGAGATCAGCGAAAGCCGCACATTTTGTTTTCTGCACGAGCTGGAGATGATGCTCAAAGCGAATCTCATCAAAGGCGGTGACCTGAACAATGCAATCGTCGTTGTGGATAAAGAAGTAAGCGAAGACAGACTTGACTATCTCAGAAAATTATTTCATAAGGAAGATGTAAAAGTTGAACGCGGCTTTCTGAACAATGCACGCCTTCGTTATCAGAATGAACCTGCGCGACACAAACTGCTGGATATTGTCGGTGATCTTGCACTTGTCGGAGCTCCTTTGAAAGGCCATATTCTCGCCGCACGTCCCGGACATGGTGCCAATGTGGAATTTGCGAGAATGATCCGCGCGCTGATGAAACGCGACCGCTTCAAGGATAAGACTCCGCAGTATAATGTGAATGCAAAACCGCTGATGGATGTAAATGCAATTCAGCGATTGCTTCCGCACCGGCCGCCGTTTCTTTTCATCGACAAAATTCTTGAGCTGAGCGACAAGCATGTCATCGGCCTGAAGCAGGTGACGATGAATGAACATTATTTCACCGGACATTTTCCAGGCGCTCCCGTAATGCCTGGTGTTCTTCAGATCGAAGCGATGGCACAGTGTGGAGGTATTCTTGTCCTGAGCACCGTTCCGGATCCTGAAAATTATCTGACCTATTTTATGAAAATCGACAATACCAAATTCCGTGACATGGTTGTCCCAGGAGATACGCTGATTTTTTCACTTGAGCTTGTAACGCCCATCCGGCGAGGCATTTGTCACATGCGGGGAAAAGCATTCGTCGGAGAGAAAGTGGTGATGGAATCTGAAATGATGGCGCAGATCGTGAGAAGGAAAAAGACAGGAGAGGGTAAAGAGTAGACAATAGACAATAGACAGTAGACAATAGACAATAGACAATAGACAATAGTCTAATTTCTGGTTCGGGAAATAATTTGTCTTATCGATGCAAGGTGATGGTCGTCGTGCTCTGCGGTAAAGAACGCCGTGTCGACAGGCCGCATGAGTACCTGTAGCCGGGGATGCATCAATTTCAAATGCTGAACCTCGTCGGATAATCCGGTGAATTTTTTTACAAGTGAATTTCGCCTGGAGATAAAGTCGTCAACGAGAAATGAAATGTTTTTGAGATTGTGATCCGCTTCATTTGTTTTCTGATTCGTCATATCTGCTGCGCGAAGTTCCTTCCGGTTATTAATAAAATCATCCAGCCTTCCGGAATGCAACTCCTCCAGGTCTGCAAGATGACCGATATGCTGCTTGATGCTCCACGAGTTTCCATTTTGAAAGGAGAGGACGTCGTCCGAAAGTCCTGAAGTCAAATCACGAATACGGATTCCGGTTCCTCTCAGACGTTCCAGGATGTTCTCCATCCATCCTTCCGGAGAATCAAATGTGAAAGTACGCTCCGTCCATTTTGTCCTGTCCATATGATGTAAAGATAATTGCCGCCGCCAAAACAGCATTTATCAATTCAATTATCTTCGTCGCACAAAATGAAACAGGATATCGAATTCAATAAGAACGAAGACAGCATGCGGCAGATGGTCGATGCGCTGAAGCACAAGCTGAATAAAATTTCACAGGGCGGAGGAAAGAAAAATGCTGACAAACAAAAAGAGCAGGGAAAGCTGCTTGCAAGAGAGCGGATCGATTACCTGATCGATAAAGAAAAACCATTTATAGAAGTAGGCGCACTCGTCGCTGACGGCATGTACGAAGAGTACGGCGGATGCCCTGCAGCCGGAGTTGTGACGGGCATCGGATATGTGAGCGGAAAGCAGTGCATGATTGTAGCGAATGACGCAACCGTGAAAGCAGGAGCCTGGTTTCCGATGGCCGGAAAAAAAAATCTTCGCGCACAGGAAATTGCAATGGAGAACCGGCTGCCGATCATTTATCTGGTGGATTCAGCGGGCGTATTTCTTCCGATGCAGGATGAAATTTTCCCCGACAAAGAACATTTCGGGCGCATCTTCCGGAACAATGCAATGATGAGCTCCATGGGTATTCTCCAGGTCGCCGCAATCATGGGGAGCTGCGTAGCCGGGGGCGCTTACCTCCCGATCATGAGCGATGAAGCGATGATCGTCGATAAAACCGGGAGTATTTTTCTGGCGGGAAGCTATCTCGTGAAAGCTGCAATAGGAGAAGATATCGACAATGAAACGCTCGGCGGAGCAACGACGCATTGTGAAATCAGCGGCGTTACCGATAATAAATTTCCGGACGACAAAGCCGCACTGGATCACATCAAAAATATTTTCAGCAAGATCGGGGAATTTGAAAAAGCGGGATTCAACAGGATCAAATCCCGCGAGCCGAAAATGGACGCCAAAGAAATTTACGGCATTATTCCTTCCGAGTCTTCGAAGCAATACGACATGCATGAAGTGATTGCACGTCTTGTCGACGAAAGTGCTTTCGATGAATACAAGGACAAGTACGGGCAAAGCATCATCTGCGGCCTCGCCCGCATCGATGGCTGGAGCGTAGGCATTGTTGCAAATCAGCGAAAGGTTGTAAAGAGTAAAAAAGGAGAAATGCAATTCGGGGGTGTCATTTATTCCGACAGCGCAGACAAGGCGGCACGCTTTATCATGAATTGCAACCAGCGAAAAATTCCGCTCGTCTTTTTGCAGGACGTGACGGGATTTATGGTCGGATCACGAAGTGAACACGGAGGCATCATTAAGGACGGCGCGAAGATGGTGAACGCACAGGCGAATTCTGTTGTTCCAAAGTTCACCGTAATTGTCGGAAACAGCTATGGCGCCGGCAACTACGCCATGTGCGGAAAAGCTTATGATCCACGGCTGATCGTTGCATGGCCGACTGCACAGATCGCAGTCATGGGCGGCGCGCAGGCTGCCAAGGTGCTGCTTCAGATCCAGGTCAGCGCCGAAAAAGCGAAAGGAAATACCGTGAGCAAGGAACAGGAAACGGACCTTCTGAAAAAAATTACTGACCGGTATACCAGTCAGACATCGCCATATTATGCTGCCGCACGACTGTGGGTGGATGCGATCATTGATCCTGTTGAGACGAGAAAATGGATCAGCATGGGTATCGAAGCGGCGAATAACGCACCCGTTAAAAAGGAATACAACGTAGGTGTCATTCAGGTATAATAGGCAGGTTGAACGGGTAAGCATTTTGGAAAATTGATTTCGACGTTAACCGGTGCGGTAATAGATTTGTCCATCATCATAACCGCTGACCAATGAAAAAATCTCTACGCACATTCCTGACGCTTTCATTTTTGTTTGGTACCACGATGCCTTTATTCGCCCAGAGCGGCGGTGAAGATTCCTGCAAGGCATATATGAATGTGATGCCGGATCACATCGACCCGCTCCTCGTCCACTTTCAATGGGCTGGAACGGTGCCCATCAACTCATTTCAATTTCTCGGCATGTGGGATTTCGGCGACGGATTTACATCCAACGACAGCTGTCCGGATCACATGTATTCACAGCCGGGCACGTACACTGTTTGTTTGTCATTCAGCATCTGCATCGGCGGCGGATTGAGTTGCCATGACGACACTTGTCAAACCGTGACCGTAGGCACGATTGCGGGAATAGAAAATTCCGATGGTGGCCTTCACCAATTTTACGTTTACCCTAATCCTGTCCAATCATCCTTTTTCATCCGGTCTGATTCACATTCAGATGTTGAAATAATCGTACGGAATCCGGCGGGTCAGATAGTTTATCGCAGCATTGCGAAAAATGATGCTCCCGTTGATGCTGCCCGCCTGGCGAACGGAATTTACTTCATCGAAGCGCACAGTGGTTCTGCTGTCCTCCAGAGAAAAATGGTGGTTCAAAACTGAAATCCCGACCTACAATTTTCAAGAGACTGCCAAATTAAATTTGGACGTGTAAAACATTTTACCAACTTTCCTGAATCAACAAGGTGTGCCCGTGAAACATGAAACCTTCAACGGCATGCCATCAGGAAAATGAAAACAATTTTTTACCGGATTGTCCTGGTGTGCGCATTCATTTTTTCCGTCAGCCAGTACGTACCGGCACAATCGACGTTTGTACGCATGTACAACAATGGAAACATGGGCTATGCAGTCCGTGAAGTAAACGGGAACAGTTACGTTGTCGCCGGCGGAACGGATTACTACTTCAACTGGCACTGGTCTATCCAATCATCAATCGCGACGACAAACATCCATCTTTTTAAAACGGACATTAATGGCGTCCTGCAATGGGAGCGCATTATCAGCAAACCAGGTACACGAATGATTGCACGCTGGATGGAACCAACGATTGACGGGGGATTCATCATCACAGGATTTTCCAACAAAGACGTGATATGGCCTCCGGACAGCAACGATGTTGTGCTTGTAAAAACAGATGCAAACGGATTTGTTGCCTGGAGCAAAACATATGATACAGGAAAGGATGACCTCGCTTTCTGCGTTCAGCAGACGAGCGACAGCGGCTATATCGTCAGCGGCTTTCACGACGCCCTTCCGGTAAGCCTTGCATTCAATACCTATCTTCAGCTTATCAAGACGGATGCACTCGGTATTGTACAATGGGAAAAGAAGTACCAGTTTGCCGTTAGAGATTTCAATACACACGAACCTTTCAGTTATGTGGTAAAGCAGACTTCAGATGGAGGATTCATTGCCGTGGGTACCAATGCTGTCACGCATCCCGCCGATGTAGAAGTATTGCGTACAGATGCAGCAGGAAATGTCGTCTGGGCCAAAACGTATGAACATGACCTTACCGTCTGGCGCAACAGCGTTGGCTTGGATGTCATTGAAACTTCGACCGGAGATTTTGTTATAGCCGGAAGCATGGATAAAGACACTCCACTCCACCTGAACTATCCCTATTTTCTCCGCCTCGACAATAATGGTAATGTCATGAAGCAACGCTTTTTCGAAACGCTTCCGGTATTGAATTTTCAGAGTGGCTTTTCTTCCGTCGAAGAAACGACCGACGGCGGATTTTTCTTCACAGGCATGGGTGGCTATAGCGATTTCGGCGACCAGGCACAGCTGCTGCGCACTTCGCCTTCTCTCGACATGATCTGGAGCCGCGTTTATACATGGGACGGCATGGCTACAGTTGGCTCTATGTCGGGCCGGCAGACCAGCGACGGAGGGTATGTATTTGCCGGTAAGAGGCAGATGGCCGGATCGATGCTGATGAAAACCAATGGTATCGGCATGGTGGCATGCAAGCTTTCGAATTCGCTAATTGAATTTACACCCAGCGTCGCAGTCAGCAGCTGGAATCCAACAGTTATCAGCGGGCTGAACACTTCAAATAGTCTTCTTACGGTTGCGTCGCCACTAGTAGATACGGCAATTGTGTGTCCCGTCACAGTGCCATCGCTGCCGGTAGAATTGATCCGTCTTTCTGCAGAAAAAATAAAGGAAGATGTAAATGTGACCTGGGCTACCTCTAGTGAAATAAACTGTGATTATTTTGTCGTGGAAAGGAGTGACGATGCGAACGCATTTGAGAAAGTGGGAATTGTGAAGGGCAGCGGCAATTCATATTCTGAAAATAATTATGTGTTCACTGACAGAAATAACATGAGCAGTGCCGTGGTTTACTATCGTCTTCGTCAGCTTGATTTCGACGGTGCAGAACATTTATCTCCTTTGGTGGCCGTGAAGGCTGAACCGGCATTGAACCTACCCGGATATTTTGCAGATCATGAAAAACAGTCCGTAAACATTTTCATTAATAAAGGTAACGGCACAGCGGCTGAATATATTTTTACGGATGCATTCGGAAAGGTCATCTCTTCCGGTTCAATAACACTCCCGGGCTTTTCTTCCTTGTCTCTTGATATGAGCAAAATTTCCCAGGGAATTTATTTTTTCAGAATAAGCGACGAATCTGAAGTACGCGTTTTGAAAATCAGTTATTGATTCATTCGGCTTGCGATACATCTTCAACAGCCGCTTTTCGTTTTGTTCAATATGATCACACACAAATCATTTTTTGTTGCCACACTTAAACAATGTTAAGGATACCCGGCAGTTGAAAACTTTTCGGAGAGGGATTTCAATGACCGGTTATCTTCGGCCATTCAAAATAATAAAGATGGAACTGAAAGATAACATCGACAGAGTGAAAGAATTTCACGACGTCTTCGGACTCGAATACCATTCAACGCCGACGGTCTCCGTCAGCAAGCGTATTTATGAACTTCGTCACCGCCTGATGCAGGAAGAGAACGATGAATACCTGGAAGCGTGCGAGAAGGGAGATCTGAACCTTATTGCAGACGCGCTTGGCGACAAGATGTATATTCTCTTCGGGACCATCCTTGCGCATGGCCTCCAGCACAAGATCGAAGAAGTCTTTCACGAAATTCACCGCAGCAATATGAGCAAGCTGGATGAAGCAGGTAAACCGATTTATCGGGAAGACGGAAAAATCATGAAGTCGGCAAACTATTTTCTTCCGGATATTAAAAAAGTGCTGGAAGAAAATAATCTTTAACGCGTCCTGATCAGTAGATCAGCGATACCCTTCCTGTTACGTAGCGTTTCCCGAATTTAGAATATTTCAGATCCACCTTGTAGACGTAAACGTCTTCCGGAGCGGGTTTGCCTGTACGCTGACTCAAGCCAAGCCATGGCGAACTTTCGTTGCCATGCCATACTTCTTCTCCCCAGCGGTCAAAGATCCAGAAATCAAAATCTTCGAGTGAAGATCCCATCGGAGTAAAGAATTCATTTCTGCCGTCGCTGTTGGGCGTAAAGCAATTTGGAATGAAGAGTGAAATATCTTCTTTCACGATCACTTTATAGGTGATTGAATCGATGCAGCCATAAATGTTTGTGACGACAAGCGTGACGTCATATTCACCCGGATGTGCGTATGAGTGCACTGGGTCTGGAATTGTACTGGTATCTCCATCGCCGAAATTCCACGCCCAGGTAATAGGGTTCAGTGACAAATCATGGAAGTTGACTTCGGGTGCCAGCGTAGAAGGTTCCAGTGGTCTGTAGTTCAGGTTAGCTTCAGGAGAAGGATTCACTGTTACCAGAACGGAATCGCTCACAGGCGATGATCCGCAATTGTCAGTGACTGTAACTGTATACAGCGTCGTTATACCCGGAGTCACAATCACCGTCGCTGTTGTGCCGGCGTCATGTGTCCAGTCAAACATATATGGTCCTCCGTCGCCGCCTCCGGGACTTGCATTCAGCGTCACAGGCTCATAAGGACAAATCGTTGCCGCACCGGCAGCCAGGAGATTCAACGGCGGATAAACATTCACGAGAATCATGTTAGAATTCGCATCAGGTTGTGTAAGACATTGCTCTGAGGATACCAGCATAGCTGTGATCTGATCGCCCTGTACCAATGTCGAGGAAGAGAATGAAACTCCGTTTACATTCTGGTCTACCCCGTTTACATACCATGAATAAATTGGAGAAGGTCCTCCATTATTTCCAGTGGCATCGAATGTTACGTTCTGACCGAGACAGATGCTGTCGTTCACCATCGATGAAACGATTGAGATGGATGGAGTCACATATGGAATTACTACTGCGACGATCTGGTTCGAAGTCGCCTGTACAGGATTCGCGCAAGGAGCATTGCTGGTCATTTCAACAGTCACGATGTCTCCATCATTCAGCACATCGCTGTACGTCGTTCCATTTGCGCCTGCGACCGCTACGTTATTTACATACCACTGGTAAACGGGCGCGGTACCTCCATTGAGCCCATTGGCGGTAAACGTAAGTACATCACCGACGCACACACTTGGAGGAGAAGAACTTTGTGTAATCGACGGAACCGGATTCGGAGTAACAAAGATTGTATAGGTCGTCGTTGCGGGTGATGAGCACGGAAGATCGGACGTCATTGTTACGCCTACGATTGCTCCGTTAGTCATCGTTGTCGACGACAGGAAGCTCGTGTCGTTTCCTCCGACTGCGTTTCCATTGATGGTCCAGGCATATACAGGATCAGTTCCACCTCCGGTTGGATTTGCTGTGAATGTCACCGGACTTCCGTCACAGATCGTATCGTCTGTAGAAGTAAGACCGACATTCGTTGGAATGATCGGAAGGATGGTCATTTGAAGCGTGTCGTTGTCTGTGGTCGGAACTGCGCATGCAAGCGAGGTAGTGATGACGCATTCAAAAATATCCCCGGTTAAAACGCCTGTCGGACTGTACGTGGCATTGGTAGCAGCAGGAATAGGATTTCCGTTCAACAGCCACTGGAATCCCGGATTAGGACCTGCGCCGGAAGGTGTCGCTGTGAATGTCATTGGAGTTCCTTCACAAACGATTTGACCGACATCAGAAGCGACTGTTACTCCGGGAGGTGCATTTGAAAGCACGACCACCCCGGCATTGTCGGTTGCTGTCGGAGGAGAAACGCACACTGCATTTGAAGTCATCGTAACGCTGTACACGTCAGTGCTTGCGCCTGGTGTGGCATTGTAGGTTGGATTGGTTGCGCCAGCAATCGGATTGTTATTCAAAAGCCATTGATAAGTTGGCGCTGTTCCGCCTCCTGCTGGCACCGCTGCAAAGTTGACCGGAGTTCCTGCACAGACGGTATCGTCCGAAACTGTGACATCCACGGAAGGTACGACTGTCGGACGTACGTTGATGTTGTATGTGTTCGTCGCAGTTGCGGGAGATGCGCATGGAGCGTTCGAAATAATCTGTACGCCTACGATGTAAGAAGTGGCAGGCGCATACACAGTGAGCGTATCATAATTTCCACCTGCAAGATTTCCGTCGACTGTCCACTGATAAGTCGGACTGCCTCCTCCGTTTACTGGATGCGCAGTGAATAAAATCGGCTCACCGGCACATACGGTATCAAGACTCGAAGTAATGCTTACGCCGGGTGTTACTGCAGGAACAACTGTAATCAGGATTGTGTCGTTCGCCGTATTAGGGTTTGCACAGGCAAGCGAAGAGGTGATGATGACGCCATAAGTTCCAGTTCCCGGAGGCGTCGTCGTATAAGTAATATTTGTCGCGCCTGCGATGTTGACGTTATTCAATTGCCATTGAAACGTAGGCGAAGGTCCTTGGTTTACAGGATTCGCAGTGAAGGTAATTTGTGTTCCCGCGCAAACCTGGTTTGGCTGATCCGCAGTTACACTCACTGCTGGAATGATAACTCCGCTGATGAAAACTGATTCATCGTCCTGCGCATTTGGCGGAGCAACGCAAGGTGAATTCGAAACCATCAGAACCGTATACACGTCTCCCGAGTTTGCAGGATTCGCAACAAGTGAATCGTTTGTTGCACCCGGAATATTGACACTGTTCAGCTGCCATTGATATGTCGGAGCTGCTCCACCATTCGTAGGAGTGGCATAAAACGTTACCTGCTGACCAGGACAAATCGTGTCAGGAAATACCGTTACCAGAACACTTGGGACAACAGCATTCGAAACCGGAACAACGATGGTCGTAGAAACGGTATCAGGATTTGCGCATGGAGAATTTGAAGTCACAAAAACAGAAACGGTAAACTGTGCTGCAAGTGAATTTGTATTCCACGTTGAGTTCGTTGCGCCGGCCACGATGCTTCCATTCTGTGACCATTGAAAAGTCGGTGCCGATCCCCAGTTCGTACCGTTTGCTGTAAACGTAATTGCCTGTCCGGGACAAAGCGTTCCCGGCGGAGCGATCGTCACCGAAGGCGGACTGCCAGGTTCGACCACGAATGTCTGCGTCTGACTGAAATTACAATGCAGCGTTCCCGAGACAACTTCATAGTTCAATGTTGCGGTACAGCTGCCTGTCGAACCAGGCGCTGTCCATGCAAGGTTTTGCGTGTCATTAAATCCGGAGGCTACAGGACAACTGATGATCCAGTCATAGCTGGATGCCGGCGATGCACCTCCTGCGGAAAAAGTCATCGGTGTGTTTGTGCAAACGGTATCGTTCGGATTAATTGTGAATCCTGGATTTTGAAATGGGACTACAGTGACGTCTGTACTACCGGTATCAGTGAGTCCGCAAAGATCCGTTACGGTTACATCGTAGTGTGTGGTTGTTGTCGGACAAACATTGATGACATCACCTACCAGTGTTCCGCCAAGCCAGGTGAATGTGTAGTTGTTCGTTCCCACAACAAGCGGAACTCCCCAGTCAGCAGTGGCTGCAAGGTTGGTACACTGGCCTTCGCAAATTGTTTGAGGGAGCGTCACGTTTGTGAGCTCTACTGTACGGCCTACGATTGAAATGATCCAGTCGTCATTGGCGAGGATACATGAAGCATCGCAAAGCACGACAGGCACCCAGTTGCATCTTCTGAACTTCATTTCAAAATCCAGCGGATATGGTGCGCACTGCGGTGGCAGCAGGCATGGATCCAATGGAGGAATTGCAGGTGTCATCAATTGCGCTGGCCAGAAAAAACATGCGCCCTGAACACCGCCCAGACATGTAAAATTTCTCGAAGTACACGATCCTGTCGGAGACGTCATCGTGATATCGAATCCGCCATCGTCACGGATACATGGGAGGTTTGCCAAATAGGAAAAGTAACATTCGATTTTAGTGATCTCGCAGTTCGGAGGCGTAAGGACACCATTTAAAAAATAGCTGCATCCCAATGTACCGCAAACAGCAGTGAAGCCGGAACCAAGGATCGCTGCCTGAGGCAAGGTAGCAGTTGAATTTACCAGCGGATCTATTGTAACCGGATATTGTGTCCTCTGGTCGTTCAACCATGCTACCGGTGTGTAATATTTGAGAAGATTGTTCTCCAGCGTGTAAGGCATTTCAAAAAAGTTCTCTGCGTTGTTTCTCGCATCGAATGCAATGCTGCGCGTGAAGTCAAAATATTTTTGCTTGTCGGCACCCATGATGTTTAGTGCGCCGAGGCGTCTTCCGCCGCCTGCATCTGTTGAAGCGGATATATCAGCAGTCATTCCCGAAGGAAGATCAAACTGCTGTGACATTGCCAGCCATCCGACTTCGAATCCGGCAGGAGCAACTGGACGTGCATGAATGACAAAGCTCGTTTTGATTCTGCCAAACGAGCCCATCATTTTTAAATCGATACCGGGATAGAAATCCGCAAACAGCAATGTTGTTTCGGAATAATATTCTGTTTTAGAAACTCTGCTCCAATCGCCCGAGCCCATGCTTCTCGTCTCCCCTTTTTCATTCACCCATACCAATGAAATTTCTTTGTTGAACCGAAGCTCATTTCCAAGGTTCGTGATTGAAGCCCATTTGTCTTCGGTGTTTACGACAACGGGAAACGGCTGGTGCCGTGCAGCATAGATTGAATTTCCTTCCTTCAGCAGGCGGGGATCTTTCGTACGGAGAAATCCGTTTTCATCCATGTAATTAATTTCCCCGTAAGAGCGCTGCATATATGTTTCGCGGTAACCGCTGCCTTCCGGAGCACTGATAAATTCACGGCTATTCGGAGTGCGCTTTTCTAGAAGTTCAATGCAATCGGTGCACGGTGCATTGAACGGGAGGACGCCATATTCAGGATGTTTTTTCGCTGCTTCAGTTCCGAAGCGGTTGAGCAATCTATCCGGGACCTTTCTGTTGACCAGTACAGATCCAAGGTCATCGGCAGTTGAAAAAGTTGGGGCAACAAGAAAAACGAAACAAAAAAAGAGGCAGATTCGGAGTAAGTTTTTCATAGCTTGAAAAGAAAAAAATTGTTTTGCCAAATATATGTTTTTCGGGTTAAATCGCAAATGACAAAAGCTGATATGCACACCCCTTTTGGCCAATCGCATGAATTTGAATGTGAGTCGTTTGATTACTGAAATGAACGCTCTTCTGCTCTCTGAAAAAGTACCTGTTTCAGGCGCGAAAATTTTCGCTGAACCTAGAGCGAAAGTATTTCAGCAATCCTCACCAGTGAATGATCCATCACTCTTTTTTGTGACGTCACTTCACTCAGCGGAGTATACACAATCCTGTTGTTGATGATGCCCGCCATCACATTCGATTTTCCATCGAGCAATCCTTCAACAGCTGCCACTCCCAGTCTGCTTGCGAGGAGGCGGTCGGCGCAGGTCGGACTTCCTCCCCGCTGAATATGTCCGAGCACGCTTACACGTGTATCGAATTCATGAAAACGTTTTTTCACTTCCCCTGCAATCTGGTAGGCGCCTCCGGCCTCATCACCTTCGGCAACGATCACGATCATCGAAGATTTTTTCCTTTGCCATCCTCGTTCAAGGATTTTCACAAGCTGATCGATGCGCGTTTCGGTTTCAGGAATGAGAATCGCTTCCGCTCCAACTGCAATTCCACTCGTGAGCGCAATAATTCCGGAATCCCTGCCCATCACTTCGACAAAAAACAAACGGTCATGTGAGGCGGCCGTGTCACGGATTTTATCGACGGCCTGAACAACGGTATTCACTGCGCTGTCGAATCCGATGCTCTGATCTGTGCCGTAAATGTCATTGTCGATTGTCTTTGGTATTCCCATGACGGAAATGCCATGCGACTGAGAAAATTTCTGTGCACCCCTGAATGATCCGTCTCCGCCGATGACGATAAGCCTTTCAGCATTTATTTTTTTCAGCTGATCCGCTGCCATCTGCATGCCTTCTTCCGTCTTGAACTTCTCGCTGCGCGCTGTTTTGAGAATTGTTCCGCCGCGCTGGAGAATGTTGCTGACGCTTTCATTTTTCATCGTGATGAAATCGCCGCTGATCAGTCCGTCGTAACCGTGTATGATACCGGTGACTTGTATTCCATGATACATGGAAGTTCTGACAACTGCGCGTATCGCAGCATTCAGCCCGGGACAATCGCCGCCTGTTGTCAAAACTGCAACGTGTTTGATTTCTTTTGTCATCACAGATTATTTGCAACGGGTTTTCTTGTGCCTGCATACAATTCAAACTTCAGCAGACGGCATTCCAGCTTTCCATTGAAGAGCGGAATTTTTCTGGACGGTTTCAACCCGATATTTTTTCCTGCTTCCATATTTGCGGTGAAGACGAATGCATTCCAGCCCGCATATTTTTTCTTGAACTGATCGCCCATGCTTTTGTAAAGCGCAAGCAGGTCATTCGTGGTGATGCGGCCTCCGTACGGCGGATTGACAAGGACAACTCCCGGTTCTGCAGGCGGAGTAAATTCTTCGAACGACATTCTCTTCATTTGAATCGCATGCTGAACACCGGCGGCTGACGCATTCTCCATGGCTTTCCGGATTTGCATCGACATCACATCGACTCCGGAAATTGAAATACCATCCATTTTTTTTCGGGAAGAATTTGCTTCATCAACTAATTTTTTCCAAAGTTCACTGTCAAAATCTTTCCAGCGCTGAAAACCAAATTCGTGTCTCAGCAATCCCGGTGCAATATTCATCGCCATCCATGCAGCTTCGATAAGTATCGTTCCGCTTCCGCACATGAAGTCGACGAAAGAAGATTTTCTGTCCCAGCCAGTCAACATGATCAATCCCGCTGCCAGCGCTTCATTGATGGGTGCATCGCCGGTCTGCATTCTGTATCCGCGCTTGTGCAATGAATCTCCGGAACTGTCAAGGGAAACTTCTGCATCCTCACCATTGATATGCAAATGAATTCTCACTGAAGGGCGTTCCAGATCCACGCTCGGTCTCTTACCGGTTCTTTCGCGAAACTGATCTACGATGGCATCCTTTGTTTTCAGCGCTACATACAGCGAATGCGTCATCGCTGATTTATTTACGACGGCATCAACAGCGAGCGTATCATCAGGAGTGAGATAAGGACTCCAGTCAATTTTCTTGATGCCGTCATAAAGCTCCTGTTCGTTTGCAGCACGGAAGCTTTTCAATGGCATCAGCACACGAAGTGCGACCCGGCTCCAAAGATTTATTTTATACATCAGCTGCCGGTCTCCTTCGACCGTCACAGCACGAACACCTTTCAGGATGTTGGATGCGCCAAGTTCTGTGAGTTCGCTCACCAGAATATCTTCAAGTCCGAAAGAAGTTTTTACGACGAGTTTCATGTCAATCAGATTTTGTTAGCCATCCTTTTTTTATGAAAAAATAAATCAGCCCGACGACAACGAATGCCATGATGACAAGCACCGTCACATATCCGTATGGAGAATATAGTTCCGGCATGTTCAGCGGCATCACCGCGCCAGTTACAGGATGGATGTACGAAAAATTCATTCCGTAGAGTCCGACGATAAAAGTCAGCGGAATGAAAATCGTGGAAATGATGGTCAGCACTTTCATCACCTGGTTCATCCGGTTGCTCACGCTGCTCATATATACATCCATCAGCGAGGCAGTTAATTCCTTGTAGCTTTCCACGAGATCTACGATGTGCACACTGTGGTCGTATGAATCTCTGAAATATATTTTCACGGGCTCAGAGATCATTTCAAATGCAGAACGGAGAATGTCGTTGATCTTATCGCGCTCGCTCCAGATGGCTCTTCGCAGAAGAATGAGTTCTCTTTTTGTCTGCAACACTTCGTTCAGCAGGTCACGCGTAGGATTTTCGATAAGTGCGTCCTGCAATACGTCCAGTCTTTCGCTGATGCCTTCGATGATGGGAAAAAAATTATCGAGTGCGACGTCCATCAGCGAGTAAGCAAGATAGTCGGCGCCGGATTTCCTGATATATCCTTTGCCGCTTCTGATGCGGTCTCTGACGGGATCGAGCAGGTCTTCGTACTTTTCCTGAATGGAAATCACAAAATTTTTCCCGAGGAAAAGACTCAGCTGGTCATTGATGATCGTTTCGTTTTCGGCGCGAAGACAGCGGGAAATCAGAAACAGATATCCGTGGTTCTCTTCCGCTTTCGCACGCTGATAGACATTAAAGACGTCTTCCAGCTGCAGCCTGTGGATACCGAAGCTGTCGGCGAGCTGCTCAAAAAAGTTTTTATCCCCGAAACCCCTGATGTCGATCCAGTGCTTCTTATCGGGCGCCGATGAGAGCTGCGACTGAATCGCCTGCACGCTTGTGACCGCAGTTTCCCGGAAGGAATTTTCATCGTAGGAAAAAATATTTACCAGCGGCTTCAGAGCGCCATCGGGAATTGTTACAGAACCCGGCGCTGTACCCGGCGGAGCATGTTTGGTTCTTCTGCGTTTCGCCCTGCGAACATCGGCGGGTAGCATGGCTTTGACTTCGATGGCCATAATGTGACGGCAAATGTACTACTACAACTTTTAGAACCTATGTAATATGTTTACCGTGTGGTCATGAATCCGGCTTCAACGTTCGTTTTGTATCTTGCCACCATGAGCAGTGGAAAAAAGGAATGGTTCGAGAGCTGGTTCGACTCCCCGTTTTATCATATCCTTTATAAAGACCGCGACGAAAAAGAAGCCCAGGATTTTCTGGACAACCTGGTTTCTTTTTTAGCACTTCCTCCGCGCGCAAAAATTCTGGACGTCGCCTGCGGAAAGGGAAGGCATTCCATACACCTAAACAGAAAAGGATTTGCGGTTCACGGCTTTGACCTTTCCAATGAAAGTATCGCACACAACAAGCAATTTGAAAGCAGCACACTTTCGTTTTCGGTGCACGACATGCGTGATGAATTCCCCGAAAAAAACTTCGACATCGTTTTCAACCTTTTTAGCAGCTTCGGATATTTCGACAATCACGAGGACAATGTCAGCGTGATACGCGCGAATGCAGGCGCACTGCAGCCGGGCGGCATGCTTGTGATCGACTATATGAATTCTGAAAAAGTCAGCCGCCAGCTGGTCGCCGAAGACGTAAAAGAATGCAAAGGCATCCGCTTCATACAAAAGCGGCGCATCGATTCGGGGAAAATCGTCAAGGACATTTCATTTTCCTGCGATAAAAAAAATTATTCTTTTGAAGAGCACTTGCAGCTTTACACGCTTCACGATTTTGAAAAAATGTTCGCCATGAATCAGCTCAGTCTTACAAATACATTCGGAGATTACCAGCTGCATGTTTTTGACGAACAGAATTCAGACCGTTTAATCCTGGTCGCAAAGAAAAACTGACGGGTGAATTCGTGAACTAAAAAAACAATGCCTCTCCACTACTATATCATCCTCTTCGTCGTTGTATTCGGTTCAGGGCTTGCGATTTTTCTTTTCAAAAAACTAAGTGCACGACTCTTGAAGATGCTGCTTTCTTTCAGCGGCGCGTATTTATTTGCATTGAGTGTTTTGCATCTGATTCCCGAAGTTTATTCGTCACCCGTGAAATGGATCGGCGCTTTTGTGCTGGTCGGATTTTTTTTGCAGATCCTGCTGGAAGTTTTCTCCCAGGGAATCGAACACGGACACATACACGTGCACAAGGATCATGAGCATGCATTTCCATTTGCCATGATGATCGGACTCTGCGTGCACAGCTTTCTCGAAGGAATGCCGCTCGTGCAGAAATTTAACGACAGCGCCACACAGGCTTCCCTCCTTTTCGGAATTACATTACATCATATTCCCGTAGCGCTTGCGCTGATGAGCATGCTGCTGCAATCAAATATTACCAGGCAAGCGGCCATTTTTTATCTGCTGATTTTTGCACTGATGGCTCCGCTGGGCGCCTATTGCAGTCAGCTGATCAGCGACAATACCATGAAGGAGCTGTCAGGATTCTTCGACTGCATCATGGCCGTGGTGATCGGAATCTTCCTGCACATTTCGACAACGATACTTTTTGAAAACGATAAAGAGCACCGTTTCAATTATTACAAGCTGATCATCATTCTTCTCGGCGCCGGGCTTGCTTTTTTCAGTCTGTAAAAAATTCCAGGCATAAAAAACCCCGCTTAGATGGCGGGGATAAATTTAAACCAGACTGTCTGATCAGTTCAATGCCTTGATCGCATTCTGCAGCGCTTCCATGTCAGGCTGATCTCCCTGCGCTTTCAGGATCTCCTGATATCTGAGTACGCCGTTTTTGTCGATCAGAAATGTAGAACGCATTGCGACGCCGTTGTATCCGACAACAAAGCCGTTGAAGACAACATCGTACGCTTTAATCGCATCTTTATTAAAGTCAGAAAGAAGCACCAGATTTTCCAGCTTGTAATCTTCGCTGAAACGTTTCAATGCAAAAATGGTATCCGTGGAAATGCCGATGGTGACAGCATTCATCGAACTGTAGACATTGAAATTTTCCTGCACCGTGCACATTTCCTTTGTGCATGCGCCGGTCCAGGCTGCGGGGAAGAAAAACAAAACGACATTCTTTCCTTTGTATTCAGCAAGCGTGTGGAATTTCTTATCCTTATCAGGCAGGTTGAAGTCAGGTGCCTGTTGTCCGGTTGTTAAGCTCATAGTAAATATCTTTTTAGCGTTAGGGTCGCGAAAATAGCAAGAAGTTCTATACTTGTCATCACTAACTTTCACCAACAAACGATGAACAAATCATTGACAGAGACACTCGGAACGTTTTTTCTTGTTCTCACAATCGGACTCACCGGCAATCCCATTGCCATCGGGGCGATGCTGATGGTCATGGTCTATGCAGGAGGACCAATTTCTGGTGCGCACTATAATCCTGCGGTGACACTGACGGCGCTGCTTCGAAAAAAGATCCTGATGGGCACCGCCATTCAGTATTGGATGTCGCAGATTGCAGGGGCACTGCTCGCTGCGCTAGTCATTTATCTTACCTATCGGGTTCCGATGGCGGCTCCTGCTCCTGCTCCCGGATTTGCATACCAGCTGAAGCCGCTGATGATGGAAATCATCTTCACTTTTGTATTGGCGTCAGTCGTTCTCAATGTTGCGATGAGTAACAAATCCGCTGGCAATACCTACTTCGGCATTGCCATCGGGTTCACGGTCCTTGCTTCTGCTTTCGCGGCCGGACCGATTTCAGGAGGCGTCTTCAATCCGGCGGTGGCGCTCGGTCCGATGATCGTAGACGCAATTTACGGCGGCAACGCGATCGGAAATCTCTGGATATACATCGTCGGACCCTGCGCAGGCGCTGTGCTTGCGTCAGTCATTTACCCGGTCATGAACCCGGATGAAGATTGATTGAATGTTACTGTAACCAAGTTTCCGAGATTCATTTTGCATGTTTAAATTTTTTTCAGCGAAGCATGCAGTACCATACCTGATTTCGCTGATTCTTTTTTTCTACTGCTGGAATGTCTACTGGGGCGGAAAGCGATGGGATGCATTCTTCCTATCGGATTCCGGCGGATACTATGGATATCTTCCTGCGACGTTTATCTATCAGGATTATAGTTTTTCGTTTATCGAAGATATCACGCATAAATATTTTCACGGCAACACACAATACGATTTCCGCTCTTCATACCATGAAAATAAAATCGACAAATGGTTTTGCGGAACTGCCATTGCAATCACGCCGTTTTTTCTTGTTGCACATCTGATCAGCACTTTTTCCGGAAATGCCGACGGATATACGTTCTGGTATGCCTGGGCGCTGAACATCGCAGCAATTTTCTACTGCCTTGTCGGACTCATTGCATTGCAGCGCATCCTCAGGAAATTTCAAATGAAAGAAAGCGTCATCAATTTTGTGCTGTCGCTGATTGTTTTTGGAACGAACCTTTTCTATTATTCAACGAGCGAACCGGCAATGAGTCATGTCTATTCATTCGCATTCGTGAACCTTTTTGTTTTATCGGTGATGAATTTCATCGCTTCGGGAAAAACAGCACACCTTCTGCAGACAGCGCTGTTGCTGGGACTGATCGTCATCATACGTCCGGTAAATGTGATCGTCGTATCCCTTGTTCCGTTTCTAGCCGGCAGTAAAAAAAATCTCATTAGGTTTTTCCAGGTGCTTTTTGAAAAGAAGCGGGCCCTCATTTTTTCCGCGCTGCTATTTTCATCGGTGCTGTTTATTCAATTGATATTTTATTGGCTTCAGACCGGTGAATGGTTCATCTATTCCTACACAGGAGAGCAATTGAATATCCTTCAGCCGCATTTGAATGACTTTTTATTCAGCTATAAAAAAGGACTGTTTGTCTATCTTCCTTTGACAGTTATTTCTCTCGGAGGATTTATTTTTCTTTTCAGAAAAAACCGATTTCAGTTTTACGCGTTGCTCGGATTTCTGCTGATGCTCCTTTATATTTTTTCATGCTGGTGGAACTGGTGGTACGGCGGAAGTTTTGGGACGAGACCGGTTATTGAATTCCTCTCTGTCTTTGCAATTCTCTTCGCAACTGCATTACAGGATTCGACTGCAGGAATGAAAAAAATCTTTGTGACACTTGGGATAGGCTGCACGTTAATTTGTCTTGTGCAGACGTACCAGTACCGTTACTATTTCATCCATTGGGACAAGATGGATAAAGAGAGCTACTGGAAAGTATTTATGCGTGTGGATCTGGTGGCGAAAAAAGAAAATCCGAATGCGGGCTTGCTGCAAGACTAGTTCTATTGCAAAACGAGTTTCATTACTGACACATTACTCCCAAATATGATCGTAACAAAATAAACGCCTTTGCCCCAGGTCTTTCCATTGATCTCTGTAGTCTCGGCATCAAGAGCACCACTATAAACAATGCTTCCGTTTAATTCACTAATCTGAATTTGCGCTCGTTCAGCAGAATTGTGCAAGATTGCAAAATAACCAGTCGATGGATTGGGCACAATGCGAGTTTTATTTTGCGGAACTTGCATTTCGCTCGACAAAGGCGAGCTATCCAGGACAATGGAATCCATTGAACTGCATCCGTTGCTTCCTTGCAAGTATAAAATGTAGTTTCCATCCGAAAGATTATAAAGATGAATTGTATCGCCAGCATTTTGCAGAGCGTAATCTGTGGAATCGAATGCAAAAATGAACGGCGGATTTCCTGCAACAGCCTGAACAAATAACTCACCGTCATTACACCCCACGCAAGAAGGATTGGTGGCGTTAAAAACAAATTGAGGCTCATCAGCTGAAAGAACAGTCATGCTTCTTAGTGAAGCACAACCGTTTGAATCGCTAACTGAAATTATAACCTCCGGGGTATCACAAACGAGTGCCTGGGATGATACTTCTCCTGTCGACCAAGAATAATTATATCCTCCTGTTCCGCCTGTAACAATTGCATTTACGGTATCACAAAGTCCGAAGCAGTTCAACTGCAATGAATCCTGAAGCATAATGTGAAGCGGAAGCGGCTCGTTGATAGAAAACGTTAATGAATCGGTGCAGCCCCATGCATCCAAGATGGTTACCCAATAACTTCCCGCACACAAGCTGTCTGCCACTCCAACAGTATCTCCATTCGACCAATGTAAGTTGAATGGATGAATCGCATTTGTTGAGAGAGTTATCATTGCGTTGCAATCACCGTTGCATAAAACCGGCTGAGAAGCAGCATATGTCAGTTGACAATTGATCATGTATTCATCAGAGCGCTCAATACAACCGTGATAGTCAGTAGCATCTACAAAATAATTCCCGGATTGGTGAGCAATGAAAATCGCAGAATCTTCTCCCACAAGAAAAACACTATCGTTATACCATTGATAAGAACTTGTGAATAATGCAGAAGCAGTTAACAAGCTGTCCGATTGTGTTACGGTGAGAGTATTCTGAGGTCTAACCTGAACCAGCCACTTTTCAGAACCTGCGCTGCATCCGGCGGTATTGGTGACTTTCATAAAATAATATCCGGTTTCCTTTGCATAACAGAAAGTATCGGAGGTACCCGGTAATTCTATATCGTCTTTCATCCATTGGGAAGACCATGTGGGAAAAGCTGGTGCAGTCAGCAATACACTGTCACCATAACAAAGAACAGTAGGCATGTACGCAGTAATCGGAAAAGAAAAAACCGTATCGAATTCTACGTAAACCTGATTTGCAAATAAAGAATTGCAGCCAAAAGTGTCAGTCGTATAAACGGTGTAGTTGTCTGTGAAAGTTGACAGGAAAACATTTGTGTCTTCGCCGAGGACCAAATTGGTATTTGCTCCTGACCAGGTATAATGAAGATTGCTATCGTAAGCAGTAATGATTTCGGCTGAATCTCCCCAACAGAAAGGTGATGTTCCATTGAGTATAATTACGGGCCTTACTGGATCAGGACGGCTATAAATAGTATATGGTTGGGACTGCGGCGAAATACATCCGTATTGATCGATGTAGGCACAAGTGTAAGTAGCAGCTGCATTGGCACTCCAATAGTTCGGAAGGACAGTCGTATATGCAATTCCATTGTGATACCAATAATAATTGCCAACTGGTGAGGCGGTCAGCAGACTCCTTACCCCGCGGCAAATTGTATCAACTGAATGACCAGTAATAACCGGTGCCGTTACAGGTGCAGGATGCACCAATACCTGCAGTGTATCAGTTGCAATTGTTCCGGATGAATCAGTAACGATAAGGACACAAACGATTGTATCTTCAACTGTTGTCGTTGGAATAAAATTCGTCTGATAATATTGCGACTGAAGAGTACCAGAAGTGAGCAAAGCACCATCCTTCATCCAGGTGTATTGATAGGGAGGTCGCCCATTCACACCAGTAGAACTTACACCGATGTACACACGGTTGTCACTGCAGATGCTCATATCCTGACCAGCAAATATTGTGAGCCCGCCCCGCACATAATTATATGGTCCTACAGTATCGATACAACCTTCGCTGCTTTGTAAAATGACATGATAAACACCATTCTGCGAAGCGTTCAGCGTGAACGAATGCGCACCTGCAATGGTATCACCGTTAAACATCCAACTCCATTGATTTGCAAAGGCATAACCTCCGCCATAATTCCAGTATGTGAGAACAGAATCATTCTGCATCCGAATAAAAGTGCTGGAGAAGTCAACAGTCGAAACTGTACAAGCCTGTGTTGCATAGCATCCTGGCACATCTGAAATCTGCACTGTAAATATACCTGGTCGTGTAACGAGAATCGATGCAGTCGTATCAAACGTTGGAATCCAATCAAAGTGCGCACCACCTGAAGCTGTTATTGCAAGTGTATCTCCTGCGCACATAGTAACAGTCGCTCCGGGTAAAATGGACGGTACATCGAAAGGAGAGAAATTAATACTTGTTGAAGTGGAAGTATCAAAGCCGCATTCATTTGAAACACGAACGCGGTAAATTCCTGAGGGTGCGGTACCAGGTATTATATTTATATAATTTCTGTTCGTCAATAAGCCTCTAAGCAATGTATCATTAATTAACCATTGATAGGTATATGAAGGAAGATCGATTTCTTCGAGTTGTAGGATATTTTCATTTCGGCAAATATTGATCACTGAATCTGTCGCATGTGAAGCAACGGGGGGTGCTTTCATTCCAACAATGTGAGGAGCTGCTAACCAGGTTTCGCCTAAGGAGTCAATCATTGAAACAATATAAGTTCCGGGAAGCGATACCAGAATTGATTGTGATGTTGCACCTGTGCTCCAGTGATAACTTACGAAGCCGCTGTCGGCAATTAATGTAAGCGTGTCTGTCTGACAAAGAGTAAAGCTGCCATGGACATCATAGTAAAACACGTCACAGTATCCTGAATTTTCGAATCCTCCGTGTGTTATACTGTACCAGGAAGTGCTTGTTAGCAGGTCATGAGAATCATATGTGTAACTTTTATTTGCTTCACCACATCCATAGCAGGAACTATATTCATAAATCAAATGACCAGCTAAATCGAAGTCTTTATCGTCCCATGAGTCCGGCTGCCAAAAGCCCGAATAATAATAATCGTAACTGTAGTGATAGGAAAGCGGCACATGTGAAGTATATGTGTAAACCTCCCTGCTGATTGTATCTATGCTCCCATTGTTTATGGAGTAAAAAATATCCTCGAGTAAAAAATTAGACAAGTCATAAATACAGGTATCAAAATCTGTGGTTCTCCAACCAACAACTGAATCTGCATGCTGATTGTAACCACACACCCGAACAGAATCATTGGCCTGATATTCCGTAAGAGTACGAACAGAATCATCCCAGGAATTTCCATTCCATTGTCGTACGATTTTTATCGTATCTTTTCCCAAAGAGTTTAAGTCATAAGAAGTCCAGACTTTATTAGTCAGGGGACTTCCCTGTAAACCAAGCATAGTGATAATGAATCCTCCTGTATCATATTGATATAGGTTCTGACTTATTGTATCCAGTGGAATTCCCCTGAAGTCTGTTTGAACGAGCAAATTTCCAGAAAGGTCATATTGATACTCCGTGCGTATCCGGGGTTGTTCGACCCCTGTTTGGAAAGTATGTGTTTCGAATGTCAGTACGTTTCCGTTATTATCATAGGAATAAAATCTCTGGATTACAAAAAGTTGATTAAAATAATCCCAGCTGCTGTCGGATGAGAAAATCAGATTCCCGCTGATATCATATTCATAGTGATTTGATTTTCCGACATGATGAATATTGCCAAGAATATAATATGTGGTGAATAATTTAAGATGCCCTAAGCTATCATAGATATATTTCTCTTCAGTGAAATCATATAAATCTCCGCTTCCATGACACTGGTAAGTAACAGTTGAGTCTTCAAAAGATGCCAATAAACGAACAGGACTAAGCAACGTAGCAAAAGCAATAAAAATGGCCCAAGTAAAAGTTTTCAAGGAATTTTTTTCCTGTGAACCTACAAAAAAAATTTCACGATTAACTACTACAGTGAAATCTATTCAATCACCTGTGATAATTCGGCACCTCCTTCACAATCGTTACGTCATGCGGATGACTTTCACGACCGTAAGAGGTGATTCAGATGCTAATCTCAAAATTTTAAAAACTTACTAGTAAAATTGATTAAAGGGGACGAGAGCTTAAAAATATAAATGCCCGTAGGTAAATCAACACAGGATATATTAAGATTAGTAAGATCTTGATCCGAATATTTATCAGATCGGATTCTTGCTCCTGAATAATTAAATATCTCAAACACTAAGGAAGAAGTTGTTTTAAATTCCCATTTTAAATATAAACTTTGCGTCAATGCATCATATGTAGATTTAATATTTGAATTGTTGTTCTGGTCTATAATATCAGAGTTTAAATCTTCTAATTTAATGATCCATTCATCAGGATAAGATGGTACAGCATCGCAGCCATCTCCATCAAATCCTGCAATAACATATCTGCCATTTTCTAATTCAGCACCAGACATAGCGTAATCATCAGATGGTAATACTCCAATTGCAAATTGCCATTCGAAATTAAAATTACTATCTGCTTTTAAAACATACCAGTTTGCATCACCACCTAAATACTCTCTTCGCAATCCAATTATTAAAAAGCCGCTGTCGGAAGTAGTATTACCACTTTTGCTATATTGATCATAATCCCAATCAGCAAAAGAATGCCATTTCAAAAAATTACCTAAAGTGTCAATTTTCGCTAAGCAAAGTCCCGTACGGTTAATAGGGAATCCATCATTAAACCCTTCAACGTAATAATAACCATTCTTATACTGAAAAGATGACGCAGTAATTGCCGTATCAGAGCTTACTGCTCGAACTTGCCGCTCAATCGAACCATTGTTCGTTAATTGAACAATCCAACTACCACAGTATGAAAAGGTACTACCGGCTAGATCGCCATCATTAGAATTTGTGTGACCAATGAAAGCATAGGTTCCATCGGCAAATGATAAAATGTCTGCGGCTCCTTCCGTCGATGATCCCCCAAAGGTTTTTTGCCATTCAAGTCCGCCCGTGCTTGAAATCTTTAATACCCAGATGTCGACATCTCCATGGTTAAGCGTAATATCTCCATCATTCGACATGACATCTGCTAATATTATATATCCAGAATCAGGAGACTGTTTTATACTGATAGCCCTATCAGTCGATGCTCCGCCATAGCAGCTTTGCCATTCTATTATTCCATTGCTATCAACTTTTACAATCCAAACATCCATAGAATTCGAATGATTATTTGTCACATCACCATCAATTGATGTTGCTATTCCGGCGATTATATAACCTCCATCATATGTTGTTTCAACTTTACATGGCGTTTCAGAATTTGTTCCGCCGAAACACTTTTGCCACTGGATTTGGCCCATACTATCAAGCTTAAGCAACCAATAATCTCCAATTCCAGCTGCATGATTTCCTGAAACGTCGCCGTCATTCGATCCGGATTCTCCAACAACAATAAATCCTTGATCAGGTGTCAGAGATATTGAATATGCAACATCTAACGAAGAACCTCCGTAACATTTTTGCCACGAAATTATTGGTTGGCCAATTGCAATTATTACTTGAAAAGACAGAAGAATGAAAAAACAAAAATGTTGTTTTATTCGCATTCCGACTAAATATTATCTCATTATAACAGTATTTTATACTTTAAACATTTAAGAGTAAATCACCTGTGATAATTCGGCGCCTCCTTCACAATCGTTACATCATGCGGATGACTTTCACGAACACCGGCAGAAGTGATGCGGATGAATTTTGCCTTATGTAAATCTGCAACAGTTGCAGTGCCGCAGTAACCCATGCTAGCCTTCAGTCCGCCGACCAGTTGATAAAGCTCTTCTGAAACGAGTCCCTTGTAAGGAACCCTGCCGACGATTCCTTCCGGGACAAGCTTCTTCACGTCTTCCGTCTGCGCCTGGAAATAACGGTCTTTCGATCCTTCACGCATCGCCTCGATGGAACCCATTCCGCGATACGTCTTGAACTTTCTTCCTTCATATATAATTGTTTCGCCGGGAGCTTCTTCAGTTCCTGCAAGCAACGATCCGAGCATGACAGTGCTTGCGCCTGCAGCAATCGCTTTTGAAATATCTCCGGAGAAACGGATGCCGCCATCGGCGATGACAGGAATTTTCATTTCTCTCAATGCTTCTGCAACCTGGTATACGGCAGAGAACTGCGGTACGCCCACACCTGCAATGACGCGCGTTGTGCAGATGGATCCAGGACCGATACCAACCTTTACTGCATCCGCACCGGCCTTTGCAAGCATGCGCGCAGCATCTGCCGTTGCGATGTTTCCGACTACAATGTCAACCTTGCTTATGGATTTTTTTACCAGCTTCAGCATGTCGACGACACCTTTTGAATGACCGTGCGCAGTATCGATAATGATCAGATCCACACCGGCTTCTGCAAGAGCGGCAGCACGGTTTAGAGAATCTTTCGTGACGCCGATGGCAGCACCGGCACGCAGCCGCCCAAGTTCATCCTTGCATGCATTCGGTTTCGATTTGATCTTGAGAATATCCTTGTAGGTGATGAGCCCGATGAGCTTCCCGCCTTTGTCGATCACCGGCAGCTTTTCGATTTTATAGTTCTGAAGGATTTTTTCGGCCTCGACGAGATCTTTGGTACCTGTCGTTGTGATCAGGTTTTCCTTTGTCATGATCTCTTCCACCGGACGGTTTGGATTTTTTTCAAAGCGCAGGTCGCGGTTGGTAATAATTCCGACGAGTTTTTTATTTGCAGTGATCACAGGAATGCCGCCGATCTTGAAGTCTTTCATGATCTGCAATGCGTCTCTCACGACTGCATTTGCGGGGAGGGTTATCGGATCGTGAATCATTCCGCTTTCAGAGCGCTTCACTTTTTTCACCTCTGCCGCCTGCGCTTCGATGCTCATATTTTTGTGAATGATGCCCAGTCCTCCCTCCTGCGCCATGGCGATCGCCATGCTGGATTCGGTAACAGTATCCATGGCCGCAGAAATAATCGGCATGTTCACCTTGATCCTGTTTGTAAGCTTGCTGGAAACGTTCACTTCTCCCGGAAGGACTTCCGAGTAAGCAGGCACCAGCAATACATCATCATAGGTAAGGGCTTCTCCAAGGAAGCGGTCTTCGGCAACTTTCATAGTGGTATGGCTTCAAAAAAAGTTGCACGCGAATGTACACAGATTTTTTACTGCGCAAACAAATTGCGGATTCAGATAATCATGCAGGCACCGACAGTTTCATTCGTTCCTTCGTCGATCAGGATTAAGCTGCCGGTCATGCGGTTTCTTCTGTACTCGTCGTAAAAAAGCGGAGCTGTCGTGCGAAGGTGAATTCGCCCGATATCGTTCATCCTGATCTCTTTGTCATTTTCCATCCGGTGCAGCGTATTGATATCAACCTTGTAACGGATTTCCTTTACGATGCAGCGCACTTCCTTTGTCGTATGACGAACGGTGTATTTTCCATTCAGCTGCAGCGGACGTTCATTCAGCCAGCAAACCATCACTTCAATATCCTGTGACACATGCGGAATATTATTTTCACGGATGATCATGTCTCCCCTGCTGATGTCGATTTCATCTTCGAGGCGGATGGCAACAGACATCGGAGCAAAAGCTTCATTCACTTCTCCCGCATCGGTATCGATTGCTTTGATTGTGGTCGTAAATCCCGAAGGCAGCACCATCACTTTATCTCCGGGCTTGTAAATTCCTCCTGCAATCCTTCCCGCATAGCTTCGGTAGTCGTGGTGATCGGTTTGCTGCGGACGAATCACATACTGAACCGGAAACCTGCAGTCGATGTGGTTCTGATCTCCGCTGATATGTACGTTTTCAAGAATGTACATCAGCGTGGTACCCTGGTACCAGTCCATATTTTTTGTCCGGTCAACAACGTTGTCACCTTTCAATGCACTGATCGGAATGTATTGTACGTCGTGCACTTCAAGTTTTGAAGAAAATGTTTTGAAGGATGCAACGATTTCATCATAGACACTTTGCGAGTAATCGACAAGGTCCATTTTGTTGATGCAAACGACAATGTGTGGGATCTGTAAAAGCGCTGCGATGAATGCATGCCTTGAAGTCTGCTCTACGACGCCTTTCCGCGCATCAATCAGAATGATCGCCAGGTTCGCAGTGCTTGCACCGGTAACCATGTTGCGTGTGTACTGAATATGTCCGGGGGTATCAGCGATGATGAATTTCCTGCGGGGAGTTGCGAAATACCTGTATGCAACGTCAATCGTTATTCCCTGCTCACGCTCGGCACGCAATCCGTCAGTAAGCAATGCAAGATCGACATACTCATGACCTTTTTGCTTGCTTGTTTTTTCAATCGCTTCAAGCTGGTCTTCAAAAATCGATTTGCTGTCGTAAAGCAATCTTCCGATCAGCGTGCTTTTTCCGTCGTCCACACTTCCTGCAGTGGTGAAACGGAGAAGCTCCATGTTGTAGTAATTATCCAACGGTGTGTTCGTCATTAAAAATATCCTTTCTTCTTCCTGTCTTCCATTGCAGTTTCCGACCGCTTGTCATCCTGGCGGCTGCCGCGTTCTGTCACTCTTGATGCAGAAACTTCAGCGATGATATCCTGAAGTGAAGCAGCGGGAGAAATCACAGCACCGGTACATGTCATGTCGCCGACGGTTCTGAAACGCACGCGCATATTCTCTGCCTTCTCTTCGGGTTTCATCATCATGAAGTCGGAGCAAGCGTAGACTACTCCGTCGCGTACGAAGCATTGTCTCTCATGACTGAAATAGATCGACGGGATCTGAATATTTTCAAGAGCGATGTATTGCCACACGTCCATTTCCGTCCAGTTGCTGAGGGGGAAAACACGAAAGTGTTCTCCGTGATGTTTCTTTCCGTTAAATAAGTTCCACAATTCCGGACGCTGGTTTTTAGGATCCCATTGTCCGAATTCATCGCGATGGGAAAAGAAGCGCTCTTTTGCGCGTGCTTTTTCTTCGTCACGTCGTGCGCCGCCCATTGCCGCGTCGAACTTAAACTCTTCGATGGCATCAAGAAGCGTGACGGTTTGAATTCCGTTCCGGCTTGCATTGTACCCCTTTTCTTCTTTCGCCCTGCCGCTGTTGATGCTGTCCTGCACGCTGCGCACGATGAGGTTTACGTTGATATGTTTCACCCACCAGTCCCGATAGGTAATCGTTTCGGGAAAGTTATGTTCCGTATCGACATGCATGAGCGGGAAAGGAATTCTTGCCGGATGAAAAGCTTTTTTTGCCAGCCATGACATCACGATAGAATCTTTTCCGCCGCTGAAAAGAAGCACCGGTTTTTCAAACTGCGCTGCAACTTCCCGAAGCACATAAATGCTTTCGCTTTCCAGCTCTTTCAAATGCGTGAGATTATAGCCGTGCATGCTTTACTTCAATTCGATTTTTGGTTTGATAAGCCGGACAATTTTTTCTGCCGCCTCACCGATATTCATCTGGTCGCTGCGGATTTCAATGTCAGGCGATTCAGGCACATCAAACGGTGCGCTGATGCCGGTGAAGTCTGAAATCTCTCCCGCCCTTGCCTTCTTATATAAACCTTTCGGATCGCGCTGCTCACATATTTCGACCGGACAATTGATAAACACTTCTATATATTCATTTCTGCCGACGAGTGAACGCACCATCTGCCTGTCTTTTTTTGAAGGAGAAATAAATGCGGCCAGTACAATGACGCCTGCGTCCACAAAAAGTTTTGAAACTTCTCCGATGCGCCTGATATTTTCTGCCCGGGCATCCGCGCCGAAGCCGAGGTCTTTATTCAGACCCGTTCTGATGTTATCCCCGTCGAGCAAATAAGTCAGGAAGCCCGATTCATTCAGCATCTCTTCGACTTTCCCGGCAATGGAACTTTTGCCAGAGCCGCTGAGGCCTGAGAACCAAATAATTGCAGAGTTCTGCGCAAGTAATTCGCGACGGTCTGTTTTCGAAATAACATGACCATGCGGGACAATATTTTTTTCATCGGCCATAAAACGGGCGGCAAAGGTAATACTGTACGCGAAGTCTTGCTAAAAGATACCCTTTGGGCAAGGGCAGCTAAATAAATGCAGGCTGAAGCAGGCTGATCAGTTTACCACCAGTCTGTTGAAAGCCGACTGCTCACCGTTCTGAAGTTCGAGCATATAAAGTCCGCGGGAAATTTTTTCAAGGTTAATATGAAGAATCACTTCGCCTTCTTCCGCAGTCCCGCTTTGGAAATAAACCGTTTGCCCAAGCATGTCTGTCAGACGAACAATAAATTTTGAAGGAACCCCATTCATAAATCTGACTTCTGTTGAGCCGCTTGCAGGATTTGGTACAAGAGTGAAGTTGAGGTTAGAATTTGTGCTAAGAAGTTCTCTGCAATTAAATGAAACAGTCAGAGACTTGTAGGAGCTCGATCCGCAGTTATTGTTGCCGCGAACTTTCACGATGCCCGATGTACCGCCGAAGTTCACGGTTACTGCATTTGATGTGGTCGTAAGTGTAACAGCAGCTGTAGTGCTTCCGTCGGAAATTGTGGAACCTGCGGGAACTGACCATGTATAGGTATTTGAAGTCGCCACAGCAGGCGTTGAATAGGCGACTCCCGACTGGTTCGCGCAGACAGTAGCCGGTCCTGTTACGGAGGCAGGCGTAGCCGGAATCCCCTTCACTGCAAGCGTCCGTGCGATGCTGTTTCCGCAGCCGTTGAAAGCTGTTACAGTCACGGTTCCGGAAACAAAAGATGGATACTGCACAGTTGCAGAAGTTCCTGAAGGAGTAACCACTGCACCCGGAACCGAACATGACCAGTTGTATCCTGTTGCATTTGCTACAGCGGCAATTGAATAAGCGACGGTCAGGCTGCATACACCGTTTGCTGTTCCGCTGATTGTGCCCGGAGTTGCGGGAACTGAAACCAAAGCTTTCGTTCGTGCAGCACTGACTCCGCATCCATTCGAAGCGGTAACGCTAAGGGTGCCTGATGTCCATGATGAATTAAAGCTGACGGAAACTGCATTTGTGCCTTGTCCGCCATTGACTGCTGCATTTGCAGGTGCAGACCAGGAATAAAGTACGCCTGCGACATTTGTAACAGAAAAATTTTCAATCGTATTGCTGCATGCCGAAGTTGTACCTGCAATGACGGATGGAGTACCAAGCGTGTTTCTGTTCACTGTAAGAGACCTGGTGCCGCTTGCTCCGCAGGAGTTATTCGCAGTAACGGAAATCGTTCCCGCTGCTGTAAACCCGCTGTTAAATGTTACAGAGATGCTGCGTGTACCAGCACCGGCTGTGATGACGCTTCCTGCAGGAGTAATCCAGTTGTAAGATGTAGCTCCGGCAATTGCACCGACTGTATAAGTACGCACATCTCCCGGACAAACTTTTGCCGCTCCGCCTGTAACACTGATCGTTCCCGGGGTTCCAGGCACAGTGCAGCCGCTGGTCACCGTTGTTTGCTGCGATGAGGTGTTGCTGCAGCCATTTGCATCTGTGTAAGAATAAGTAATTGTGTATGGACCTCCGACGCCAGCTGCAGATGGAGAAAAAGTATTCCCGCTGATGCCTGGTCCGGAGAATGTTCCTCCTGCCGGTGATCCTGTGAGAACGGATGATGAAGCATTCACAGCATAAGATGCAGACAGACCGCTGAATGAAACCGTGGGCAACGGATTGACTGTAATGCTGGCAGCAGAACTTGTATTTGTACAGCCGTTCGCATCCGTGAATGTATGCGTGTAAGCAGTGCTTGCTCCCGTGTAAGGATTTGCAACGCTCCAGGTGCCGCCTGCAGGCGATCCTGACAATGCGATTGAAGAACCGGTGCAGCCGCTGACGTTATTTGCAGTAACCGTTGGCAACGGATTTACAGTGATCGATGCTGAGGAACTTGTGTTCGTACATCCGTTTGCATCGGTAAATGTATGTGTGTATGTAGTGCTCGCTCCCGAATATGGATTTGCAACACTCCATGTTCCGCCGGCAGGTGATCCGGACAATGCAATTGAAGATCCCGCGCAGCCGCTTACATTGTTCGCTGTTACCACCGGAAGCTGATTAACCGTCACCAGCCGTGATGCTGAACCGGTGCAGCCGTTCGCAGCAGTACCTGTCACTGTATATGTGGTGGACGAAGATGGATTCACATTATAAGAAGCCGTTGAAGGTCCGCCTGTCCACACGTACGATGATGCACCCGAAGCTGTGAGTGTAGTTGAAGAACCTGCGCAGATTGTGCTAGTTCCGGAAATTGAAATCGTAGGAGATGTATTAACGGTAATTGATGCAGGGCTGCTCGTTGCATTACATCCATTTGGATTTGTAACTGTGTAAGTAAACGATGTGCTTCCTCCGCTGTATGGATTTGGAACGCTGAAAGTACCACCGGCAGGAGCTCCTGTCAGATTGATCGGATTACCGCTGCAGCCTGTTGCACTGTTTGCTGTAGGTGCAGATGGCGTTGTCATGATTGTCACAACGAGTGTCGATGATGTCCCCGTGCAATTTGCATTCGATCCGAAAACAGAAACCGTGGAAGTGCTGATCGTATTTGGAAAAACAATTACTGCCGACAGCGTCCCTTGTCCTGAAGAAACAACAGCGCCGCCGGTTGCTGACCAGGTATAGGTTGTTGCGTTGGTGATCGCCGAAGTATTGAACGTGATCGGAATATTTGCACAGAAGCTTGTGGACGCAGTCGTAATGCTGTTTCCTGCAGCAACCTGTCCGCTGATCACAATATTATTTCCATTGCTGCTACCCGTCACCACAGGATTGGAGCTGACAACACGAATCAGGTATCCGCTGCCTCCCGCTGTGTTCGATGGTATCGTCGCCGCAATTGTACCCGCAGACGTCGATGTCAACGTACCTATCGATACCGGACTTGCGAAAGAGCCTGCAGCATTTGAGAGCTGGGCAGTGAAAACATTTCCTGGATTGGGAGTTCCTGTGATGGTGTATGGAACATTGACTGCAGTTCCTGCGCAATAATTCAGCGGACTGATCGCAGATGTAGCGATTGCGGTGAGTCCGGATGCGCCTGTAATCGTGAAGTTCACATTGCTCATGTCGAAGAAAATATTTCCGACAGCTTCAACTTTCACCCTCGCTGTTGCAGAAGGTGTATTCGGAACTGTGATGACTTCAGATCCGTCGTTTGCAGTGCTTGCAAGTATGACTGTTGGGAAAGTTTGACCTCCGTCAGTACTCAAAGAAATTTTAACGTTCGCACAACTGATCGGCGCTCCGCTGGTCCCATTTACACTCCATGTCACAGTCTGAGACGAACCTCCAGCCCATGTGACAGCAGTATTCGGAGCGGTGACTGCAAATGCACCGCCTGTGTTGGCGACAGTAATTGTAACATTTACATCTGGATGCATGACGCCTCCGCCGCCCATCTTGTTATCTCTCGCAGTGAGACGGAACTTGAGAGTACGTGCCTGATTCGGTAGCCATTCTCCTACTGATGCTGAGTTGCTGATGATGGATGATAGCTGAGGAAAAGTTCGGGAAGGTGTTGTTACAGGCTCGAAAGGACGGAACTGCGGAGCAGTCGTACTCTGAACATTCAATGCTCCAGCAGGACCAAGGTCCATTTCTTCCCACGAGTATGTCAGCGGATCTCCGTCAGGATCTGTTGCGGCGCCGGTAAGAACAAAAGGCGTTGAAACCGGAATTGTAAAATTCGATCCCTGGCTCGTCACATTCGGGGGATTGTTTCCCGTCGTTGTCGTAACTGGACAAGCATTTCCTCCGCCTGTCGTCGTGTAGTTTACAATTTCATCAAAGCTATACGTATGAAAGTATGCAATGCTGTGCGGAGCCAGATCATCTGTGCCGCAGATACCTGCGTACGCCATAATCGTAATTCCGCTGCCTGGCTCGTAAGCTGCGCTGGAAGCACGATTCCCGCTGCATGATCCGGTCGTGCTGTTGAATGTGTGGTTGCCTCCGAACTGGTGACCCATTTCATGCGCGACATAATCGATATCGTATGCGTCGCCGACAGGATTCGAAGATCCTGTAACACCGCGTGCTTTGTTTGAGGATGAACAGACAACTCCGAGTCCTGCAATTCCTCCTCCGCCTGTAGAAAAGACGTGGCCGATATCATAGTTCGCACTTCCGATCACGTTGGTGCAAGTCGTTTGGTTTTGACCGAGCATGGTGCTTCCGTTACCGTTTGTGTAAGGGTCAGTAGCAGAATTCGTATAAACAATCGAACTGTTGTTGGCGATCAGTGTCAGACGAATTGCAACTTCGGTTTCATAAACGCCATCGACGCGATTGATGCTCGTTACAATTCCAGCCATTGCGCCCGTTACCGTTCCGCCTTTCGTTGCTGCATACTCACCGGTGCATGCAAGTGCGAGACGGTAAGTTCTAAGCTGTGCACCCGCAACTTTTTGAGCGTACAATTCATCCGGTATGATGTCCCGGTATTCGTCGGTTGTAGTTCCTCGACCCGCTGTTTCACAGACAAAAGAATTTACCTGCTGCAGATCGCTCTTGTAATAGCAGATGTAATCTTCAGTATTGTTCGCGCAATAGGGATCGATCCAGGCGCTGCCTTCCGGCGAAAGAACCATTGCATGAAAACCCAGCGGAGTCATGTCGAGACGAACGCTTGCATTTGGTTTTTCTATGCCCTGTCCTGCATAAGTTTTTATCGAAGGATATTGTGCAGCAAGCTCAGGGTGCATGACGAACGTTTCCCATATTCTGAAATGGAGCGTGCTTCCGTCAGGCATGGGCATCGCAAAAATCACCGGACTATTTTTCATCGCATCAGGACTTTCAGCAGGTGCGCCGCTGAAAAACTGAATCGCCGCCTGCTTGTCGAGATGGAGTGTTCTGTAATTTTTTGGGAAAGTATACCGCTGACCTGTCAATGAAACAGATCCTTCAGGAATATCACTGAGTATTGCCGGGCCTGTTTGTCCGAAAGAAGCATTCGTTAGTAATGCACAAAATAAAATACAAACCGCATAAGCACGGCTTAGGTTGCGTTGAAGTTGAATCATGAATGAATGAAATTAATTGAATGTTGCCAGAAGGGGTTGCAAATCTACTCCAATGTAGCTGCAAGTCAATACCAGATGGGAATGCAGAGGTAAAAGAAAATCCTGGATTTACCGTGACGGTGGTAAATCAGGTCTTCTGCGTGGTAAATGATCACTGACCGATCGGATGCCAGATCGTTTTAATTTCCTGCAGATCCATGATGTAATAAGGTCCCTGCGCGTCGGCGCTCATCCAGTCGCGACTGCCGTAATTAACGACACGCTTTACATTGGTTGCAGCATTTGTCTGAATCGTCTTCAGCTCTTCGGCATTTCCATTACAGTATACAATCGCGTTCACGTCCATATGAGATGAAAAATGTGCGTGCAGCTCCTGTGCATTGCCTGTGAGAATATTTACAACGCCAGCCGGCACATCGCTCGTCTGAAGCACTTCTGCAAACGACACGGAGCAAAGTGGTTTTGACTCTGATGCAAGAACAACAACGGTATTACCTCCTGCAATGGCAGGCGCTATCACGGAGATCAGTCCGATGAGACCGTTTCGTTCCGAAGAAATGATGGATACAACTCCTGTAGGTTCAGGAATAGAAAAATTGAAATGCGATGACTCAACGGGATTCACCGAAGAAAAAATCTGGATGAACTTATCTGTCCACCCAGCATAGTGCACGAGCCGGTCTATTGAAAGATCCGCTTCCGCAATTGCATTTGCTTTCGAAATGCCTTGCTGAATGAGCTCGTCGATAAACTGTGACTTCCTTCCTTCGAGTACTTCTGCAATGCGGTAAAGAATCTGACCTTTGTTATAGGCGGTTTTTGCTGACCATGCCGGCTGCGCTTTTCTTGCAGCAACAACTGCATCCCTGAAATCCTTTCTGGAAGACCGGCAAATATTTGCAGCATGATTTCCTTCAGCGTCTTTCAGAATATAATACCTGCCAGATTCTGTTCGCGGAAATTTTCCATCGATATAAATCTTGTAGGTCTTTAAAACATCCAGCCGAGCCGATTTAGACTTTGCTGACTGGCCATTTTCCGTCGTGCCATTCACATTCACAACCTGCTTTGTTTGCGTGTCCATTACTTTTTCTTTAGTCGACAATAAATTTTCCCGAAGCAATTGCATCCGCCGTCTTCATCTGGTAAATATAAATTCCTTTGTCAAGGTGATGCCGTTCAATGACGATCTGATTTCCCGTAAATTTTTTCTCTTCCACGATACGCCCTGTAACATCGATCAGCTGCAGTGTTCCCGAGGCTGTAAATCCATCCTCCAATGAAATCACCGATCTTTCCGTGAGCGGATTCGGAGCAAACCTGACGAGTAATTTTTTTTCATTCTCATTTACACTGATAAGAGAATCAGTAAAAATCGCTTCGCACGAAACTGCGAAGTGCGTGTCATAAAAGCCAAGCATAGAATCTTCGAAACACCGTAGTCCGGCAGTCGGCGCATCACAAGCAGCGTACTGCGGATAAAGACAGCCTGTGCTTCCGATGCCTTCTATCACGGGACCGTCAAAAGTATACGCATTACCATAAACAGCTATCGTGGAAACGTGCTGCACTTTTCTGTACTGTCCGTTGATGGTATCGAAACTTACGGAATCGACTCGCAGCTTTAGCGAATCGGAAGACGTATTTTGTGCAATCACTGTCCAGGTATCGCCTTCATCCAGGTTGAAATTGTACAACAGCGTGAATGCATTCAGGGAATAGTTATACCAGTACGCTCTGCGGTTGATTCCATAAACAAAATTCGTCTGTGCAGTTCCGCATGCACATCCACCGATAACGATATGACACGGTACGCCATTTACCACGGTGTCTTCAATGCTGAGTATTGACCTCGGAAAATTTTGATGGTTGACATTTTCGTGGTCATTGTAAACCCACTGCGTTTCGACCGATCCAAAATCCTGGGCCGCTCCCGAAACAACATTCAGAATACACAAGATGAAAAGCAATTTTTTCATTTAGCTGTACACTTCAACGTAAGGCATGACACCATGAAGGCCGCCCTCCCGGCCAACTCCGCTCTCTTTATAGCCACCGAAAGGAGAGGTAGGATCGAACTTATTATAAGTATTTGCCCAAATCACACCGGCGCGGATCTGCGACGTCACTTTAAAAATTTTCGATCCTTTATCCGTCCACACACCGCCGCTGAGGCCATATGGAATATTGTTCGCTTTCTCAATGGCTTCTTCAACGGTTCTGAAAGTCTGAACCGCGAGTACGGGGCCGAAAATTTCTTCCTGAACAATTCTTGAAGATTGTGCGACGTTGGTAAACAAAACCGGCCGATGAAAAAATCCGGAGGAAGGCAACTGGCAGGATGACTGGTAGCACTCACCGCCTTCATTGATTCCGATCTTAATGTATTGCCTGATTTTATTCAGCTGCTCTTTGCTATTGATTGCCCCGATGTCGGTGTTTTTATCGAGCGGGTCTCCGACGATCAGCGTTTCCATCCTGTCTTTCAGTTTCCGGATTACGATGTCGGCAACACTTTCCTGAACGAATAACCTGGAACCTGCGCAGCAAACATGACCCTGGTTGAAAAAAATTCCGTTCACAATTCCTTCTACTGCCTGGTCGATCGCTGCGTCTTCAAAGATGATGTTGGCAGCTTTCCCTCCGAGCTCCAGCGTATATTTCTTTTCCGTTCCTGCGATTGAGCGCTGAATAATTTTTCCGACTTCAGTCGAGCCGGTAAATGCAATCTTCCGGATTCCGGGATGGTTGACGAGCGCTGCACCTGTTGTTCCTGCGCCGGTGATGATGTTCACGACGCCGTCAGGCAAACCAGCTTCCTGCATGACCTCAGCAAGCTTCAAAGCAGTAAGCGGAGTTGTTTCCGCAGGCTTCAGCACAACGGTATTCCCTGCCGCAATTGCAGGAGCAATTTTCCATGCGGCCATCAGCAATGGAAAGTTCCAGGGAATGATCTGACCGGCAACACCGAGCGGACGCACCTTTTTACCGGGTGCTACATAATCCATTTTATCCGCCCAGCCTGCATAGTAAAAGAAATGCGCAGCGGCGAGAGGAACATCCACATCCCGCGATTCACGGATCGGCTTACCGCCATCCATGCTTTCTATGACAGAAAATTCTCTTGCACGTTCCTGGATTGCGCGTGCAATACGGTAGATATATTTTCCGCGTTCTGCGGCCGGCATGATGCTCCATACATTTTCATAAGCCCTGCGCGCCGCTACCACAGCGATGTTCACATCTTCGTCATTTGCTTCAGCGACTTCAGCGAGTTTTTTTTCCGTTCCCGGATTTATCGTATCGAAATACCTGCCGGATTTCGGTGTGGTAAACTTTCCGCCGATAAACAGCTCGTAACGATTCTGCAAACGCACATGATCTTTCGACTCCGGCGCAGGCGCATAACTCCAGTCTGTTGCAAAATTTACCTGTGCAGGTGTTGTTTTTTTCTTCGACATTTTAAATTAATCTTTTGAAAAGTAATCGATGCTCTGATAAATTCCAGTTTGTTCCTTCACGATCTGCATCAGTATGTCATTTGCAAGTGCACTCGCTCCAAACCGGAACAGGTCTGCGTTCAACCAGTCCTGGCCAAGCGTTTCACGAAGCACAACAAGATAGTTGAATGCAATTTTTGCGGTAGCGATTCCGCCTGCAGGTTTCATCCCGATTTTTTTTCCTGTCTGGTAATAGAAATCGCGGATTGCTTCGAGCATCACGATCGTAACAGGAAGTGTTGCCGCCGGTTGAATTTTTCCCGTAGAAGTTTTTATAAAATCGGCGCCCGCATGCATTGCGATGTCACTCGCCTTTCTGACATTATCGAGTGTGCTCAACTCACCGGTTTCAAGAATTACTTTCAGGTGTGCTTTTCCGCAGGCTTCTTTCACAGCGGCGATTTCGTCGAACACATAGTTGAACTCACCCATCAGAAATTTTCCCCTGGAAATAACCATGTCGATTTCATCGGCGCCTTCGTCGACTGCCCAGCGTGTTTCATCAATCTTCACTTTCTTTTTTGACATCCCGCTTGGAAATGCTGTTGATACGGCGGCGACTTTTACGGTGGAACCTTTCAATGCCTGCTTTGCAACTTTTACAAGATTCGGATAAACGCAAACAGCAGCCACAGGAGGAATACCTGACACGCCGTCGTGCGGATGCATTGCCTTCGTGCAAAGCTGCTTCACCTTTCCCGGAGTGTCGCGCGCTTCAAGGGTAGTGAGGTCAACCATGCTAAGCGCCATTTTCAGGGCGGCGAGCTTGGATTCTTTCTTGATGCTTCGCTTCGATAGCCTGGAAATTCTTTCCTCTACGCCCACCTGGTCCACCGGCGGACTCGTTCTGAATTCATATACCGGCGCAGCTGTACTGTTCATTTTTCAAAAGTAGAAAAGATTCAGAACAAGTATTCAGTATTCAGGCAATCTTCCCGGGGGCCGGACTAATACTAACGACTAATACTAACGACTAATCATTAAACCGGTAAGTCAGGCACACTGCAATCACTTTGTTAAACTGTCCGCCGATGAAATAGAAATAATTGTAATTCTCATTCTTTGGCCGGATGGTCGTCACGGAATATGTATACCGGACATTGACGCCGAGGTGTCCGCTGATGTGATAATTTCCTCCCGCAGCAACGAGATAATCATACCGGTGAAACGGCGGAGCATTTAAGATTTCTCCAAGCTGGTCTTCTTCATAGGTGCTCACGAGCGTTGCAAATGCAACTCCGGCCTCAAGGTTCCATTTTTTACCAAGAGAATAATTTACAAGCAAAGGAGCTTCGACATAATTCAACCGCATGAGGTAGAAAACGCCGTCTTTATTCAGCGGCAGGCGGCTCCCCTTCTGCACAAATTCGATGGCGAACTGAATTCCGATTTTATTTCCCAGACTGCGGTTCACCCATGCGCCGACCTCAACACCCGCTTTATTAAAGCCCGAAAGATGATCTCCATCTACCTGTGATGTGCTGATTCCTGCAATGATACCCGCATCAAATTTTTGCGCACTGCTGTAGAGCGACATCAGCAGTAATACAACCGGAAAAGAAAACAGCTTTCCGTTCATCAGGAAAAAGAAAAAGATTACCTGATTTTTACTTCTTCAACCTGCAGCACTTCATAGGTGTTTGCATTGTAAAGAAAAGCGACAACAGCACAATGATCGGGGTTCCACGATGGATCAAGATTGATAGTGTATCCTGTAACTTCCGTCGAGTTTGCCTCAATTCCGGAAGCACCGACAGGAACTCCATAAGCAGTATTGAGCGCAGTGCGAAGCATATGATGATGCACGTAATCGGAAACAAGTTCCGGATTATGCCCATACCAGACCTGCCAGTCGATGACGCTGTCTTCCGTGAGCACAACTGAGAGCTTGTAGTCGCCCGACATTGCTTCCATAAATTTCACTTCAATGCACGAACGAAGACTCAGGCTGCTGTCAGTAAATTCGTTTTGTATTCGGATCCTGGCTTTGGCGGGAAGATTCATTCTCTCCTGCGTATCCTGATCCCACTTACTTTTCGGTTTTAGATGTTCGCCCGCCGCATAGTCCATTCTGTCGACCATTCCCGCAGGGTAAAATGAAACTCCGAAGAAATTATTCCACTCGGTTCCGACTGCTGTTTTGAAATCTGAAGCAAATGATCCAGATGGTGCACCCGGCGGACAGGTCGTCATACCAGGACAAATATTCGCATAGTCTCCTGCATGAACGCTGATGACGACAAGCTTGTCGCCGTATTTCGTGCGCATCGAATCGTTGATCATGATTCCGCCTTCGGGACAGTTGCCGCAGTTGTGACCTGTGTATTCTTCGACGAGTACTTTTTTCACAGCGGGAGAATTGTCTTCGCTGAAAGTGCACGAAGTATCGACAGAAATATTTTCACGTGTCGGACCTTCAATCTTGTCGCAGGAATAGATTCCGGCAGCAACGGCCAACAGGGCAATTAATTTTTTCATGTTACAAAGTTAAAAACTGCTCGTAATCGAAATTGAAAATCCGTTTGAAGCCGGTACCGTCCTGCAAACGCCGCCTACACAAAAAATTCCTGCACGCTGCCTGCCATATCCCAGCTGTATGCGGTTCGTACCACGCGTGTAGCCGAATGTTCCCGTGTAATAATGCAACCGCTGAGAGACAATTTCATTTCCATAATTATACTCGTCGAATGCCGCGACAAACCAATGCGGTGAAACGGAAAACTCTGCAAGCACCAGCGCCCAGCTTTGCTGATCCTGCTTTGTATACAGGTGTTGCAGCTCAGTGCGCAAACTATTTTTCGAATTTATCTTCCAAACATTTTCCATGATACCGATATGACTGTAAACATGTCCGAATCCTTCACGGCCTTCAATCACATCTTTATTGTAGTTGATGAACACATATGACAAAATTGTGCGGAGTTTTTTATTCCACTTGTGATTCACCTCGACGTTGAAGTCTTCGAAATAAATTTCATCTCCTGTTTTTAAAAAGTCGGACGTATAGCCGATATCATCGCCGGTAGGTTTTCTGTCGATTGATTGCGCCCGTGAATAGTTTATTGTCAAATCGGTTCCATATTTTCCGCCTAGCGGGGAATTCGGACTGAAGTTATAAAAGACCTCTGCCTGCATTCCGTATTCACCATTAGGCTGCGTTGCATATGGATACAAGGCCGCCAGCATGTTTGTATGATTTTTCGTCATTGCCGGCAGGTAGTTGATGATAAGTGAATTCAGCGACGCTGTTCTGTCGCTGCGAAAGCTCATGTTGTCGATCCTTTTGCCTGCCAATGTGAATCCGAAACCTTTTCTTGAATACGTTGCTGTCAGAATGGTTGCCGAACCATCCTTATATATATAGCCATTTGTCGCAGAAGGATCGTTTGCCTTATAGGCGTATTCGCCGGTGAGCGTCACGTTACCGTGAATGATGGTAAGTCGTCCCGATCCGGCTCCGACATTTTCCGGAAGGATATAGACAGGGTCCTGGTCTTCCTGGAATTTGCTTACATAATTTCCGCCGAGGATAAATTTTGTTTTGCAGCTATCAAAGCCGCGTATCGATTCGTTGATATTCCATTCAAGGTCGGCGCCGCGCACGATTCCTTCACCCTTTGAGAAAAAGTTGCGCTGGTAGCCAATGATACCTTTCATATAAACTCCGTTCACAGGATTGTACTTCACGCGCAAGCCATCCATGGCGTTGTCATAACCAAGACCACGTTCTTCATAGGACCGGAAAACAATTCCGCTTCCGAACTGGTCGTAAAAATTTCCGACAGTGATCTCGAGTTCTTCGTTGCGGTAGTTCAAAAAGCGATACGGGATCCCGTTGCCTTTGTATCTTGAATCGAATCCCAGCAGCGGGTTTGTATAATTTTCATAGCGAAGTCCGGCAGAAAAATTATTGCGCTCGTAAATGAAGTTCGCAAAACCGTTCGTGAGAAAATGTTCAGGTACTTCCGGCGCCCCGATCGTTGAATCAGGCATATAATATTGTCCGTCGATCTGGACATTACCGTGAATGCTTCCTCCCAAAATCTGCTGGCCGGAAGCACATTTGAAGAACAGGATGCCGATCAGTGCCGGCAGGTAGTTTCTAAGCAAGCGTATAAAGTGGTTAGTTAAATAAACAAGTCAGTGCAAATCACTTTGCAGGAGCGGCAACTTTTTTTACTTCATCAAAAAGTTCATCTTCATTTCCTTCTGCGAAGCCTACATGCTGCCATACAATTTCTTTGTTGCCATTCAGGACAAATGTCTGCGGAGGCATATTCACATTCATCGAACGCTTGAAGTCACCATTGGGATCAATGTAGTTTTCATATGCCCATCCTTTTCCGTTGATGAAGGGCATGACGCGCTGCATGGTGCGTGCATCATCCAGGGAAATGGTGATCAGCTTTACGCCGGTTTCCTTTTGCCAGTCTGCATAAACTTCATGAATCGCATTCAGCTCTTCGATGCACGGCTTGCACCAGGTTGCCCAGAAGTCGATGATGATCGGCTTTCCGCCGTTTTCAAAAGCTGCTGTGCTGATGGTGGTGCCCTGCAGGTCTTTGATGTCGACTGACGGCAATGGGCGGGCACCGGACTTATCCTGTGCATTGCTCATCAGGCACAGTCCCGAAAACAGGATGACAAGTATTCTTTTCATTGGAGAAATAATTTTACGGAAGCTGCAATAATACTGTTTTTAATGGCAATTGAAAGCGAAAGGACCGGAGGATCGGAACAGAAGGATCGGAATCAGCACTTCCAAAAATGAATGGTACAAACAAAGGAAACGCTCGTTAAATAGTTACCCATCCTGTTGCAATAGTGGAAATTAATACTTTTCTTTGATGCTCAATTAACCCATAAACTTTATTCTCAATGAAAAAAATTACTACTTCGCTATTTTTAATTGCGCTGTTTTTATTCAGCGGAAAGATGGCCAGCGCACAAATGGCTGACGGATGCATTGCACCGGATTTCACCGGAACAGACATCAACGGAAATTCCTGGCATCTCTATGACTTGCTCGACGCAGGCAAGACAGTTTTCATCGACATATCAGCCACATGGTGCGGACCATGCTGGGCATATCATACAAGCGGAAAGCTCGAAGGCGTTTATAACACTTATGGCCCTCCGGGAACAAACGAAGCGATGGTATTTTTCATTGAAGGCGACGGAACCACAAACACAGCTTGTCTGACATCAAGTGTCGGCTGCAACAGCAGCACACAAGGTAACTGGGTAGCAGGTACTCCTTATCCTATCATCGACAACGCAGCGATTGCAAATGATTACCAGATCAGTTATTTCCCTACCATTTATATGGTAACTCCTGATCGTATTTGCCGCGAGAACGGACAGATCACAACAGCTCAGCATTATTCAGCAATGACTTCAAAAAGAATTGTAGCAATTGCAACTGATGATGCAGGCGTAAACTATGGTTGCGGTCAGAACTCATCACTTGCTTCATGCACTTCGGTGAATATGTCTGTTCGTCTTTTCAACTATTCGAACAACCCGCTTACTTCGGCTACGCTGACTGTAAGCGTTGACGGAATCACACAGCAAACAATTCCATGGACAGGAAGTCTGAATACTTACGAGTATGCTGACATCAACATCACAAACGTTACCGGAACTCCGGGTTCTAAAACAGCGGTTATCACTGTTACAGGTGTGAACGGCGGAAACGATACCCGTTCAACAAACAACGTAGCAAACGTACCTTTCACTATTTACAGCACAACCGGCGGTCCGGCAGTTGTTGAATCATTTGTAAGTGCAAACTACCCTCCTGCTGACTGGAGCATCGTGAACGGCGGAGCTTCTACAACCTGGACACGCAGTCCTTCTGGTTATCCTGTAAACACAGGATCATCAAAGCTTGATTTCTACAGTATTCCTTCAGGCGAAATTGATGCGCTTCTTCTTCCTCCGATGAACTTTGCAGGATACACAAATGCAAATGTTACTTTCATGCGTTCTCACAAACGTTATAACTCTTCTTACTCCGACAAGCTGATGATCAAATGGTCTTCAAACTGCGGAACTACCTGGACAAGCGTTTATTCAAAAGCGGGTGCTTCACTTGCTTCTGTAACCGGATATGTTACTTCACCATGGACTCCTACAGTTGCAACTGACTGGGCTGCTGACATGGCAGATCTGACGACGCTTCTTGGCAACCAGGCTGTGCTTTTGAAATTTGAAGGTACAAGCGGTTATGGTAACAACCTTTACGTAGATGATATCAATGTAAACCTGAGCACTGGAATTGCAAACGTTGCAGACTACGTTCAGTTCAGCGTTTATCCGAACCCAGCTTCTGATAAGCTTACTGTCAGCGTTACATTGAAGCAAAGCGAAAAAGCAACCATGGAAATTCTGAATGCTCTTGGTGAGGTTGTGCTTTCACAAAGCACTGACCTGAACAATGGTCTTTCAACAGTTGACATGAACATTAAAAACCTCGCAAGCGGTTCTTACTTCGTTTCTGTTGCAACAGCTGAAGGTAAAGTTGTAAAACCATTCATGGTTCAATAAGAATAAAAAGTTTTTTGAGTTTAAAAAGCTGCCTGTCCGGGCAGCTTTTTTTTTGCACCAGTTGCATCGACAAGAGCTTTTATCATGAGATTATTTTTATATTTTTGTCGTATGAAAAAACAAATACTCTTGTTAGCTGCTTCGTTAATGAGTTTAGGTATTTACGCGCAATCACTGGAATTCGTAAATATCAATCCCGGAACTTCAGTAAGCGGTCCGAACAACATCACTTTCGCTCCTTATGCGCAGGTGAAAAACAACAGCGCTAATTTCATCACGGTAAAAGTAAAGCGTACCATAAACAGCCTTGCTCCTTCGCACGTTTCGAACTTCTGTTTCGGCGGAGTGTGCTATACAAGCAATGTAAGCGTATCAACTTTTTCGGTAGATATCAATCCGAATTCAATGGCTGATTCAACGAACGGAACACTGCGCGCAGACCTTAATCCGGCAGGCGTCGACGGTGTGAGCGAAGTCACCTATTGTGCGTATAATGTGGACAACGAAAGTGATTCTGTTTGCATCACGTTTCATTATAACGCGGGCCCGATAGGAATCAACGAACTGCTTGGCGGAAATAAATTCCTGAGCAATGCATTTCCAAATCCTGCTGATCACTCTTCCGTTGTAGCCTACAACTTGTCGTATGTAAGAAATGCACAAATCGTAATCAGCAACATGCTCGGTTCTGCTCTCAGTAAAATTCAGCTTTTCGAAAAAGCAGGAAGTGTTGAACTGCCTATCGGAAGCTTGCCTGAAGGCGTCTACTATTACACGCTGATGAACGACGGCAAACCTGTTGTATCGAAGAGGCTGATGATCTCTCACAACTAAGAAATTATTTGCAATAAATTTTCAAAGCATTCCAATCGGAATGCTTTATTTTTTTTCACGTAGTTTTGTTTCGTGATCAATTCTTTATGCCAAAGTCAAAATTAAAACAGGAAGCACTCGATTATCATTTTCAGGGAAGGCCGGGAAAAATCGAAGTGGTTCCGACCAAGCCATACAGTACACAACGCGATCTTTCACTCGCCTATTCACCCGGAGTTGCAGAGCCTTGCCTGCAGATTGCGGCCAACAGAGAAGATGTCTATAAGTACACCGCAAAGGGAAATCTCGTAGCTGTTATCAGCAACGGTACAGCGGTTCTTGGCCTTGGAAACATTGGTCCTGAAGCAGCGAAGCCGGTCATGGAAGGTAAAGGACTGCTCTTTAAAATTTTTGCAGACATCGATGTGTTCGATATTGAAGTTGCAGAAACTGATGTCGACAAATTTGTTGAAACTGTAAAAGCGATTTCGCCGACTTTCGGAGGAATCAACCTTGAAGACATCAAAGCGCCCGAATGTTTTGAAATTGAACGTAGACTCAAAGAAGAGTTATCGATTCCGATCATGCACGACGATCAGCATGGTACGGCAATCATCTCTGCTGCTGCGCTGTTGAATGCTCTTCAGATCGCCGGAAAAAAAATCGAAAAAGTAAAAATTGTTGTGAGCGGTGCAGGCGCTTCAGCGATAAGCTGCGCCAAGCTGTATGTATCACTCGGCGTCAAGCGGGAAAATATTGTGATGACAGACAGTACGGGGGTATTACATGCCGATCGCACCGATCTTGACGCAAACAAAAAACTATTCGCGACAACCCGCAAAGTGTTTACACTTCAGGAAGCGATGAAAGATTGCGACGTATTCCTCGGTCTTTCCAAAGGAAATATTGTTTCCAAGGAAATGCTGAAAACAATGGCGCGTCATCCGATTGTTTTTGCACTCGCCAATCCCGATCCGGAAATTTCATATACCGACGCCGTCGAAGCAAGACCTGATGCAATCATCGCTACGGGCAGAAGCGATTTTCCTAACCAGGTAAACAATGTCCTGGGATTTCCATTCATCTTCCGCGGAGCCCTCGATGTACGTGCAACACAGATCAATGAAGCAATGAAGCTCGCCGCCGTTCACGCCATTGCAGACCTTGCAAAAGAACCCGTGCCGGAAATCGTGAACCTCGCTTACAACCAAAAGAATATCACCTTCGGAAAAGAATATATCATCCCAAAGCCACTCGATCCTCGACTGATCGCCACTGTCGCTCCGGCGGTTGCAAAGGGAGCAATGGAATCAGGCGTTGCACAGGTTCCGGTTACGAACTGGAATGGCTATGTTGAGGAATTACAGAAGAGGTTGGGGCTCGACAACAAGCTGATGCGTGTTGTGACAAGCAAGGCAAAACAAAATCCGCAGCGCGTAGTATTTGCGGAAGCCGACACTTATAAAATTCTGAAAGCTGCGCAGATTGTCCGCGACGAAGGAATCGCAAAGCCGATCCTTCTTGGAAATGTTTACAAAATCAACAAGCTGATCGAAGATAACAACCTGGACCTTGGAGATACGATCATTATCGATCCGCGGCTGGAAGAAGAGAAGCGCCATGAATTCGGCGAGCTGTTTTTTAATAAACGCAAGCGCCGCGGCTTCACGCTTTATGAAGCGAAGAAAATTATGAACGAGCGGAATTATTACGGCTCGATGATGCTTGAAACCGGCGAAGCAGACGCGTTGATCTCCGGACTTACCAGAAAATACAGCGACACCATTCGTCCTGGATTGCAAATTATCGGTACGCAGGATGAAGTGAAAAAAGTTGCGGGCATGTATATCATGGTTACGAAAAAAGGTCCGGTGTTTTTTGCAGACACTACGATTAATGTAAATCCCACGACTGAAGAACTTGTTGAAATTACGGTACTCACCGCATGGGCTGTTCAGCAGTTCAATGTGAAGCCGAGGATCGCACTGCTGTCGTATTCAAACTTCGGCGCCACCGACGAAGAGAGCGCAAAAAAAATGCGTGACGCCGTTTCGATTCTGCATAAAAATTATCCGGGTCTTGCAGTCGACGGAGAAATGCAGGCGAACATTGCGCTGAGTCCGCAGCTGCTTTCCGACAATTTTCCGTTTTGTGAATTTGCCGCGGAAGGTGCGAACACGTTGATCTTTCCGAACCTGCATGCGGGGAACATTGCTTACAAGCTTTTGCAGGAGATGGGCGCAGCGGAAGCCATCGGTCCAATTTTGCTGGGGATGAAAAAGCCCGTGCACATTCTTCAGCTGGGAAGCAGTGTTCGGGAAATTGTGAATATGGTAGCGATTGCTGTTGTGGATGCGCAGAGCAGAAAAAACGGGAGCTGATATTTTCTGAAACTTCAGATTTGGGTTAATCTCCTGTCAGGAGAGTGGACGGAAACAGATTATTTTTCCTGTCAGGAGAATTGATCATAAACGGTGTATTTTCCTGTCAGGAAAATAGCTTAGAATCCCGTCATTTTCCTGACAGGAGAAATTGCAAAAACCGATTCGTTTTCCTGTCAGGAGATTGAACCGAAATAGATTCATTTTCCTGTCAGGAGAATTGACGACAATCAATGTCTTTTCCTGTCAGGTAAATAGCTTAGAATCCCGTCATTTTCCTGACAGGAGAAATTGTAAAAATCGATTCGTTTTCCTGTCAGGAGATTGAACCGAAATAGATTCATTTTCCTGTCAGGAGATTTAATACTAAATAATCTTTCTCCGAATGCAATTTACCAATTATTCCTCTCCCCAATCAACTCAACGTATCCGATCTACAATCTCCATCAACGACTGATTCGACCGGACCTTGATCGTCTGAACGCCTGCCTTCACCCCCGCTTCGATATCACGGTCGGCATCACCAATGAAATAAGAATTTGCAGCGTCAATATTAAAACGCGCAATCGCTTTTTCGAGCATCAGCGATCCGGGCTTCCTGCAAATACACGCAGTCACCTCCGGATAATGCGGGCAGTAATAAATTTCTGAAAGCACAATTCCCCGAAGCTTCAGCGAACGCTCCAGGTGCAGGTGCAAATAATCAACTTCCTCTTTCGTGCATAACCCTTTTGCAATTCCTCCCTGGTTACTGATCACGATCAGCAGATAATTTTTCCTGCTGAAAATTTCCAGCGCAGGAATGACGCCATCATTGATGATAAATTCTTCCAGATGAGCGACGTAATTTCCCATCTCCCGGTTCAGAACACCATCACGGTCGAGAAATACTGCTTTCCTTTTTTCAGAATGCATGTTGTAAAAATGGAAGCTGCTTTAAAAAATAAACTGCAAGATATGGCTTCAATAAGATTGTAAAGAAGAAACCAAATAGTGCTCCCCACAGATGTGCATCATGGTTCACAAAACCAATTCCGCGCTTCCCTGCATAATAACAGTAGATGAGATAAGCAGCGCCAAAAACAATTCCCGGCAATCCAAGAATGCCATAGAGATATAGCTTTTCAAGGGGATTGAAAACGATGTAGGAGAATAACACCGCGCTGACTGCTCCGGAAGCTCCAAGGGCCCTGTAACCCGCGTCAAACTTATGACGATGATAAGTTCTGATCGAGCTTACCGCCATTCCCCCAAAATACAAAAGCAAAAAATCCATGGCACCACGCGATTCAAACACCGTATTGAAATACTGCTCTACAACATTTCCAAACATGTAAAGCACAAACATATTCACCAGCAAATGCATCCAGTCGGCGTGAATCATTCCGCTGCTGATAAACCGGTACCACTGCCGTTGTTCCCGAATGATAACGGGATAAAATATAAACCGGTTACGCATTTCGTCGTTTTGAAAACACACGATGGACAACAGGACCGTGGCGATCAGAATATAAAGCGTCAGCGACATGTTCAGCAAAAGTAACAGCAAATTAATTCGTGAACGTCAGGCAGATTAATATATGCGAACAACATGGGTTTGCAAATGGTCCTGGTCTGTGAAAGTGACAATTAATATTTACCAAGAGCACTGTCAATGTTAATTCTTCTTTGACGAGTACCAGCCGGAAATAGTAAACTCACCTCCTACGCTTCCACCGCCTGGTTCACCCATTCAAGTGCAATCGCCATCTGCTCGTTCTCATTCAGCTCCGAATTATCGAGCACAATGGCATCTGCGGCCTGACGCAGCGGACTTTCTGCACGGTGCGTATCCTGGTAGTCGCGGCTTTCAATATTCCTGTGCACTTCTTCCATCGTCACCTGATAACCCTTTGCAGTGAGCTCATCAAACCGACGCTTTGCGCGCACCTCATTATTTGCTGTCATAAAAATCTTCAGCTCTGCATTCGGAAACACCGTTGTACCGATGTCGCGGCCATCCATCACAATCCCTTTATGTCCACCATAAAATTGCTGCTTCTCTACCATGCGTCTGCGGATGGATCCAATTGCGCTTACCGGACTTACCAGATCTGAAATCTTCATCGTCCTGATCTCCTGGTCAACATTGACTCCATTCAGATAAATTTCTGATAACCGTGTCTCCGGGTTGAGGTGAAAAGTGATTTTTATCTTGTCCAGAAAAAGCTGCATTTCGTCTGCAGACATATTATTCAGGTCGTCTACAGTCAGGTGTCTGTTCAGCATATGCAGCGTTACCGCCCTGTACATCGCTCCGGAGTCGATATAGTTGTAATGCAGATACCGCGCTATCGCTTTGGCCATCGTGCTTTTACCACACGAAGAATATCCGTCGATCGCAACGATTATTTTTTTCCGCTCATCCATTTTTTTAATGTTCGCGCTCCCTGATAGTTCCATCGATGTTATAATGAATCCACTCGCCGGTTTTATTTCCTTCGAAAAACTGTCCTTCGGTCTGTATTTTTCCATTCGGAAAATAAACCTTGTATGGTCCGCTGGGTTTTCCCTCCCGGTACATTTTTTCACTCTCCGTTTTTCCGTCTTCGTAATACGTAACCGTGTTCCCATTTCTGTAACCGTGCTTTCTCACCTTTCTATTTCTATAGTACCATGTGTACTCTTCAAGCATCTGATCCCCGTACTGATTTGCAGTTTCACTCCACACACCGTCGAATTCTTTTTCTCCAGAAGAAAACCACCAGTGCTCGTCAAACATCAGATGATTCCTGTAAACGCATTCACGCACCTTGTCTCCTTTCCCATTCCTCACCACAAGTCGACCGTCGGGCTTGTCTGTCGTGGTGTAAAAAAAATTCTGGAAATCGTTATTCCCCATGCGGATTGAATCATATCCGGGAATCGTAATCTCAAATTCTCCGGAACGAATTTCTTTCCAGCCGAACATTTTGAAAAAGTCTTTAGCAACTGTATCGGGCGCGTCCTGCCCGGAAGCGGATAAAATAGTCAATAGAAAGAATGCTGTTGCCAGTGCCTTCATGTGACAAAAATATAAATTGAATCGTAGCAGCGGCTATTCGCGTATTTTTGTAAAAAAGAAACCGATGAACCTGGAAGTAATTTGTAAAAACGTCTGCGACCTTTCGCGTGAAACAGGAAACTTTATTCGTGAACAGGGAAAGACTTTTTCAATGTCGAAGGTGGAATACAAAGGATTGAACGACATGGTTTCGTATGTAGACAAGTCAGCAGAAAAGCAACTCGTAGACGCCCTTATGAAAGTACTGCCCGGCGCGGGTTTCATCACAGAAGAAAACACAAACACGACACGCAGCGACGAATACAACTGGATCATCGATCCCCTTGATGGAACAACAAATTTTGTTCACGGTGTCCCCTGCTTCTGCATCAGTATTGCCCTGCAGAGAAATCAAAGCTTGGTATTGGGAGTTGTGTACGAGATCAATCTCGACGAATGCTTTTATGCTTTTGAAAATGGAGGAGCTTTCCTGAATGAAAAAAGGATTTCTGTTTCTCCCGTTAAGGAACTGAAATCATCGCTGCTTGCTACAGGATTTCCTTACTCCGACTATCACAGGATGAAACCATATATGGAAGTGTTCAATCATTTCATGTACAACACGCACGGACTGAGACGCCTCGGCAGTGCGGCCGCAGACCTTGTATATGTTGCATGCGGGCGCTTTGAAGGATTTTATGAATACGGGCTGAATGCCTGGGACGTCGCAGCCGGAGCTTATATTGTTTCACAGGCCGGAGGAAAAGTCAGCGACTTTTCAGGGACTCACGATTATGTTTTTGGAAAAGAAATAATTGCAACGAACGGTCACGTTCACGAGGAATTTCTCGCTGTAATCAAAGAAAAATTTACTGCCTTTCCGTAACTCCGAAGTTTAACTCACACTGAAACCGTGAGTCACGTACCCCGAGTTTTTCAGCGGAGGCTTTTGAAATTTTAATGATCAGATCTTTATTATCGCCCGTATCAGGCAGAGAGCCCACAACTTTTACAAACACATATTTGCCGTTCATCTTGTTGATGACTTTGATGATTGTTCCGATAGATGCGTATCGGTGAAGCCCATAATATTTATTCGGATTGATATCATCGTCGCGTATCCACGATGCAACGCCGGTTTCAGAAACCTGCTTGCGGGAAGCACTCACTATTTTTTTCTCCGGAGGTTTTACAGTTGAAGCTGTCTTAATGATCCGTGTAGAATCCTTTTGCTGGGGAACGGCAGTTTTCACCGTCCGGGTTTGCGATACAGGTGCTTTCTTTGATGTATCAGGTTTTAAAACCGGCGTCTTCACGGTTTTATTGATCGGATCGGAAAAATGTTTTTGTCCATTGGTATCAGAAGCGGCCGCTTTTTTCGGAACTACTACTTCCAGAAAAGGATCCGCTTCTTTTCCGTCAAGACGGCTTTTATATCCAACCTTGATACGCTGACCTGCTTTCAATTCTGCGTCTCCCTTATTCCACTTTTTCAAACTGTCGACTTGTGTAAAAAATTTTTTCGCAATTGAGAACATTGTTTCTCCTTCCTTTACAATATAAAAAAGCTCATCGTCCTGGATATAATTTTTATCGTGATGCGGATCTTCCGCTTTCAGCTTGTCGGCAGGTACAAGCAAGGTGTGTCCGGGAATGAGTTTGTCGGAAGAATCTTTGTTTGCAAGCCGAAGTTCAGAATAAGATACTCCATACATGCGTGCAATGCTGAACCAGCCTTCTGCAGCTTCGATACGGTGAACAATAAAATTTTTACCCTGATTTTTTTTTACGCCGATGGAATCCACAAGCGCTGTTCCGGACCCTGAAGCAATAGAAAAAAGAAAGATCGCAATGAGCGTGAGAATGTGTTTCATTAAATTTCGTCGGCCCTGCAAAACTATACCAAAGCGGGCTTCAGCCGGCAGTTCAGCAAATTCATATTACAAAAATTATGAACAAACATTTGTGATTTTACCTCTGAAAATCAACTATGCATCGTCTGCGTATCGGTTATTTTTTTGCTGATCACCAGCAAGCCAAGAAAAGTCAGAAAGCCGTTTACAATCAGCAGCTCGTAACCGAACTTATATCCTCCCATCCACTGCACCGAATTTTCATTCAGCAGATAGCAGATCACCGGCGCCAGAATGCAAATGGCTGGTACCATTTTATCGGCCGGCATTCGCTTTGTGAAAATTCCAAAGGTGAATAAGCCAAGTAGCGGGCCGTAAGTGTACGAAGCAATTGTAAGGACCTTGTCGATGACCGCTCTGTCGTTGATGATTCTGAATACCACAATGACCAGAAATAACAATACAGCAAAGCAGAAGTGAACGGCATATCTGATTTTTTTCTGCCGCTCTTCATCAAGCCTGGGGTTCCTTCTGATGCCCAGAATATCCAGGCAGAAGGAGCTCGTCAACGCTGTCAGCGCGCCGTCGGCACTTGGATAAGCAGCGGAGATAAGTCCTATGATGAAAAATACCGCAGACACAGTACCGAGAGAATTCAACGCAATTGAAGGAAACAAATCATCGGTAAGCTTCGGAATTTCCATTTGATTTGTCTTGGCAAAAAGATAAAGCATCACACCTAATGAAAGAAAGATCAAATTGATAAATACAATTACGATGCTGAAAGAGATCATATTTTTTTTCGAGCCGCGCAGCGTTTCAACCGAAATATTTTTTTGCATCATTTCCTGGTCGAGTCCCGTCATTGCAATTGTGATGAACATTCCGCCGAAAAAGTTTTTCAAAAAATAATTTTTCGCGTTCACGTCGCTCACAATCATTTTCGAATATTCTCCGTTGAAGACCTGCTGCATCACATCGCCCGCCGAAAATCCAAGCTGGCGGCAGATGAGCACGATCGCCAGCACAAGCGCAGCCAGCATGAATGTCGTCTGCAGTGTATCGGTCCAGATGATCGTCTTCACGCCTCCTTTATAAGTGTAGAGCAGAATGAGCGCGATGAAAGCCGCCGTCGTAAACCAAAATGAAATTCCCCACTGATCAAACACGAAAGTCTGAAGAACATTGATGACAATGTATAGCCTGAGCGCCGAACCGATTGTTCTGGAGAGGATAAAAAAAAGCGATCCGGTTTTGTATGAATTAAAACCGAATCGTGTTTGCAGGTAAGAATAAATCGATGTGAGATGAAGCTTATAGTATAACGGCAGCAGAACAGTTGCCACGACCAGGTAGCCGGCAAAATATCCGAACACAACCATCATGTAAGAGAACTGCGTCGTCCCGACCCATCCCGGCACACTCATAAACGTGACACCGCTGAGAGATGCGCCGATCATTCCGTATGCGACGACGTACCATTTCGAAGAGCGGTTTCCGATAAAGTAACTTTCGTTGTCTGCCTTTCTGCTTGTCAGCCAGACGACAAAAAACAGCAATGCCGAATACGCCAGCACGCAGGTGAGAATCAGGGTCGAAGACATCCGGCAAATTTAAATGCAATGGTGAATGCAGGTTATCAGCTGCAGAAGGTTGTACACGGTTGTATGTTGAAGTTTGCTCACAGATACTTTGTACTTTTGCGCGAGATGAATTCATTCCCTTCACGCATTTTCGAACAGGCCGTCAATGAATTTGCTACGCTGCCCGGAATCGGCCGCAGAAGCGCGGTCCGGATGGTATTGCACATGCTGAAACAAGAAGGCAGCGACGCGCGCCGCTTCGGAGAAACGATCCTCAGGCTCACACAGGAAATACGCTTCTGTAAAAACTGCCACAACATTTCCGACGGCGACCTGTGCACGATCTGTTCAGACCCCCGGCGCGATCCTGCATTGATCTGCGTCGTGGAAGATGTGCGCGATCTGCTCGCAGTCGAAAACACAAATCAATATCATGGCCTTTACCATGTGCTGAACGGAATTATTTCTCCCATGGATGGAATAGGTCCTTCGAACCTAACGATCGACGCACTTATTGAACGTTTAAACGGCGGGCACGTGAATGAAGTGATCATGGCACTAAGCGCAACAATGGAAGGCGACACAACCGTATTTTATATCTATAAAAAAATCTCGCGGCTTGGCAGTCAGGCCCTGAAGCTCTCCTCCATCGCGCGAGGAGTAAGCATTGGCGACGACCTTGAATATGCGGATGAAGTAACGCTCGGCAGATCGATCCTCAACCGTACGCCTTATGAAAGTACGCTGGTGAGATAATAGCGTTTCCTGAGTAATTCACACGCGCGGCATCGTCGTTACTGTCCGATCGGCGGTAACAACTTTTTCATCTTCCGTCAGCTCTATTGCTGTTCCGATGAAGCCATAAATTTTTCCCGACTCATCTGAAAAAGGAACCCGTTTACTGTATAGCGTATGAATCTTTCCGGACGTATGTACAATGCGGAATGTCGTTGTATATTCTGCAGGCAAGACAGCGTGCGACAACTTCACCGTAAGCTTTTCCCTGTCTTCGGCATGTACAGCCTTCAGCCAGCCTTTGCCGACGCATTCTCTGTACGGCAAACCTGTAAGCTCAATCCATTTCTTATTCAGATACACACACTTTCCCTCCGGATTCAGGTAGTAAAATGCAGACGGCGCCTGGTTTGCAAAAGCATTGAAGCGGTCGACGTTCATTTTTAATTTTTGACGAAAGAGATAAACTTCTGTTACGTCGCGGCAAATGGTCATCACAGAGGTAACTACCCTGTCTTCATTTTTAATGGGAATGAAATTAATTTTTGCCTGGCGTCTCTCTTTTTTTGCATTCTGAAAAGTAAAATCGCCGGAACCTTTTTTTCCCCTGAAAGCAGCACCATGCGCTGACCGGAATTTTTTCACGTCTCCTTTTTCAAGGTATCCGGTAATGTCAGCGCCTATCAATGCTTCCGAAGGATCTTCTCCCAAAACTTCATACGCAACCGGGTTCAGGTCGATGATTTCCTGCCGGTAGTCGAGTATAAAAATAGCGTCGTCATTGTGCTCAAATACGGAGCACATGAGATTCTTCCTTTCGGTTGTCTGCAGCTGAGAATCATAAAAATTTTTCTCAAGATGCTTTTTGTTGAAGCCCTGAAGTACAATCAGATTCAGCAATGAGAAGCTGCCCTGTGTCATAAAAGCATCTATACCAGATAGCGAGTACCGCTGTGATGCGTCACCGGTAATATCGCTGCTCACCAGCATAAAAAATGCGAATGGCAAAACCTTCCGGCAATCGTCATAAGCTTCCACGCCTGAATAATTTTTTATGAGATCAGTTGCAATTACCACATCAGGTTTAAAACGAAGCAGCTTTTTTGTGAACTGTAACGGGCGACTTGTGGATTCGATTTCAAGGTGCAGGTCTGACTTCGCAAGTTCTGCAGTAAGCTGCTTCAGTTCCTCTTCGCGCTCCGTTAAAATCAAAACGCGGATGTTCTCTAAATGCCTCATAAAGTATTTCGGGTAACCGTGGTAAAGGAATGGATTCAAACTTAATGAGCTGAATCCCGCGCCATCACGCTGATTGGCCCGAGTTATAAACAGCATGCTCCTTATTTACCGACAAAAGAAATCTTACATTTTATTTCGGGAAAAAAGCAAGACTTCCAATCGCCGCTTGCAAAACCGCTGAAACGCTGATTGGATAAGGGTTTCATTGAAATATTTTTTCAAAATATAGAAAGCCCAGGCTCGTTAAAACGTGCAATTGCGCCCCTTTTTTTATTTGGAACGGCGGAAATATTACATCCGACAAATCATTCTTTACAACTGAAAGGATGTCAAAGGTTTTACACAATCCGCAAACCTGGCCATGATTTCATTACGTGACCGGCTGTTTTCATTCACCTTTCGATGATTTATGTAAATCGCTCAGCATCACTTCCAGACGCAGATGTGTATCAGGAGATATATTTTAAGTCCAAGTAATTACAGAACGTTTCTCCGGAATCATCGTGCGAAATTCTTTTCCAACAGCGGCTGAATCCGATTTCTTACACTTTTCTGGAATGGTGCGCTCAGTTACAACTTTCCTTAAGTAGACAAGGTTAGACTGTGTACCATACTCGAAACATCTTATGAAAAAGTTTTATATCCTCATTTGGATCACGTTGCTGACATCCACGTTGACCGTGTCGGCAAACAATTTAACGATTACAAATATCTCGGCACCGTCGACGACAACTGTTCAGTTCGACATTGCATGGGACAACAGTTGGTATGCTGCTGCACCTTCAAACAACTGGGATGCGGTTTGGGTATTTGTAAAGACACAGGTCTGCGGAACAGGATCCAGTCCATGGTCCCACGCATCATTGAGTACCCTCAGTGCCGATCATACGGTTACGGGCGGTGTACTTCAGGTAGATGCAGTCACAGACGGCAAAGGCGTTTTCATTCGCAGAAGCGCTCTCGGATCAGGATCGATTTCAACTGCGACAGTCGTCTTGAAATTTTCCAGCACCTATACAGTTGCAGGAACGAACTATGAAGTCGTAGGAATTGAAATGGTAAACGTGCCCCAGGGAAGCTTCAGCATCGGCGACGGATCAACAAACAATACAACGCAGTCGACTGCATCTTACGGTACTTCGAATACTTCCAGTCCATATACGATCGCTTCAGAAAATGCAATCGCTCAGGACGCACTTCGGAACGACAAAGCGGGTGACGGAGCAATCACGGCACATGCTGCAATCATCGCTGCTTTCCCGAAAGGATACAATGCATTTTACTGCATGAAGTATGAAATATCACAGCAGCAATATGTAACGTTTCTGAATCTGAACGAATACGCAGCGCAGTTGAACAGAACTGCTGTTGCACCTTCGTCCGCAATCGGAACTGCTGCGTTGGCTGCAAGTTCCGGCGATAACAGAAACTCTATCGAAATAAAAACACCAGGGGTTGCATTCTCGACGCCCGCGGTATATGGCAACGACTTAAACAATAACAACGTCTTTGATGAAGCCAGCGATGGCGGCTGTCTCGCCTGCAATTATCTTTCATGGGATGATCTGAAAGCGTATCTCGACTGGGCTGCGCTTCGTCCGATCACAGAATTTGAATTTGAAAAAGCAAGTCGCGGCTCAGGATCAGCATTGCTGACAGAATATCCCTGGGGAAGCACGACGATCAACAGCGCAGTATCATCCAGCTTAACAAATGCAGCACTTCCAACGGAAGTCTCAACAAGCACTGCCGACGGTCTCTGCGCCGAGAACGGTGGAGCGAGTACGACACTCGGACCATTGCGTACCGGTTTCGCCGCAACTGCAATCACCACGCGCACCGGCGCAGGCGCATCCTTCTATGGCATCCTGGATCTTGGAGGCAATGTATGGGAACAGGTTTTCCAGACAGGCTTTTACAATGGTGCAGCACGTACAGCAGTACCGACATTCACGGGAGTTCTCGGCGATGGCGCGCTTGACTTATCCGGAAATGCAAACGCGACAAACTGGGGAAGCGTCACGCTGAGTACAGTCCGCGGTGGCAATTGGGAATATGCTGCATCCAAAGCACAAACCTCAGACCGCTCATACATAAACAGCACTGCCGAAAACGCCACACGCGTACGCAGAACAGGCGGCCGCGGCGGCAGATAATATTGCATGAAACGCAAATCAGGAAATACAGAAAATGGTCTGGACACAGATTCGTTCATTTATACTGCTTGCATGCTTGCTGTTTTGCAGTGTCCGCGCTAGCTGTCAGTTTCATGGCGGAACATCGGATGGGCATGCAAATGTCCGAATGACCAATGTGACATGCGTTCTGGTAAACGTCAATCCGTTTAAAGGAGGGCTGGCAGGCGGCTCATCGCGGGTCCGGCTCACAAATGTTTCCTGCACAATCATCAACGTAAATCCTTTCCGCGGCGGAAGCAATGGTGGCACTGCGACTGCAGTCCTCACTAACGTAAGCTGCACAGTAGTGAATGCAAATCCGTTTCGTGGAGGCCAAGGCGACGGACATGATCATTTGCAATTGACGAATGTGAATTGCTTTGGAACAAATGCAAATCCGTTTCATGGTGGTTCGGGAAGCGGTGACGCGGTTACAGTATTGACGAATGTCACTTGCGTAACCGTCAATGCGAATCCATTTCTCGGTGGACAAGGCACCGGCGACGCCGCACAGGCGCTCATTAATGTTATTTGTATACCCGTCAATGTGAATCCGTTTCTCGGAGGCGCAGGCACGGGCGACAACAGCATTCTGCTCACCAATACCACCTGCATACCGGTAAACGTAAATCCATTCTTAGGTGGTGTTGAAGATGGTCATGCTACCGCATCGATGATTAATATCATCTGTCCGGTAATCAATATCAATCCATATCTCGGAGGTATCAGCGACGGGCATTCGAACATTGGAATTCAGAATGTCATCTGCACACCTGTCAACGTAAATCCATTTGCCGGCGGTATTGCTACCGGCTTCAGCGCAATCGGAATTACCAATATCCTTTGCACCGTCACGTCATTGCCGATTGAACTCACGTACTTCAATGCAAAAGCCGGAGATGGAAAAGTATATCTCGACTGGCAGACAGCAACTGAAATCAACAATGATTACTTTACGGTTGAACGTTCGAAGGAAGGCAGTCTATATGAGCAGATTCAAAATATAAAAAGCGCGGGCAACAGCAGCGTCACCGCGTATTACAATACGACTGACAACAGTCCTTATCCAGGCACTTCGTATTACCGGTTACGGCAAACTGATTACGACGGTAAATCGTCTCTGTCGGATGCAATAAAAATAATGTTCAACAGAAACGGCGAGACGTCGATATGGCCAAACCCGGCGACTGGAGATGAAGATATCGTACTCACCTACTTCGCGTCGAGGGAAGAAAAAGTTGTCGTAAACATTACGGATGCCATGGGCATTACGATCTATACCTGCATTCTGACTTCCACGGCTGATGAGAACACCCATCTGTTCAAAGCAACTGCATTCAAAAGCGGACTTTATTTCATGAACCTGAAATCAAAAGCAGGAAATGAAGTCATTAAGTTCCTTGTGAGCAGGTAGGGTTGGTGATTGGTGATTGGTTAATTCGCTGCTCATAAATTAATTACTGCTTTCGAATCGAAGGGCTGTTCAATTTTGAATTTTGAATTCCCGTTCAGTATCCTCCACTTCGTTTCCGCAGAAACCATTCAAGCGAAAGCAGCGCCAACAGCACGAAGAAAATACTTTTCAGATTCACCAGGTCAACGAGCTTTATCTGCGAATAGGAAACGGTTTTAATATCCTCTTTCGAAACAAGCAGTGACGCAAGATCATTTAACTGCGACGGATAAAATAATTTCCCGCCTGTCTTCTCCGAGAGTGAATAAAGCAGCTGATGATCAGCAACAGTTTCATTCTGCTCTACCTGCAGCGCATTTACACTGAAGCTTCCTTCTGACGTGTACAGCTTCTCCCCTGCTTTTACGCGTGCCGAATAATGATAGTCTCCCGGTGAGAACAGTCCGGCGTTCAACGTATAAGCTTTGTCAGTCTTGCTGAATGTGAACGGGAAAGACTTTTTCTCGCTGTTGGTAATCGTTATCGAAACGTCGGGTGTGTTGATGAGCTCGAAATTATCGTTGTACACTTCTGCATCCATAACTACCGGCTCGTTTTCATTGAAAGAATTTTTCGTCAGCAATTTGAAATGCGTTTTCACTTCGCGGGTGCTCAGGTATTGAACGGTTTTTGAAACGATGGAATTGAAAACGTCAAAGTTTTTATTCAGCTGATAATCGTTCAGCTTCCAGCGCCACAATCCTTCACCACTCAGTATGCCCGTCTTACCTGAATTCGTTTCTCCGAGAAATAATAACGGCTGCTTTGTGAGTACACTTCCAATCTGCTGAGTGAGCAACGATGCACCTTGTCCTGAAACGATATACTCACCGAACGGCGCAATCAGCGGAGAAAAATTTTTTACATCAGACGCCAGGCGGTCTTCCAGAGTAAACAGCATGAAGTCCGCATTCACCGCAGGTTTCAGCTCGCTCGTTCTGTTCAGGCTATTTCTGATTGTAACGCCTGACTCAAGCTGGTTGAATGCATTCACATTCGATTGCGAACCGAGGATGTACCAGCATGGAACCTGTTTGTCCCGTACAGACCTGATTAATTCCGATGCTGGATGGTCATTCGAAGGAAGCTGGTGAAGAATGATTAATTGAATGTCGTTTAAATCAGCAGGCCTGTCTGCTGAACCGATGACAACCTCATAATTTTCATTGCTCTCTATCGCAAGCTTCAGTGCAGCTATATCAGGATGCGGGGAGTCTGCAACGATCAGAATTTTCCGTTTCGACTCCATCACTTCCACATATATATCCTTGCTGTTATTGGTCGTGGTAATTTCTCCGCTTATCGGCGTCAATGAAATTTTATAATGATGCACACCTTTCTTTTTCGCATCGATATGAACGGGAACCACCTGGCGGAATTTATTTCCCGCAACAGTAAGTGCGCGGCTAAACACGACTGCAGAATCTTCAGTGACTGTCAGCGTTGTCGAACCGCCGTTTGCTTCGCGTGCGAGTACAGTAATTTCAATCGGGAATGAATTATTCAGGTATGCAGTTTTATTGTACTGGATACTTCCTGCGATGATGTCTTTTTGTGCATTCGTGTCTCCGAGCGCGACGGTGTAAACAGGCGCTTTAACAGAATGATACAGCGGGTTGCTTCCATTGTTATACAATCCGTCACTGGCAATTACGATTGCACCCACATTCCTGTTTGCATAGCGAACATCCACTTCGTCGAGCAATGAAGAGAAGTCCGTCTGTTTCGCCGAAAACGAAAAATCCAGTCGTTCTGAAACGGCATCTCCGAAGGAAAGCGTTTTGACTTCATATTTTTTCTGAAGCTCTGAGATGAGCTTCTCCATCGTTGCAGGGTATGTCAGCCTGTATGAAGTAGAATCCTGATTGGTGGCGATACTCTGGGAATTATCCTGCGCAACAATGATGATCGGCTTTTCGGTCTGACGGGTCAATGTTCTGATGAGCGGAGTGAGCAGCAGGAATGCCAGCAGCGTGATTGCAATAAACCGCAGCGTCATCATAAAACGCCTCAGCCATGGATTCACGCCCTTCAGCAGCGTATCCCTGCGGTACAGCAGCCATGACAACAGCACGCCGGCCAGGATGCAAAAAACAATTAGCCACGAAGGAGATTCGGTGATGAGCTGGAACATAAATCGGTCTGCAAAGAAACGAGAAAACAGCGAAGTTCTTTTCCTTAACGCCTGATTGCAGTTTTTAATTTTTAACCTCTCATTATTATTTTCCAATACTTTCGCCGCATGGCAGAAGAAGCGGTTATCAGACGTGGAAGCATTCTGGAAAATGTGGAGATCGGGGAAGCCGTAAGCGAAGGCAAATGTATCGCGCGGGTCGACAACCGCGTCATTTTTATTTCCGGCGGCGTGCCGGGAGATATCGCAGATCTGAGCATCGACAAAGTGAAATTGAACTTCGCCGAAGCGCACGTCACGCGTATCAGCACACGCTCTCCTCACCGCGTCATTCCATTCTGCGAGCATTTCGGTTCATGTGGCGGATGCACCTGGCAGCACATGACTTATGAAATGCAATTGCGTTTCAAGCAGAAGCAGGTCGAGGATGCACTGATTCGTCTTGGAAAAATTAACGTCCCTGTTGTTCTCCCGATCATTCCATCTTCTCAGATTCAATTTTACCGGAACCGCCTCGACTTCGCATTCAGTAACCGGCGGTGGCTCACAAAAGAGGAAATCGCTTCCGGCAACCGGTTTGATTCAGCAGCACTTGGCTTTCACGTTCCGAAACGGTTCGACAAAATTCTGGATATCAGAAAATGCTGGCTCATGGACGACAAAGTAAATACCATCCGGAATACTATAAAGGCATTGTGCATCGAAAACGGATTTGAATTCTTCGACCAGCTTTCACAACAAGGACTCATGCGCAACATTGTGGTGAGAAATTCAACATCCGGAGAATGGATGGTCGTGGTCATCTTCCGGGAAAATAATCAGGAAGCAATTCAAATGCTTCTGGAGAAAGTTGCTGCGGCATTTCCTGAAATTACTTCGCTGCTATACATTATCAACGGAAAAAGAAACGACACGTTCTATGACTTGCCTGTACAGGTTTTCAGCGGGAACGATCACATTACGGAACACATGGAGGGATTGCAATTCCGGATCAGCGCGAAATCATTTTACCAGACAAATTCTTTACAGGCTTATGAGCTGTATAAAGTCACCCGCAACTTTGCAGCTTTGACGGGCAGCGAGCTCGTGTATGACCTCTACACGGGAACAGGAACGATAGCACAATTCGTTTCGGCGAAAGCGAAGAAGGTAATCGGCATCGAGCATACGGCGGATGCGATCGAAGATGCGCGCAACAATTCAGAACGAAACGGAATTACAAACACCCTGTTTTTTGCAGGCGATATAAAAGATACGCTCACCCGCGCATTTGTGGAAGTGCATGGGAAGCCTGACGTGATAATCACAGATCCTCCGCGTGCGGGAATGCACGAGCAGGTGGTAATGAGGATGAACGAAATTTTACCGCAGCGGATTGTGTATGTAAGCTGCAACCCTGCAACGCAGGCCCGGGACCTTTCATTGCTCTCGGGAAATTATGAGGTGGAAAAAATTCAGCCGGTAGACATGTTCCCCCATACGACACATGTGGAGAACGTCGCATTGCTTTCCCGAAAGAAAGAAAGCGTTATTTAACCTTCACCTTTGCGAGGAAAAATTCTTTGTTGTCGAGGTGAAAGCGTCTTCCAAAAACCTGCACGGGAATTTTCTGACCGTTTTTTTTCTGGTGTGTCGACTCTCCTGAATATGTGACGTGTCCCTGCGTGGATTCGATCAGCCTGAGTGCATTGGATTTTTCTTCCGGCGGACGAAGCTGATAGATCCTCATCGTCTTCAGCTCCTCCAGTGTGTATCCATACAGTTCGGTGAAACGATCATTTGCGTCCAGGATATAATACGTGGCCGGATCAAAAATAAAAGTCGGAACAACAAGCGTATGAATATCGTCGATCATTTTGCCAAAAGTAAAAGTTTATGCAACAAGAAGTTTATAAACTAAAAAAATAGTGTCAAGAAAAATGAACAACGTTTTATTCGAAAACTTCTTTGGAGCAACGGGATAAAAATTTCTCATCCACCTGAGCCCCGATTCCGGGAACATCGGGTAAATGGATTTCACATTCGTTGATCACTGATACACCCCCTGTCACGGGATCTTCGTGGTGATTGAAACAATAATCGAGGTCATAAAACCGGATATGATCCCATGCACATGCAAAGTGTGCATTCGCCGTCAGCGCCAGCCGTGATTCGATCATGCCTCCCAGCATGCACGCAATTCCGGCTTCCTTCGTGATCGCCGCTATTGACGCGGCTTCCAGCAGGCCTCCGCTCTTCGCAAGCTTGATGTTGATGTGGGGACAAACTTTGTGCGCCGCAATATATTTTGCCTGGTAAGCATAAAAGCAGCTCTCGTCGGCCATGACAGGAATTTTCACACTCTGACTAACTTTCTTTAATCCATCATAGTCAAAATGCCTGACAGGCTGCTCGCAAAACTGAACACCGTCCTTTTCCAGCGCAGATAAAATTTCAATTGCAAAGTCAACAGACCATCCCTGGTTCGCATCGAGTCTCAGCGGTATTTCATTTCCAACAGCTGCACGCACGGCTTTCACACGGCTGATGTCATCTTCCGGCATTCTTGCACTTCCCACTTTCAGCTTCATGATCGTTACACCGCGGTCTTTCAGCTTTATCGCATTGGCAGCCATCTCGTCAGGAGTGCCGATAGAAATCGTATGGTCTGTAATGAGCACTTTCTTTTCTCCGCCGAAATATTTGTAGAGCGGCAATTGCGCTTGCTGTGCGGCAATGTCGTACAACGCCATATCAAATGCGCTTTTCACGGTAGGATTGTTCGGCACAAAATCATTCAGCAGTTTCATGCACCCCGAAATATCCGCAGCATCTTTTCCAACGAGCAGCTTCGAAAAGTCGCGTGCAAGGGCAAGGTCGCTTTCCTGAGTCTCGCCGACGATCATTGGAAACGGAGATCCTTCACCCCACCCAATAAACTCACCTGCAAAAATTTTAACCAGTACATTCCTGGCTTCATATATCGTTCCCAAAGAAATGATGAATGGTTTCATCGGGATGTTGTAGGCGAAAACTTCTATTTTCTGAATCCGCTTCAATGCAATGCTGATTTAATTCCTGATAACAGGAAGTAAATAACAGCAATAAAATGTTTGTGAATCCGGATGAAGCCGGCGATTTATTCAATCCAGCTTTTGTAGTAGTTGTCATTCATGATCTTCGCACCGTCTTCCGTTATCCACAGCGGCCTGAAGGTGTCGATCATGACAGCAAGCTCTTTTGTTTCTTTTTGTCCGAGACTTTTTTCAACTGTACCCGGATGCGGACCATGAGGGATTCCTCCCGGATGCAATGTGATCATTCCCCTTGTCACTGCCTTCCTGCTCATGAAATCTCCGTCCACATAATACAGGACTTCATCGCTGTCGACATTGCTGTGGTTGTATGGAACCGGAATGGAAAGCGGATGGTAATCATACAGCCGCGGAACAAAAGAACAGATCACAAAATTGTGCGCTTCGAAAGTCTGATGAATCGGCGGCGGCATGTGCACCCGGCCTGTAATCGGTTCAAAGTCGTGAATGGACAATGCCCATGGATAAAAAAATCCGTCCCAGCCAATGGCATCGAAAGGATGCGAGCCATATATATACGGATACATCATTCCCTGTTTCTTGATCATGATTTTGAATTCACCTTTCTCATCATGCGTTTCAAGATTCGCCGGCTTTCGGAAATCCCGCTCGCAGAAAGGAGAATGCTCCTCATGTTGTCCGTAAGTATTTCTGTAGCGTTTCGGAGTTTCAATGGCGCTGAAAGATTCGATGATCAGCAATCTGTTTTTATCTGAGTTGAAAGTTATCTGATAAATAATTCCTCTTGGAATTACCAGGTAGTCGCCGTAGCTGAAATCCAGCGATCCATACAATGTCTTCAGCGTTCCGGTTCCTTCATGCACAAAAATTACCTCGTCGGCGTCAGCGTTCTTGTAAAAGAAATCTTTCATCGAAGTTCGCGGAGCGGCAAGAGAGATATGGACATCATTGTTGACGAGCACCGGCTTGCGGCTTTTCAGAAAATCATCTTCAGGCTGAATGTCAAAACCTTCAAAAGCTTCATGCTTCATGAATCGCTCGTGGCTGATTTTCGGAGCGACATTTACCGCCGTCCCGACTTCTCTTATCATCGTCGGAGGATAACAATGGTATATAAGTGAATATACATTCGAGAAACCATGGGTTGAAACGAGCTCCTCTGCATACAGCTGTCCATCGGGTTTCCGGTGCTGTGTATGGCGCTTGTGCGGGATCAGTCCAAGTGAATAATAATGAGGCATTTTTTCAATTTTATCGTGTAAAGGTAAACTGAAAAACGGTTTATCGGATCATCCTGCTGACGCAAGTCATACACGTAGGGGTTTTTCAAAGGCAAAGCAGCTGAACTCATAAGTCCGCCGAATTCTTACAGATGTAAGGTGCAGTGCTGATGACGGGAACCACAATATCCGTTCTGCGAATAAATTGTCTGACTACCACTATACCCACATGGAATCAAATACAAACGTTATGAAAAAATCCATTCTACAGGTGATGGCTGAATATGCTTCGACACTGAAGCAGATTGCAAAAGCCAGAAAACAGGAATCGAAACCGAAGAAAACCAATCTTCCGGATGCGCTCGTAGCGCTTGCATTGCTGTTCTTGACCGCTCCTGCATTTGCAACGACATATTATTCACGCACCAACAACGGCAACTGGACGACGAATGCAACATGGAGCACCGTTGCCTATGGGAATGCAACGAATACAGGCACCTACCCAAAAGCAGGCGACGTAGCAAACATCGGGAATGGATATACGATCTATATCAATGCCTCCGTTGGATGCGCCACGCTGAACATCGGACAAGGTGTTTCGGGTACGCTGGATTTTCTTTCCACTGCGAATTACGTCCTGACAGTTTCGGGAAACATCACCATGAACACTGGAAGTAAATTCCGCTACAACACTGCAACGAACCGCACACACAATGTTCTTGTGGGAGGAAATTTCTCCAACTATGGCGTCGTCGATTTTTATGTCGCCGCAAACCAGGTAGCAAATCTTACCTTCAACGGAAATGGAAATTCACTGGTGACAGGAACCGGTATCTGGGACCTGAATCAGGTAACGCTCAGCAAAACAACGACGACTGCAAACATGATGGACGTTCAGGGAACGACTTTCGAAACTGGCATCCGTGCACTGTCGTTGGTCTATGGAACTTACAATCATAATAATTCCGGAACGCTTGTAGTGGGACCTGCGGTTGCAACATTTACGATCGGACAAAATGTAATCGTACGCATACCGCGGGGAACCGTGAACTTTGTTCCGACAGGCACAACATTAATTCTTCAGGGATCTATCTATGTGAACGGAGGAATCGCAAACGTTGGAAGCGCAACAGGTACAATGGGTATCAGCACCGACCAGAACGGCGCATTCGTTCCATACCTGGAAGTTTCTTCAGGCACACTGAATGTAAAAGGCGGTATCTGCTTCGGCGGAGGATCAGCGCTGGATCCTTTCAGCTTCCGGATGACGGGAGGTACGATCAATCTAAATTCAGGAACGACCGGAACAACACGCAGTGTTTTCTGTGTGAATGACGTTGCGAACAGTTCATTCAATATGAGCGGCGGTACCATCATACTCCAGAATCCAAACAGTGCGGGAACGGCAACAGTAGACTTTGCCATCAACGGAACGAACGGAACAGTATCGTCTACAGGCGGAACAATTCAATTCGGTAACGGCAGCACGCCGACAGGAAAAACATTCAGCTTCCGTCCTTATGCAGCTGCGATGTATCCGAATTTTGTAATCACAGGATCTGCCGCAGCTGCGATCACGCTTCGTCCTTCTCAGAATGCAACTGCGAACTTCCAGCTTCGCTCATTGTATATCGATGCGAACAAAACGTTCGACATCCGCTCCATCGCAGGAACGGCGGGCGATTCAAAACAAATGACACTCATGTATTGGGCGTCGGGAACAAACGCACTTTATAACCTCGGAAATTTTATTGCACGTACCAGCACTGTCACTTTCAATACTTCAGGTGCACAGGCGATCGGCGGAACGGCAACGACATCGTTCTATAATCTTACGATCAACAATTCATCAGGCATTACGCTGAATCGTTCTGCGGTTGTGACGAACTATCTGAGCATGGTGAATGGAAAGCTGTATACCACGAACACAAACCTTCTTACATGCGGGCCGGTTGCAAACGCCAGTCTCGGATCAGCAACTTCTTACGTAGACGGGCCGATGGTTCATACCATTGCAAGCGCATCATCGCTGACAAAAACTTATCCTATCGGAAAGACAAATGCATGGCGTCCTGTTGTCACAACGCTGAAGCATACGAATGCAACTTCAGTTACCTACCGTGCTGAAGTGTTTAACTCACCTGCATCAGCGCTGCCGTATACAAAACCTGTAACGATTTCAAACGTGAGTGCAGTCCGTTACACCCGTTTCATCCGCCAGGCAGTTGCAAACTTCCAGACAGGTACCATTCAGATGTATTACGGACCCGACGACGTTGTAACAGATTATCCTTCGCTGCGCGTTGTACACGATAACGGATCAACTCTTTGGCTGAATGTCAACGGCGCTGCAACAGCAAACGGAACCGGTAACATTACGTCAGGATCATTCACAGTCTTCAACAATTATTTCGCGCTTGGCAATCCTCCGGGAGGAACGAATGCACTGCCGGTGACCATGACGAACTTCCGCGCTTCACTGAGCAACCAGAAAGTGTATGTAAGCTGGTTGACGCAAGCAGAGCTGAACTGCGCAAGCTTTACTGTTGAGCGCTCGGCTGACAACCTCAACTATTCGCCGGTATGTTCAATAGACGGCGCCGGAAATTCTACGACTGTAAAACACTATTCTGTCATAGATGAATATCCTGCTCCAAGCGTTTCATACTACCGTTTAAAGCAAATGGATTTCGACGGAACGACAACGATCTTCCCTCCGGTAAGCGTCAATAATTACGCGCACGGCGTATTCGATGTGTACCCTACTGTGAGCCAGGGAAGCGATATTCACATACGTTATTCGGACAATGACCTGACAGGCTATTCAATCACGGTAACGGATGCACACGGAAAAATCATCCCGGTAAACATGGTTGCAGCAGAAGGTGGTTATGACATCAGCGTAAACGAATCATACCGCAGAAACGGCAGCATCTACTTTATCTCTGCCGTAAACGGAGACGAAGTTCTCCGCAACAAGTTTATCATCTCGGAAAACTAAAAAAGAAATTTGGGTTTAAGGTTAGAGTAAAACAAAAGTCACCCCGTAAGGTGACTTTGTTTTTTTTACTGCGCCAGCGTAAACCGGATCGTCAAGCCTGCTGTAAGCGTGCTCGTTGGGAAAGTCGTCGACACAAATGGATTGGTGATCATCTTATCTGCGAACAACTTCAGGTTGATGCGTTCACTGATATTGTAGTCCAGAGAAATTTTTACGGAAATCGTCGTCGAGCCGCTGCTCGGCTGATTTGCATTTTCCACGAGCTTGCGGATGAGTGTTGTATTCTTCCGCAGATTGAAATCGCCTTTCAGATTGAGATCGTTTGCCACGCGGGTCTTTGCAGGACCGACACGTACAAATGGAAGTTTCACACGCTTGAACTTATAACCTGCTCCCACGGTGTATTCTTCTCCCCTCACCTCTGTAATCTGAATGCTTGCATAGCTGAGCGAAACAGTTCTGTCGCGCTTGTATTCGAACCTTGCCTGCAGACTGTTTTTGAACACGAGATCCACGCCGATGAGCGGGCTGAACTGCTCTGCAATTGATATCTGCTGAAAGTCATAGCGCGGAATGAAGTTTCCGATGGTGTCAAGAACGACCGGCTGATCGTTGACTCCGCCATACAGCAGGTTCTGCGTAAATGAATTCACGCTGTAAGTAGAACGGTAGCCGTGGCTGAGAGTGAGCGACTGCAGGAAGCTCTGGAAAAATTTCAGCTTCGACAATCCATCATAGGTAATGCGCCAGTTTGGTTTCGGAATTTTTGGAAACCGCTCTGTTGATTTTCCGTCGGGAGTTTTGCCTGCATAGGCAGAAAGAAATGCATACGTCAGCACTTCCTGCTGCGTCGATCCATATCCCTGATGATATCCATCGGAAGTTAAACCGACAGATGCAGGATTTTCTTTTGCAAGCAATTCCGAAACCGCAGGACGGTATGCAGCAAAGTTTTTGAAGTTTTCATTGCTGTAATCTTCCGCGTCTTTGATGAAGCTTGTATTCCACGTCAGGTAAGAAATGCTGAAACTTCCCTGCTCCGTCGGACTGAAACTATGGTATGGCAGGTCGCCCGTGGGATCGGCGCGGAAAAATTCAGTGTGCGTAATCGAATAGTTCCTGTTAAAACTGACGTCGATCTTAAAACTCTTGACAGGCTCGATCGAAATTCTTCCGGTAAAATTTTGAAGCCGCGTTATAATGTATGGGGAGTTGAGCGCAGTATCCGGTGTCACCCATCGGTACTTGATAATATCGGGGCGCAGGTCTCGCTGGTCGCCGAAAATAAATCCCCATCCTGGAGCATTGGCACTTTGTGATCCCGGAACGTCACGGTTCACATAGTCGAAATCCATTCCCAGGTATTGCGGCTTTGGAATGAATCCCGGCACCAGAGTTCCGTTCGTTTCACTATACGTTCCCTGTACAGACTTCACACTTGTCAGCAATGAGAATAATCCGCGAAGCACCGGTTCCATCGGATCTTTTTTCTGCGTGGTATCCCTCTTTGCTTTGTTCAGTGAATCGACAGGCTGCTTCGGCTTGATCCGCACGTCGCGCGGGTTTGGACGCTGGGGCTGCTTCGGTAAAATATACTTCCGGATCAGCTGAGACTTATTATAGAGCGAACTGAAATTCAGATTGCCTGTGTAATTGATGGTCTGCGCATTCTGAATGGTATTCTTGAAAGAATTCACTTCGTATTGATCGGTCGTATTGTCCACCAGCGCAAGAGCGCCTGCAGTCCAGCGGTAATCAGCGCTGTAGCGGACACTGGCCGTCACCCAATCGACGAAAGGAATTTTATTAATCGGAATCGTATAAGTGACATTCGACACATGATGGTAATTTTTCATGCGGCCGAGATTTTTCAGATTCGTTACAACAGAATCTTTTTCATCCTGTGTGTCGAGACGTCCCGGCGGCTCATCAATATCAGCGAGCACATCGGCATTGAAATCAAACTTCAGCGACTTTGTAAGATCCCAGTTCAGTCCGTAGAACCGGCTGAGGCGGTATGTCTTGAAAAAAGTCGGATCGATCCGGAAGTTCAGACCGGTATTGTTTCTGAGCTGCTGTTCAGAATACATTCTGTCGATCATCGCGCGTACAGAAAGACTTGACGGCGCATAGTTGAAATTAAAATCTTTGATCAGCTTCAGATAAGGAGACGAAAGAAATTTCATCTTCTTAAACGGCTCTACCGGTTTCGGCTGGTTTGTGAATGCGTATCCGAGAATTCCCTGGTATGTTTTTGTCAGGCTGTACTCGATGTCATAATTGCGATGGTAAATTTCTGTATAGGCATACGTCGCACTCAGGTTTTCGATATCGTAAATATGATTCTTGCCTCCGCCTTTTCCAGTCTTTGTTTTTTTGACGTTGGTAAAGTTCAGACTCTTTCTTCGGGTATAATCCTGACTGGAATGCTTGAGTGAGTCCCTGCTCTCATTGGGTGCATTCTCCACTCCATTCACATACAATACATCGGGATCGAGTGGTGTGTACTGCGGCTTGATGAAGTCTTCTGCATACTCAAAGAAGACAGGAATTTTGATTCCGACTTTTTCGGGAATGAATTTTCCGAGTTCCAGCGAAGTCGTCACGTCATAAGAAGTTTTGTCTTCCTTGTCCCGTTCGTTCACGCGCTTCTCAAGACTTCCCCAGCCTGCAGTGCTGTGACTTCCGACAACAGAAACATTTCCGAGGTCGGCAAGCTTTGCCTGCACGCGTGCGATTGCTGCCCAGCCGCCTTTTTCATCGAAGCCTGAAAGCCGCAATTCATTTACCCATACTTCACCGCACAGCTCTTCTCCATTGACAGTTCCCGGATCCTTTGGATTTCTGATACCGATCATCAGCACGCGCACGTTGCTTAAATTCGGAGAACCCTTCAGCGTGATACGCTTTTCAGTTGCAGGTCCTGAATAGCGCGGATATGGCGTCAGCAGCGTGATCGTCGGATCATTCAGCATGGCATTGTTTCGCTCCGTCTTTTTTGCAACCAGGTCGTCGAGATCAATTTCAAGATTGTTCAGCTCCGGCCAGATGTGATCAGGATTGTTATCGCCGTTCTGTGTGATGATCAAAGGAATTTCATACTCGTAATAATTGTCCACGAAGTCGCTTCCGATTCTCACAAAGGCAGTCAGCTGTTTGTCGCTGAGCGGATGCAATACATCTGAAGACTCAGCATGGATATACATCTTCAGCTTTTTATAGGTCCTGATGTCGAGCTGTGTCGTCTTATATGCAGCGCGTGAATCTCCATCTTTCAGCTTGCAGACTTTCATCGTCAGCGATTGCTCGTTCAGGTTTGCAAGCTGAGAAGTTGAAATGTCTCTTTCTCTTTCAATGCCGGGAGGAAGCACATAGTTGATCGGCTGACGACTGCTGTTTTCTTCGATGCTCACATAAGAAAGATCGAAGCTTGTGTTGCCCGGATATTCCGGAATCGGATCGAACTCACCTGGCTGAATGAGGCTGTTGTCGTATTTTCTCCAGTCACCCCGAAGGAATTCCATTTTTGCAAAACGAAGCACGACCGGTGCGCGCCACCCGCGCATGAACATCCGGATTGCGTTGATGTAAGTGAGATTCGGAGCCCCGACAATTTTATCAGGCTGACGAATCGGAATTTTAATCTGATACCATTTTACTTTTTTTCCTGTCTGACCATTCGGCAAACGCGGAATATCACCGAGCACTTCATCGGTAATATAATTCTGACCGATCACCATTGTGTTCGGACGGAAGTTCAAATGGTATTGCAGGTACTGCTCTTCATTATTCAACGTGAAGTCGCGGTTCAGATCTTCATAATCCGGATACTGACTTCCAAGCGCACGGTAGCCGTCAACAGTTTCAGCCGTTGGCGAATTCGCCTCCATATTGTTGTACTTCTTGTAACGCTCCAGCGGTGTCAGGTCAGCATCGTTGTAAGTATTTCCCTGGAAATAATGGAAGTCATCGTTGCTCGGATCATTCTGTGCTGCGGCATCCGCTGCCGAACCAGCACCGACAATTGCACGCAGTCCGGTGAGGTAATCAGTAAAGAAACTGCGCTCTTCTCCATCGCCAAGTCCGTCAAGTCCTACGTCCTGCAGCGCGCGATTGCCCGGATCAAAGTCGAAGTTGTATCCGATCTGCGGCAGATTAGGATCAGGATATTTTCCCCAGAAAGTTGAATCGGGAGGATTCGCACCGCTGGGATCGTAAATTCCATTTTCGTAACTTTTGTGATTGTCGCGTAAAATATCTTCGGAGATGTCGCCGAGGTTCACATAAAAATCTCCGCCTGATCCGTCGTTCGGTGTCCCTTCCGCAAACGGATCCATGATCCAGAACTGCAGGAACTCGATGTTCGCATTCTGAAAGTCTGTTGTCTCGATCCTGCGCATCACGCCGCCCCAGCGGGATTCAGGGGCATTCAGACTGCCATCGGCGTTTGTACCTGCGGAAATTCCCGGACGCGGGCCAGTGTCATAGTTGTATGGTCCGCGTTCCGACGGATAGAAAGCAAGGTTTGTACAGATGATTGAACGTGGTCCGCTGATCTGAGATTTGTTCGGAAATATTTCCGGCTCCTGCACATCGCGGATGTAGTTGTTGCTCATTTCATCATCCGTGACATCATCAGGAGTTGCGCTGTTTCTGCTCTGAAAAATATTGTCCACATAATACCACGCAAGCTTCGCCCTGTTCATTCCGTTTACAATGGAATCATAATCTTCCGGAAAAAGATCTGTCTGCTTTTGCGGCACACTTGCAAGCGTCCACTGGCCGGGGTTTTTAATATCCAGCGGAGTGATCGCACCTTCGAAGTCATCGATATAGGAAGTACCTGCGGCTCCGACAGCGTTCGAGTGTCCTGGAAATAATTTCGCTGCTTCTCCGCTGACAGTGATCGTCGAAACTTCTTTCGTTGAATACAGTGGCAAGCGATCCAGCAGATTTGTGAGAAAGCGTGAATCGCGTCTGTAAGTTGCATCAGCTCCGACGACTGTATTTGATATCGGCTCATCGCCGTAGTTAACTTTCTGGGTAATCGGTCTTTCGCCAAGGTGAAGAAAAGTGGCGCCGACTATAAAGTCCTTGTGAAACGTATAATCGAAGCGCGCGCCGTACATTGTTTTTGTCTGGATGTTGAACAGCGACTGGCTCTCCAGTGAAATTGAAATCGGCGTGTTCGACTTCAGGTAAGCCTCGTTGATGATCTTCACGCGTCCAAGTGTGTAGTCAACGGTATAATCCGATCCTTCCGTCAGCTGTTGACCGCCCGCAGTAACTTTTACCGAACCGGGCGGAACATTTACTGCATTCAGCGGAATGTCGCTGCCTGCGGATGACTGATAACTTCCGCGCATGCTGAACTTGTTTCGTTCGGCCTGCTGCTGTGCAATGACCCGCGTCGTATCATACAATGCCTGGAAGATATACCTGTTATAGTCCGGTGGATTGTTGCAGAATTTCGGAATCAGCGAGCTGCCAAAGGGTTCCAGGACAGGAAAATAAATTCTTCCGTTCGCAGAGTTGATCGTAATTCCTTCCTTCCAGTCGAAGACGCCGTCGGGCTGCGGATCTCCATTCGCATTCAGCTTGTCGAGGCCGAGCACTTTCACGAGCGGAATACCTTTGATAAGGTCGCATCCGTCAGGAATATAATTTACAAATCCGCCGAGACGATCATCCTGATATACAACATCAAATCTGAACTGATCCTGCTTGAGCTGGTATCCTCCGAGGTTGTAAACGTTTTTCATCATCAGATCCCATGTGAAGAAAGAAGGATCGACGGTTGTGCTGCGGAGAAGCTTTACAAAGAGTGCCTGCGATCCGGTAACTCCTGAAGTAGAAAGCTCTCCGACGTGATACACCTGGCCGTAGAGCGTATACTCATAAGCCACTGCAAGCACCTGGTTTGTTGCAAGCTCACTGTTCAGTGAAATGTATCCCAGCTGTTCGTTTACCGTGAACTCGCTTGGAGAAAGCAGCCGTGCATTTTCCTGAATCACGTAGTTGCGGCTGTTTTGCATGCCGAGTGAGGTCAGAGTATTTCCTGCCGTCGACGGACTGTTCCGCATGTCGGTGATCGTTTGTGGGCCGAGCAGGCTGTACAAATTATTCGCACTGTCGTTAGGGTAGATGATCGGAGATGGAACTAAAATCGGCGTGATGTTTTTCACCTCGCCCAGATCAGCGATGGCGATCAGGTTTCTTGTCGCATCATTCTGCCGGGTCGTTGTGGTATTCCGCACCCACACTTCAATGCGGGTGATGTTCACTCCGCTGCGGATCTGATTCACATCCTGCAAAGCAGTTTCATAGTTGTCGCGGAAATACTGTGCAAGAAAAAAGTGACGGTTGGCTTCATACTGATCGCCTTTGATCTCAAACTTCGTCGTCTGTGCGCCGCCCTTCACTTCGATCGTCTGCGACTTACCTTTTTGCTGACTGAACACGCCTGTTACCATCAGTCGGCCGAATTGCAACTGTGTTTTAATACCGAACAAACTCTGGCTTCCCTGTATCAGCTGGCTATTCAGAGGAAGCGTGACATTTCCCGCTTCAATTTTTTTGATGATGTCATCTTCGTAACCGGTATACTCGAGCTTCATTTTATTTTCGAAGTCGAATGTTGCCTGCGTATTGTAGTTTACACCCAGCTTCATCTTGTCGCCGATGTTTGCGGTGACGTTCATCTGGATGTTTTCGTTGAAGTCGAAAGTGGTAACGCTTCGCTGGCGTTCGGGCAATGCAGGATTCTGGTTCTTCTGATTCTTTAATGCGAAGGTGAGTTCGGCGGAACCCTGCGGGCGAATGTCAATTGTATTGCCGCCAAAAATGCGGTCGAAGATGACGCTGTTGATGACGAGTTTCGGCGCAAACGATTTTTTATGCAGCTCGTCTTCTTCGCTGGCGCGCTGCTTCCAGTAATTTTTCGTGGACTTGTTGAACTCATGCTCGCGGAATTCTTCAAAAGTTAAATAGGAAGGATTTCTATAAAACTGATTTCCGATGTGCTCCGATACGTTGTATTGATTTTCCACCGGATCATATTCAACGCTGTCGGTGATGTTACTCGGGTCGCCCATAATGAGCGGGCTAGAACCGGACGGTTCATTGTATTTGTCTGAATGGCGGTCGCGGATCGGGTATCGAAGAGCACTTGTATCGCTATCGACGGGACTTGTAACAGGAATCGGCGTCAGCAAATCGTTGGCTGGTTTTTCCACTCCCCAGGCAGCGCTAAGAACAGTACATACAATGCCGACTCCGAAACTATAACGAATAAAGTGTTTCAAGCTGAGTTCTAAGGTTTAAAGCAGTGTTCAATTTTCGGTTGCCGAAAATAATTCCAATAATCTTTTAATGGGTAAAGATTAAAAAAAAGTTTTCAGACGAAAATCTAAATCTCACTCTGGAAAAAGAAGCTGAAAGTCCGTTCTCACATGGCTTTTAGCGCATTGCGAATCAGCTCTTCAACGCTCATCGCAGGCTGCTGCCGCAACAGGTGATCGATGGTTTTGTCGACCGACTGCCGCTGAAAACCCAGTGTCAGCAAAGCGCTAACTGCTTCGTCTTTCACTTTGAGATGGGTGACAAAAGATTTTGCCGGTCCGTCTTTTTTCAGTTTGTCCTTCAGCTCAAGGATCATCCTCTGCGCCGTCTTCTCTCCGATTCCTTTCACAGTTTTGAGCCGCGCAACGTCTCCGTTCAGAATGCATGCGGCGATCTCGGTGGGATTCATGGAAGACAAAATCATTCTTGCTGTCGACGCTCCTACCCCGCTCACCGAAATCAGACTCCTGAATAATTTCCGCTCTTCTTCCTCAGCGAAACCGAATAACGTATGTGCATCTTCGTTTATTTGAAGGTGTGTAAAAATCGTGCAGTCCTCTTTTTCGGGCAGCGAAGAATATGTATGCAATGAAATGTTTACGAAATAACCGACGCCTGCGCACTCAATAATAACATACGCCGGATTTTTTTCTATCAGCTTTCCGTACAGGTGATTAATCATTATAAATTTTATTCAGCAATTAATATTCAGGCGGCTGCTAATTTTGCATTTTGCATTTTGCATTTTTAATTTTGAATTTCATTCGAGGCGGCTGCTAATTTTGCATTTTGCATTTTTAATTTTGAATTCCTGATACTCAGTTGCTAATTTTGAATTTTGCATTTTAAATTTTGAATTCCCTAGTACTGTTCCCGCGCTCCCGGAAAATCACTGCTCTTCACATCTTTAATATATTGGCCGACAGCCTTCTTCATATCATCATACAGCGTCATATACCTTCTTAAAAACCGGGGACTGAATTCATGTGTGATGCCGAGCATGTCGTGGGTGACGAGCACTTGTCCGTCGACAGCACCGCCAGCGCCGATTCCGATGATTGGCACATCCACTTCCTTTGCAACTTTTCCGGCAAGTGCGGCAGGAATTTTTTCAAGCACAATCGCAAAACATCCGGTTGCGTCCAGCAATTGCGCATCGTCCAGCAATCGTTTTGCTTCTTCTTCTTCTTTTGCCCTGACGACATACGTACCGAATTTATAAATGCTCTGAGGTGTCAAACCCAAATGTCCCATCACAGGAACGCCTGCTGACAGTATTCGCTCGATGGATTCTTTCACTTCCCGTCCGCCTTCCATTTTAACTCCGTGAGCTCCGCTCTCTTTCATGATTCTGATTGCGGAGTTGAGAGCTTCCTTGCTGTTGCCCTGGTAAGAACCGAAAGGCAGATCCACGATGACGAGTGCGCGTGACACTGCGCGAACCACTGAAGACGCATGATAAATCATCTGATCAAGGGTAATCGGCAATGTGGTTTCATGTCCGGCCATCACGTTCGATGCAGAATCTCCGACGAGCAGCACATCAATGCCGGATGCATCCAGGATTTTTGCCATGGAATAATCGTATGCCGTGAGCATGCTGATTTTCTCTCCACGCTTCTTCATTTCCTGAAGTGTGTGCGTGGTAATTTTCTTGTCTTCTGGTTTTGCTGTTGACATGAATGAATGCTGATTTTAAGAATCACACACCTATTTAGGCTGCGCAGGAGTAGCGTGCGAAACTCGCAACTGCTTTTTCACAAGCGTCAGCGAATCGCGAAGCATCTGGTTTTCCATTTTCAGGGAAGTGATTTGCTCGATGAGCTTAAGGAGTACATCTGAGGTTCCGGAAGCTGAGCTTTCTTCTTTGGGGGTTGAAGAATTTTGTTTTCCTGCCGACTGAGTATCGGTAGTCACCGGAGGAGGCTGAATTTTACTGACGTCGGTTTTCGGCTCGTTCACTGCGATGAAATCCACACGTGCTTTTGTACCCCCGCCAATTGCAATTCCAATGTCTCCAGTCTTATATGCAATCTCCGTGAACGAAAGCAGGTATTTCTCATTCACATACACATCGTAATTTCTTTTTGAAGTTCTGATCTCGACGAGGTTGTATTGTCCGAGCGGATTCAGCGCATCGGAATTTACCCACCCGTTTGTTTTTGCATCTCCCGTAAGGAGCTTGAAGCTGAGTCCCACTAACTGTTTCAACCGGTATTGTCCTTTCGGATTGAATTCAAAAATAAAAGCTCCCGACGCGTCTTCCTGTGCCATGAAAATCAATCCTACGGAAGCTTCATCGTTTTTTGAATCCTCAAGTTTGATGGAAGCCATCAGACTAAAAGCGCCGAGCTTATTTTTCCACTTCGGAAAGATGGAGTAGCCGCTGCTTGGATTTTTTCTGCGAAGCAGATACTCGCCGTCCTGGATCAGAAAAAGATTATCGGAGGTGCTCATGTTCCGCCAGTTATCGCGGTCATCGTCGAACTGATCGCTGAAAGCGGAGACAGTAAACTCCTCCTTAATCAGTTGTGATTTTACCTCCAGGGGTAAAACAAACCAGACTGCCATGGCCATGCACAGGCGCGCGATCTTTCCCATAATTTTTACTCGAGTTCGCATCAAACCTACAGGATTTTTTTTACATAGAAGAAAAGTCAGCGGGATGCAATAAAGTTCTTTTAACAAAATTATCAGTCGGCTTTTTTTAGCTTTGCCGTCCTATGAAAAATGCTGCGGCGGTTGTGCTCTTTTTTATTTTTTTGAACGCGTGTTCAACTGACTTCGAAACCATTGCTCCGTGGAAAGAGACAATGGTAATTTACGGCTTGCTGAATCCGAATGATGCAGTGCAATATGTTCGCATCAGCAAAGCATATCTCGGAGAAGGCAATGCGCTGAAGATGGCAGAAGAAGCCGACTCCATTTACTACCGGGATTCACTGATCGTAACCATGGAACGCTGGCAGAGTAACCTCGTGCAGGAATCACAAGTGCTGCAGCTTTGCGATCCGAATGAGGTGCCAAAGGACACAGGAATTTTTGCAGCACCCTACCAGGCTGTCTATAAATATACGCTGAGCATGCATCCCGGCAATGCCGAGGACAACAGCATTTACAAGATTATCGTCACAAACCGCACGACAGGAAATGTGGTGACAGCTTCAACAAAGATCATTGAGAACTTCAATATTATTTCTCCGAATTCAGTGTCGGCTTATAAGTTCAATACGATCTCGCAGACGTGGAAGATGACCAGCAGCAGAAAAGGAAAGATCTACGGCATCCTTCAGAAAATAAAATATGCAGAAGTAAATACCGTGACGAACGATACCGTTCACAAATCCATTGACTGGAACCTGGGAGATAAAACTTCTATTTCGAATGCTCAGGCTGAGCTTACTTTTCCATTCGCCTGCAGAGATCTGTACCGTTTGCTGGGAGATGCTTGCGATCCTGATCCGAACATTACACGCTTTCTCGAAGCCACACCGGTGGATGTCTATGTTGGCGCAGGCACTGAAGAAATGTATGCTTACATCCAGGTTACAAATCCGAATAGCGGTATCGTTCAGGACCGTCCGCTGTACACAAACGTGACGAATGGTATCGGCTTTTTCAGCTGCCGCACGACGAGGAAGATAGGCATCCATTTGCACCCCGATACCTATGCAGCGCTTGATACGAGTTTCTACACGCGCGATCTGAATTTCATTCATTGACGCGCTGCTAACAACATACTGACATATTTTCCTGTTCATGTCAGTGGCATAATGGTTGACAAACGCGACCCGTAAAATTTAAAAAAAGAAAACATTCTATTGACATTCCTGCTTGCAGTCATGTCATTTAACATTAAACCAAAGAAGAAAATATGAAAAAAGTTATCGGAATTGACTTAGGGACAACGAACAGCTGCGTTTCCGTCATGGAAGGCAATGAGCCTGTTGTAATCCCGAACAGCGAAGGCCGGAGAACAACTCCATCCATCGTTGCATTTCTCGACAATGGCGAGCGCAAGGTCGGGGATCCAGCAAAGCGTCAGGCTATCACGAACCCACAGAATACGATCTTTTCCATCAAGCGTTTTATGGGTGAAACCTTCGACAGGGTTACAAAAGAAACTGACCGCGTACCATATAAAGTAGTGAAGGGAGATAACAATACTCCACGCGTTAAGATCGGCGACCGCATGTACACTCCACAGGAAATTTCTGCCATCGTCCTTCAGAAAATGAAGAAGACTGCGGAAGATTATCTCGGGCATGAAGTGAATGAAGCGGTGATCACGGTGCCTGCATACTTTAATGACTCACAGCGTCAGGCTACAAAAGAAGCAGGAGAAGTTGCAGGTCTGAAAGTATTGCGGATCATCAACGAACCGACTGCTGCGGCTCTTGCTTATGGTCTTGACAAAAAACACAAAGACGAAAAGATCGCTGTGTTTGACCTTGGCGGAGGAACATTTGATATTTCAGTTCTTGAACTTGGCGACGGCGTGTTCGAAGTGAAATCGACCAATGGTGATACACACCTGGGCGGTGACGACTTCGACCAGAAAATTATCGACTGGCTTGCGGATGAATTCAAAAAAGATGAAGGTCTCGATTTGAAAAAAGATCCGATGGCGCTTCAGCGTTTGAAAGAAGCAGCAGAAAAAGCAAAGATCGAATTGTCGAGCTCTACAGAAACCGAAATCAACCTGCCTTACATCATGCCTGTCGACGGAGTTCCAAAGCATCTTGTAAAAAAACTCAGCCGTTCCAAATTTGAACAATTGTGCGACGACCTCATTCAGCGTACGCTTGCTCCGTGCAAGAAAGCGCTTGAAGACGCAGGGTTGCAGGCAAGTCAGATCGACGAAGTGATTCTCGTGGGAGGTTCAACCCGTATTCCTGCAATACAGGCACTTGTGGAAAAATTCTTCGGCAAAACTCCGCACAAAGGCGTGAACCCCGATGAAGTAGTTGCAGTAGGTGCTGCAATCCAGGGTGCTGTTCTTACCGGCGAAGTGAAAGATGTGCTGCTGCTCGACGTTACACCACTGAGCATGGGTATCGAAACGATGGGAAATGTGTTCACGAAAATGATTGAAGCGAACACAACGATTCCTACAAAGAAAACCGAAACCTTCAGCACTGCCAGCGACAATCAGCCAAGTGTTGAAATTCATATTCTTCAGGGAGAGCGCGCACTTGCGAAAGACAATCGCACGATCGGCCGGTTCCACCTCGACGGAATTCCGCCAGCACCTCGCGGCGTACCTCAGATCGAAGTGACTTTCGACATTGACGCTAACGGAATTCTGCACGTCACTGCAAAAGATAAAGCAACCGGCAAATCACAGAATATCCGCATTGAAGCAAGCAGCGGTTTGAGTGATGCTGAAATCAAAAAGATGAAAGCGGAAGCAGAAGCAAACGCGGAATCCGATCGCAAAGCCAAAGAAGAAGTAGAAAAAATAAACCAGGCAGATCAGCTGATCTTCCAGACTGAAAAGCAACTGAAAGAATACGGCGACAAAGTCTCCGCAGGAAATAAAGAAGCAATTCAGAAAGCACTCAGCGAATTGAAGGACGCACACAAAGAGCGTAACCTTTCACAGATTGAAACTGCCATGGCAACGCTGAACACTGCTTGGCAGGCTGCCAGTGAAGAGATGTACAAGGCAACTCAAAATGCCGGCGGTACACAAGGAGGACCTGCAGATGCAAATACGCAGCAGCCAAACGGCGGTAATTCTCAAAAAGCTGATGGCGACGTGACTGATGTGGATTTTGAGGAAGTGAAGGAAGATAAGAAGTAAGAAGGCAGAAGTCAGAATTCAGTAGTCAGTAGTCAGAAGCTGATACATATTAAGAAAGGGAACTAATTGTTAGTTCCCTTTTCTTTTTTGGAGATGGAAGTCTTGGATATCGTTTCACACTTTTATTCTGTTCGCGCTTTTACATTTCAATGTCTGCATACGACTAAAGACTAATCCTAAAGACTAACGACTAATATAATTCCTTGCTCCGAAAAGATTCAGATCCGTTTCACGCATAAGCCGGTTGTAGTAATCCTGCTTTGGTAAATAATAAAGGTCGTATCCTTTTCCTACAAATGACACAAGCGAATCCTGAGCGATGTAATCGCAGATCTGTACTTCCACTTTCGATGCTTCTTTGCGCTGGAGATAAAGCTGGTTGTACCATCGTCCTGCAACGAGGAGTGACTTGCGCCGCAGGGTATCGAATGATTGCAGTAAGTCTTGCGTAAAGTTCATTCCGTTTTTTCTCCTCGACTCATACGAGAAGATCGGTCCTTCCAGAACATCGACGCTTAGTTTTTCTTCACCCTGATTAAAAGTAAAAGATACTGCAGAAGCCGTCGCAGCATCTTCCCGCTCCACCGGACTGATATTAAATATGAAAGGCGAAAGGATGAGCATGCAGGAAAGAAGTGTGAATGCGCGGCTGTACAGATATTTCCCGAAAATCAATATCACAAAAGGAATGATCGGTATGAGGTATCCGGATTCCATCGGCAATCGCAGGAATGCAATGATGTAAAGGTCGATCGCAATCAGCCATGCGACTACATATTTCTCATTGATGCTTCGTGGAAATAAATATTTCCGGACGTGGATGGAGCTGTTTGGCAAAAAGAAAATGCAGACTGCTATAAAGAGCGCAGCAAGTCCTGTGAGTCCCCAGGTTTCGATAAAAAATTTATACAGCACCTTTGAAACGGAAGGATAAGGCAAATCATAGTACATGAAAAATGCTGTTCCGTATTTTGCATACACCGGATAAAACAACAGCGCCCCGACGATCAGCGTCGTCGAACAGAATTTAATAAGACGGAACACATTTGCTTTTCTTTCTCCCGACTGCAGAATCATGATCGCATATGGAATCAACATGGCGCCGCTGGTGATCCTGCATCCGATCGCAAGTCCTAAAAATATTCCTGCAAGGATCGCATTGTAGCGCGCGACACAATAGAGGCTTATCATCAGAAATGCCATCGCCCAGATATAGTCAAGGGTCGTCGTACTGTTGATGTAGATGATCGGAACGAAAGCCAGCGCAGCGGCAGCCAGAAATACATTTCTGAATTTCCATGCTTTGAGCGTAAGCGCAAAAAATAAAATTGCAATCGTGCTGAAGAGTGCTGTGAGCAGGTTCAGCCTCCAGGCATATCCGTTATAAAAAAGCGAGCAGATATATTCCTGCACCGGATATCCGGGAAAGCGTGAGATATCGTAAACACCGGTCTCGGCAATGTTGCGTGCAGTGCGGGCCACAAGCCATGCGTCACCGTCAAGTCCGTAGCCCTGTGATAAGAAAGGAAGGCGCGTAAGAAAAATCAGCACGGCAAAGAGCCATAGCCGGAAAGAGTCAGTTTTGAAAAAGCGTTCCACCTGCGTCCAGTTCGGTCAAATATCCAATAAATAGAAAGCACGGTTTAACGGATGCAAAAAAGTTTTCATCAAAAATCTTTTGCTTCAAGCTGCGACATAAAATGCATGATGCGCTGACTCTTCCGCTGAATGTATGGCGTTGGTTTTGACGGATTCCAGAACCGTGGATTCGGCAGCACGGCGGCAATTAATGATGCTTCGCGGATGCTGAGCCTCGACGCAGGTTTTTTAAAATAATCTTTCGCAGCGGCCTCGGCGCCGTAAATTCCTTCGCCGGTTTCAATCACATTGAGATACACTTCCATGATTCTTTTCTTGCTCCAGAAAACTTCAATAAGAAAAGTGAAGTAGACTTCAAAGCCCTTTCGAACCCAGCTTCTGGCAGGAAAGAGAAAGACATTTTTCGCCGTTTGCTGACTGATAGTGCTTGCGCCTTTCAGCCTCTTTCCTTTATGATGCTGGTTGTACTCCCCTGCTTTCTTTATCGCTTTGAAATCAAAACCAAAATGCTCTTCGAAGTTCTGGTCCTCCGCTGCCATTACCGCCAAAGGCATTGCGCTGCTCATGTTATCCAGGGAAGTCCAGTCCTTGTGAAGCCGTACTTTTTTATCCTTGCTGAAAAGCTGTTCTCCGCATCGGAGAATCATGAGAGGGGTAACCGGAACCGGAACAAACCGGAATAGGATTACAGAGACAATACTTAATACCAGAAACCACTTGCAAACTTTCCATGCAACGGCCCCGGCTTTTTTCAAAAAACGTTTCACGGCCCGAAACAAAGGGATAGAACAATGACCCGCATGCGCATGAAAGCTTACTTATCAACAACTTAACGACTGAAAACCAGATTTTCACCAACTGTATCAGCCGTTGGCCAAATAAATTTAGTTTTTATTAACAAAGTGTAGAAAAGCTCAGAAATGTTTTGAAGCTTTCGAAATCTTACTACCGTTCCTGTTTTTTTTCACACTAAAATTTTTTAATCACTATCATGACAAACCTTTTCTCAATAAACTTTCGCGACCACCCATCGGATTTTTAGAAATCCTTCTGTCAAAATAAATTCTACCACAGTCAACATAAATTAACTAACTACTATTACTATGAAACGACAACTTACGAAAATGCTGTTTATGCTTTTCAGCATGGCAGTTTTATTCATGACTGATGTTTGCGGTCAGATGGTTACTGTACTTCCAAATGACGCAGGTACTTCAGCAAATGGCCGGTCACCTTCCAATGCATGGAGAAGAATCCGGTCGATTTATCTTATCAAGCAGACTGAATTGGCTGCTGCCGGATTTGGAAACGGAAGTCAGGTCGGACAGATCGGCTGGACCTACATTGCTGCATCTACAGCAGGTGCTGCCACAGGACCACTTATCGTGTATTTGCAAAACACGACCGACGTCACCAATTTAAAAAGTACAACGTGGGCTACTGCTATCAGCGGTATGACCGTTGTTCACAATGCAACAACGACGCTGGCGGGCACAACAACGCCTGATATCGTATTGACAGGTGGCAGTCCTTTCACATATACAGGGGGCGGAGTTTACGTCGCCTTCGACTGGGGTTGTTATACTGGAACACTTGGTTCTGTAACAACCTCCTGTAATTTCCAGGGATTGACGAACGGACTCCTCGGTGCCCAATCAACTGCTGCATGTCCTGGTGCCGGCGCTGCAACAGTGGCTGCATCTAACTTCCGTCCTGAGACACGCTTCGGTCCGCCGCTCGTGCCTTGTTCAGGAACTCCTGCTCCTGGGAATACAGTTTCTTCAGTAGGTTCTTCTGCATGTACTGGAAGCAGCTTTACACTTTCATTGCAGACAACAACCAATGGTACCGGTGTATCCTATCAATGGCAGTCAGATATTGGCGGTGGTTTTTCAAATATCGCCGGGGCAACAAATGCCACCCTGACAACTTCACAAACTGTCGCAACAACTTATCAATGTCTGGTAACCTGTTCAGGAAATACAGGACAATCAAATCCACTGCTTGTTACGATGAACACGGACCTTTGCGCCTGCAATGTTTATTGCGCATCCACGCATACGAGCGGTTGCGGAACAGATGCAATCGTACGAGTGAGAATTCCCGGGACATCGCTTGACAACAATACGGGTTGCAGCACAGGCTCGTATCAATTCTACAACGGTGGCGGTTCTCAGACTGCATCATTGGTAATGGGAACGACCTATTCGCTGGAACTTACTTTTGGTACAGATCCCAATCAGTTCAGTGCCTTCTGGATTGATTACAACAACAACGGACTGTTTACGGATGCCAATGAATTCATTGCTACCAGTGCAGTATCACCGGGAGCAAGCGGAACAACAACATTCTCCTTCACAGTTCCCGGCGCTGTGAGTGCCGGTACGCACCGCATGCGCATCATCGGAGGAAATGATCTTGCCGTTGGAAACACACCTTGCGGCGCATCTTCAGATGTATTCGGAGAAACAGAAGATTATTGTATCACGCTTCTCGCACCTGTGGCCTGCTCGGGAACGCCTGTTCCGGGAACAGTTGTATCGAGTAAGAATCCTGCATGTTCCGGCGCCGACTTCACGCTTTCGCTGACAGGAACTACCGTCGCTTCTGGACTCACTTATCAATGGGAAAAATCCACTGACAATATCACTTACAATCCGATCAGCAATGCAACGAATGCATCTTATGTCGCGAACATTACTGTTCAGACATGGTTCAGGTGCGTTGTAACATGCTCCGGAAATTCAGCAACTACCACAAGCCTGCTTGTCACTGCAAGTTCAGCGACAACAGTATGTTATTGCCTCGGAACAACTTCGCTTGCGGGATGTACTTATGGTCTTGATATCGAAAATGTAACTGTTGCCGGAATTAACAACAACTCTTCCTGCGGCGGCTCATTGCCGAACATGTATACAGACTTCTCTTATATCAGCGGAGTTGTAGAGCAGGGATTGTCATATTCCATCAGCATCAGCCGTAGTTCATTTGTGAACAATGCAATCATCTGGGGTGTATGGGTTGACTGGAATAATGACTTTGATTTCCTGGATGCAGGCGAATATAGTTCTGTCGCTGCAGCAGGCGGAGCCGGAACTGGCTCTGTGAGCGGTACAGGAACAATATCTGTTCCAGCCACAGCTTCGTTGGGCGGCCACCTGATGCGAATCCGCGCAAACTTCTCGACGGATCCAGGTCAGACAACGGTGTGCGCGAATTATGCAAACCCGAGTGAACAGGAAGATTATACTTTAAATGTCGTGACGGCTTGTTCAGGAACGCCGGTTGCCGGAAACACAAATTCCTTCTCGACGCTTGCCTGTCCGAATGTTCCATTCACACTTTATCTGACCGGCGTGGGAGCGGCATTGAATCTAACCTATCAGTGGGAGTCTTCGCCAGATAACATCACGTACACTCCTGTTGCAGGTGCGACGAATTCATCATTGGTAATCGCACAACAGGTACCGACCTGGTACCATTGCGTTGTTACCTGTACGAATAGCGGACAGTCGGCAAGTTCAGTTCCGCTGCAGATGAACAACAATACCTATGCGAATTGTATTTGTACAACTCCGGTTTATAGTTCAGCAGGATGTACAGGAACAACAGCCAATGATTATATCGGTCAGGTAACATTTGCAGGGATCAACAACACTACAGGCTGCGGTGCTACCACACCGTTCTATCAATTCTTCCCTGGACAAATTGCAAACGTCAATCAAACGGTAACTTATCCGATCACAGTTTCTGCGCCAGCGGCTGGAGCAGCGTTTCAGCGGTTTAAAGTTTACATTGACTTCAATGACAATGCAAGCTTCGACGATGTTGGTGAAACAGTTTTCAATTCCGGACCGATCAGCACCAGCGCAAATTCAGCGTCAGGAAATATCTCTATTGCGGCGAATGCTCCGCTTGGTACCCATCTCATGCGCGTCCGTTCAACGAATCCATTGTCGACAAACATCGATGCGAACTCATGTTCTGACGACGGATATTTCGGTGAAGTTGAAGATTACACTGTCGTCGTTGCCGGTCCGCCGCCATGTTCAGGAACACCGGCTCCGGGACTCACACTGGCATCGACACCGCTTGCATGCAGCAGCACAACAATTACTCTCAGTCTGCAAAATGCGACTTCAGGAACAGGTGTTACATACCAATGGCAATCGGCAAGTGATGCATTGTTCACGACGCCTGTCAATCTTGGTAATAACTCCACGCAAACTGCAACGCAATCTGCTTCCACATGGTACAGGTGCATTGTTACCTGCAGCGGAAATAACGGAACATCGACTCCTGTTCTTGTAAGCTCATCTTCCGTTTGCTATTGCACCAATCCTGTTCATGGCAGTGATGGCTGCGCGCTCGGACTTTATATCGACAATTTTACGTTTGCAGGGATTAACAACACATCGGGATGCTATCAGTCGGTTCCTTATACGACACCATTCTACAGCTACTTCCCGAATCAGACAGCAAACGTAGATCTGGGCGTTACTTATCCGATCTCCATCACAACTCCTGTGAATGCGGGATCTTATTTCAATCACTTTGCAATGTGGATTGACTTCAATAACAACGGCAGCTTTGATGATGCAGGTGAAGCAATTCTTTCGACGGCGCTTGGATCGACTACGCTGACCAACACGATGACCGGCAATTATACAATTCCGAATACGGCTCCTCCGGGAACGCATAAGCTGCGCATCAGGTCAGGAAACAGTGATCTCAACTGGACTTCATGTGCTGCTGCATCAAGCGGAGAAACCGAAGACTACAACATCATTATTGCGCCGCCTGCAACTTCTGCAAGCAGCAATACGCCTGTCTGCACAAACGGCACAATTAATTTGTCCGCCCTGCCTAACGGTGCGACAAGCTATAGCTGGACAGGACCGAATAGCTTCACATCATCTGCACAAAATCCTTCCATCACAAATGCGACTGCGTTGGCGGCAGGAACTTATACTGTAACGATGGTGATCTTTGGATTTACTTATACCGCAACTACAACCGTTGCAATTAATCCGCTGCCTTCAGTGTCTGCTTCTGCCTCTGCACCATTCTGCGAAGGCACAGGAAATCTGACACTCACTGCAACGGCTCCGACTGCAACGCTCTTCAGCTGGAGCGGACCGGGAACAATTGTAAATGGCAACACTGCGATTGCAAGCGTGCTCAGCGCACCTGCATCTGCGAGCGGATTGTATTCAGTCACTGTGACAGATGGAAACGGTTGTACCAATACCGGCACGGTCTCCGCGCTGGTGTGGGCACTTCCTCCGGTACTCATCACTCCGATCGGAAGTACAAACCTCTGCACAGGTCAGACAACGACCGATCTTCAGGCATCCGGAGCGATCACTTACATATGGAGTACAGCTGAAACTACATCACTGATTACTGTTTCAACGCTTGGTAATTATACAGTAAGCGGTATCGATGGAAATGGTTGTCAGAATACAGACCTGCAGGTGATCACAGAATCAACTCCTCCTGCGGCTCCGGTCATTTCTCCTTCCGGCACAATCACCCTTTGCACCGACGGATTTACCACAACATCTACTAACCTTTCGGTTACAAATTATTCGACTGACCTCATATGGAGTTCCGGCGAAACGTCTCAGACAATCGTAGTAAATTATCCTGACGTCTTCAATGTAACCTACACAGACGGCAACGGATGTTTCTCCGTTTCAAATGTTGTTACGACGCTGGTGGATAATATTTCAACTGCACCGACAGGCGCGAGTTCGAACGCTGCGTTCAACAATATCTGTCTTGGAAATACTGTAACACTTTCAGTCGACGGCGGATCACTCGGTGACAATGCACAGTGGATATGGTATGAAACCGGATGCGGAAGCGGAGCACCTGTAGGCAGCGGTCCTTCAATAACGCTGACGCCTGCTACTCCGGGAACACACAATTATTTTGTTCGTTCCGAGAGTGTCTCTTGCGGCAATACAGGCTGCGCAACGATTGCGATTACGGTAAGTCCTGCGCTTGCGTTGGGTACAGTTCACTATACTGCGATTGCAAACGTCGGCTGTAATAATTCAACAGGAACATTTAGCGTAAACGCAGTTCCGGGTGCTGCTTATTACAACTGGTCCGGTACTGCAGGAACACTTTTCAATGGTTCTCCTGGTCCGGTACAAACGCTCACACCAACGGTGCTTGTAACATTTGCTACCCCTCCGCCTGCAGGCGCTTCTGGATACAGCATCTGCTGCTTCGCAGGCAACAGCTGTTCGTCGAGCAATTCAATATGTCATTGGGTGCGTGCAAAAGTCAGCCAGCCTTCTGTCATCAGCGGAACTGGAATCGCCTGCGCGAATACGAATGGTACGTACAGCGTGCCTGTTGTGACCGGTGCTGATACCTATACATGGACTGTAACCGGTGCTGCGGGCATCAATGGCGGCGGCGCTTCGCTGACAACTGCATCGAACAGCATCACTGTAAATTTCGGACCTGCATGGACGACAGGAACACTGAGTGTTTATGCATCCCTCAACTGCGGTTTCAACAGTACTGTACGCTCGATGAGCATCACTCAAACGCCTGCTCAGCCTGGCGTGATCTCGGGTCCTACGAATGTGTGTCCTAATGGCGTAGCTGCTTTCTCAATAGCTGCCGTCAGCGGTGCTGCAAGCTATACCTGGAGCTGTTCAGTTCCCGGCGCGATCGTAACTCCGAGTTCGAATACCTGCTCTATCTCCTTCCCTGCAAGCATTCCTGCGGGTTCAACAGTTTCGGTTGCTGCAGTTAGCGGATGCGGTTCTTCGAGTGCGCTGCGCAGCAAGGGTATTGCATCAGGATTGCCTGGAACACCGGGAAATATTACCGGACCTGCAACTGGCAACTGCGGAATCAACGGAGTCTCGTTTGCTGTTTCAGTAACCTCTGCCGGTGCAACGTCTTACAGCTGGTCGATTACAGGTGGTGCATCAATCCAGTTGCCGAATACGCTGAGCGGTGTGGCAATCGATTTCCCAAGCAACTTCTCTTCGGGATTGATCACCGTGAATGGTGTCAACAGCTGCGGAAACGGAATTGCACGCACACTGACTGTCTATGGCGCTCCTGCATTACCTGGTCCGGTTTCAGGAAATGCTGCACCATGTGCGAATGGATTTGAAACATATTCAACGGCCGGTTCATCAGGCGCGACGTCTTATAACTGGACAGTTCCTGCAGGTGCAACGATTTTGTCTACGCTCCCTTATGGTACATCAATTCTTGTCCAGCTGGGATCAACAGGAGGAAGCGTCAAAGTTGCAGCAGTCAATGATTGCGGCAGTTCGGCATTCCGTTCCTTCCCGGTTACAATCAGCTGCCGTATGTCACAGGTTGAAGAAAGTGCGGGCGGTAACGTGAACGTGTTCCCGAATCCAACCAATGGCAACATCAGCATCAGCTTTAATGCTTCGGCTGACGAGCACGTGTCGATGAATGTGACAGACCTTACGGGCAGAATTGTGATGACTGAACAGTTCACTGCAACATCCGGTTTGAATGTACACGATGCAGATCTGTCTAAACTTGCAAAAGGAGTTTACCTCGTTCATCTCAGCTCTGCAACGATGACTGAAAAAGTTAAACTTACTGTTGAATAATTTCTGAGCTAACCATAAATAGAAAACAGCTTCCGGTTCCGGGAGCTGTTTTTTTTTGAAGCAAATATTTTCAGACTGCTTTAGAAGAAGAATACCTGCGGCCTCCCCTGTGCCTGCCCCAGCTTCCGCGGGATTTATTTTTTGATTGTTGCTGTGGTCCCGCCTGTGTGCGGGCCGGTGCATGCGTTTGATGGCGTTCTGAATCGCTCATCGCTAACGGATGTGCATCAGCGACGGGAATTTTTTTGGCGATCAGCTTTTCGATGTCCCGGAGAAATGCCTTTTCTTCCTGGTCGCAGAAAGAGATCGCAGTACCATTTGCTCCTGCCCTGCCTGTGCGACCGATGCGGTGCACATATGTTTCAGGGATATTCGGAAGCTCGTAGTTGATTACAAATTCAAGCTCGTCGACGTCGATACCACGGGCTGCAATGTCGGTAGCAACCAGCACCCGTGTAGTTTGCGCCTTGAAATTCTGCAGCGCACGCTGACGGGCGTTCTGTCCTTTATTACCGTGAATAGCTTCTGATTTAATATGGTTCTTGCTCAGGATGCGCACGACCTTATCTGCTCCGTGCTTTGTCCGTGTAAACACCAGCGCAGTCCTGATGGCAGTATCTTTCAGCACATCCAGAAGCAGTGCGCTTTTGTTTGCCTTGTCTACAAAATAAATTTTTTGGTTAATGGTATCTACCGTTGTTGCCGACGGTGTAACCTCAACTTTTACGGGATGGTGTAAAATCGTATTCGCAAGCTTGATGATTTCAGGAGCCATCGTGGCAGAAAAAAACAACGACTGACGTTTGTGCGGCAATGCAGCGATGATCTTTTTTACGTCGTGAATAAAACCCATGTCCAGCATGCGGTCTGCTTCATCCAAAACGAAAATGCTGATGTCTCTTAGTGAAATGAATCCCTGGTTCATCAGGTCCAGAAGACGTCCCGGTGTGGCAACGAGAATATCCACCCCGTTGCGCAATGCATTTGTCTGCGGATTCTGATTGACCCCGCCGAAAATAACCGTGCTCGTAAGTCCGGTGTGGCGACCGTAAGCTTTGAAGCTTTCTCCGATTTGAATGGCAAGCTCCCTCGTAGGAGTGACCACGAGCGTGCGGATTTTTCTTTTTCCGCCGTGAATGTGCTGCTCAGATAAAAGCTGCAGAATCGGAATTGCAAAAGCAGCAGTCTTGCCGGTACCTGTCTGGGCGCAACCCAGCAAGTCGGTTCCTTTTAATACAATTGGAATTGCCTGTGATTGAATAGGTGTAGGCGTAGTGTAGCCTTCTTCATTCAGCGCCTTCAATATGGGCTGAATGAGTTGTAATGATTTAAAGGGCATAAATAAATTTAAAGATTAATTTGTGGGGATCCCCAAAAGCAGAACAAGGAGTGCTCTGTGTGTGAATCGGGCGCAAGATACACCAAAAAGGCGAATCAGCTAATTTGAAAATCAGTTGATTTGAAGGTGTTCAGAATTGAAATTAATCGCGTTCCTCTTCTCGCATCATGCCATCATCTGCATCGCCGGCCTTCTCTTCCTTGGATTGGACAATCAGCATTGTTGTCTGTGAATAACCTGATTCATCGCTGATTTCCATTTTATATTTTCCGGGAAGCAAATAGTATTTTCCGTCTTCTGCCTTTTGAAATTTCACAGCGTCCGATTTTTCTGATTTTTCTTTCGACCACACTTTTACAGCTGTTGAATCTGCATGCTGATCATAGCTGATATAATTTAATCCGGCTTCGCTTGAGTCGGTGAATTGTGCAAGCAGCGTATTTTTTTCAGAAAAAATTTTGACTATCGTTATGCCGGATTTTTTTCGGTAGACAGGAACGGAGAATGCCGAAGCATACACGTCAGTCGAAAACGGACTGATTTTTTTTCCAATTGATTTACTGTAATTCTTTTTGAACTCGGCATTCATCACATAAAGATCTTTGTTCACAACCGAATCCGTCAGCATTTCAAGGTCACTGATTGCTGCGATATAAATACTTCTGCCGTGAGTTCCCAGCACCAATTCCTTTTCACGCGGATGCACAACGAGGTCATGAATGGCAACGCGCGGCAAACCATTGTTCATCGACATAAAATTTTTTCCGCGGTCGAGTGATGCATACAGGCCGTTATCTGTTCCGGCAAAAAGTAAATTTTCATTTACAACATCTTCTTTAATCACATTCACAGGCTCAAACGGAAGGGATGCACCGATCTCCTTCCACGTATTTCCATTGTCGTCTGTCATAAAAATATACGGATTGAAATGATCGAAGTGATGTCCGTTCAACGACACGTACAAACGTCCTTCATGAAACGCTGAAGCAGTTACCCGTGAAACGCACAATCCATGCGGCACTGCCGGGTATGCGCGGTATAAATTGTCGGAAAGATTTTTCCATGTCGATCCGTCGTCAGCCGACGTCCAGACAAGTCCGTCATCCGTCCCGACGTAAAGCAGACCGAATTTAAGAGGCGACTCACAGATCGTCACGATCGTATTAAACGGCACATCGCCTGTCTTATCATGCATTGTAAGATCACCGGAAATTGCGTGCATCTCCTCTCCTTTATTCATGCTTCGCATAAAACGATTGGTGCCCATGTACAAAATATCCTGGTTGTGCTTCGAGAGCCAGATCGGTGTCTGCCATTTGAATCTGTAGTTCGGTTCACCGATGTCATTCTTCGGGTGAATACTTTCTGACTCGCCCGTTGTCTTGTTGATACGTGCGTAGTATCCGAACTGATAACCGGTGTAAACCGTGTTATTGTCACGCGTATCAATCTGCACCTGCATGCCGTCGCCGCCGTATAAAAATTTGAAATCGTTCTGCCCGCTTTGCAGCCACGATCTGTCGGCTGGATTGCTTGTCGAAGGTCCATACCAAACGCCGTTGTCCTGCAATCCGCCGTAAACGTTATATGGTTTTGCCATGTCTGTATTCACCGTATAAAATTGTCCGACAGGGGGTGAATTTGCTTTGAACCAGTTCTTGCCATTATCATAGGTGATGTGCAACCCGCCGTCGTCGCAATCGATCATGTGCGAGTCACGCTTCGGATTGATCCAAACTGCATGGTGATCTCCGTGCGTATTGTCTCCGTCAATAGAAGAAAAAGTTTTCCCGCCATCGACACTCATCAGCAGCGGCAGTCCGCAGATAATTATTTTGTCGGGATTCACCGGCGACACGGTGATGCGTCCGAAATAATATCCATAGGTGTAGCTGAGGTTGAAAAGATCAGTCGTATTCATTTTCTTCCACGTCTTTCCGGCATCATCACTGCGGTAAACTTCCGCGCCGATCACAGGAGAATCGAAAAGCGAATTGTTTGCATCGTTCAGGTAATTCAAAACATCAGCAGTCTTAATGGAATCTGTCTTCAAAAGATTTTTAACCGAGGAAGAAGAATACCTGGCAGGGTATCCGTTGCTGCGAAGAAATTTATCCAGCTGCTGGTCATTCAGTGCAAGAAATTTTTCCCTGGAAATATCTTTCAGATCGTGCACGGTAATTTCGTTTGGATCCTTCTTAGGTTCCTCCTGCTTATGCGCCTGGTTGTCCAGGATTGCATACACGATATTTGTATTTCCGGGAAACAGGGCAAGGCCGATCCGGCCGACGCCATCACCTCCGGGAAAGCCGCTTCCCGCCTGCGTTACACAGCTCCATGTTTCACCGCCGTCAGTGCTCTTATAGATACCGGAAGTCGCACCGCTTTCGATGAAGTCCCAGGGTTTTCTTTCCCTGTGCCACATGGATGCATACATGACCTGGGGATTCTTCGGATCGATGACCACATCCGCCGCACCTGTACTTTCGTCGATGTACAAGACCTGTCTGTAGGTATTCCCTCCATCCGTCGTCTTATATAATCCGCGCTGCCTGTTGGCTGAAAAAAGATGTCCGAGGGCTGCGATGAAGACGGTACTTTGCTGAGAAGGATGAATCAAAACTTTTCCGATGTGCTGTGATTCTGCAAGACCTTTGTGCTGCCAGGTTTTTCCTGAGTCTGCGCTGAAATACATTCCCACTCCCGAATACGAGCTCCTGCTGCTGTTCGATTCGCCGGTTCCAATCCAGATGTTGCGCGTTTTCCAGTCAACATCAATGTCTCCGATGGTGATCACTTCTTCATGATCAAAAAGCGGTTCAAACGACTGGCCATTGTTCACGGTATGCCACAGCCCTCCCGATGCATACGCAACATAAAATTCCGTGGGGTCGTCCGGATTTACGCAGACGTCAACCGCCCTGCCGCTCATGATCGTAGGACCGGCATTCCTGAAGGGAATATTTTTCAGCAGCGAATTTTTTTCAAGCGCATGCCTTTTTAAAATTCCTTCCAGGCGGTCGTGTTCGTTTGTTGGAGTTATCTGCTGCGCAGAACAGCACAGTACGGATATTAAAAATACGGATTGAAGTAGAATGCTTTTCATCTCGATGATTTGGGATGAAAAGTAAAATGAAAAATACGTCCGCTGAAAATATTAACGTTCAGTTAAGAAATATTGCAAACAACTATTTCTTCTCTCCTTCGATATCTGCAAGCATCAATTGACGGATGTACTGAACGGGTGCGCTGCCATAGCTGAGAAACTTTTCATGAAATGCTTTCAGGTCAAATTTGTCTCCGAGCTTCCTCTTCATCTCCTCGCGGAAATCATAAATCTCCGTATACCCTGTAAAGTAGCAGCACAGCTGTACCTGCGTAACCGAAACGCGCTTCCATTTATTTTCCGCTTCCGTTTTTTGCTGGAACGCTTCATTCATCAGCAGATTCAGCGCCTCTTCCTTTGTCATGCTGCCGTTGTGAACACTATAGTCGAGAATGGTATTGCACGTGCTTCGCAGATTCCACTTGTAATACATCAGCCACATCTCGGGGGAATTATCTCCATAACCGTTTTCAAGCATCATGCGTTCGGTATATACTGCCCAGCCTTCCACCATGCTGCTGCTGCCGAAAAGAGATTTGATGAGGCTTGGGGACTGGTTGCTGTAAACCAGCTGCGTGTAGTGTCCCGGAATTGCTTCATGAATGTTCAGGATCTGTAAAATGTATTTGTTGTATTCGCGCAAATAACTTTCTGCACGGTCTTTATCCCAGCCGGAAAGACTGCCGACATTATAATACGTGTTTCCGTTTTTGTCGTAAGGCCCCGGAGCAGAGATTGACGCGCCCGCAACACCGGCCATGTAGTCGGGTTCACGCCGCACTACCAGCGGCTTCGACGGATCAATATAGATCAGGTTTTTCTTTTTAATAAACTCTATCAGCACGGGCATTTGCTGCTCGATTGCAGATTGAAAAGAATCCGGAGAAACGTGATCGAGCGAAATTTTATCGATGACGTTTCTGATGAGTACCAATGAATCGGCAGGCTTCTGACTGCTTCCCATGTATTTGTCCCACAGCTGCGCTGCGAGCTCGTACATTTCCTTGTGCAACTCCTTTTTATGCGCAACTGCTTTTTCAAATATCTGCTGGGGCGTATAAGCAGACTGCAGATTGTATTCAAACTTCTTCGCATAGAGATTGCTTCCCAGGCGAAAGCTGCGCGGCTGATCATTCTTAAGATTTTTCAGCCACTCTGCAAAGTCCCGGATCGCTTTCACGCATTCGCCTCCGCGCGATTTGATTTTTTCCTGCTCTTCTTTTCCAAGACCGGATTTTGAAAGCGCGTCGGAGAGATCACGATCGAAAACAGAAGCACCTCCTGTATTCTGATCGATGGCAAGCTGCGTATGCTCGACTGTGGGATTGGATATATTCTGCTTCGCTGCCGCGTAAAATGCAGGGACGTATTGCATTTTAATATAGAAGTTCCTGAGCCGTGTGTCCAGCGAATCATAATTGTTGTTCAGCATTTCCGCAAACGAGCTGCACACGTTGTACTGCGAAGGATTCCATACATAAGATTGCTCCTCTGACAAAGACCAGATGGTTGCCTGAAGCAAGCTTTCAATCATGTGGTAATCGGTTTTATTGTTGTCGTTCAGGGACGGCAAATCATAATGCTTCAGCGAATCCAGGTTCGCTTTTGCAAATGCGATTTCATGTTCACGCGAAGCAGCGTCCGGAACAATAAGTACGCTGTCGTACTTGTGATAACCCTGACTGCTCGCCCACTCCGGATATACTTTCCAAAAGTCTTCGACGAAATTATTCTTGTAGCTTTCGAACTGCGGATTCAGAGAGCCCGCATTATCCGTAGTCGTTGCGCTTTTGCATGAAGCGAACAGCAAAGAGGCGAGGAAAATTTTTTTAAGCATAACGAGAGTATTAAGTATATAGTATGATGTATTAAGTAAGAAAAGCAGCAGACAATTTGAAACATCTACTGCTTGTCTGTTCTTGAGACATTATACTTGAGACACTGTACACGAAACTCGATTAGTTCATAATAAGGATTCTTATTCCACCGGGTCCGCTTCTAAAGAAATACAGACCATCCTTCAGGGCACGAACATCGATAAATAATTTTTGTCGGAACGTACCGGTTCGCACAATTTCTCCCAGCGAATTCAGAAGCTGGTAGTCAGCAGTTATTTTTGATGAACCCATAATCTCCACGAACTCCGATGAAGGATTTGGAAATGCTGATAAAGTAACGCCGGCATTGAATTCACCGATATCGTCAGAGCAATGATTTGCCTCTTTGAATGACGGGGAATAATCGACAAGGAACGGTCCTGTCGCATTCGGACACCTGGCCATCGACCGGTCTGCTGCCTGGCCGCCGAACGAAACACTGTCAAGAATATTTCCCAACGCATTGCTCAGGTAAAGCGCTTCTCCGTTTGCAGAAAGCTTGAAGTTGCAGTGCAGATCACCGGTTGTCGCATTGTCTTCATCCGCCCAGATCATCAGGTAATCATTGGGCTGAATGACAGAAGTCTCCGGAAAAGAATACTTCGTCAGGTTTGCATAGGTGTCGGAAAGATAAAGTCCGAAAAGATTCAACGGATTCGGAGTACGGTTGTAAATTTCAATCCAGTCTTCATGCGCGCCGTTTTCATCGGTCGTATCATTCTGGTTGACTGCAAGGAATTCATTCAGCACCACTTCACCCTGCTGCGCTGTTTGCAGATCTGCATTCAGCAAATAAAATTCATGCTCTGCGCGTTCCGGAGAGAACATTCCGGAGGTGCTGTTTTCTGCATACACATAATACTGAATGACTGCAGAAGACATCACGATGTTTACGCCATATACATTGTCTCCCGCTGATCCGTCGTTGTGTGCACCATCGTCAAACATCAGGATGCGCGTAAATTTTTCTTCGCTGCTGTGGCGATAACCGAGGTACACAGCGTTCGGATTGCTATTCAGCACTTCAGCCGTAATATCAACAGCAGACATGAATGCAGGCGCTGTATCCCCGGGAGCAACACCTGATATTACCGGCGGCGTGAATCCGAATTCCGGAGTCGACTGCAGATACGATATGCGGCCATTCATCAGGTTCTGTATTCCTGGAACATAATGACTCCCAGATAATACATCTGCGGTAAGTCCGGTTTGAAATTTCGTATAAGTAAAAAATTTGTTCGGATCGTTCTGTACGGATGAATCAATAAGGGATTGCAATTGTGCAGCGAGCGTCAGATAATTTCCGTTGACAAAGAACTCGTTTACGATCGTGCGCATGTGTGCGACATACATCCGCTTGTACACAGGATTGTTCAGCACGTTATTGATCAGCGGCCAGTCTGATTCCGATGCATGCAGCGTGAGTGGCATGGTCTGCATCGTCGAAGTATCGAGCGTTCCCATTCCAACACCCTGGCTTCCTGCAAAAGGAAATCCGCCGAAGGCCATGTTCAGATCCCAGACCACCGGATTGTAATGCGATGTATTGTCTTTGTAGACGTAGTGATTTTGTGCAAATGCACCAGAGTAGCTGTCGAGGTTCACCAGCACGTTGTTGAATGCAAGCATCCAGATGACGCGGTCAACGTCCATCACCGAGCTGAATGAAGCAGGATTGTTCGACAGCGAATCACAAAGCGCCACAAGCTCATTCCATCCCTCGTCTGATTGCAGATCATAACGCACAAAATAAGATGAGCTGTCGGCATTGATGTATTTAAGATTGCTGCGGAATGCTGCGGAGGTAATCTGCGGATTGCATTTCACGAACGCATTTTTCGAGGAGTAAAAATGATCAGAGCAGAATTTCTTGCTGATACTTTCATCGTTGGAAAAAAGTCCGATGTAATTTCCGTTGATAAAGAGTTCGGCATAATTCGACAGCGGACAGTCCATGTAATTTTTCAGAATCGCATATGCAAGCGCTTCGCGGATCATCGATGGATCTGCATATTCATTACCAAGCTTGAAGTCCGTATAACCTTCGTACGATTGCTCACGGAATTCATCGAGAGAGATGTGCATCGGATTTTTCAGGTATGTCGAATCATACGAGCTGTTGCCTTTGTACTTCACTCCCACACTGTCATAATATATTCCGTTGATGACTGCCCACTCCGCAAGTATGTACCCCTCCGCTCCCGCCTTTGCCGTATCCATCTGGTAATCCCAGTCCGACTGACTGAAACCAAGTTCAATGCGCTGAATGGTGTTGATGTCATACAGCGTCTGTGCAAACGAAGCATGCACCGACAGCAGAGAAATAAAAAGGAAAATAAAATTCCGGACAGGATTCAACATGAGATTGTATGAATTGAAAAACCCCGGAAGAAAATCCGGGGCTTGTATTGAAGGTGATGAGTGTTTATTGAATAACGAGTCTGATGTTTTGATTTCCATCCAACGACGAAACGCGCAGGGTATAAATTCCCGGTTCGAAGTTTTCTAATTTCATGTGCGCCGCTGAACAAACTTCCGATCTGCAGATACGTCCGGCGAAATCAAACACGTCAACCTGGTGCTGATGATTTCCCGTGAACTGAATATTCACCTCGTCCGATGCAGGATTTGGAAACATTGTGACCTGTTCCATTGCTGACGGTTCAGAAATTCCGACAAGGCAGCTGCCGAAGTTTACCGCATCAAGTGCAATATCTCCTGAAACAACGACCTGCCTGTTTCCCGATACCGCGCATGCACCTGCCACGTATTCATATTCAGCAGAAGTATTTCCGTTTACAAATTTGTACTGGTAAGTTCCGTTTGGAATCCATGCCTGGTAACGGTAAATGGTATCGTTGAAACTGATCATCGCAGCGCGTGCAGGGTTCCATCCCTGGAAATTTCCCCCGAAGTGAACTCCGTCGGGACTAACCGTTTCATTCAGCATGTTGACTTTAAAAACAACAAGCGATAATCCGGCTGGTCCGTTTCCAGAAAAAGGAAACACTCCGAGGAACGTCGTATCATCTGCAGTCGAATCTATATATAACCAGCGGTTGTCGTCAAAGGCTCCGTTTACCCGCGATTCTTCAGGAACAAATTCTACCTCATACGACTGGTCGCCGTTCAGGAAGCGATATTCATAAACACGGAATGCAGGAATGTCGACGACGACACTGTAAACATTGGTATCTGAAGTTTCCTGTGTCATCACCGTTGCGCCCGGATCCCAGTCAAACAGAAATCCTGCAGCGCCCTGAAAGTCGCCGTAGATGTGAACTCCGGTTGTATTCACTGTTTCATTTGACATGTTCACTGCGAACTTCACTTTCTTGGCAGAAACAGAAATGCTGATCAGGCAGCCGATAAAAAAGTACAGATATTTTTTCATGAGCATCGATTATTTTACAAGTGTCATTTTTTGGGTGAGAATTTTTCCGTCCTGCGTTCTTACAGTGAAATTGTACAAACCATTTTCGAACGACTTTCCAGCACATTGGGATCCTAAGCTTAGAATTCCACGTGGACAAGTTGTCGCG